>Ga0207076_1092_pt1 | contig 22442 bp, 18 predicted proteins | sample Alteio_BWMinHeat_62_FD_153568 | JGI IMG/M metagenome (GOLD analysis project Ga0207076, IMG submission 153568) | Enriched cells from forest soil in Barre Woods Harvard Forest LTER site, Petersham, Massachusetts, United States -... | ecosystem: Environmental > Terrestrial > Soil > Temperate forest >... | reverse complement strand
AGGCCAAGCCGGCAGGTTCTGAGGCCGGCAGCGGCGATGCAAGCGACCAAGGCGAAAGCGACGGAGAAGGCCGCTATGGCGAAAACAGTATGATGAGCGGCAGTTTCAGGGTGGAAGAGTTCCGCCTGCCGCTGCTGCAGGGACGCATTACACCGCCCAAGGCCGTACAGGTCAGCCCGAAGGAGTTGCCGCTGGATGTACAGCTGAACTACCTGAACGGCGGCGGCGCCTCCGGTTTGTCGGTAGAGATCACCAGCCTGTTGCGAAACAAGGCTGTGTCGTATCCCGCGTACCAGGAATTTTCATTTGCCGCCTCCGGTGTTTATGACGATGAGCAAAAAATAGTCGCGAATAAACTGCCGATCAGCCTGGACAAGAACGGCAGTGGGAAAACCGTGATCAAGGATTTGCCGGTCATAGTCAAGCCGCAGGAACTGCTGACTGAAATGACCTATGCGGATCCCAACGGCGAAGTGCAGACCGTGTCCGCGGTAACGCCAGTCTGGCCTTCTGCAGTGGTTGTCGGCGTCAAGGCAGGCGAGTGGGTGTCGGTCAAAAAGAAAATGACGCTGACTGCGGTGACGCTGGATACCGGCGGCAAGCCCCAGGCCGGCGTGAAGGTGGAATTCACCGGCATTGCCAGGCAAACCAATTCGCACCGCAAGCGTATGGTAGGCGGTTTCTATGCCTATGAGAATGCAGAAAATGCCAAGGATCTCGGCTCCATATGCTCAGGCACTTCCGATGCGCGCGGCCTGGTCATTTGCGACGTGGAATTGGCAGAGCCCGGCAATGTCGAGATCTTTGCGAAAGCCAGGGACGGCAAGGGCAATCCTGCCCAAGCCAGGACTTCGGTATGGGTAACCCGGCAGGGTGAGATCTGGTTCGACGGCGAAAACCAGGACAGGATAGATGTGCTGCCGGAGAAGAAGCGCTACCAGGCCGGTGAAACAGCCAGGTTTCAGATTAGGATGCCTTTCCGCTATGCGACTGCGCTGGTCGCCGTCGAACGCGAGGGCATTATCGACACGATGGTGGTGCAACTGAACGGGCGCGACCCTACCATTAGCCTGCCGGTGAAGGCTGGATACGGGCCAAATGTATTTGTGTCGGTACTGGCGGTGCGTGGACGCATGCGCGAGGTGCCCTGGTATTCTTTCTTCACCTGGGGCTGGAAAGAACCTTTGAACTGGTGGCACGAGTTCCGCGAATACCAGGAGCCGAGCGCGCTGGTGGACTTGTCCAAGCCGGCTTACAAATACGGCATCGCTGAAATTGCGGTCGGCAGCAGGTTCGGCTTTTGCAAACTGAAGCCGTGCATGTTTTCTATCCGTATCACATGCTTCATCGACACCGTTTCGCCGGCGCGCAGCAGCGTGCGGTCCAGGACAGAGTGCGCCCTCACGGTCGATGATTTATTGAAATCGGTCGGCAGATTGAAACGGAAGGATTCTATGCCGCTGTTCCATGAGCTCAGCGCAAAAGCCATGTCCGCACGACCTTTTTCATCGGTTTTGCGCGCACTGGCAAACAGGCCGTTAATCCGGCCTTCGTCGTTATCGTAATACTGGCAGGCATCCACCATGGGCTTGGGCGACAGTGCAATACCCGACTTGTCGGTCCTGCCGCGCCATAGCTCCTTGCCCTTGCAATCTGATATGCGCACGTCGGCATCGGCGACCGGCTTGGCATTATCCAGCGTCGTGACCCATACCGCGGCATTTTCACGCCCCAGCTTGATATGTACCGCCAGGTTGGTCACCAGCGCACTGGTGCGCACATACATAGGTGCCGGCTTGTCCAGCAAGGCGGCGCCGAGTTTCCGGGACTCCAGTTCCACCACGTGGAAACCGGGCTCTTTAAACGGTATGCCTATCACTTCGAAGGGCCGCAGTGCCGCCCCGGGAGCATCCGACGGCGGCGGCAAATCCAATTTGCGCGCACCGGGCTCTTTTTCCAGCAAGCCTATGCTGCGCGTCTCCACCTGCTTGCCGCCAATTTGTATGCTGTTCTCGTGATAGCGATTTAATTTTCCCAGCCAGGCGATGATACCGGCGTCGGTATCGACCTTGACGTCCGCGACCTTGCCGGGGGATGCCTTGCCGTTGGCGCTGCGGACCATCATGCTGCTTTCCACATTGCGCAAGGTTACAGGCAGGGTCGCATCGGCATTCAGTTCTATGATGCCGAATGGCGCCGACGGGAACTTCGCCAGAGGAGGAAAATCGGCCGTCGTCCACTTCAGGGGAAATTGCGCTGCATTGCCAAGCGTCCTGCCGCTTTCATCCTTCAGGCCGCCCGGCAACACGATGGAATATTCGGCCTTTTCGGCAAACGGCGGTTTGAAGCTGATCCGCGAAACCATTTCCTCCTTGTCGTCCTTGGCAAAGTCCGGCTTCACTGTCCCCCTCGCTCCCTTCAGCACGATTTCTTCCGCCAGCTTGCGGCTGATGGGGGAGCTGAAAGACAGGGTGGCCGGCAAGATGGGCGTGCAGGCGCTATTGGCATTCTCGCGCTGGCAGCTGAAACTGGCGGTAAAGGCCTTGCGCGTCTTGAACTTGAAACTTTGCGCTTGCGTGGTCGTTATGCCGGAAGCGGTACTAATGCCCTTGTCCCACACCAGCCTGACTGCGGCCTCGTTCGGGAAACGCTGCTGGCATTGGACGATGGTCACGCGGTTTGCTTCTATCCTGTCCGCGAATCTTTTCAGCAGCTCGGTCCTTGCGTCTGCCGCAACAAATTTCACGGGAACGCGCTCATGCACGCCTTCAATTTCGCAATACAGGTGTTCGCGCACGCTGGCCTCGGTCGCCGCGCCATTCTGTACCAGGACAAAGGCTTGCTCTTCATCGATATTTTCGCCCTGGTAGGGCTGAACACTGATGACAGCCGGGCCGCCGGTATTGAACTGGAACGTGGATTTTCCGCTAACGACATTGCCGGCCAGCGTCTTGAAGCCGGGCTTGAGCGTGAAACTGCATTTCGTGCCGGGAGGAAGATCGCGGACGAAATCGAAGATCCAGTTTTTATCATCGGCCCAGCGGGCCGTGCCGGCTTCCGCGCAATTGACGTCAAACGGGGCAGGCGCCTTAGGGTCGCCAAACTGTATCGCCGCTTCGGAGAAACTGGCCCTTACCTGCCTTACCTGGGCTACCTCCCCTTGCGGAGAAAAACGGCTGATTGCCGCCGCATCCGCCTGGCCCTGTGCCAGCACATACAACAGGCCGCAGGCCAGCGCTCTCGTCAATCCGGACATATCTTCTTCCTCCAGCCTGTAATCACCGGCCTGTAATCACCAGTTTTTTGTCAGCGTGCTCGCAAATCCCCTATTTCCACTCGCCCCGCAAGGCCTGCACTTTTTCCTGCAGGGCCGCCGGTGTCACCTGCACCGGTTCCAGCGCCTCGCCAACCACCAGTTCCAACTTGGAAAAAGGGCCGCGGCGGAACGAACGCTCGACAAGATTACTTTTTTCACGGCTGAAGAAACTGCCCCACAGCCCGCGCAAGGCAAGCGGAAATACAGGCACCGGTGAACGCTCCAGGATCTTCATCACGCCGCCCTTGAATTCATTCAGTTCGCCCGTCGCCGTCAATTTACCCTCAGGGAAAATGCATACCAGGTCGCCCTCGTGCAAGGCCTGGGCAATATCGACGTAGGCCTTTTCCATCAGCCACGGGTCTTCCTTGGCCGGAGCAATCGGGATGGCCTTGGCAGTCCTGAAGACCCAGGACAGGAAAGGAATCTTGAATATCCTGTGGTCCATCACAAAGCGGATGGGGCGCGGACTGGAACCCATGATGACGATTGCGTCCATATAGCTGACGTGGTTGCAGACCAGCACGGCGGGACCACTCTCGGGAATCCGGTCGGTATTCACGCCCCTTACCCTGTATATCGTGTGTATCAGCAGCCACGCAATAAAGCGCAGCAGGAACTCCGGCACCAGGCTGAAGATGTAGATCGCAACCACCGCATTCAGCACGGCGGTCGCCATGAAAATTTGCGGAATCGTAAAATCCAGCTTCAGCATCAAGATCGCAAAGCCGCTCGCAACGACCATGAACAGCGCGTTCAAGATGTTCATGCCGGCGATGGTGCGCGACAAATGCTGGGGATCGCAACGGGTCTGTATCACCGCAAACAGCGGCACCACATACAAACCACCGAAAATGCCTATCATGATGATGTCAAACATGATCCTGTGGCTGCCGGTCTGGTGCACGAACTGAAACATGTCGACCGCTGCCGTATTGGTGTAGCCTATGCTGGCCAGATACAATTCGAAACCGAACACCGACAAGCCTATCGCGCCGAACGGCACCAGGCCTATTTCCACCTTATGTCCGGACAGGCGCTCGCACAGCAATGAGCCGGCGCCTATGCCGAACGAAAATACACCCAGCAGCAACAGCAGAACGCTATGGTCGCCATGCAGGTAAATCTTGGCATACAAAGGAAATTGCGCCAGCACGATAGCGCCGTAAAACCAGAACCAGGAATTGCCCAGCATGGAAAGGAACACCGGCCGGTTCTTGCTGCTGAAGCCTATATTCCTGATGGTTTCGGTCGCCGGATTCCAGTTGATCTTGAGGTCGGGCGCCGCTGCGGGCGACAGCGGAATGCGCAGGCTGGTGATCCAACCCAGTACCGCAATCACGAACGTGCCGCCGGCAACCAGTTCTATACCCCAGGGTTTGTGCACTACCAGCATCGTGCCGAGGATTTCACCGAGCAAAATACCGACAAAGGTACCCATCTCGATGACACCGTTACCTCCCGTCAGCTCGTCGGTTTTCAGATGCTGCGGCAGATAGGCGTACTTCACCGGACCAAACAAGGTCGAATGGATGCCCATGCCAATCACCGCGCCTATCAGCAACCACAGATTGTGCATCATCCAGCCCACGCCGGCGATCAGCATGATCACAATCTCCAGCACCTTCACCATGCGCGCCAGTCTCCCCTTTTCCAGCTTGTCCGCCAGTTGCCCGGCCGTTGCCGAAAACAGCAGGAAAGGCAGGATAAACAAGCCGGGAATCAAGTTGGTGAGCAGGCCTGCATCGACATCGGTCCAATGCAGTGCATCGAAGGTCAAGATAGTCAGCAAGGCCGTCTTGAAGACATTGTCGTTAAACGCGCCAAGAAACTGGGTCCAGAAGAAGGGAGCAAAACGGCGTTGTGTTAGCAGGCGGAACTGGCTTTGTTGGCTCATAGAGGTACGATCAAGGATTATGTTATACGCTGTAAAAAAACTGGGCGCGTGCTGCCGGCGCAATGTCGCTACATATTGCGGCGGCACAGGGAGCAATATCCAACATTTTTGTACTTTTGCCAAGCCTGAAATGCAAAACCGCACAAACCTAAGGGCCTGTGCGGTTCTTCTTACTATCGGGGCTGCGTCAACTGACAAAGATTCAGTCCGGCATCTGCAAACCCTGATCCGTCAGCCGTAAAACACGGTCGCAGCGTGTCGCCAGTTCGGCATCGTGCGTGACGATCACGAATGCCGTGCCCAGGTTGCGCGACAATTCCAGCATCAGGTCAAATATCTGCTGCGCCGTGCCCCGGTCCAGGTTGCCGGTGGGCTCGTCGGCCAGCACGCAGGCGGGCTGCGTCACCAGCGCCCTTGCCAGCGCCACCCTTTGCCGTTCGCCGCCGGACAACTCGCCCGGCACATGCGTGACCCGATGATCCAACCCCACCCTGGCCAAGATCGCGCGCGCGGTTTCCTGTGCATCCTTGCGCGGCACGCGGCGTATCAGCAAAGGCATCGCCACATTATCCAGTGCAGAAAATTCCGGCAGCAAATGGTGGAATTGATATACAAAACCCAGTGCAACATTGCGCAGGTCGCCGCGCGCTGCTTCACCCAGGCTGGCGAAATCCTTGCCTTGTAGGACGACATTGCCGGTAGTCGGCGTATCCAGCCCGCCCAGCAAATGCAGCAGCGTCGATTTGCCTGAGCCGGAAGCGCCGACGATGGCCAGGCGCTCGCCCTTATTGACGGCCATTCCTATCCCGCTCAATACCTTGACCGAATACGAGCCCTGGGTGAAGGTCTTGCCCAGGTTGCTACAGGAAAGCACTAGCTCGCTTTTCAACCCAGCCGACATCTTGGTTTGGGTCTCAGTTTGCACATTACTCATAGCGTAAAGCCTCCGCCGGTTTAACGCGGGCAGCACGCCAGCTAGGGTAAATAGTCGCCAGGAAGGCAAGCACCACGGCAACGCCGCCAATGAAACCGACATCCGACCAGTGCAGGTCGGAAGGCAGCGTGCTGATCACATAGATTTCCTTCGCCAGGAAATGGATGCCCAGCAGCCTCTCGATGAAAGGCACGATCACGTCGATGTTCAGCGCCACCAGCACGCCACCGCCCACACCCAGCCCGGTGCCGAGCAAGCCCACCAGCGCGCCCTGTATCATGAAGATCTTCATAATGGAGCGCGGCGACGCGCCCAGCGTGCGCAGGATAGCGATGTCGGCCTGCTTATCGGTCACGGTCATCACCAATGTCGACACCAGGTTGAATGCGGCAACCGCAATGATCAGGGTCAGGATGATGAACATCATGGTTTTTTCAGACTTCACCGCGGCAAAATAGATGCGGTTGGTGTCGGACCAATTACTGATATACAAATTCCCCTGCAACATCTGCGACAGCTCGCGCGCCACTTGCGGAGCCCGCAGCATGTCGTCGATGCGCAGCCGCAAGCCGGAAGGGCCAGACAGGCGCATCAGCTTCTCTGCATCTTCTATCTGTATGAAGGCCAGGCCGGAATCGAATTCATAGTGGCCGGCTTCAAAAATACCAACCACGGTAAAGGTCTTAGGCCGCGGAATAAAGCCGAAAGGCGTGGTCTGCTCCTGCGGCACCAGCAAGTTGACCTTGCTGCCGACATTGACATGCATCAGCCTGGCCAGTTCCTTGCCGACCACGATATTGAATTCGCCCGCCCTCAGGTCGGTAAATTTCCCGGCGATGAGCTTTTTTGCCACATCCGACACATTCGGTTCCTGCTCCGGCAACACGCCGCGCAACACCACGCCGCGCATGGCTTCGTCATGCAGCATGATCGACTGTGCCTCTACATAAGGCGCAGATCCCTGGACCTCGGGATGTTTTTTCGCCTGCAAGGCGACCTCTTGCCAGTTCGGCATCGAACCCGAACCATCGGATATCTCTATGTGCGACAACACGGACAGCATGCGGTCACGCACTTCCTTCTGGAAGCCGTTCATGACCGACAGCACGACGATCAATGCCGCCACACCCAGCGAAATGCCGGCCATGGAGATTAGCGAAATAAAGGAAATAAAGCTATTGCGGCGGCTACGCCGCCCTGCCCGCGTATACCGCAAGCCCACCAGCCATTCAAAGGGCAAATTTTTCATTACCTGTTTTTATCCATTTTTAAATGCAGCACGCAGTTTGCCATACTCGTACCGCTAAAGACACAGTCGCAGCGGCATTGTACAGAAATCGGCAAGGAGTGATGTGCGGCAGCGAACCCACGCAGCCGGGCGGTCAAACTCCAGCCCCCGGCACCGACCGCATCAACTGCTCCAGCACGCCAGGCTGGCGCATTCGATCGATCCACCAGCTCAGCGCGGCGCCGTTTTCACCGCTGCGCCAGGCCAGGAACGCCGGTTCGTCGGTGCGCGGCTCTTCCACCTGTTTTTGTATCAAGGCGCCGGACGCCAGCGCGGCGCGCGCGCAAGGCTCGGGCAGGAAGCCAAAGCCAAGGCCGGCCAGCTGGAACAGCACCTTGCTGCGCATGTCGGGTATGGTCAACGCATCCTGGCCGAACAACAGGCCCACAGTGCGGGGCCGCAAGGTCCGTGCAGAATCTGCCACCGCTATCGCGCGGTAGGGATGCAGGTCCGTCTTGCTCAACGGCCGGTCTATGCCTGCCAGAGGGTGGGATGGGGCAACCGCAAACAGGAACGGGATCTTCCCTATCGGCAGTGCATTGTAGCCGCCGCCGGAAGGCCCCTCGCCGATAGCGCCTATCAATAAATCCACGCGCCGGTCGGACAAAGCCTCCCAGGTGCCCGACAGCGCGTCCTGCCCTATTTTCAGGCGGGTACGGTCGGCTACCTCATAAAAGGCGCGGATGTCCTCCAGCAGCGAGATCGGCGAAAACAAGGAATCCATGCCCAGTGCCAGCTCGGTTTCCCAGCCGGACGCCACCCTGCGCACGCGATGCTCCAGATCTTCTGCCGCCTTCAGCAGGTAGCGTCCTTCCTTCAGCAATTCCTGTCCCGCCCTGGTCAGGCTCACCTTCGGGCCATTCCTGTCGAATACCTGCACTCCAAGATCGTCTTCCAGCTTGGATACGGTGTATGAAATCGTAGACGGAACCCGGTGCAACTCATTGCCGGCGGCAGAGAAAGAGCCGCGGCGATCTATCGCATCGAGAATTTGCAAGGCATCCAGGCTGATTCTTAGCATTCGATTTTTTCGATAATAAGAGGGTAAACTTTCCGTTTTTCTTGCCGGCGCAATGCGCGCATACTTCAGCCTGTTGATGCAAATTACCAGGCCGGCTAGAGGAAACCCTGGATACGGTGCCAAAAGGATTTGCCTCCCAACTGCAATGATCGAAATTATCGCACATTAGCGACATGAATCGATAGCAAAGGCAATATTTATTAATTAGCAATCAAACCAGCGTCTGAAGCAAGGAAGCTTGCGGCAAGACACAACAAAAATGGAGCACGTCATGTTAGAAGTTCGCAAAAGCACAGAGCGCGGAGTCGCCAACCATGGGTGGCTGAACTCCAATCACAGTTTCTCGTTTGGACATTATCACGACCCCTTGCACACAGGATTCGGCCCGCTGCTGGTCATCAATGAAGATCGCGTAGAATCCAGCCGCGGCTTCGGCACGCACGGACACCGCGATATGGAAATCATTTCCTACGTGCTGGAAGGTGCGCTGGAACACAAGGACAGCATGGGCACAGGTTCCGTCCTGCACTATGGCGATGTACAACGCATGAGCGCCGGCACCGGCGTGCGCCACAGCGAATTCAACCATTCTGCGACCGAAGGCCTGCATTTCCTGCAAATCTGGATACAGCCGGATGTCACCGGCATTCCGCCCAGCTATGAAGAAAAGCATTTTGCGCCGAAAACCAAGCAAGGCCAGTTGCGGCTGATCGCCTCTTCGGATGGCCGCGAAGGCTCGGTGCTGATACATCAGAATGCCAGCATCTATGCGTCGATACTGAATGGGCAGGATCAACTGGAACACGCGCTGGCAGCAGGCCGCAATGCTTACGTGCACGTCATCCGCGGCAACATTGTGGTCAATGGCGTCAGCCTGGCCGGCGGCGATGCATTGAAGATCAGCAAGGAGAGCCTGGTCACGCTGAAACAGGCGGAAGCGGCGGAAATTTTATTGTTCGACCTGCCTTACTAAGCTTCCTTAACCCTTCACACCATTCATGCGGCCTTGCGCTATTGCGCAAGGCCGCATTTGTTTTAAATTTCCGCCACATCAAAATCCCCTCAGAAGTAAAAATAGCGCGTTCGCGGCATCGGCGCCATCTCGCTCGAGTCCGACGATGACCTCCCTGATAGCGAGCCAGCGCCCAAGCCGACACTACGGGCCACCGGCTTGCTGCCCGACTTCTTCAGGCACATCGCCACCCCACATCATCCCGGCAACTCAAACGGCAAACCCCGTCCAGCACTATATGCCCCAGCATCCGCCCCCCCCTCAGGACAGCATTTCGACCGCAAAAACAGGCGACGGCGAGCCGTGGAAAATCTTATTTTTTTAATATTCGATAATTTCGATAATAAAACTGTAAATTTTCCGTTTTTCTTTATCAAACTGTACATCCATAATGAACACATCAGCTTCCGGAACAAACATTACCTTAGCTGAGCTTGAAAGATGCGATCAAGATAAGCATCGAAAATATTGTATCTAGTTTCGACAAACAGCAATTTTCATCTTTTTTTAATCACGGAGAACATCATGGCAATCGCAAAAGCACAACCAGGCAAAACTTTACTCAACGGCAGCAATCACACTCTGATCATGATTGATCACCAGTCGCAAATGGCCTTCGCCACCAAATCGATAGATCCGGTATTGCTGCGCAACAATGCAGCGCTGGTTGCCAAGGCTGCTAAGGAATTCAAGGTGTCCACCATCCTGACCACCGTCGCAGAAAAATCCTTTTCAGGCCCGATCTTTGATGAGATCAAATCCGTATTCCCGAATGAAACCATCATCGACCGCACCACGATGAACACCTGGGAAGATGGCCGCATCGCCGAAAGAGTCAATGCAATCGGCAAGGAAAAAATCGTGCTGGCAGGCCTGTGGACCTCCGTTTGCATCGTCGGCCCTGCACTTTCCGCGCTGGACCAGGGCTTTGAAGTGTATGTGATTGCCGACGCCAGCGGCGACGTGTCGGACGAAGCCCATCAGCGCGCCATGGAGCGTATGATACAGGCGGGCGCCCGTCCCATGACCTCGCTGCAATACCTGCTCGAACTGCAACGCGACTGGGCCCGCGGCGAAACCTATAATGAGACGGTCGCAACCGCCATCACCAATGGCGGCGGCTACGGTCTGGGCCTGATCTACGCCAAAGCCATGTTCAATGCAAGCGAGGGCCACTAAGCCTGTATCACTTCACGCCCGCGACATTCGTCGCGAGCCAAGCTGACACTTAAACCCACTGACAGGCAACGAGTGCCCGCCTGCCAGTGGACCTGAAAGCACCGCACCCATAACAAGATACAGGAGCAAAGCATGAGCGCAGACACCATCCTCTTCAATGGCCGCTTCCATACCGTCAACCGTGAACAACCGCTAGCCAGCGCAGTGGCCGTCAAGGACGGCAAATTCCTCGCCGTCGGCGCTATGGAAGAAATGCAGCAGCACCGGACCGCTACCACCAAAATGATAGACCTGCAGGGGCGCACTGCGATCCCAGGCCTGAACGACTCGCACATCCACCTGATCCGCGGCGGCCTGAACTACAACCTGGAATTGCGCTGGGAAGGCGTGCCTTCGCTGGCGGACGCCCTGCGCATGCTGAAAGAACAGGCTTTGCGCACCCCCAATCCGCAATGGGTGCGCGTGGTCGGCGGCTGGACCGAGTTCCAGTTTGCTGAGAAGCGCATGCCTACGCTGGAAGAGATCAATGCCGCCGCGCCCGATACACCGGTATTCATCCTGCACCTGTACGACCGCGCACTGCTGAACCGCGCCGCCTTGAAGGCGGTCGGCTACGACAAGGACACCCCGAATCCGCCCGGCGGCGAGATCCAGCGCGATGCGTCCGGCAATCCCACCGGCATGCTGATCGCGCGTCCGAATGCAATGATCCTGTATGCAACCCTGGCCAAGGGTCCAAAGCTGCCGCTGGAGCTGCAAATCAACTCCACCCGCCAGTTCATGCGCGAGCTGAACCGCCTGGGTTTGACTAGTGCGATCGATGCCGGCGGCGGCTTCCAGAATTATCCGGAAGACTACGCGATCATCGACCAGCTTGCCAAAGACGAACAACTAACTGTACGCATCGCCTACAACCTGTTTACCCAGAGGAAAGGCCAGGAACTGGAAGACTTCCAGCAATGGACGCAGATGGTGAAGCCCGGCGACGGCAGCGACTTTTACCGGCACAACGGCGCCGGCGAGATGCTGGTGTTTTCGGCGGCGGACTTTGAAGACTTCCTGGAACCGCGCCCGGAGTTGGCGGCCGGCATGGAAGACGAGCTGGAAAAAGTGGTTCGGCATCTGGTCGGCCAGCGCTGGCCGTTTCGCCTGCATGCGACCTATGACGAGTCAATCGGCCGCATGCTGGATGTATTCGAGAAAGTAAACCGTGACATCCCCTTCGACGGCCTGCACTGGATGTTCGACCATGCGGAAACCATTTCGCCGCGCAATATCGAGCGGGTGCGGGAGCTGGGCGGCGGCATCGCGATCCAGCATAGAATGGCTTTCCAGGGCGAGTATTTCGTCGAACGCTATGGCGCGGAAGCCGCCAAGGCAACGCCGCCGATCGCCAGGATGCTGGACATGGGCGTACCGGTCGGCGCCGGCACCGATGCAACGCGGGTCGCCAGCTATAACCCGTGGACGGCCCTGTACTGGCTGGTGTCGGGCCGCACCGTCGGCGGCCTGCGCCTGTACGACGCTCAGTCCCGGCTGTCGCGCGATACCGCGCTGGAACTGTGGACCAAGGGCAGCAGCTGGTTCTCCAATGAACAGGGCAAGAAGGGCCAGATCAAGGCTGGTCAGTTGGCGGACCTGGCGGTGCTGTCGGCGGACTTCTTCACGGTACCGGAAGACAGCATCAAATCCATAGAATCGGTATTGACCGTTGTCAACGGCAAGATCGTGTATGGCGCGGCAGAGTTCACGCCGCTGGCGCCGCCTGCCATTCCGGTATTGCCGGACTGGTCGCCGGTGACACAGGTGCCGGGGCATTACCGGGCGGCCGCTAAAAACCGGCAAACCAAGGCCATGCTGCCGCACCAGTGCATAGGCTCTTGCGGCGTGCATGGGCATGCGCATGACAGGGCGCGCAAGTCTTCGGTGCCGGTGTCGGACTTCTCCGGTTTCTGGGGTACGCTCGGCTGCAGCTGCTTTGCTTTTTGATTAAGGAGAGCGAAATGTCTTATTCAAAAATTCTGCTCGGACTGACCCTGTCCTTTGTGACCGGCATAGGTTGCCAGCTGCTGCACATCCCCGTGCCGTCGCCACCTGTGCTGACCGGCGCCTTCCTGGTGTTCATGATGAGCGTCGGCTATTGGCTGGTGGATCGCTACTTCACTTCGCGCGCAGCGGCCAACAAGGGCTTGTGCGCCGGACATGCATTAGAAAAAGAGAGGAAATAATCATGGACATACTGATAGGCGCAAGCCTGGGGTTGGCGATAGGCGCGATATGCCGCTGGTTGGACATCCCCTCCCCCGCACCTCCTACGCCCATTGGAGCTCTGCTGGTGGTGGCGATGACTGCGGGCTATGTCATCGCAGGAAATCTTGTTTGACTCTTGTTTGACTCTTATTTGACTATTAGCCGGGGAAAGCACATGCAAACCGCACTCAAAACACAAAATTCCATCAACTTCATCAATCCGGATATCGGGCTGCTGTATCTGCGCATCACCGGCGCCCTGCTGCTATTTTATGTGCACGGCTGGCCCAAAGTAATGCACTACAGCAGCGAGCTGCAGCATATTGAAGACCCCTTCCATCTGGGGGCAGCCTTCTCGCTGTGGTTTGCGATTTTTGCCGAAGTCCTGTGCCCGGTATTGATCGCAATCGGCCTGCTGACCCGGTTGGCTGCGTTGCCGGTGATAGGCTTGCTGCTGGTGGCGATGCTGTTCGTCCATCCCGGCTGGAGCATCGCCGAGGGCCAGTTCGGCTGGCTGCTGCTGATCGTATTCGGCGCCATCGCACTGGCCGGTCCCGGCACTTATTCTGTCGATGCAAAGCGGAGGCAGGCATGAAGCAAAACAAGGCACTCGGCGTAGGCTTGGGATTTACTGCCGGCTATGTAGATACGGTCGGCTTCGTCTCCCTGTTCGGCCTGTTCACCGCGCATGTGACCGGCAACTTTGTGCTGATAGGCAGCGAGCTGGCGCGGCCGTCGCATGGGGTATTGATCAAGTTCCTGGCCTTTCCGTCCTTTGTACTCGCTGTGGCGCTGACCCGCATGATCGTGATCTGGCTGGAGCGCCAGGGCAAGGCGCCGCTGCGCACGCTGTTTGCGGTGCAGGTCGGCTTCCTGGCTGCTTTTATGTTGCTGGGCCATTTCGCGCTGCCGATACAAGGCACCGACGCGCTGATCGTCTTGCTGGCCGGCATGGCGGGAGCGGCGGCGATGGGTGTGCAAAATGCCGCCAGCAAGCTGGCCATGAACGACATCGCGCCGACCACGGTCATGACCGGCAATGTGACGCAACTGGTCATCGACCTGGTGGACCTCATCCGCGGCAGCACCGACACCGCGATCCCTATCAGGATCAGCAAATTCCTGTGGCCTATCATAGCCTTCGGCCTGGGGGCGATCGGCGGTGCTTATGCCTATTTGTATGCCCACTTCTGGGCTTTGCTGTTGCCGATTGCGATACTGGGCTGGTTTGCCGCGACCGACTAAGGAGAGCGGGAATCAGACCGCAGTTTCGGGGTTCAGTTCGGGTTCAGCTCATTTGCGGCTATTTTTTAGACCCGCGCCCCCGTTTGCCCTAAAATGGCGGCATGAAACATTTAGACATCCTGCTGCCCTTTGCCATCCCCCCTGCCCCCCTGGCCCCGGACCTGGTGCGGGAACTCAAGGTTCCTGCGCTTTCTTTACTCATCTCGCGCACCAATGCCGTCAGTACGCACCGGTTTGAAGAATTTTCGCGGCAATTGCCGCATGAAGTGATATTGTCGGGCGTTCTTGCCGGTGCCGGCGACTTGCAGGAATTTGCTGCATCCAGCCCGGCCGATACGCACGACAAGATGCAGGCGCTAGGCTTGCCTGCCGCAGAAGGCTTCTGGTTCACGCTCAGCCCCATGCACATCCATATCGCCAGGGACCATCTGGTACTGACCGACCAGCGGCGCCTGGAAATCAGCGAGAGCGAGTCGCGGGCGCTGTTTGCATCCGCCCAGGAAATTTGCAATGAGCTGGGCAAGACCCTGGTCTATGGCGATGCATGCAACTGGTTCTTGCGTGCCGACGACTGGGCAGGCATGCAAACCGCAACGCCGGACGCCGCCTGCGGCCACAATATAGACATCTGGACGGCCAAAGGCAGCAATGAATTACAGTGGCGCAAACTGCAAAATGAAATCCAGATGTTGTGGTTCACCGACAAGATCAATGCCAACCGCGAAATGCAGGGCCTGAAGCCCATCAATTCCGTCTGGCTATGGGGCGGCAGTTCGCAGCCGCTGGATCGGCAAAAAATATACAGCAGCAAGACCGGTCCGGATTCCATCCTGGGCGGCCAGGGCGGGCACGTGCTGCTGGACGCGCTGGTGGAAGCCGCACTGAATGAAGACTGGGGCGTCTGGCTGGATCAGATGCATGCGCTGGAAGCAAGCTGGTTTGCCCCTGTCGCGGCAGCGCTGCAAGGCGGCCGCCTGAACAAGCTGACCCTGAACGCCAGCGACGCCACCACTGTTGCCGGCTTCACGGCCACCCAATGGTCGCTGCGCAAGTTCTGGATAAAACCCTCATTGACACCGCTCACTTCGCTGGCCAGCATATGACACGCATTACTACCCGCAACTATTCGCTGCGCGATTCGGAAATCCTGCGCCAAAGCGGCATCCACCCGGTATTGGCCAGGCTGTATGCGGCGCGCGGCACCAGGGACACGACAGAACTGGCGACCGAACTGAATGCCATGATACCGCCAGCCGGCCTGCTGCATATCGACAAGGCCGCCGTATTCCTGGCCGACGCCATCGCGCAAAACAAGCGCATGGTGATCGTCGCCGATTATGATTGCGACGGCGCAACCGCCTGCGCGGTCGGCCTGCGCGGATTGCGCATGCTAGGTGCGCAGGTCGACTACATCGTACCCAACCGTTTCGAATACGGCTATGGCCTGACACCGGAAATCGTCGCCTTGACGGTAAAAGAAAAATCGCCCGACATCATCGTCACCGTCGACAACGGCATCGCCAGCATAGACGGGGTAGCCGCCGCCAATGCGCTGGGCATAGACGTGGTGGTGACCGACCACCATCTGCCGGCGGACACGCTGCCGCAGGCGCGCGTGATCGTCAACCCCAACCAGCCCGATTGCGGCTTCCCGAGTAAAAACCTGGCCGGCGTAGGCGTGATGTTTTACGTGCTGCTGGCCTTGCGCGCCGAGATGCGCAGGCGCGGCATCTTCGATACCCAGAACCAGCCCAAGCTGGACACCCTGCTGGACCTGGTAGCCCTGGGCACTGTCGCCGACGTGGTCAAGCTGGATGCGAACAACCGCATCCTGGTGGCGCAGGGCATCAAGCGCATGCGCGCCGGCCGCATGCATGCCGGTATCGCGGCGCTATTCCGCGCGGCCGGTCGCGAAGCGCGCAGCGCCAGCCCGTTTGACCTGGGTTTTGCACTCGGCCCCCGGCTGAATGCGGCGGGTCGCCTGGCCGACATGGCCTTGGGCATAGAATGCCTGACCACCGACGACGAAGGCCGCGCCTGGGACATCGCGCAACAACTGGACGCCATCAATCGCGACCGCCGCGAGATCGAAGCGGAAATGCAGGATACCGCGCTGGCCTTGCTGGATGACTTCAAACCGCAGGACAGCTGCACCATTACCGTCTTTGACGAGGGCTGGCACCAGGGCGTGATAGGCATAGTCGCGTCGCGGCTGAAAGACAAATTCTATCGCCCAACCATTACCTTTGCCCCCGGCGGCGACGGACTGATCAAGGGCTCCGGGCGCTCCATCCCCGGCTTCCACCTGCGCGATGCGCTGGACCTGGTTTCCAAACATGCGCCGACGCTGATCCAGAAATTCGGCGGCCATGCAATGGCTGCAGGCCTGACCATACGCGAGCAAGACCTGCCCGCCTTCCAGGCCGCGTTTGAGGCGGTGGGCAAGAGTTGGCTGCAGCAGCACCAGCTGGAAAGGGTCGTCGAAACCGACGGACCGCTGGAAGACGCGTATTACACGACCGATTTCATCAGCCTGCTGGACAGCCAGGTCTGGGGCCAGGGATTTGCGCCGCCGATTTTTTGCGATGACTTCAAATTGATCTCGCAGCGCATCCTGAAAGATCGCCACCTGAAGCTGCTGCTGGAAAGGAACGGCCAGCGCTACGACGCGATCTGGTTCGGCCATACCGATACGCTGGCCGACACGGTCAAGGTTGCCTTCCGCCTGGACGCCAATGAATACAATGGCGTCACGCGGGTGCAACTGATGGTGGAGCATGTAGAGTAAGCCAGCCCCCCCTCGCCAGCAACACCCGGCTACTTAACCTGTTTTTTTAGCCTGCTATTTGACCTGCTTCACAGTCAAGCCCTGCTTTTGCAGCAACTCGACCACGCTGCCGCGGCCGACCAGGTGGCCGGCGCCAATGACGACGAAGACGTTCTTGCCGTCCGCAAACAGCCTGGCTATCTTGTTCGCCATCAGGGGGTTACGGTCATCGATCAGCAGCTTCATCACGCGCGCCGAGCCTGGGTCCTTGTTTGCCTCTTTTGCCAACTGCTCAACCAGGCCGTTGGCATCGCCATTTCGCCATGCCTTGACCAGGTCATTGATGTACTCTACAGCCTCGCCATTATCAAACCCGTCCAGCACATCTTTCAGCATCGCTTCTGCGTCAGTATCATTTAGCCCACCCAGAACGGCCGCCTGGAACTCCACCGACTCCAGCTCCACCACACTTTTGCGGTCTGATTTCGCGCGCGCGATGAAATGCAGGTCTATCCCCGCTTCGGCCTTATAGCCAAGCTCGCTATACAAACCCATCGCCATCACTACCGACAGCATGGCCGGCTTGAGCGCCTTCATTTGCTCGACGGACGGCCCCAGTTTCGCCGACAACTGCTGCCAGGTGGCCGGCGTCAAATGTTGCTGCAAGTTGTCAGCGGCTTTGTAGGTCAGGAAAGGCAACATGCGGGAAGCGACATCCGCAGCGTCGGGGTCAATCTCCACTACCAGCGTGTCGGCTTGCCGATAGGCATTTTCAACGTAATCAGGCAGCGGATAAAAGTCCGGCCTGGCCACATGGATGGAGCCGAACAGGAAGACCGAATTCTTTGCCCCTTTCACTTCCCATAACAGAGGATGCGCTTTGGTATTCGTCTCAAGCTGCACATCCCGGGCTTCTGCGTTGAGGCCCAGCGCAACAAAGGCCACCATCAAAAATCGGGCGGCAAAAGAGTACACGCAAGAACGCAGGCTTTGGGTTTTGAACAACATCGACAACATCATTTATGCGTCCTGAAGAGGGGATGGCGGCAGCCGGAATGCCATATCGGCTGTTCCCGGGAGCCGCAAGCTTATCCGATAGTGCCATAAGAGTAAAACTGCACTCAGCAGGCGTGCCGCCGCAGCAAGGATTACCCGCAGCAAAACCGTCATGCTGGATTTGCCATTAAATTTTGATGCTTTTATAGCATAAATCATCGCAACTATATGATTATTCTAAGAAAAACACTGCCTCCACCCGGCGCTGAACAGCGATTTCCGGTACAATGCGGGCCATGAATATCGCTCCAAAAAACATCTTTTCGTATCCACGCAATCGTGCGGCGGGCCAGTCCCCTGCGCCTTTCCTGCCCATGTCCCGCGCCGAAATGGATGCGCTGGGCTGGGATAGCTGCGACGTCATCCTGATCACCGGCGACGCCTATATCGACCACCCGAGTTTCGGCATGGCGCTGGTGGGCCGCTTGCTGGAACATCAGGGCTTCCGCGTCGGCATCATCAGTCAGCCGGACTGGCACTCGGCGGACGCTTTCCGCGCGCTGGGCAAACCGAACTTATATTTCGGCGTCACCGCCGGCAATATGGATTCGATGGTGAACCGCTACACGTCGGATCGCAAGATACGCTCGGAAGATGCCTACACGCCGAATGGCGACCCCAGCAAGCGCCCGGACCGGGCCCTGGTGGTATATGCGCAAAGGGCGCGCGAAGCCTATCCGGACGCCAATGTCGTCATCGGCAGCATAGAAGCCAGCCTGCGCCGGATTGCGCACTACGATTACTGGTCGGACAAGGTAAAGCGTTCGGTCTTGCCGGACTCCAAGGCAGACATCCTGTTGTTCGGCAATGCGGAGCGCGCGCTGGTAGACCTGACGCACAGGCTGGCCGCCGGCGAACCCATTAGGGAAATCCGCGACCTGCGCGGCACCGCCTTCATGGCGCCCGCCGGCTGGCTGCCGTCGGAAGATTGGAGCGTCACCAATTCTATCAAGCTGGATGCGCCCGGCAAGGTAGAAGCGCATACCGATCCGTATGCGATGATCCCGGAAAAAGAAGCCAAATGCTCCACCGATGCACCCGCTACACCAGGCGCGCCCGGCATGCCTGGCGCGATCAATGCCGCCGATCCGGATGCAGCCGCCAGCGCATCCAGCGTGATCAAACAGCAGGCGATCCGCATCATGAGCCGCGAAGAACGCCAGGCGATGCTGAAAGACAAGCACCTGAAGACCGTGATCCGGCTGCCGTCCTACGAAGAAATCAAGGACGACCCGGTGATGTACGCGCATGCATCGCGCGTGTTCCACCTGGAAGCCAACCCCGGTAATGCAAAAGCGCTGGTGCAGGCGCATGGCGAGCGCGATGTCTGGCTGAACCCGCCGCCGCTGCCGCTGGCAATGGACGAGATGGACGGCGTGTACGACCGCGCCTATGCGCGCGCGCCGCACCCCAGCTATGGCAAGGCACGCATTCCGGCATGGGAAATGATACGTTTCTCGGTCAATATCATGCGCGGCTGCTTCGGCGGCTGCACTTTCTGCTCGATTACCGAGCATGAAGGCCGCATCATCCAGAGCCGCTCCGAGCCATCCATCCTGCGCGAGATAGAAGAAATCCGCGACAAGGTCAAGGGCTTTACCGGCACCATTTCCGACCTGGGCGGCCCCACAGCCAATATGTACCGGCTGGCCTGCAAGGACAAGAAGATAGAAGAGTCTTGCCGCCGCCTGTCTTGCGTGTACCCAAGCATCTGCTCCAACCTGGGCACCGACCACAGCAAGCTGATCTCGCTATACCGCAAGGCCAGGGCCATCCCCGGCGTCAAGAAGATCCTGGTCAGCTCCGGCCTGCGCTACGACCTGGCCGTACGCTCGCCGGAATACGTGAAGGAACTGGTGACGCACCACGTCGGCGGCCTGCTGAAGATCGCGCCGGAACATACCGAAACCGGTCCTTTGTCGAAAATGATGAAGCCGGGCATGGGCGCCTATGACGAGTTCAAGGCGATGTTCCACAAATATTCAAAAGAAGCGGGCAAGGAACAGTACCTGATCCCCTACTTCATCGCCGCCCATCCGGGCACGACTGACGAAGACATGCTGAACCTGGCGCTGTGGCTGAAGAAATACGACTTCAAGCTGGACCAGGTGCAAACCTTCATGCCGACGCCGATGGCCCTGGCCACCACGATGTACCACACCCGCAAGAACCCGCTGAAGAAGATCACCGCGGATTCCGAAGTGGTGGAAACCGTCAGGGCCGGCCGGGTGCGCAAGCTGCACAAGGCCTTCCTGCGCTACCATGCGCCGGAAAACTGGGAAATCATCCACGATGCGCTGATACGCATGGGCCGCCGCGACCTGATAGGCAGCAGCGAAAAGCATCTGATTCCGTCCAGGCAGCCCGTGATACCCGTCGCATCCACGGCAACCGGCGTCGTCAACGGCAAGCGCATCGCAGCACCGAAGATGAATACCTTCGGCAAGAAGCCCGCCCCAAGGAGCAATGCAGGCACAGGTGCAGCCAAAACGGCGCCGCGTATCAGTTCGCTGTCGTACAACGCCGCCAAACCGAAACCGGCCCCGGCAAAGGCGGGCCGCAAATAGCAGTTGCCTGGACATTTGCGTATTCCGCAACAAAAAACCACAAAAGGCTGCCCAGGAGAAACCCGGCAGCTTTTTTTATTTGAATGGCAAGACCAGCCCGGCTTGCCGATGTACAATTTATACCAACCGCCCCATAGTCTTTGCACGCTTTTTGTTATCAAACGGAGATCGGAGACATCATGAAACACATGAAGACGGTATTGATCCTGGAACATACGGAAGAAGTCTTTGACAAACTGACCTGCGACGTCTGCGGTGCAGAATCAAAATGGGATGAAAACTGGGGCAGCGAATCCCACGAAAAAATTATCACCACCATACAGATGGAAGAGGAAGAATCCTTTCCCGACGGCGGCCAATCCCTGCAGACCCAATACCACATCTGCCCCGATTGCTTCAAACAGCACCTGAGCAAATGGTTCGAAAGCCACGGAAACAGCAAACCCACGGTGACCAGCTCGGTCTGGTAGCCTAGACTTGTCCCCTGTAGGGCAATGGAATGGACTTCTCCCCCTACGGCATCGGGTGTGCCAAACTGATGAGGCGTTAAGCAAATCAGTTCACAGAGGAGGAGTCCAAAATGAATATTAAACGAATTGGCGTTGATCTGGCAAAGCAGGTATTCCAGGTACATGGAGTCGATAGCCACGAGCAGGTAGTAGCCCGTAAGCGCCTCAGCCGGGAGCAAATGCATCGTTACTTCAAGGAATTACCTCCCTGCCTGATCGGCATGGAGGCTTGTGGCACTTCCCACTACTGGGCCAGGGTACTCACCGGATACGGCCACACGGTCAAATTGATCGCCTGCCAGTTCGTCAAGCCCTACGTCAAGGGCGGCAAAAATGACGCCAATGACGCCGAAGCCATCTGCGAAGCGGTAGGACGGCCAGGCATGCGCTTCGTTGCCATTAAGACAGAAGAACAGCAAGCCGCGCAGGCAGACCACCGTATCCGTAGCCGCCTGGTGCAAGTGCGCACCGCCTTGAGTAACGAGATGCGCGGCTTGCTGGCCGAGTTCGGGATCGTACTGCCGGCCGGCACAGCACAGCTACGCAAGGCATTGCCCATCCTGCTGGAAGATGAAGAGCAAAAGCTGCCGGCAAGCTTTAAGGTGCTGCTGACAGAGCTGGCAGAAGAGCTGCGCCACACTGACGAACGCGTTGGCTTGCATGATCAGCGTATCCAGGCTGCGGCCAAGAGTGATGAACGGATTCAACGGCTGCTTGCCATAGAGGGGATCGGTCCCATCACCGCCAGCGCCTTGGTCGCCGCAGTAGGCGATGCGACCCAATTTGCCAGCGGCAGGAATATGGCGGCCTGGCTAGGGCTGGTGCCCAGCCAGCACTCCAGCGGCGGCAAAGAACGTCTGGGGCACATCAGCAAACGCGGTGATACCTACCTGCGCACCTTGCTGATCCATGGCGCGCGAGCGGCATTGAATGGAGCCGCTGGCAAAGAAGACCGGCGCAATCGCTGGGCGCAAGCCCTGGCCAGCAGGCGCAACCGTAATATAGCGACGGTGGCGCTGGCCAACAAGAATGCACGGATCGCCTAGGCGGTGCTCAGCCGGCAGCAAACATACCGGCATCCCGTTCCATGAAGGGGCCGGCAGCAAAAGCAGAGTCAATCAACGATAAAAAGGAGTTAATCCACCCGCAATTGCGAAGCAGTTGAAGAGTAATGGCAAACAGGTCAGACCGGCGCTTGCATCGCCAGCCTATTGCATAGGCCCTCTGTCGAGCAGATCAAAGACAAGGCCGCTAGGGCGTTCTGGAGCAAGCGCGCAGATTCCATTATGGCCCGGGTATGACGGTACCCAATCGAGAGGCCGGATATACGCCTGCAGTTGCACCTATCGCCAGTACTTCAATTGACTTGCAATAAGGGAGGAGTCCATATATGCGTTAGCG
>Ga0207076_1091_pt1 | contig 22510 bp, 25 predicted proteins | sample Alteio_BWMinHeat_62_FD_153568 | JGI IMG/M metagenome (GOLD analysis project Ga0207076, IMG submission 153568) | Enriched cells from forest soil in Barre Woods Harvard Forest LTER site, Petersham, Massachusetts, United States -... | ecosystem: Environmental > Terrestrial > Soil > Temperate forest >... | reverse complement strand
TTCTGCGCACCTCAGGAATTTGCGGTCATCTTGAAGATGCCCTGCGCATTGCCTGTATCAAAATTCAAATCCAGCTGCTCCTTGCCGGTGGCGGCATCGACAAAACGGTCGCGCGAGATAAATTCATAAAAAGAGCCGGGCACGCTACGCTCGACTACCCCGCCTTCAGTGCGGAAGCTTCTTTGCACGCTGTCGGCCCGGAATGCGGTTTGCCTGACCCTGCCGCTGCTGGATACTTCCACCGCCGGCTTGATCGCGCGTCCCAGCTCCCTTTGCTGATCGGCAGTCTGGAGCACATCCGGCACGCGGTCGGTCGCGTGATTGAAGGCATTGCCTTCGGTGGCGATCCAGGCCATCTCTGCGGATTCCGCCAGCAAAAGCTCGTAGTCCGCCAGAGCTGGGATATCGTGCTGGCGCTCGAAGCAGGCCAGCAGCACCGGCAGTAATTCAGCCGCCTGCTGCATGTCCAAGCTGCCGTCGCGCTCCAGTTCATTCAGCAGCGTAAATGCCGCCGGCGTCAATGGATCGGCCGAATTGCCAAGTACACGGCTCACCGCCTCCTGAAAGCCGCGGCTGAAGCGCTCGGGGTGCAATTCGCTGACAAAGAATTGCGAAATATTTTCAGCATCGTCAATATGCGCATAGGAACGGCCGGTCATTTTCAGTTTATCCAGCGGATAGTTGCCGTTCAGCCTGTAGCCCAGCGGCTTCAGTATCCGGGTCAGCGCAGTCTCGCCCGGCGGCAACGCGCCTATGCCGAACCAGCGCACGGTGCGCAACGCGCCATGGTCCAGGAAGACCTTGCCGTTGTGCTCGGCCACGTCCAGCGTATACGCCTTGCCGGTCGGCACCCGCTGCAAAATGCCGTCAAACAACAGCATGTTCAGCACTTGCGCCAGTTCTGAACGCGATACCTTGCCCTCCTCCCACATCCTGAATTTGGCGGATATATGCAATAAATTCACTAATTCTGCAGTTTTAGCACTACCAACCTGGGTATTCAACAGGGCATGGATGTTGGAATTCATGGGTATTTTAACTTTTTTCAATATATTGCGATATTTCCAGCTGGGATAGGCTGAAGGCTTGCGTGTGATTGTGTATCATCGCCGTTTTCCTGGCAAACGATATAAAATCACTACTTAGTGAGTTTTTTGCACCAACTAGGGTCTATTAACAATCATGCGAAAAAAAATCCCCAGCCTGAACGCGTTGACCATCTTTGAAGCTGCGGCCCGGCAGCAAAGCTTTACCCGTGCAGCCGAAGAACTGGCGCTGACCCAAGGTGCGGTATGCCGCCAGATTGCTGGACTGGAAAGCTATCTGGGCCTGCCTCTGTTTGCCCGCATCAAGAAGCGCGTGGTATTGACGGCGGCTGGGCGGCAATATGCGGAGCGCATACGCGTGCATATAGACAGGATAGAAAGGGATACGCTGGAGCTGATGGCGCAGCAGGATGGCGGCGGCGTGCTGGAGCTGGCCGTCGTGCCCACCTTCGCGACGCAGTGGCTGATTCCGCGCCTGGCGGAATTCAACCGGCAAAGACCGGATATCACAGTCAACCTGCATACGCGGACCGACGCCTTCCTGTTCTCTGAATCCAGCTTCCACGCTGCGATCCACTCCGGCCATACGGCCTGGCCCGGAACTTCCGGCGACTTCCTGATCAGCGAAGGCGACACGATGCCGGTCTGCAGCCCTGCACTGCTGGAACGCATAGCCGGACAATCCGGAGCCAGGCGCAAGGCCGCGCGCGACATCGGCATGAAAGATGTCGCCAGCCTGCCGCTACTGCACCTGACTACCAGGCTGAATGACTGGCGCAGCTGGTTCGAATTGCACGACTACCGCAACGATGTGCCCGCCGTAAAAGGCGCGCGCTATGAATTATTCACGATGCTGGTCAGTGCCGCCGTTGCCGGCCTGGGCATAGCGCTGGTTCCTCGTTTCATGGTGCAGGCCGAACTGGATGCGGGCACACTGGTGGTGCCGCTGGAGCTCAGCCTGTCCGGCACTACCGGATACTATCTGGTTTATCCTGAAGAGCATGCCGGCCTGGCTCCGTTGACGGCATTCAGGGAGTGGCTGCTGAAGCTTGCACACCGGGCTTGAGTTGGTCAGCCTCACTTGTGCACAGTAGTCAGCTTGCAGATGGCTGCCTCTTGTCACCGACGCCTGCCAGCAAGGCCAGCCCGCTGAGCACCAGCAAACCCGTCAACAGGTACAAGGCGCCATCCATGCTGCCGGTATGCGTCTTGATCTGCCCTATGACCCACGGGCTGACGATGCCGCTGGTAATGCCGACGCTGCTGATCAGGGCGATGCCGCCGGCGGCCGCATTGCCCGACAGATAGCTGGGCGGCACAGCCCAGAAAATCGGCAAGGCGGCGAAAATCAATACCGCAGCCAGCGACAATATCGCCAGCATCGCCACCAGGCTGGGCAGGTGCAGAGTCAGCATCAGCATCGCAATGGCGCCGCCTATCGTGCAAAAGGCAAAATGCCGCCGCCGCTCCGCCCTGCGGTCTGAACGGCGGGCAATCAGGATCACCCCTACCGCGCCTATCGCATTCGGGATTGCCGTGTACAGGCTGACCAGCACTACGTCCTTGACGCCGAAATCCCTGATCATCAGCGGCATCCAGAAATTCAAGGTCAGCGACGCACAGGTCAGCGCAAAATAGATGAAGGCAAATAAATACACTTTGGGATTGCGCAAGGCTGCCGCAAAGGAATGGTTGGCATGCGCCTTTTTGTCTTGCGTTTCGCCATCCAGCCTGGCTAGCAATTGCGATTTTTCTTGCGTGCTCAGCCATTTCGCTTCTGCCGGCTTGTTGTCCAGGTAAAAATGCGCGGCCACGGCCAGGACGATCGCTGGGGCGCCTTCAATGGCGAACATCCACTGCCAGCCGAACATGCCGGCGACACCGGCCATGTCGCGCATGATCCAGCCGGAGATCAGGCCGCCCAGCACACCCGCTATCGCCACCCCGGCAAAGAAGATGGACATCACTGCCGCGCGCCGCGTGGCCGGGTACCAGTAGGTCAGGTACAGGACGATGCCGGGGAAGAAGCCGGCCTCGAACACGCCCAGCATGAAGCGCAGCACATAAAACTGGGATGGGGTGGATACCAGCATCATGCCTACCGATGCAATGCCCCACAAGGACATGATGCGTACGAAGGTCTTGCGCGCACCGTACTTGGCCAGCAGCAGGTTGCTGGGCACTTCGCAGACGACATAGCCTATGTAAAACACGGCGGCGCCGAAGCCATACATCGCGTCGCTGAAACCCAGGTCATGCTTCATCTGCAATTGTGCAAACCCGATATTGATGCGGTCCAGGAAAGACACGACGTAGCAAAGAAACAGGAAGGGAATGATGCGCAACGATATCTTGCGGAATAACAGGTCGTCGCCCCCGGCTTCGCCGGCCTGAGCGGTGCTGCCGATATGCTTGCCGTCGGGTGCTGCGATGGATGTGCTGCCCATGTTTGTCTCACTCCAAAATGACACGCTGACGAAACCATTCCATCAGCAAAATTGGCGGCATCTGGCGTGCCTTGCGGGAATCAGAAGAAAGCTCCCCTGGCGCTTATCCTCGGATAGCGCTCTTGATGTATGTTTGATTTTTTGCAGGCTGGCTCGCGGCAGCGACTGCCCGGCGGCGATGCAGCCCTAGCCGGAACGGCTTTGGCTCAGCCCGCTTGCCGCCCGGGCGTAGTCCATTGCTTCACGCAGGGTGTCGTAGTCACCGATATGGTTGGCCAGCAGCAGGATCAGTTGCGCATTGACTGCCTGGCTCTGGGCCTCGTCCAAACCCTGGTGCATCTCTATCAGCGCCTCGTAAAAATCGTCAGGCCGCGTCAGGTTGGCTTGCGTATTCAATCCCATTGTCATCCCCTTCTCATCCTCTAATATGCGCTTGCAGGCATGCCAAGCGCGCGGCTCAGCGCAGCCTGCAAACTTGTTCGATCCAGCTTGCGCCAGCGCGCCGCCACGTGCTGATCCGGCCGGATCAGGTAGCAGCAGCCCGCTTGCGCATCGTAGCGCCGGGCGGCGACTCCCTCTGCATCATGCAAAATCCTTACTCCAGCGTAAGATGACGGGGCTTCCGCCGGCGCCGCGCCATCGGCCACAACGATCAGCTTCACCGGCACCGGCGCCGCTGCGATAGCCTGCAGGGCCTGGGCTACAGACGTATTCAGATCCATTGCATCGCAAAATAGCAAGGCGCAAAATTCCTGGCCCAGTTCTGGCAAGAGCCAGGTTTGTACTGCGCCGGCATAAACCGGCGCGTCCGCACATGAGGCGCCCGGCAGCATCTGTCCCGAAAAAACATCCTGGTCCTGGCGGTTCAATGCCGAGCCGTGCAGCACTGCCGGTACAGACAGGCGGCCGCTATTCACCAGTTGCCGCGCAAACGGATGCTGCGCGGCCAGCCGCAATACCGCGTCGCGAAACACACGGCTGACGGGGCTCTTGGGGGTAATGAAGTCGGTGGAACGGGTGGAATTGCGGATGTTTTCATCGGCGGCGTATTCACGCTCTTGCGCGTAGCTGTCCAGCAAAGCCTCCGGCGCCTGGCTCTTCAGCACAGCCGCCAGCTTCCATGCCAGGTTTTCCGCATCCTGTATGCCGCTATTCGCGCCGCGCGCGCCGAAAGGCGAGACCCCGTGCGCGGAATCGCCGGCAAACAGTACGCTGCCATGGCGGAATTTGTCCATGCGCAGGCAAGAGAAGGTATACACGCTGACCCACTCCAGTTGAAACCTGGCGTCCTTGCCGAGCAGCGCCTGCACCCTGGGCATCACACGCTCCGGCATTTTTTCCAGTACCGGGTCGGCATCCCAGCCCAGCTGGAAATCGATGCGCCAGACGTTGTCCGGCTGCCGGTGCAGCAAGACCGACTGGTTGGGGTGGAATGGCGGATCGAACCAGAACCAGCGCTCGGTCGGGAACTCGGCTTCCATCTTGACATCGGCGATCAGGAAACGGTCCTTGAAGATGCGGCCCTTGCTGTCCAGTCCCATCAGGCCGCGGACAGGGCTGCGCGAGCCATCGGCCGCCACCACATAGCGCCCCTTCAACGTATAAGGGCCGTCCGGCGTGTCTATCGTCAGGCTAACGCCTTCGCTGCCCTGCTGCAGGCCGACGACCCTGTTCTTCCAGCGTATTTCCAGGTTTGGTAGCTCGCGCGCCCGATCCAGCAAAAAACCTTCTACATAGTATTGCTGCAGATTGATGAAAGCCGGCCTTTGATGCCCGCTCTCCGGCAGCAGGTCAAAGCTGTACACCATCTGCTCTTGCAGGAATACCTTGCCGACATTCCAGCGCACTCCCTTGTCGACCATGCGCTGGCCGCAGCCGAGGCGGTCAAAAATATCCAGAGACCGCTTGGAAAAACAAATCGCCCGCGAACCACTGGACAGGGTGCAATCATCGTCGACCAGCACAACCCTGATGCCTTGCTGCGCTAGGTCGATCGCCGTCGCCAGGCCCACCGGCCCGGCGCCGACCACGATCACCGGATGCGTGACGGCAGTATAGTCGGCCTGCTGCTCCGGGTAGCGCCGGTACTCAAAGCTCAGAGATTGATAATCTGTGCCCATGTTTTTGTCTCCTCCAACTACTTTGGCTTTGCAAATTGCTGATTGCTTTTTTAAATTCAGTCTTGCAAAGCCGCCCACATTTCCTGGTCGCGCTGGGCAGTCCAGATGCGCGGGTGCCGGATGCCACTCGCCTCGTCATAGGCGCGCGATACGTCAAAAGGCAGACAGTGCTCGTAGATGAAAACCTGGCCAAACCTGGGATCCATGGCCTTGCGGGTATGCGCCATTGCACCCTTCAGGTCCAGCTTTAACGCTACCGCTTCGCGTCCCTGTTGCAATAAGGTGGTGACAAAATCCCTGGTGTAATCCAGCCCCTGGTTTACTTCGGCGGGGTTCAGCAATGCCGGGCCGCGGCCGGGCACCAGTTTGTCTGCGTCCAATGCGCGCAGGGCTTCCAGCGTCGCCGGCCATTGCTCCAGCTGGGCATCGCCGCAATAGCAGGCTGCGTCATATTCCACCAGGTCGCCGGAGAACAGCACTTTTTGCGAAGGTATCCATACTACGGTATCGCCCTTGGTGTGGCCGGAACCCAGATGCATGATCTTCACTTCCAGCTTGCCCAGGAATAAGGTGATTTCCTTTTCAAACACCAGGCTGGGCCATGTCAGGCCCGGCACGGTTTCCACTCCGGCAAACAGGCGCGGGAAACGCTCTATCTCGGATTTCATGTCCGCTTCGCCGCGCTCGACGATCATTTCGTAGGTGCCGCGGCTGGCGATGACCTGCTGCGCGCCTTCTTCAAAGTAAGCGGAAGCGCCCAGCACGCGCACTGCGTGGTAGTGGGACAGCACCACATGCTTGATCGGTTTGTCGGTGACCGAACGTATGCGCGCGATCAGGTCTTGCGCCATGGCTGGGGTGGCGGTGGTATCGACGATTAGCACGCTGTCGTCGCCTATGATGACGCCGGAATTGGGATCGCCTTCGGCCGTATAGGCCCAGGCGTTTTCGGATAGCTGTATGAAGCTGATTTTTTTCTGTTCCAGATCTGCCTGGGATGCAAATGCCTTGGCCATGCGGTTCTCCTGATGTGCAGAGGCATAGTTGCCCCTGGTGATTTTTATCGATGCGGCGCCCGATACGATGAACACATCATAAACCGTCGTTTTTATATTTGTCAATGACAAATTAATTTGACTATGTATAATTTAAGAAAAATACCGCGAAGCATGAACTCCCCTCTTGTCTATCCCTTATTATGTCGTTTTATACAAGTAATCATTAAGCCAGCCGCCTGTGAGCAAATCCCCCATTCCCGAAACTCCGCCGGACATTGGCAAAGATAAGCCGCAGCGCGGCATCCAGAGCGTGGAAGTCAGCGGCCGGTTGCTGCAAGCGCTAGCCCATGCGCGCCAGCCGCTGGCTTTGAGCGAGTTAGCGGCCAGTGCCGAGTTGATGCCGGCCCAGGCCTTCACTTACCTGGTCAGCCTGATCAAACTAGGCTTAATCAAACGCAACCCATTGTCCGGAAGCTACGAACCCGGCCCCTTGTCCTTGCGCCTTGGCTTGTTGCATCTGGAGCATCAGGCGGCGTATCGCATCGCTGTGCCGTATGCAGGAAAACTGGCGGAAGACCTGGGGCATAGCGTGGCGATCTGCACCCCAGGGCCGCAAGGGCCGACTATCGTCAGCTATCAGCACGGCGGCTTTCCCTTGCATGTGAACCTGCACATAGGCACAGTGATGTCGCTGCCATTGACATCCACCGGGCGCGTATTTTGCGCCTACCTGGACCAGGCAAAATTGCAAGACATGCTGGAGCAGCAAGCCGACAATAGCGGCACCCATCCTGCATCCTTGCATCTGGGCCAGATTGAGGACGAAGCATTCCAGCAAAATTTGGCGGCGATACGCGGGCGCGGCATGGAGCGCGGCATCAATGTTCCCAGCCCCGGCATCAGCAGCCTGAGCGCGCCCGTCATGGATGGCGCAGCGCAACTCTGCCTGACGCTGACCGTGATCGCGTCATCAGGCGACATCGATGTCAGCTGGAACGGACCGGGCGCAGCCGCCTTGCGTGAGGCAGCGCAGGCGATCAGCCGAAAACTCGCCGCAACCCCAGGAGCGGGAGCATGAGCAAGGAAGCCGGCAAACCTGCCGTTGCCGCTGAAGGCAAGCAACAGCGTGGGATACAGTCGCTGGACATTAGCGGCGTGCTATTGAATGCATTGATTTCAGCCGCGCGCCCCTTGTCGCTGAAAGACCTGGCCAGTGCTGCCGGAATGCCCACCGCCAAAGCCTTTCCGCATCTGGTGAGTTTGCTGAAGACGGGTATGCTGAGCCGCGATGCGGACGGCTGCTTTGGGCCCGGCCCCCTGAGCCTGCAACTAGGCCTGATAGCCTTGCAAAGACTGTCGCCAACCCGCGAAGTTGAACAGGAAATCCTGCACATCGCCGGCGCCACCGGCATGAGTGTAGCGATGGCGGTGCTAGGGCCGCTTGGCCCTACGGTGCTCAGGCTGGAAGAATCGGCCAGGCCGCAGCATATCAGCCTGCGCTTGGGGACTGTCATGTCGCTGGTGAATACGGCGATAGGCAGGGTGTTCGCAGCATACCTGCCGAACGATGTGCTGGATGATCTGCTGGCACAGGACGGCATACGCATGGCAGGATCGGCGGTCGGTAGCGGCAGGGCTGGCCAGAACGGCAGCGAGTATCGGCTGCGCCTGCAGCAGATCGCGGCTGCGGGCATGGACAGCGCCCTGGATACTCCGGTGCCCGGCATCCATACGCTGGCGGCGCCGGTGTTCGACCATACCGGCACTATCAGCCTGGTGATTGCGCTGATAGGCGCAGCAGGAAGTTTTGATACCAATCACGCGGGAGACACGGCGCGCAGTCTGCAGCAAGCTGTGGCAGGATTATCGCGGCGGCTCGGCTATGCCGGTTCGCCGCCTGTTCAACCTATGGAGCCAGAATAACATGGGCGTCAGCACCGAATTCCAGTCCTATATCAGGGAAAAATTTGAAATCCTTGGCGATGTGACTTTTTCCCGTTTTTTTGGCGGAATCAGCGTCTCTTATAATGATGTGCAATTCGCCATGGCAATGGGCAACACGCTGTATTTCTGTGTCGATGACAACAGCCGTGCGGAATATACGGAAATCGGCATGCAGCCGTTTTCGTATGCGAGCAAAAAAGGCACTGTGCTCGTCAAGAAATATTATTCCATCCCCGAAGAAGTGCTGGATAATCCGCAAAATCTAAGGGAATGGGCGCAAGTCGCAATCAAGGCCGCCCACGCAACGTCCAAAAAGAAATCCGCTCGCTGAATCAGGAAACGCGGGTGCTGGCCTTGGTCAGGTAGAACCATTCTTCTCCCGCCTGCGCATTGGCATCCGGGAAGATGATGCGGCCGTCGATCTCGGCGATAACCGGCGTGCCGTCACGGCGTGTACCTATCAGCTCGCCTTTTCTTAGTTCGTCAAAACTGGACCAGGGTCGGCTGAAGCTGTCATCCCTGTGGGCCTTATCCACCACATCGTAGATGCGCAGCCCCTCCATATTCCTGACCGGCTCGGGATCGCCGCCGGCGATCAGGCCCAGATGGGCCAGCGTGTTGATGATCGCGCGGTAGGCGATTTCGGGGGCACGCGGGTCCTGGTGCTGGCCGCATTCCAGCGTCATCGCATAACCGCCGACCGAACGCATGTACTCCGTCGTGCCCACGCCGAACAGCGGATCGGCGTTCAACAACTGCACTGGATCAGCCTTGCCGTCCAGCGTAGCGAGATACTGCCGCCGCTTTTCCACGCCGCGCGCATAGGTGCTCAGCCAACCATCGACGACGCGGTTCACGCCCAGGCGCAAGGCCATCGCTTTTTCTTGCGCGGCAAACTTGAAAGGCTCTATGGCGCCATCGTTGTTTTCTGGGCCCACCATTACAAAGGCTCCGCCTTCACCGCGGAAGGAATGCAGGTCCAGCAAGACCTCATGCCGCGCCATCAGCGGGCACAGCCAGTTGGCGACGTGGTCCTCGAATTCTTTAGGTTCAGCGGTCGGCTGCAGCTTGCGGTTCAGATTACGCTCGCCGCTGCGCTCGCCGCGCTGATAGGCGAGCGGATTGGTGACGGGTACAAAGGTGACGGCGCCGGCGATCAGTTGCAGGCTGCCTGCATCCATCTCTTCCATGACCCGACGTATGGCCTTGGTGCCGCACGTCTCATTACCGTGTACGGCGCCGGTGACAAGCAGGCGCGGGCCGGCATTCGGCGATGCGTAGGAAGCACTCTTAAAATGAAGTGATGGCAATTCTGAGGGAGAAGACATATCGCTACCTTGAAGCTTACTAATCAATTTCAAAAACTGTAAAAACCCGCCTGACTTTAATTAGAGGCGTTCGGTTCAGGGTTCATTTTTCTTGCGGCCGAAATCCGGATCCACCCGGATCAGCGCAGTAATACCCAGGCTGGGGATCGCAGCAATGCAGATCCATACGAAAAAATGGGCGTATCCCAGTTGCGCCTGTATCCAGCCGCTGAACATGCCGGGCAACATCATTCCCAGCGCCATGAAGCCGGTGCAGATGGCATAGTGCGCAGTTTTATGCTCACCGTCCGCCACCATGATCATATACATGATAAACGCTGTAAAACCAAAACCATAGCCCAATTGCTCTATGGCCACCGCGGTAGCCACGACAAAGATGTTGTCGGGTTGAGCGAAGGCTAGATATACATAGGCCAGGTGCGGCACATTGATGGCCAGCGCCATGGGCCACAGCCAGCGTTTCAGGCCGTGCCTGGATACCAGGTAGCCGCTGAGCAGGCCGCCGACGGTCAGCGCCAGCATGCCTATCGTGCCATATACCACACCGACCGACTGGGTGGACAGGCCCAAGCCGCCCTTGTCCATACTATCCAGCAGGAAAGGCGGCGCCATCTTGACCAATTGCGATTCGCCAAACCGGTATAGCAGCAGGAAGCACAACGTCAGGCCCACGTTTTTCTTTTGCAGGAACTTGGCGAAGATGGAGAAAAAAGTTTTAACGGCATGGCCCGGCTCTCCCCTTGGCCGATCGCTATCCGGGCGCGGTAACACCAGCTTATGATAGATGAACAGCGAAATGAACATCGCCGACAGCACAAAAAACACGATGGACCAGGCAAACGCCGGCTTGCCCGTCATATCCGTCAAACTGCCGGCCAGATAGACCAGCGCGCCCTGCCCGGTGATCATCGACATGCGGAAGAACATGCTGCGTATGCCGACAAAGGCCGCCTGCTGATGCTGTTCCAGTGCCAGCATGTAAAAACCGTCGGAGCTGATATCGTGCGTGGCGGCACTAAAGGCCAGCAGCCAGAAGCCGGCCAAAGTCAGCTGAAAATAATTCGGCATCGGTATCGTCAGCGCCACCAGTGCAAACAACACGCCGATCAGCAGCTCCAGCGCAATGATCCACTGCCGCTTGGTCTTGAACATATCAACAAACGGAGACCACAGAGGCTTGATCACGAACGGCAGGTACAGCCAGCTTGTGTAGAGGGCGATGTCGGAATTGGATACGCCCATTTTTTTGTACATGATGACCGACATTGTCATCACGATCACATAAGGTATCCCCTGACTGAAATACAGCGACGGAATCCAGCGCCAAAGCTTGTTCAATTCTGCTGCAGGTTTGTTCATGCTCGGGTTTTGGATGTTCGTTGGGTTGATTATTTATCATCCCAGCAAAACCTGGGCGGGGCGAGTGAAATTTTGCCACGGACACATATAAAAAAGTTATAGTCCGACGCACTTCGAGTGACAAGTTTGAAAAAAGTTCGCGCCCTGATAGCTATTCCTGCGCTCTTTTGTGAATTAACCCAATGAAGGTATTCCAAAAAGTCATACCTTCGCCCCAACTTTTCATTGGCAGACAATCAACCCGAATCATATGATAAAAACCGTCGCACCCAGCCGGCAATGTCTGCGTTCCTTGCGGGCGTTACCGCCATCACCGATGAAAAACAAGAAATGACATCAGTCTCAACTCTCCACCCAAGCATCTCAGCCATTGCCAAAGCCAATAGCAAACTAGGCCTGGGCATTGATGCGGGAGGTACGCAAACCCGCTGGGCATTGGCAAATGATGCAGGCCAGATCATCGCAGACGGCTTTGTGAATGGCTTCACTGCATTGCAAGCCGGCACTCTGGCCGGACGTCTGGGGCTAAGCGAAGTACTTCAGGAACTGGCAAATGCAGTGAGCAAATATGGCACGCCGGCCAAGGTGCGTGCGGGGTTGACGGGTTATGGCGGGCAGGCGGAGACCGCCGATGAACTGCGCAAATTGCTGGCGCAACCCTGGAACCTGTTACCGCAGGACATCGTGCTAAGCAACGACATAGAACTGGCTTACCAGGATAATTTTTTTCCTGGCGAAGGTTATCTGGTGTATTCAGGCACCGGTTCGATCGCTGCATATATTGATATTGAAGGCAATTTTCACCGTGCGGGAGGGCATGGCGGAGTGCTGGATGACGCCGGCGGCGGCTTCTGGATCGCCCGTGAAGCTTTGCGGCATATATGGCGGCAAGAGGACGAAACCCCCGGCAGCTGGCACAAATCCACGATGGCGCAAAAGGTATTTGAATATGTAGGCGGAACCGACTGGTCTTCATCGCGTGAATTTATCTATAGCGGAACCCGTGGGCAAGTCGGCATGCTGGCGCTGGCAGTGGCCGCCGCGGCCGATACTGACAAGGTCGCCTACGGCATTTTGAAGGACGCCGGGCGCGAACTGGCCAGGCTTGCCATTGCCTTATGCGGGCGCTACGGCATCAGACCTGTGGTACTGGCCGGGCGTGTGCAGGAACTGCATCCTGTGATTGCCCAAACCATGCACGCCGCCCTGCCGGCTGACTACAGCCTGCGGCAAAGCAGCAGCCAGCCGCATTTTGCGGCGGCCCGGATAGCATCCGACTTCGGCAAGCAAAAGACCTGAGTGCCTGCTGTGTCTTTTTTCATTATCAAGCATAATCCTGCAAACATTCCTGCAATGAAAAAATTTTTTACCCTGATTGCCATGACCACCCTTCTTACAGGCTGCGCCAGTACATTGAATATAGACAGGACCTATTCCGGAAAATTGCAGGATAGCCGCGCACGCTTTCTGGTGATCCATTACACGGTATCCAACCTGCAGCGCTCGATAGAACTGCTGACCGGCGACCAGGTCAGCGTGCACTATCTGGTCACCGACGAAGCACAGCCGCGCATCTACGGCATGGTGGATGAAAACAAGCGTGCCTGGCATGCCGGCAAGAGCGAGTGGAAAGACTACAAGAGCCTGGGTGCCAGTTCGATCGGCATAGAAATCGTCAACCCGGGTTATACCGATACGGCGCAGGGCCGCGTGTATGCGCCGTTCCCGCAAAAACAGATGGATGTGTTGCTGCCGCTGATCAAGGACATCGTCGCCCGCAACCAGATCGCCCCCGAAAACATCCTGGGCCACAGCGATATTGCCCCGCAGCGCAAGCAGGATCCCGGCCCCATGTTCCCATGGAAGCAACTGGCCGACGCCGGCCTGATCATCTGGCCGGATGCGGAGCAGGTGAAGCTAAAACAGGCTGGCTTTGAAGGCCATCTTCCTGACATTGCATGGTTTCAGAAAAAATTGCACGTACACGGCTTTGCCGTCCCGCAAACCGGGGAACTGGACGCGGCCACACAAAACGTGATCAGCGTTTTCCAGATGAAATACCGGCCCGCCAACATTGATGGCAAGCCGGATGCAGAGACTGCGGCGATACTTGAAGTATTGACGACGGCGCCCTCAACAATAGGAACGCCATTTCTTGAGCAAACGGCTCAAGCCCAAAAATAGGACTATACGATGAAGCTACTGCGAATGAAATCATGGCTGGTACTGGCAGTTGCCATGGCCGTATTGAGCGGCTGCGCCGCCGGCCTGCGGCTGGATACCAGCAAGACTGCCGTCAGCCAGGAAAGCCGCGTCAAGTTCCTGATCATCCATTACACCGCGCTCGATATGCCGACCTCGCTGCGCGTGCTGACCCAACAGGAAGTCAGTGCCCATTACCTGGTGGGCGACGATAATCCGACTACCGTCTACCGGCTGGTCGATGAAAGCCAGACTGCGTACCAGGCGGGCCTTAGCGACTGGAAAGGCTTCAGCCGCCTGAACCCCAGCTCCATCGGCATAGAGATTGTGAACCTGGGTTATCAGGATGGTCCGAATGGCCGCACTTATCAGCCCTTCCCGCAGTACCAGATAGACCGGCTGATCCCCTTGATCAGGGACATCGTCGCGCGGCATAAAATCAAACCGGAAAACATCCTGGGCCACCAGGAAATCGCGCCGCAGCGCAAGCCTGATCCTGGCCCGCTGTTCCCATGGAAGCAACTGGCGGATGCGGGTTTGATCCCATGGCCCGACGCGAATCAGGTCGCTGCCTTGCAAGCCGGATATGAACAGCAATTGCCGGATATCGCCTGGTTCCAGAAAAAACTGGCGCAGCACGGCTATGCAACGCCGCAAACCGGCATACTGGATGATGCAACCCGCAATGTGTTGATCGCTTTCCAGGCCCGCCACCGTCCAGCCAAATTTGATGGCACCCCGGATGCTGAATCTGCCGCCATCCTGGAAGTGTTGACCACCACCGCAAAAACCATCGGCAAACAATAATGAATCCTGCACTTGAACAATTGGGCATAACACCAGGCCTGCTGGATGCACGCGGCTTTATCGCCCAGCACGAGGCGCAGCATTTGCAGCTAGCGGAGACCGGCGAGGATGGCCGCGAATATTTATTGACGCCGGCGACCTCGGCCGCCTGGCACAGCATGAAAATCGCGGCACAACGGGATGGCATCACGCTGGTAATGGTGTCGGCGTTCCGCAGTGTGCAGAGGCAGGTGGAAATAGTGCAGGCCAAACTGGATGAGGGCCGGCAAATTGCAGACATCCTGACCGTCGTTGCGCCGCCCGGCTACAGCGAACACCATACCGGCCGTGCGATAGATATAGGCAGCGACGACGATACGCCAGAGCTGGAGGTAGCGTTTGAAACCACTGCGGCATTTGCATGGCTGACGCAGCATGCAAACACCTTTGGGTTCACCATGTCTTACCCTAAGGGAAATTCATCAGGCTATCAATATGAGCCCTGGCATTGGTGTTTTGCGGGCTAGCGCTTCGCGCATCTTAAGTTGTTCCAGCAAGGAAGCAGCTAATTACAGCGGGAACTTGCGCACCACCGCAGTCACCACGCCCCAAATCTGCGGATCGTCGGCTTTCTTGCAAATCACGGAATCCACATCCGGGTGCTCCGATTTCAGTACCAGCATGCCGTGCGAACTGTACAGGCGCATCAATACATACTCATTATCGAGAATGGCGACTACCATCTGGCCATTTTCTGCATGCAGGGAACGGTCAACCAGCAGTTTGTCCCCCTCACAAATCCCCGAACTGGACCAGCTATCATCCTCGACATCAAAAAAGAAAGACGCCCCTTTATTGGGAACGACATAGCTGTTCAGGTCCAGCGTGGTTTCGGCATAGCCGGATACCAGCGGCGAGAAATCCGGCGGTAGATTGCGGCTCAATTCCGGCAAGCGGCATAAGGGCGAATCCGGATCCGGAGCAACCGGAAACTGATTAAGTGTTTTGCTCCTGGCCTGGGATGGAATAAAAGCTCGGGCTATTGGCAGATTAATCATGTTTGCACCTCGTTTTACTGTATTTATATACAGTATACCGTAAACTTCGACGCACTCAAGCTATGCCCCATTTTTTATCGACAGAGGCTAAATCGGCGTTTTTGAGATTTGCCTGCAGGAAATCAAAAATGGAGGTAAGCTATTGAAATATATGAGAGTTTTATTTATTTTTCAGCAATAGCACTTACTCAAGAGAACGGAATCAGCGTGTCTATCCCAGCACTTAGTAGCGGCCTATCCGGCTTGCAAGCCTTCCAGCGCGGCCTGGATACCTCGGCCAATAATATTGCCAATTCCCAGACCAACGGCTACAAGCCGCAACAGGCATCCTTCAAGGAAGGTGCAAACGGCGGCGTTTCCACGGTAATCAACGGCAACGGCAGCAACGGAAGCTCTGCGACATCGACGGAAGCCAGCGGCACCGACCTGGCGACCGAAACAGTGAACTCGCTGGTGTATAAAGCAGGATTTGAGGCTTCCGCCAAGGTAGTCAAAATCGCCGATCAGACCCTGGGAACACTCATCGATATCACAGCCTGAATCAGAGCGATTGCCCCGGCTTTTGATTACCCCGGCTTTTATTTGGTATCGCCAGGGTACATGCCGTTCAAGCGGATGAATTGCTGCGTTGCGCGGCAAGTTGCCACTACGGTATCCGCCTCCTGCATCAGGTCTTGAAGATTTCTTTCAATCTCTGCAGGAAGTGCAACGGTGGCGGCAGCGGCTGCATCGCTTCCGGCGGCGCCTGTGGTTTTGGCGGCAGCGGCAGGGCCGCCACAGACACTGGCAGGGATGCGCAGGCTTGAAGCACCACGGCGGCTATCATAAGCAATATGGATCTGGCCAAGCTCATTGTTCACGTCCTTTTTGATGCGCTGCTGATCCAGCGCCTGTTGTTCTGCAATCCGTTCATTATTTTTTACCCGTGACAACAGGGCCGACTTTTCAGCTTCTGCACGCTCCCGGCTCTCTTTATCCCATTTCGCCTGCACTTCCGCCCGTCCCTGTAGTTGACCTCGCCTTTGCAAGCCCCACAAGCCGGAGACCAGTAAGCCTGCCAACACAAGAACCGCAATCAATCTGGCATACAGGCTCATCATGGCGTCCTTAAACAGAGTTCTTTTTCAGCGGCGCGCCGCTTGACCAGGCCAGGCAAGATTTTTCCTCCGGCATAGACCCAGCGCGGCAACTCGTCGCAGGCGCCTGCGTAATGGCCTGCATTCAACTTACGCGCCATGGATGAACCGCAGAAATTGCCGCCCCCCGCGTTGAACGTGAAAGAAGCAAAGGCAGCGCGCTGATTTGGATTCAAAGGCACCAGTACGCAAGCCCGCATCTCGGCATCCGCCTTGAGCAGATCCCTGGCCAGCATGTCATCGCATTGATCCAGAGTTGCGGTTTGCCCCAGTTGGACGCCGTCGGTATGCCCGCGACAGATGGTAGGGATGCTGACCGGATCCAGATAGGCCTGCTGACGCGTTCCTTCAAAGAAAATCACCAGCGGCACGGCAAGACCGAGTCCCGCTGCCGCCAGTTTTTGTTTCAGGTCCAGATTCATTGTTGCCTCCGCTTTTCCTTGCGCTTCCTGAGTCTGTCTTTCAGCAGAAAGAATATCTGCAGGCCGACATAGACCAGGGTAGCGATTGCAACCCAGTCATTCAGCGTCAAACCGAATAGCATTGAAGCACTCGTCAACAGTGCGGGAGGCGCCGCTTTAGCGGCGGCGCTAGAGACAGATTCGTCTTGCATAATGCCCTCTATAAAATGAAAAAAGCCGCACTAGGGCGGCTTGTGTTGTTGCAGTGGGTATGTATGGGGATTACACCACCAGGCTTATATTTAAGCTCGGGGGAATATCAGATGCCATATGGCTGGCATAGTCCTCAACGTCGGAGAAAATGGAGTCCGAATCACATTCCCGCGGGAATGCCCGTTCTACCATCCAGCTTGGTGATTTTCCAAAGAGTTATCTGCCGTCATCATCGGTAGCGCGCCGACAATAACGTCATTGACAATGATCAGACAGCCGGCAAAAGACTGCAGCGGATCAATATCTTCACCTTCCCCATCGCCGGCAATCCTGTTGGTGTATTTCCTCAGCAGCTGAAAAGACTCAGGCTCCACTTCCCCATGATATTCCCAGATTTGATACAAATCGTCCCGAGCCTGGCTTTTGTCGATCTTGTTGTCATTCACATCGACGAGCAGCGGCTTTTGTTTCAACACCTTGCGTATCGCATCAGGATCGTAACCCGGGCGCTTGGCCAGTGCACGTAATTCTTTCCTGGTAATTTCCTTGCATTCGTATATCCCCTTTCCTCGCTGGATGTCGTCGGAACAGGAAGGATCGGGATACAAGCTGCGGATGTCAACCGCTCTGGATGCCGGAGCGAATTTTTCAGTGATGCTCATCACTGCATTGACGACAGCCATGCCGCCGATTTGCTGATTCGCCGACATCCAGTTGCGCTCTTCAATGCGAACCACAAACGGCCCCTTCATTACTCCGGTACCTAGCTTTGCGGCAGAAAATATCAATTTCCTGCACTCGCCGTTATATTGCGACTCAGTCAGTTGATCGTCGATTTCCCTTTCCATTGCCTTGCAAGCCAACTGTGCAGTGTTTTGCGCGGAAGCGGCAAGCTCCGCCATCGTTCCCAGATGATATCCCTGCACATCCTGCACTGCACGTCCATCGGTCAAGGCTTTGGATACTGCAGGGTTGGGGGTGGGCCTTATACCCCAGTTTTTATCGTCCACGGGCAGCAGGATTTCACACATGCGCGCCACCTGGTTGTCCACTGCGGGCGCAACGATATTAATGCGAACGCGCGACCTGTTGCCGGCCGGCCGCGATCGCGATGCGGGGCCGTTGCGCAAAGAATCTTCCAGCCCCATGCCGCCGTCTTCAGAAACATCCTCCCCGTCATACAGAGCCTCTGCCTTGCGCCAGTCGGTTTCTATGCCGGATTGCGCCCGAGCCCTGACCCATTCATCCCGTTCGCTGGAAATTTCCTGATAAAGGCTGCTCAACAACTGCTCTTGCAGGATGGCGGCATCGTCCTCACTCAATTCATATGTTTGCGCCATCATTTGATTTTGCGAAAGGTCCGCCATTGCAGGCATTGCGGATGAGGGTGGAGATATAGCTTGCCCCAGTGGCAGAGAACTCATAGAGGCAATCAAGGCTCAGCCCCCGGAAGGCTTGTCGCCAGCGGCCCGCATGCCAGAACGGCACAAGATCCATCCAGGCCACCGCAGACGTGGGATGCCAGTGATCGAATAAACGTCATAAAATTCCATCCATAAAAAAACCGCCTTCCGGCGGTGTCTTGATTTTTCAAATACCAGTCTTTAATAACCTGTATACCGATCCAGCACTTCAAACGGATCCGCGTCAATTTTCATTTCTTTCCTGATGCGGACAGGCTCCGCAAATGTCAGCGACAAGGCGTCCGCTATATCCGGCGATCTGCCGCCACGCTTCTTGATGTCAGCCTTGGCCTCAATTAAATAGCGGCCTTTGCTGTCAAAACTATAGGAAGGCTCTATCAGGTCCGCCATGATTTCATCGCTGTCAGGTATCTGCACCGGTCTCTCGGCAAACCAGTCGCGCATCAGCACCCAGCACTCTGCCCGCTTGTTGCGGTATTTTTCATCATCCATTGCGGATTCAGACGCCTGCACACTACATACAACATCGCCGTAGTTTAACTCCACCAGACGGTCATACACCCCGGCACCCAGGCCCACCGTGTCAATGAAAACCCGAGCCGGTTTATCCTGCTCTATCAACTGGGCAACGATGCCGGCCACCTGCATCGTTGACTTCTTTTCATAAGTCTTGACCTTGGTCAAGACCCGCCCCTTGCGCCACACTATCGCCGTCCGGTCGTCGCCAAACCTGGCAGGATCGACACCCACCACAAGGGGGCCAGCCATCCCGACATTCTCCGCTTTTCTCGCAGCAATGATGTTTACCGCCAGGATCAAGCTGTCTTTGCTGGCGGCGACAAAAGCCTCGGCCGCATTGTTCGGGTACTCTTGCTGGAATAAATTGACATCGCCGCTAAAGTCATCTTCTATCTTCAATCGGCGCCAGTACAATTGCTCGTCATCCAGTCCGTATAGCTCCGCCAATTCCAGTTCTTCCAGCTTGCGCGCAAATTGCTGCGGCACAGGCGTACGATACTCGGACTGCCAGAACCACGGACAAAAGATAGGAATGTATTCCCCCTGCCCGCTCTCAGCCCGCTTCCAGCGCTGATGAAATTCATTGCCCACACCATTTGCAGTCGACTCCAGAATAATCTCCGTTTCCTCCGTATTCGGCACTGCCTGGCCAATTCCCGCAAAATGCGACGCAGCATGGGGCCAGAATGCCGCTTCGGAGCCGTGGAAATACTGTGCCGTACTGGAACGTCCGACCTCCCGGGTACCGGCGGTGGCCACTTTGTAGCCGCTATCGAGCTTGTCGAAATAGAGTTCCCTGGAATTTGCAGCACCGGTGCTGGGACGCAATTGGTCCGGTACATTGTCGTGATAACGCTTGGTCATCGCAAACAGGTTATCGGTCGCATTTTGCTCGTGCGTGATGATCACCGCCTTCTTGCCCTTGCGAAACTGTATTTTCCAGTACAGGCGCGCGGCAATCATCGTCGATGCCCCTTGCTGGCGGCCCTTTAAAATCAAGGCCCGCACCTTGCCGGTTTCGCGCAACTGCGCCTCCAGCCTGGCATGAATGTGCAGTTGCGCCTTGTTTAATATTAGTGGCACAATTTTTCCATCCTTGGATAATACTTTTAAAGCACGTGGCGCATAAAATGCAAAGTCCGTCTTTAATGCGTGCAAAATCTGCAACTGTCTTGGCGTCATTACTGTACGACCTCCAACCAATCTTCTATGGTCTTACCGGTTTTCTGTTTCACACCGATGCCGAAGGCTTCACGCTCCAGAGCTACGAGCAAACGCAGCGAATCCACCAGCGACTTGAGCGTACTGGTCCGGTTTGCATGACTAATCACCTTTTGGAACAATTCGCTGCGCTTGTCGCGCGCCTTGTCGTCTGCCCCGGCTATCAATTCGCTCAACTCGCTCAGGCTATCAATGCTACCCGTCTGCTGCTCCAACTCCTGCAACAAGGCCATCACCAGCGAGCGGGAACGTTTGATATCCCTGCGCTGAGCGAGAATGATGTCGCCCTGGACTTCGTCATCGATTGTGGCGGCATCCCTCTGATATCGCCCAATATCCCCAGCCTCAGATTGCTTGGCAGGGTCCGAAGGCACCAGGCTGAGCATGGTCGCATTCAGTTTCGCCAGAGCCCTGCCGCGTGTACGCGCTACCCTATCGCGTTGCCAATTTTCACGTTTGGCTTTTTTGCTAAGGCCGGATTCAGAAACACCGAATTCTGCCGCTATGCTTTTTGCCGACTTGGCTCCGGTGCGAAATTCCAGCTCTATCGATGCCCAATCTATCTTTCGGGTTGGTGCAGCCATAGGGTGCTATTTGGCCTTCTCGAAGAGTCGCCCGGGCTTGGCGGCCTCGACACTCGGCAAGATCGAAATTTCGTTTGCAGCGGCATGAGCATCGATTTGTGCATTTCCCAGCAGGATGTCCGCGGTAATTCCTGACAAATCCAGCTCAGGAAAGCTATCCGGCTCATCCTCTGGAAAACGATTCCCAAGCCGGTACACTCCTGCATCATCCAAGATGATGACATCGCCGCTATGAACAATCTGAGAACCTTCAGGTTGATACAGAATGCCAATATCATCCCGTTCGTCATACCGCTTCACCGCAAAATGATCGCCTAGTTTTAGCCAGATTTCTTCCATCATAATTTCACCTGCCTTCATATTCTTTATATTTCCGCACAAAAAAAAGCCCAGACTAAATGTCCGGGCTGGTTGATCTTGGAACGAGGAAGCAAGCTACTGCGTTTGAATTGCACGCACTTCCCCTACCCGCAATATTAAAGAAGCCAAACCATGCATTCAACTGTACAGGTGTTATTCAAAAAATCATTTCGACGGCCTAGTCCTTCTGCCATGGCAAAAGAACATACAAAATCAGATGCCGAGCATTTCCGATACGCCTATTTCCCTTCACAGCGTCAGAAATTTGTTGCCCATTCGGCATCCAACATCCACCTTTCGTCGTCAGCATGAGCAAGATGCCTTCAGCCTGCCCCTTCCGGATTGTTTCGGCTGTATGAACAATGTTTTCATTTTTAACGGGTTTATCAAAAAATGGATAAGTCTTACACTGCCAAGCATGCAGAAAGTCTAACGCGAGAGCGGCACTGACAGGTTTAAAGCAAAACGATCATTCACCTTAACTAAACGGAGGGTACTGTGAAAGAGCTAATCGAACGTCAGCTATACAAACCCTCACTGGTAATGGCGATGCTCACCCTGATGCAGTTGATGGTATCGCTGGATTTCAATATGGGCCAGGTGACCCTGGTCGCGCTGGCCAAGGGCATGCGTTCTGCCCGTCATATCGTGTCGCGTACGGGTTGTTGCGGAACCGTCTAGACGGGCAATTCGACTCATGTGCCTGCATGGGCGCCTGCCTCTTAACAACTCGTCAGGCCTGTCCATAAGGCCGGCGCACGAGAGGCTCTCGTGATTCTATCGACGCAGAATCCCATCGGTTCATAGAAGAAAAGCTGCGGAGAAACTGCTGAGCGACCGCATCCCTTCAATAACTTATCAAACATAGGATAAGCCTGTTTATACCCCTCGTCGTCGCCCGGCACCCAGGCCGCGCGAGAACGATCATCCTCATTCTGCTCCAGCTCATGGCGGGTGGGACTTGAATGAGACACAGGATATTGAAGAGGAATATTGAAGCTTCCCTGCACCAGACAGCATTCCTGGCGATTGAAAAACAGGAGTGTTTTTCTGCTGGCCCATGATACAGCCCCTTAAAACACAGTGCGGAGACTTGGCTATTATTTAGGCGGCACAGGATCCAGCCGATCCAGATCCAGTTCCGGCTCGTCCCGGTTAAGCGAGGCTTCACGTTCCGATGCAATGGACTCATCCGATAAGCCCTGCACATCTTCATCCAGATTGGCCTGACTAAATTCTTCTATCGATATCTCGTCGTCCGATGTAGACGAAATAGATGTGTCACTAATCTCGGCAGTTGAGCCTGCCCGACTCCCTGGCACAATGGTTTTATCTGGCTTTTTAACTTTGGATGACGGCATCAT
>Ga0207076_1090_pt1 | contig 22655 bp, 19 predicted proteins | sample Alteio_BWMinHeat_62_FD_153568 | JGI IMG/M metagenome (GOLD analysis project Ga0207076, IMG submission 153568) | Enriched cells from forest soil in Barre Woods Harvard Forest LTER site, Petersham, Massachusetts, United States -... | ecosystem: Environmental > Terrestrial > Soil > Temperate forest >... | reverse complement strand
GCAAGATGATCTCGTTCAGGTACAAAGCCAATGCGCCAGAACTTGCCGGATTGGAAGTAAAGGTGAATTATGAGCTATACGATGGGGTCCCGCTGATTGAAAAATCGTTAAGCATCGAAAATAAAGGCGGCAAGATTTTTAAGCTCAACCGGGTAGTGAACGAGATCCTGGGGATGGTAGAAGAGGAAAGCGCCGTAGTGGGCAAGCCGGATGATATGAAAAAGAACCAGGGCATTTACTTTGAAACCAATTATGCCTTTAACAATGCCATGCGCTATGCCCTTAGCGACCAGGTTACCCATTGGAAGGTGGATACCGCCTATACCTCGCAGGTAAATTACGACCTGCAAACACCCTGCCTGCTGGAGATTTACCCCGAACAGGGTCCGGGTGTAGAATTACAACCCGGCGGAACATTTAACTCCGTTCGCACAAATGAATTGCTGATGGACAGTTACGATAAGGAACGGCGTGGGTTTGCAGTTCGTAAGATGTACCGTATTATTGCTCCATGGACAACCGCCAACCCCATTTTTATGCATTTGGTGAGCAAAAATGATGAGGATGTTCGGCGTGCGGTTGACCAGTGCGCGGCTACCGGCTACGAGGCGGTTATCCTTAGTTTTGGCAGCCATTTAAACATGGAGGATACCAGCGCGGCCAATATAAAAAGATGGAAGGAACTGGCTGATTATGCCCATAGTAAGCGCATCCGCATAGGAGGCTATGATTTGTTTAGTTCGAGGAGGATTAGTGACGCGGATGATGTTATCGATCCAAAAACAGGCAAGCCCGGCGGCGCGCTGTTTGGTAATGCGCCATGCTTTGGCAGTAAATGGGGATTGGCTTTCAGGGATAAGATCAAAACGTTTTTTACCCAAACGGATTTTGATATCTGGGAGAATGATGGCCCGTACCCGGGCGATCTGTGCGCTTCGACCATTCATCCCGGTCATAATGGGCTGGATGATTCGCAATGGCAGCAAATGGAGATCCAAAAGGAGCTTTACCACTGGCTGAACAGGCGGGGCATCTACATTAACGCACCCGACTGGTATTTTTTGGATGGCACCAATAAAATAGCCATCGGCTATCGCGAAGTGAATTTTTCGCTGCCGCGGGAGAATCAGAAAATCTTAAACCGGCAAAATATTTACGATGGCACCTGGGAAAAAACGCCCTCGATGGGCTGGGGCTTTGTACCGCTTACCCGTTACCAGGGCGGCGGCCCCGAGGCGGTACTGGAGCCATTAAGCGAGCATTTGGATGATTATAAAGCCCTGATGATGGAGTACTACGGATCGGGCGTGCAGGCCTGTTATCGCGGCCCCAGGCTGTATGATGCGGAACAAACCAAACAAACAGTTATAGACGTTATCCAATGGTATAAAAAGTACCGGGAGATTTTGAATTCGGACATTATCCACCTGCGCCGGGCGGATGGGCGCGATTGGGATGGCATTTTGCATGTAAATCCTCAACTTAAAATAAAAGGATTGGTGATGCTGTATAACCCTACGAATAAAGCCATTACAAGGCATATTCAACTGCCGCTTTATTACACGGGCTTAACGCAAGCGGCGCGCATCAGCGAACAGGATAATACGCCCAAAGTTTATCATTTAAACAGGGATTATAGCGTAAACATTGATTGCACCATACCGGCCAATGAGTATACGTGGTTGACGGTGGAGTGATCTGTTTTTGGCTTTACAACGGATAGCGTGGGTGATTTTAATACGGAGATGCAGAGAAAACACAGAGTTCGCTGAGCTTTAAAATTTAACAGGTCATTTTATATCTTTAAATTCATTTAAAAAACGTGTTTAGCAATTAGAAACAGAAAAAAAGGCAGATTTTAAAGCCCAGCCTGTGCGATTCCCCTCTTGAGAGGGGTGGAGGGGTGTGTTGATGAATATGGTCGCGAACACACCCCCGCCACATCACAAGCCAGCCGCACCCCCTCTCGAGAGGGGAGTTGTTACAATGCCCATATTTTCAATGTGTTATCACTATTAATATTGGGAATTTCAATCGCTAAACACATTTAAAAAGTAAAATTATTCCTCTGTGAGCTCCGCGATTTCTCTGCATCTCTGTGTTAAAAAAACTTCTTTAATTGGTTTTTACCCGTACAGACTGTTGTAGAGCCACCATTATAGATAATCAAAATTTTATAATCATTCTAAAAACTGCTATCTTTAAATGGTTTAGGCAGATTTTCCTCTTGATCTATTTATGGAACATAACGATATGATTAGTAATCATAGCGATTACACCACTGTAATGGCTAAAATTGATGGCCTGATGGCCAAGGGGAGCGGAAATGTTTCAAAGGAAGAGTTGGAAGAGATAGGGCAACTGGCACTTGCAGCCCAGGAATACGAACAACAAAAATATGCCCTCGTATCACCTAAAATACACTAAGTGTATTATTAAAATCATTAATTTGCCTGCCTTTTACGAATAATTCGATTCAATGAAAAAGTCTGTCATAACACTCTTCATCTTAACCATACTTTTTAATATTAGCTCCGCTCAAAAAGCCAAACATACTTTTGCTTTGGGCGATTCTACGTTTTTACTGGACGGTAAACCTTTGCAGCTGATCTCGGGCGAGATGCATTGCACCCGCATACCCCGCGCTTACTGGCGTGCGCGTATGAAAATGGCTAAAGCAATGGGACTGAATACCATCGGTACCTATGTTTTCTGGAATGCCGAAGAGCCTGAAGAGGGGAAATTTGATTTTACCGGCAATAACGATATCGCGGAATTTGTGCGCATAGCAAAAGAAGAAGGCCTTTGGGTAGTTTTGCGCCCAAGTCCTTACGCCTGTGCGGAATGGGAGTTTGGCGGCTATCCCTGGTGGTTATTAAAGGATAAAACTTTAAAAGTACGCAGCAAGGATCCTAAGTTTTTAAAGTATTACCACGATTATATTATGCAGTTGGGCAAACAGCTTTCGCCTTTGTTAATAACCAATGGCGGTAATATTTTGATGGTGCAGATAGAGAATGAATACGGTTCGTACAGCGACGATAAGGACTATTTGGACATCAACCGGAAGATCTTCAGGGAAGGCGGCTTTACCGGCCTGTTGTTCACCTGCGACGGGCCTTCGCAAATGCCAAAGGGTTATTTGCCGGGTTACTTGCCTGCTGTTAATGGCGAGGATAACCCGAAGGCTGTAAAAACGCTCATCAATAAATATCATAATGGCAAAGGCCCATATTATATTGCCGAATGGTACCCGGGCTGGTTTGACAGCTGGGGCAGCGCGCATAATGGCAGCAACGCCAATGAAGATGCCGGGAAACTGGATACTGTTTTATCGGCAGGGATCTCAATTAACCTGTACATGTTCCATGGCGGCACTACCAGGGGCTTTATGAATGGCGCTAATATGAGCAGGACAGAGCCTTATTCGCCCCAAACCTCCAGCTATGATTATGATGCGCCGGTGGATGAAGCCGGGAACGCTACGGCCAAGTTTTATAAGTTCAGGGCTGTGATAGAAAAGCATTTACCTGCAGGGGTAAAATTGCCGCCGGTACCCCAAAAAATTAAGACGATTGCCATTAATAAAATAGTATTAAGTGGCCATTCTGCTTTATTCAATAATCTTGGCAAACCTGTAATTGCCGAACACCCACTGTGCTTTGAGGATTTAAACCAGGGCTACGGCTTTGTATTGTACCGCACTACTTTAAAGAATGCAGTAAACGGCTTACTTAAAATTAAACAGCTGCGCGATTATGCCACCATCTACCTTAATGGCAAACGGGTAAGTATATTAGACAGAAGGTTAAGGCAGGATTCGATACAGATCAGCAGTACCGAACCCAACACGGTTTTGGATATTTTGGTAGAGAACAACGGCCGCATTAACTATGGCCCTTATTTAACCGACAACCGCCAGGGCATCACCGAAAAAGTAACCTTAAACAACGACGAGTTAACCGGCTGGAAGATGTATAAATTTCCGTTCGGTACAACACCGGTGTTTAAATACGCCAGTAATAAGGATACTAATGAATTGCAACCTGCTTTATACAAAGGTTCATTCACTTTAACTAAAACAGGTGATACCTTTTTGGATCTGCATGGTTTCGGCAAAGGCTTTGTGTTTTTAAACGGGTATAACCTGGGTAAATACTGGAACATCGGGCCGCAGCAAACTTTGTACGTGCCTGCATCATGGCTCAAAAAAGGAGTTAATCAAATTGTGGTATTTGATGAGTTGAAAGGCGGTCATAAAAGCATCAGTACTTTAGATCACCCGGTTTTAAGTGAAGTAATAAAACAATGATTTTGGCGGAGTTGGATGATTCGAATTGTCGTTACCTGGTTAATTGCTTAGCGCACGGAATCTTAGGAATTTGGCTAAAGCCCTCTCGTTGATACCTTTCTTTATCCGTCGGTTAAAACCGACGGCAGTGAATGAGCAAAGATCATTTTTCATTGCCGTCCCTTTTAAGGGACGGTTGAGTAAATAAAAAGGAGTGGCTTTAGCCAAAAATTGCCGACCAAATCACAATTTGATTTTTGACCGGATTCCAATTAACTCAATTATTTTTTTATTTTTGGAAATAGGCTTAAACAACAATTAAGGATCAATGTATTTTCAGGGCTATTATTATATCATCGTAGGGCTGCAAATATTTTGCGGCATTCACAGTTACCGGCGGGGGACTTTGAACCGTTGGATATTTTTAATAGCTTTTTTGCCTATCATTGGCAGCGTAATTTATTTGTACAGCGAGGTGCTGTCAAACAAAAGCACTTTCCGTGCGGTAAACAAACCCACCATTGATATTGGCGCAACAATTAACCCCGGTGGCCGCATCAAAAAACTGGAGGAAGAACTGCAATTTACCAATACTTTCGCCAATAAAGCAAAATTGGCAGATGCTTACCTTGCCGCCGGCCAAACGGATAAAGCTATCGACCTTTACAAATCAAGCCTCACCGGCGCGTTTGACGAAAATGAACACGTAATGGCGCAATTGATAATTGCTTATTATTCGCAACAGCGCTATGAAGAGGTGATCCCGCTGGCAAAAAAATTATACAAACTGCCGCAGTTCGCCCGGTCAAAAGCACACCTGTTGTATGCCCAATCGCTGGAGAATTTGGGGAAGACTGATGAAGCCGAAGCTGAGTTTAAAGCCATGAAAGGCCGTTACTCCTATTTTGAACAGCGTTACGAGTACGGATTGTTTTTAATGAGGCAGGAGCGGGATGATGATGCCTGGCAGGTCTTTACCGATATGCTTGCCGAAGAACCTCATCTTGGTTCGATTGAAAAAAAGAGTAACCGGGTTTGGCTTAACAAAGCAAAAGATGAGTTGCGAAAAATCAACCCTTCGGAAAAAGTTGGTTAATTTTAAACTTTACCCAGGTAAATTTCTGTTTGATAATAAAAGCTAACCTTACCGTTTTTATTATACTTCGCGAACATATCCTTTAGCAATTCCTTAAATTTTTCGCCATCTTCAGTACCTTCCTGCGGTACGTAGGAAGATGAAAAGGCCCTGCCTAAAAAACCGGCTTCATCAAAAACCTGTTCGTTGGGATATTTTACGGGTTGATATAAACCATCTTTAAAAAATGCCTTAAAATCAATATCATTAATATTCCGGTGGTTTACTTTGTTGTAATCAATAGCATCGTTCTTCAAAATATTTTCATAAGCTACCGAGAAATCATCGATCGCCGCATCGCGGTTATTCCATATCAAGGCAACATAGCCGTCATCCTTTAAGATCCGTTTAAATTCAATACGGGTTTTCGCGGCATCAAACCAGTGAAAAGCCTGGGCGCAAACCACCAGGTCGACGCTATCCGGGGCTAAAGCAGTAGCCTCGGCGGTACCGCTAATTGCATGGAAATATTTATTGTGATTGAATTGACTTATTGCTGCCGATTGCATGGCTTCGTTTGGTTCAACTGCGTAAACTGTATAACCTTTTTGAAGCAAAAGCCCTGTAAAAATACCGGTGCCTGAACCTATATCAGCTATAACAGCTTTGTTTGTCAGATTACATTCTTTTTCCAGGAAAGCAATTACTTCGGGAGGATATGAGGGCCTGAATTTAATATAATTTTCAACCCTGTCTGAAAATCTTTTGGTAGGATCGGGGATATTCATATAAAATTCAAATAAACAAAAAAGGCGCTGTGAAGCGCCCTCGTAATGATTTTTTTATGAAACTATTATCCAAGTATTAAAATTAATAATAAAATAATGATAATAATTGCACCTACTGAAAGGTAGATACCACCACCCATTGCCCGTGCTTCTCTTTTGTCTGCTTTAAGTTCAGTGCGTAATTCTTTACGGTCTTCCCTTGAAAGCTGTGATTTGTCCATTGCTTTGATTTCGGCAATACGGGCTTTAATTTCTTCAATGCGTGCCTGTTTTTGCTCAGTTGTCATGGCAGCTATAGCATCTTTATTGGGGGTATTGTCAGTAATTGTTGCCGCCCGGCTGGTAAATGCCGCTAAGGTTAGTACGAAGGTTGCGGCGATCAGATAAATTCTCTTTTTCATTGTTTTAATTTTAATTACTGTGACTGGTAGTTATTTAATAAGTTTAAATCAACAAAAAAATTTTAATTAATTAAAATAAATAAATCTCTTTGTTAATTTATATACTTATAAAATAGGCTGCCTCAAAAACATGCCCTGGCTCTAAGCGCTGTATATCTTCTTTCAGGCTGATATCAACATGTTTGCCCAGGGTGTCGGCACATCCAAGCCATGGTTCAATGCATACAAAATCGCCGCCGCCTTTGGCCCAGATACCCAGGTAGTTAAAATGCGGGAATTCCACCGAAACTGATTGATTGTGCTTATCGCTTTTGATCGAGACTTCTCTTGAAGTAAGGTCCTTAAAAACAAGCGCGTCACTGTTGAAAAGGTCCCTGGTTAAATAGACTTTGTTTCCTGGTGAAGGCACCGGCATTGTCTCGCCATTAAAAAAGCCATCGGGCGATAGCTGATGCGTAGTCAGTTTTTGCTCTGTTTCAAACTCAAGATAATAATCTTCATAATTTTCGCCACTGTTAAATGGTACTTTGAACGCAGGGTGTCCGCCTACAGAAAAATAAATTATTTTTTTATCATGACTGATGAGCTTGTAGGTTACCCGAAGGGCGTTTTCGATCAACATGTACAATACCTGGAAATCAAATTTATAGGGGTAAAGGTGGATCGTTTTTTCTGAACTTGGCAGCGAAAAAACTGCATGCTCTTCATCGTTTTCCAGTAAAATAAATTCCATATTGCGGGCAAAGCCGTGGCGTTCCATCTTAAAGGTTTGTCCGTCCACCAATAACTCATTGTTAATAAGTCCGCCCACCACTGGGAAAAGATTCGGCGCATGCCTGTTCCAAATGGCCGGATCGGCCTGCCATAAATGTTCGTTTTGTGTTTCTTTATGGACAATTGATATCATCTCGGCTCCGATCGGGCTGATCGTTACCTTCAGGAAATTGTTTTCAAGTATGGTCATTGGCAGCAAATTGTTAGTAAAAACGGTCTAAATTATGAATTTGTTTTTAATAGGGATGAATCAAACTATAAGTAAAAAATAGCAAATCAATTTAATAAACGGGTAGCCATTTTTATTACATTATGTTCATTCTTTTGTCCGTCAAAGTCACATTCCATTTTTGTACTTTTGTGTTGTGGCCGCCCGGAATAAAAAAACTACTTCAGCCAAAAGAAAAAGCAGTGCCGGCAAAAAGCCTATGGCAACAAAATGGAAAGCAGCTGCGGCATTCCTGTTTTTACTGCTGCTTCTATCGCCTTTTTATTATGGCTACGTACTAAAAACGTTTTCAGCAGGCTGGCGCTGGTTTAAGGACCTTGGCGGAAACCCTAACTACCGGACATACAAAAGTTTTCATATCCGTATCCCGTCAAATTATAAAATTCATGGCATTGATGTTTCATCCTACCAGGGCAGAATTGACTGGCAACGGGTAAAAACCATGCAGGAAGACAGCGTGCATATCGGTTTTGCCTTTATCAAGGCGACTGAAGGTATTTTGAAAGTCGACCCTTATTTTCAGCGCAACTGGCGCGAATGCAATAAAGCGGGAATAACTTGTGGCGCTTACCAATACTTCCGGCCGAAATTCAGCGGCAAATGGCAGGCTGATCTGTTTTTACAAACAGTGAAATTGCAAAAAGGAAACCTGCCCCTGGTGGTTGATGTTGAGCGCCTGGATGGTATGAAGCCTGAAAAAATGCGGCAGGAATTGGATGACTTTATCAAAGTAATAATCCTGAAAACAAAAATTACGCCCATTATTTATACCGGCTTAACCTTTTACCAGGAAAACCTGGCCGGGTTTTATGACGATTGCCCCCTCTGGATCTCCAGCTTTGATCATCCTGTACTAACCATAAGTGCAAAAACAAACTGGAAGTTTTGGCAGCACTCCGAAAAGGCCAAAGTAAACGGGATTGTCAGCGTGGTTGATTTCGATCTTTTCAGGGGCGACAGCCTGGCGTTTCAAAAGATGCTTATCAAATAAAATAAATAACATCCGTAAGTGCTAAACTCCCCTCTTTTTCTTTTGGATAAAAAAATGTTAATAAATGTTAAAGAATTATAAAAACTAAAAATTTAGTTATACTTTAGGGGCACAAACCTTAAGTATGAAATTCACAATTACGTTATTATCCATCATTTTACTGTTTTCACTTCGGTTATCAGCCCAAAACACTTATTCGGTTAAAGGCGATATTGTTGATACTGCCGAAAATGCAAGACTGGTAAATGCGTCCATTAGTATTTTAAATGCCAAAGATTCAACTTTAGTGTCCTTTACCAGGGCAGTAACCAACGGTGCGTTTACATTAGGTAATTTGCATAAAGGTAAATTTATACTGCTTGTAAGTTACCCTACCTATGCCGATTATGTGGAACAGTTCAGCCTTGATTCAGCAAAAAGCTCTTATGATTTTGGCAAACTAAATATGCTGTTAAAAGCAAAGTTGTTACGGGATGTGATCATAAAAGGCACGCGGTCGGCAATGAAAATAAAAGGGGATACTACCGAGTATAACGCCGGGGCATTTAAAGTACAACCAAATGCCAAAGTAGAAGATTTGCTGAAGCAATTACCCGGGATTGAGGTGGATAAAGACGGAAAAATAACTGCCCAGGGCCAAACTGTGAGCAAAGTATTGGTGGATGGAGAGGAGTTTTTTGGCGATGACCCAACACTTGTAACCAAAAACATAAGGGCGGACATGGTTGATAAGGTACAGCTGTATGATAAAAAAAGCGATCAGGCCACCTTTACCGGTATTGATGACGGGCAAAAAACAAAAACCATCAATATTAAATTAAAAGAGGATAAAAAGAACGGGTATTTTGGCAAAATTGACGCCGGGGATGCTACTGATGGTTACTATGAAGGGCAACTGCTTTTCAACAGGTTTAAAGCTAAACAGAAATTTTCGGCGTATTTAACAGTGGGCAACAACGGCAAGACCGGCCTGGGGTGGGAAGACAGTCAAAAATACGGGTCGGATGCTTTACAATTTGGCGACAATGGCGAGATGTACATTACTGGCGGCAACGGCGATGGGCTCGATTCTTTTAGCGGCCAGTATAACGGGCAGGGGACGCCGCTTGCACGGAATGGGGGCCTGCATTACGATAGCAAATGGAACAGTGATAAAGAATCTATCAATGCCAATTATAAAATAGGCTCGCTTGAAGTTAACGGAACCAGCAATACATTAACACAAAACAATACGTCAGACGACGGTACATATAATGGCACATCAAACCAAAACTTCGATAACTTTATGTTTCGCCAGAAACTTGACTTTACTTACCAGGTAAAGCTGGACACCACCTCGAACCTGAAAATAATGGCTGACGGGACACTTAAGAATACGCATACCAGGAGCAACTATTTGTCTACCAGCCTGCATAGGGTTGATACTTTGCTGAATAGCAACCGTAAAATTGATAATAAAGACAATACCCAGCTATTTGACGCGAGCGCCTTTTATACCAAAAAATTTAAGAAAAAGGGGCGTACATTTTCATTCCTGGGCGGCATATCCCAAAACGAAACAACATCAAACGGCTACCTTAATTCAAAAACAGCCTATTACGATCCCGTAATAATAGGAAAACTTGACAGCTTGCCGATAATAGACCAGTATAAAACGGCCGACGTAAAAAGCACATCGTTTAAAACAAACCTCACCTATACCGAGCCCCTTACAAAGGACCTTTCGGTGATCTTTAATTATGGATTGGGGGTAAACAATGGCACATCAAACCTGGCATCATATAACCAGTCTTCAGCAGGGGATTATAATTTAAAGGTAGGTAATTTAAGTGATGATTATAAGCTGGATGAATTATCGAACCAGGCCGGGGCGGTATTTAATTTTAAGAAAAATAAAGCCATTTTTAATTTTGGCACAAAAGTGTCAAACGTAAATTTCAACCAAACAGATTTGGTTACGGGTAATATGCTTAAACGTGACTTTATTGACTGGATGCCGCAGGCGAATTTTCAATATCGTTTTTCGCAACAGCAGAACCTTTATGTGAATTATTCGGGCCGGACCGTGCAGCCGTCCATCAGCCAGATTCAACCTGTTGCTGTGAACACCGACCCGCAGAATATTACCATCGGTAATCCTAACTTAACGCCTTCATTTTCGAATAATTTTTACTTTTATTATAGTTCATATAAAATCTTAAGCGGGCAATCCATCTGGCTGAATGGCAATTATTCATTTACAACAAACCCGATCGTAAGTAACCTGGTAACCAGCACAAACGGAAATACCGTTAACCAATATGTTAATATTGGAAATAAAACGCTAAGCAACTATAACCTTAATGCCTATCTCGACCGTAAGCTCGGCAAAACGGATATCAACGTTGGTTTGAATGTTGGTTTAAACGGCAACAGTTCCTACAATTATTCTAATGATGCGCTCGATTATATCAAATCAAATACTTACTCATTAAAATTTCAGGCATCAAAGTATAAGGAAAAAAAATATGATCTGTATCTGAATTTTGGACCTAATTACACCATCAGCGGATCGTCATTACAGCCGCAAATTAACAACAACGGGCGTGGATTTAATGCAGCAACCGGGTTTACTTTTTACCTGCCCGGAAAATTCCAGGTAGCATCCGATGGCGACTACCAAAACCGGGGCAAAACAGAAACGTTTAATACAGTTTATAACCGTACCCTGATCAATGCATCCATCGCCAAAACATTTTTAAAAGATGATAATTTAAAGCTGTCTGTTTCGGGCAATGACCTGCTAAACCAGAATTCAGGCTTCGACAGGAGTTCATCCGGCAACCTGATCACTCAAAATACCTATACCACTATAAAAAGATATTTTATGCTTTCCATTGTTTGGGATTTTAACAAAATGGGCGGCATTACAAAAAAATAAAAAGATGAAAAAGATTACACTTTATATACTGGCATTATTCATTTTAAGCACCGGCATTTCGTTTGGCCAAAATGCCCACTTTACCAATTCGGGTGTTATTGAATTTGAAAAGACCGTAAATATGTATGCGCTTTTCAAAAAGGACATCAATAAGGACGACGAAAGTTATATGCTGCCTGCCTTTGAGGCTTACAAAAAAAACCAGCCGCAGTTTAAAAAACTGCAAAGTACCCTAAACTTTTCGGATAATAAAACCTTGTTTACACCGGTGGAAGACGAAGTAGGTTACGGTTCTTTTTGGGGCGATGATTCGATGGTGAAACAAAACAACACCACTTTTACCGATTTGACTACCGGGACATTTATATGCCATAAAAATGTTTTTGAAGAAACCTTCCTGGTAAAGGATAGCACACGGAAGATACATTGGAAAATAACTGACGAAACCCGGGTAATAGCCGGCTACACCTGCCGCAGGGCAAATGCGCTTATAATGGATTCTGTTTATGTGGTTGCTTTTTATACGATAGAGATCCCAGTCTCAGGTGGCCCTGAATCATTTACAGGATTGCCCGGTATGATACTCGGTGTAGCTTTGCCGCACGAAAATATTACCTGGTTTGCCACTAAAGTAACCGAAACAACGGTTGATGATAAGGCATTGGCGCCGCCAAAAAAGGGAAAGCCGGTGAGTACCAAACAGCTAAAAGAAACGCTTAATGCGGCACTTAAGAATTGGGGAACCTGGGCGCAGGCCAAACTTAAAGCCTTCTCATTATAAGTTTACACGAATTTAATCGACACGAATTTCACGAATGAGTTCGAATGCTCACGAATGGAAATTTGAGCCAACTTTACTAATAAAGCGAATTAGTGTAAATTCGAACTCATTGGTGCATATTCGTGTCAATAAAATTAAATTCGAACTCATTCGTGAAATTCGTGTAACTCAGTTATTTATGCTAAAAAAAGGCGAACATATTGAAGGCATTCCTGCCGAACTAGAAATATTACTGGCCAAAGACGAAAAGGCTAAACTGTTTTTTGAAAGTTTATCCAAGTCCTACAAACAAGGGTATTGTGACTGGGTAGGTTCAGCTAAACAGGAAGACACCAGGCATATACGTGCTGCAAAAGCCCTGATCATGCTGCAAAACGGGCAGAAAACGTTAAAAACATAAACACGAATTTTCACGAATGGGTTTGAATTATCACGAATAGGAATTCGGATCAATTTTACTAATAAAGCGAATTAGTGTAAATTCGAACACATTAGTGAAATTCGTGCTAATAAAATTCGTGTCCCTATAAATTCAATACGCTTGTGCTGGGATTTTGGGTTGATAAGCTGGCATTGCTGGCGATAATGCTTTTATGATCGTTCAGAAAGTTTTTAAGCCTTACCAGTTTATCTGTATTGATCAGGTCAACACCGCATTTTAACAGCTCGGTCCAAACTTCCTTATTCTCGGGCGAAGCCCATAGCCTTACTTTTTCGCCGTATTTATGTGCAATTGCCACATAATTAAGCAGCTTTTGTTGCTCATCGCCCGGCATGGCGCCTTTTCCATCCCATTTAAACAATTTGGAATATTTACAGCTCGCCATTTTATAAACTTTTGCACCAAGCGTGTCCCGGTTGGCGCTCCGCAGGTCTTCATCTATAAAAGCATACCGATTTTCTTCGTCTTGTATCATTCGGTATGGCTTATGTCCCGATAAGACAACGGTTACGGCACCCTTGTGAAAGATGCCATGATCATACCCGGACAATATATCTTTGTATCGTTCGAGCACTAACTTTAAGGCGGCATAAGTGCTGTCAGATCCGGTTTTTATATCGATCATTAATATGATGGGGTTATTGTAGCCGATGTAAACCTGCCCGTTGTTTGAGGCGATCCTGTCGGCGAGTGGCTTCAGGTAAAGCGCTTCAAGCGTTCTGTGCCTTTTAAAATATGGATCAATGTGCGCAATAATTAATTTACCTCGCCGTAAAAATACATCCGCTTCAACATTGGTATAACCATTATCAAGGGCATCAAATAAAGGATGCCGGTGACGGTAATCATTATGCGCGAAGCCATTTATCAGGGGAATACACTGCGAACGCACAGTTTGGAGGCTAAAAAGGAGTAAAACAAACAGTGTTGCTTTTAATAGCCATTTGCGGAGATTTGCTTGCGGGGCTTTCAAGTAATTGTTTTAAATTTATTGACGTAAATTTACCCTTAAAAGGTTGTTTGAAATTTAAACGCCGGTTATCAAATAGTTAAATTACCGCTTCTTAATATTAAGTATTCATTAACACTTAGGGTTGTGTCATTGAATTGTTACAGAAGTACAGTTTGGTCATTTTAACGTAAATTATAATTAAAATGTTGTATGCCCATTGATCTTTTGCTCAACAATATTTCAAAATATATTCATTTAAATGAAGAAGAGCGATCCGTATTTCTGGGTTACCTTCAGCCCAAAAACTTTAAGCGCAAACAGTTTTTATTGCACGAAGGAGAAGTGTGCAAATATTCGGCATTTGTAACGTCGGGCTGCCTGCGCGGGTATACTGTTGATAAGAACGGAATTGAGCATGTATTAAGCTTTGCCCCGCCGGACTGGTGGATGGGCGATATGTACAGCCTGATATCACAGAAACCGGGAATACTAAATATTGAAGCTTTGGAGGATACCGAAACGATTATACTTTCGAAAGCAAACCAGGAAAAATTATACATTGCAGTGCCCAAATTCGAACGTTTTTTTCGAATCCTTACGGAAAACTCCCTGGTAGCCAACCAGCAGCGGATTATTGACAACCTGAGCCTTACCGCCGAAGAACGATACGGCATCTTCTGCAAACGTTACCCAACCCTTATTGATCATTTGCCGCATAAACAAATCGCGAGCTATATTGGCGTTACGCCCGAGTTTTTCAGCCGGATGCGGAGCGGGGTGTTGAGGAGAAGTTGATTGAGTTGATTGAGTTGACTGAGTTGATTGGGTTGATTGGGTTGATTGGGTTGGATTATGTTAACTAACTAAAATAAACCCTCATCAACTTGTTTCATCATTCTTCTTTCTTTTAATAAATTGAATATATCCGTTCAGTAATTTGAGACAGTGGTTATATTCTTGCTCAAATAATTTAAAAGTTTCATTTGTGATATAACCTTCATCCATAGCAACAATAATATGGTCCAGGGTTTCTGATAGTGATCCTCTGGCAATTATGCAAAATCTAATGTTATCAAGATAGTGGAATCGACCATGCCCTTCAGCAATATTATTACCTATCGACCTTGAACACCTGATGAGTTGGTCTGTTAACCTGAATTTTTCTTCGGAAGGAAATTTTTTAGTCAAGCTGGATATAAAATTTCTAATTTTTCGAGCCTGCTTCCAGGTCTCAAGTTCTGTAAAAGAAGCCATTGTGATTTCGGGGTCAGATTATTTGCCCAACGCCTAAATATAGACAATTTCCAAACTCAATCAACTTAATCTAACCTATCCAACCCAATCAACCTTTTTTCTTAACCTACATCATCTTTCCCATCTTTAATCACGCCGTACATTTGTGATATAAATTAACAGGAGAAAATTAAAATGGCACAAACAATATTACATAAAGCCGAAACCCGCGGGCATGCTAACCACGGCTGGCTTAACAGTTATCATAGCTTTAGCTTCGCAAGTTATTACAATCCCGACAGGATGCACTTCGGCGCTTTAAGGGTATTGAATGATGACACTGTAGATGCAGGCAAAGGTTTTGGTACACACCCGCATGATAATATGGAGATCATTTCCATACCGCTGGAGGGTGATCTGGAGCATAAGGACAGTATGAACAATGTGGCTGTTATTAAAAATGGCGATATTCAGGCAATGAGTGCCGGTACCGGTATTTACCATAGCGAGTACAATAAGGACAGGGAGCACCGGGTGAAGTTTTTGCAGATCTGGGTTTTCCCCAATAAAAAGAATGTGGAGCCACGGTACGACCAGGTTACGTTAAAAGTAGAGGACCGTCACAATAAACTACAGCAAATATTATCACCGAATGCCGGGGATGAGGGTGTTTGGATCCACCAGGATGCCTGGTTTCATCTTGGTAAATTTGATAAGGGTGTAAGTACCGGTTACCAGCTTAAGCTGAAGGGAAACGGTGTTTATGTTTTTGTATTGAACGGCGATGTGAAAATAAACGACCAGTTGTTGCACACCCGCGATGGTTATGGAATCTGGGATACTGATAGTTTTAGTATTACTGCCGAAACTGATGCTGAGTTTTTGCTGATGGAAGTTCCAATGGCATTTTAATCAAGAGGTGAAAGCTGAAAGGTTAAAGCCAATAAGGGGTTTTAAGCATAGAAATTAATTACCTTCTACCTTTAACCTTTCGCCCCTGCCTGCCGGCAGGCAGGTTTTACCTTTAACCTAAAAAGATATGAGTAAATTACAAATACTAACTATTGGCCGGCACCCGGAAATACTGCAAACGGTGGTGCGCCTTGTAAACAATAACCCTGACTGGAATTGTACGGGGGTGATGACTGATGAAGAGGCAATTGCTGCTTTCACTGCACATCGTTTTGACCTTGTGCTGCTTGGCGGCGGCATTGAAAAGCCAAGCGAGGAAAAACTTTGTGCCACCTTTAAAGCCCATAGTCCTGATATTATTATCATTCAGCATTACGGGGGCGGCAGCGGTTTGTTGGTGGCAGAAATATACGAAGGATTGCGCGGCGCCAGGCTTGGCTGATCTTCATTATTCCCTCACCGCTTTGCATAACAGTACAACTATTAATGTAAGCCGGTAAGCACAATAAACATTGCAATTAAACAGCTGGTTGCCCCAATCATAAAGGAATAAGCTAAAACTAAATCTAATCTTTTCATGGCCTTAATTTTTAATTTATCAAACTTTGTTTTCTTTTTGTTGATGAACACAAATTTGACTAAATAACAGGCGCTGGGTTTAGCAGAAAAAGGCGAAACTGAAAAATAAAATGGTGAAGCAACCCTTTATGTAAAAACTGAACCTTGTAACCAAAACATTTGATATATTAGCAACTCAATCATTATCATTTGAGGCAGTTTCGGCAGGTAAAAGAACTTATTTTAGGTAAACTGGAAAAAGAGTTGCCCAACCGCTTAACCTATCATAACCTGCGCCATACTCTTGACGTTTTGCAGGCCGCTGAACGAATAGCCGTTGAAGAATCTATCCCTGAAAATGAAAAAGAGTTGCTATTAACAGCAGCATTATTCCATGATACAGGTTTTTTTAAAAAACGTGATGGCCATGAGGTTGAATCGTGTAATATTGCACATTATTATTTGCCTTTGTATGGTTATACGGGGGCTGAAGTTGAGCAGGTATGCGGGTTGATAATGGCTACCCGGATCCCGCAGTGGCCCGGGGATAAACTGGGAGAAATTTTATGCGATGCCGACCTTGATTACCTGGGGCGGGATGATTTTTTTATCTTGAGCGCCCGGCTGTTTACTGAATTGAAAAACGAGGGTATTGTAAAGAACGAAGAAGAATGGAACAGGGAGCAGGCTGATTTTATGGGTGCACACCATTATTTTACACCAGGCCAGGTGAAATTAAGGCAGCCCGTAAAAGAACAATATATTGAGTTGATAAAGTCAAAAATCACAAACCACATCTTTAATGAAAACAAGTGACTATCCAATTTTAGCACATTTAAAAGACGCAGGTTATATTATAGCAGGAATATTGATTTGCGGGTTTGCTTTAAAAGGCTTCCTCGTTCCCAATAATTTCTTTGACGGCGGCGTAACCGGGATCTCGTTGCTTATTCATGAACTATATAAAATACCCATAGCCTATGTAATTATACCGGCGAATATCCCTTTTATTATTATGGGGGTTTTCCAGGTGAACAGCCGGTTTGCATGGAAAACGTTTGCGGCCATTATCGGGGTATCCATTTGCCTGCAATTTATACCGTACCCCGAAATTACAAATGATAAATTATTGGTAAGTATTTTTGGCGGTGTTTTTATGGGGACGGGTATTGGCCTGGCTATACGCGGGGGCTGCGCTCTTGACGGCATTGAAGTATTAGCTTTGTATACGCTTAAAAGAAGCAGTTTCACTGTAAGCGAAATTATACTGGGAATAAATGTATTGATCTTTTCTATCGCTGCTTTTCAACTGGGCCTGCCTACAGCGTTATATTCAGTTATGACCTACTATGCCGCTTCGCACACTATCAACTTTGTTATTGAAGGGTTGGAAGAATACACAGGCTTTACCATCATATCAGGACAAAGCGAAGCCATTAAGGAGAAACTGGTTTTGGAATTGGGCCGCGGTATCACCATATACAAAGGTGAGCGCGGTTATTTAAAAGACAGTTTTGACGTGCACAACCCGGTGGATATTATTTTTACCGTAGTAACCCGCCTCGAAGTAAGGCGCCTTAAAAACATCGTTTACAGCATCGACCCAAAAGCTTTTATGTTTACCAGTACCATAAAAGAAGCTTCAGGCGGTGTGTTGAAGAAACGGGCAAGACATTAGTTAAAGTCCATGGTCGATGGTCCATAGTCCATGGAAGGAAAGAAGGAAGTTAGCGTCTATGCAACTGAAGCTACCATGGACTATGGACCATCGACCATGGACCTCCTCACCTACTCCAGTACCTCGTAAATCACCACCGGCTTTGCCTTATTCTTCAAACTCACTTCGCCGATCCGTTCGCACTTGAATGATTCCTTTATTTGATGGTACACTTCTTCGGAGATCACTATCTGGTTTGCCTTCGCGGCAGATTGCAGGCGCTGTGCTGTGTTAACCGTATCACCGATAACCGTATAGTCAAGTCGCCTGAGCGAAGCCGATCCGATGTTACCGGAGATCATTTCCCCGGAATTTATCCCGATGGAGATCATCGGCTTAAAAACTTTATCGCCTGCAGCTACTTCAGGCGCCGCTTTCATGTGGTCCCTGGCGGCAATGGCCACATCAATGGCCCTGTCCAGGTGATATTTTCCGCGGAATACCGCCATTACTGCATCGCCCATAAACTTATCTATATGCCCGTTTTGAGCGATCACCTCTTTCACGATCATCTCAAAAAGCTGGTTGATGAGCTTTACCACCTCATTTGCGGGAACATTCTCCGAAAAAGCCGTAAAACCGCAAACATCCAAAAACATTACCGTGGCGTCGACAATTTCATTGTCGTAAAGGCTTTTTTCAAATCCCTTGCTGTTCATAAAATTGATCACGTTCTCATCCACGTACATTTTAAGGATGTTGTTTTCCTTAATAGCCTGCATGGTTTCGCGCACCTGGAGTACGTGATTCAATGTTTTTTCCATAGTCAGGTCCAGGTCCTCAAAATCGACCGGCTTGCACACAAAATCAAATGCACCGCGGTTCATAGCTGTACGGATGTTTTGCATATCGCCATAGGCCGATACTACAACGGCACGGATGATAGGGTTTGCATCGGGCAAGCGGCTTAGTAAGGTAAGGCCATCCATTACCGGCATATTAATATCGCTCAGCACTACATCCAAATCAGGGTTTTCACCAACTTTCACCAGCGCATCTTCACCATTTTGGGCAAAAACAAACTCATAAATATTTTCCCGTATCTTTTTGCGGAACTTTTGTTTGATCAGTAATTCCAGGTCAGCCTCGTCGTCAACAACTAATATCTTAGCCATGGTTAATCGTGAATAAAGTTGTGTAGTTTTTCTTTTAATAAATTAAAGTCGAGCGGCTTGGTTAAAAACTCATCAGCGCCTTTTTCCATGGCCTGATGCCTGTTTTCGTCGTCGCCATAAGCGGTTATCATCATCACCACCGGCGGCGGTTTTTCGTACGACTGCCTGATGCGCGAAAGTAGTTCAATACCTGTCATGCCCGGCATATTAATGTCTGATAAAATAAGGATCACCTCCGAATGATGGTCCTCCAGGTAGTTGAGCGCTTCCTCACCCGACAGCGCGAAGGAGAAATCAAATTCACCGGCTTTTATTTCTTTGCGGAAACGTTGTATAAACAAGGGCTGTACATCAGCCTCGTCATCAACAACTAAAATTTTCATGTGCATGGTAAGGCGTTTTTTTTATTTATAATTGAATATAGAGCCAGGAATCAAGAGCCAGGAGTCAAGACAAAAGTTAAATCCCAACAATTACGCTCAAACTTACACTAAACCGTCAATGGCTTTTCGTAAATAAATTTAACATCTTGTCCGTTTTTTTCTTTGTTCTTGATTCTTTGCTCTTGGTTCTATTCATATCGGTAATTTAACAATAAATTCGGTGTATTCTCCTTCCACTGATTCCACTTCAATGGTGCCTTCATGGGCTTTAATAATTTCATAGCTCATGGACAAGCCCAGCCCTGTGCCCTCGCCCGTAGGTTTGGTTGTAAAAAAGGGCTGCATTATTTTGTCCCTTATATTCGCCCGTATGCCGTTGCCGTTGTCTTTTACTTTGATGATCACATGGGCTTTATCCAATCCGGTTGATAACGTTACCGCCGGCTGATAGGCCTTATCGGCCGCTTTTTGTTTTTGATGTACCGCATAAAAAGCGTTCGTAAATAAATTAAGTACCACGCGCCCAATATCCTGTGGCACAATGTTTACCAAAGGCAGGTTCTCGCTAAAATTAACAATTAGTTCCGAGTTAAATGTTTTATCCTTTGCCCGCAGGCCATGATAGGCCAGGCGCAGGTATTCGTCAGTAAGTTTGTTAATGTCGGTCGGTTCTTTGGTGTTGCTGCTGGCGCGGCTGTGCTGCAGCATGCCTTTTACAATGCCATCGGCACGCTTACCATGATGGCTTATTTTTTCAAGGTTTTGTTTGATGTCTTCTAAAATGGCTGCTACTTCAGCTTGATCCCCGTTTGCCATTTCGGCTTCCATTTCGTTGATCAGCTCGATATTCACTTCCGAAAAATTGTTTACAAAGTTGAGCGGGTTCTGGATCTCGTGGGCAATGCCTGCAGTAAGCTCGCCCAGCGAGGCCATTTTTTCGGATTGGATCAACTGCGACTGGGTAAACTGCAACTGCTCAAGGGTAATCTCAATTTCCTGTTTTTGTTTGAGCAATAAAAGGTTCGCGAATTTTCGGTGCCGGCTGTTTCGCCAAAAAATAAATACCATTAATAATAATATCGCCAAACCCGCAAGCAGCCCGTACATTCGTACCTGATCACGATATTGCATTTGTGCGGCCGCTATATCCTGCTGACGCTGTTTTTCTTCAAAATCCAGCGATAATAATTGTTTGACCTTATCCTGGCTGAAGATGCTGTCTTTAGCGGCAGTAGTTAATTTATAATATTTATAAGCCTGCGGTAAATTATGGTCTTCATCATAATAATTGTACAGCATTGTGCCGGCATTTAGTACATCCTGCTGGTAGTTACCAGCCTTGGCGGTCTCCAAAGCTTTGCCGGAATAATATTCGGCCGAATCCTGCTGTTTAAATTTGTGAAATAGTTTTGCAGTGCTCAGGTAGCTAATGCTCAGCATTTCGGGGTCATCAGCTGCTTTAGAAAGTGCAACGGCACTTTTTAAGTGCTTTAAAGCCAATTCCTTATGCCCGTATTCTATTTCGACTTCGCCCAGGTCACGCTCTATATTATCTGAGATCGTAGTGATGTTATATTTTTTAGCATCGGCGTAGCTTGCCGCCAAATAGCGTAAAGCTGAATCCATTTTATGTGTGTAGAGGTAACACTCGCCAATATTTATATTCACAACAGCCATTTGCTGTCGTTCGCTGCTATTTTTTAACTTATGGTTTAATGTATATGTTGTCCATTGTTTGTCCGACCGCTGCAAATATGGAAGCGCATTTTTATAATCGGCCTTTTGAACATAAGTAGCGCCAATATTATTATCTTCCATCACAATCCCGGGTACAAAGCTGATATTCACATACGTTCTTCGGGCTTTTAAATAAAACTGCATGCCTTTGGCATAGTCGCCCATAGTGGCATAGGCATTTGCAAGATTATTGAGTGCACGCCCCTCGTCAAGCAGACGATTGAATCTTTCGGCAAGCTCATAAGCCTGCTGCGCAAAAATGATGCAGGAGTCGGGGTTTGAAATAAAATAGGCTTTGCTAAGTTCAATCAGGGCTTGTAACCTAACTGTGTCAACCTTCGCTGTTTTTAGCGTCAATCTTAGCTTATCGATACTTTTATCCTGCGCTTTGCCAACAGCGACGGTAAGGAGAAACAAAAAAAATACAATGATTCTTCTCATCAATAAGTTCAAATAATTGGTAAGGTAACAATAAATTCCGAACCTTCGCCCTCTTTGCTCTGCACTTCAATGGTTCCGTTATGTCCCTTCACTACAATATCATAGCTTAAGGATAAACCTAAACCCGTGCCTTCGCCGGTAGGCTTGGTGGTGAAGAAGGGCTGCATGATTTTTTCCTTTACTTCATCCGGTATACCGGTGCCGTTATCTTTTACGGTGATGATAATGCTGCCCTTTTTTGAGGATGTTGATACCTCAACGGTCGGCTTATATTCTCCTGTCGCCCCTGCCTGTTTTTTTTGAACGGTATAAAAAGCGTTATTAAACAAATTCAACAGTACCCGGCCAATATCCTGCGGAACAATGGTGATGATGGGTAACGTTTGGTCAAAATGTGTAACCAATTCGGCATTAAACGTTTTATCTTTTGCCCTTAAACCATGATAAGCCAAACGCAGGTATTCATCAGCTAATTTGTTAATGTCAGTTGGTTCTTTGGTATTGCTGCTGGCGCGGCTATGCTGCAGCATGCCTTTAACAATGCCATCAGCACGTTTACCATGGTGGATGATCTTTTCGAGGTTTTGTTTGATGTCGGCAGCAATGGCAATGGCTTCTTCCTTATCGCCTTTGGCTAATTCTTCGGTCATTTCGTCCATCATTTCCATACTCACTTCCGAAAAATTATTCACAAAATTTAAAGGGTTTTGTATCTCGTGGGCGATGCCGGCCGTCAATTCGCCCAACGAAGCCAGTTTTTCTGATTGGATCAGCTGCTGCTGGGTGGTTTGGAGTAAGGCTATGGTTTCCTGCAATTCGTTTTTTTGTTTGGTGAGTTCGGCCGTACGTTGAGCTACCAGCTTATCGAGCTGCGCGTTTTGCTGACTTATTAAGTTAAACTCTTCCCGCTGCTTT
>Ga0207076_1089_pt1 | contig 22696 bp, 11 predicted proteins | sample Alteio_BWMinHeat_62_FD_153568 | JGI IMG/M metagenome (GOLD analysis project Ga0207076, IMG submission 153568) | Enriched cells from forest soil in Barre Woods Harvard Forest LTER site, Petersham, Massachusetts, United States -... | ecosystem: Environmental > Terrestrial > Soil > Temperate forest >... | reverse complement strand
GCCCGGCTGGCAAACTGGTAAAGTCGATGCTCCCCTCGAGTAATTTCCAGTTTTCGACGAGCGCTTTACAGGTCAGCGTCACCGGGTTGCCCCCGGCGCTGAGCTGAAGGCGGACATTTTTATCCAAAGGATTGCCGTCATTTACCCAAACGTCAAAAATATATTTCTTGCCCGGCGACGGTTCAAACCCGTTCGGGTACCAGCCGAGACCCGATTGCAGGTTATATTCACCGTATTGATTGGTGGTAAGGAGGTTGCTGATCCCCAGCACCTGGGAATAGGCGTTGGTTTGGAGGGTTAGCCCCCCTGATGGCAGCAGCACACTGTAATTACCGGAATGTGAATTCCCTGGTACAACGAAATTTTTGATGTCGTTCATAGTGCCGGTCTGTTTAAACTCATGGGCCCTGTCGGGGAAGCCCGATGTGCCGGTAGTAAAATTAGCGTCTTCAAAACCGTTGCTGTAGAGCTCCCGGTTCATCGCATTGGAAGCCACTGCTGTCGGCAATTCGCCGTTAAAACCAAATAACGCCGCACTGTAGCGCCCGAGGGCATCTTTATTCTCCAGCTGTTGCCCGTACTGGTCGTAGCTCGTCACTGTATTAGCCGTGACCCAGCGGCTGCGGTTGCCCGAGGCGTCGGTCATCCAGGCCGGGTAGCCATTCGCATTCGTGCCGAAGTACCAGTACGGCGAAAAACTGTTGATATAGCCTGCATAGGCGGCATTGGCGCCAGGGATACCTGTGGTATAATGGCGGCTTTGCTGGAACACATTCGTGCCCGATGGCAGCCAGTTGCCCAGGAATCCCCGGATATAGGGATTGATATGCTGCCGGTAGGTATAACTTGGCACAATATCCTGATTAATAAGGCTAGCCGTTGAATATATAACATAGATACCTTTTTGAGTATCATATACCTCCAGGCCGATAGCGCCGGGGAAGGAAGATGAGTTGGTTGATTCGAGGGAAAGCTGATGTGTCCCCGCCGATAGGTACATCGGGTACATGCACCAGTAATTAGTCGGCCGCCCGGGAAGCGCAATATTATCGATTTTATAGACCGGGTTGTTGTCAGCGGAATAACCGATCCAGTAATTGCCGGCTGCCGGTACGCTAAATGTCGTTTCAACGTCGACCAGCTGACCGACACGCTGGTTAATAACCGGGGTGGGCCATATGCCGGCGCGGTTTAAGCCGTCCTGCAAATAGTTATTTTGCTCAACCGAATCCGCTGAAGGCGGCGTATTGGATGAAAAAAAGTAATACACACCGCTGCGGCCGCGCGTTCCTGTCGGGTCCGGTAAAGCCTGTCCGTAGAGATGTGTCGTGCCCGAAACGACACCCGTACTGTCAGGCAAAATACCGTGCTGGTCCATGGGCCAGGAATTGTTAAAGGTCGTTGCCGAAGCATTGATCACATTTAAACTGGTCAGGTCCGCATTGGCTGTCAGCTGTAGCTGACCGTTCTGTATGGGGTTGTTCAAACAAACAATGGTCTCTGTGTTTGCCGAAAGGATATTGCGGTACCCCGATCTCACCAGTTTGACCATCGCCGTCGTGGAGAAATTCGGTACATATTGCCCGGTCCTGTCGATAAGCTTCTTTGTCATCGCGGATGAGCCTGAAATATTGTCATAGATCACCCAATACCGCTGCCCGCCGGTTTTCAGATCGACAATTTCATCCCCTGCCCTTAAATAGGAACTGTAGGCAGGGAACTGCCCGTTGGCGTCGGTCGTAAAATTCTGAAGCAGAATGCCGGCATTTTTGTAAGCACCGCCCATCGATGGGTATACCCAGTAGGCGGGCATATTGACCGAATAAATATGGTTGTTAAATTCATTTTGCGTTTGCGTCACCACCGGGTCGCCGGTGAGGGCGTCATAGGCCAGGTTTTGGGTGACGATCGTAGACCCGTTCTCCATTTTGATGACCTTGCTGATCATCCCGTATTGCTGGATCACCTTCACGCCGCATGCTGAACGGAATAGCCGGTAATCAGAATTGTCGTACGAAGGAAAATAAGGGATCGGGAAACTAAAAAAGAACAAACCTACCATATCGTAGCCAGCATCGACGGATTGCCCGGAATTGATGCTTTCAAATTCCCGGAAATCCGTAAAGAACTCGATGTCCCTCCCCAGCACGGCGCTCGAAACGGAGCCGTTGGGATTGACCACATTCACGGTGTTATTGAGCGAAAAACTGTCCGCCCCGTTGTTCGTGGCATTATACACATATTCCGTGGAGGCAATTTCCGAGCCGGTCTGGTTGAACGTTCTGACCGCTTTTGGTTTGCCATGCATATCGTTTACCGCAATACTATATCCCTGCGAAATGGTCAGTTCATCAATGCTGGTGCTACCCAAAAAGGATAACAAATTGGCCGGTTTTTGGTCATTTTGATTTTTTGGCATTGTAATTACCTGCACCGGGAAATCTTTCGCCGTATAAAATTCATCTACCGTGTACCCTGTCCTTAAGCCGGGGTCCGGAATAAAACCCTTGTTCAAGTCGGTCACCGTCACCTTGCTGTAACCGACGGAAGGCGCAGGAAAGAACGATTCGCCGAAAGGCAATTCCAGGTAAAAGAAATCATCAATCGAACCTTTGATGGTTTCCTCATAAGGCAGCGGCTGCTTCATGGCATTCTCATCGTTTCCTACAGACGGCTCATAAGCTGCCACGCCGCTGCTGATGGTCTGGCCGTTGTCTACTGTCGTATAATCATATTCCTGTCCGTAGTTCGCCGTCGTTACATTGCTGTTTCCCGACATTTCGTTCCAGCTGTCGCTGATGGCGATTTTTTTTACACGGACCCCGCCGCCCAATTTAAAGCCGTTCTGCTGTACGAGTTTTACGAAACAATTCTGTAACTGTATCTGGCCGGCATAGTTGAGCCGGGACGCTTTGTGGTAAAAGTTTTCCGTCAGTTCGCTTAAATTCCCGATGGCGTTCAGCACCGCCTTTACAGCGTCGGTGACCGAGGAAGAAGCCTGGCCGTCACCCGTTCGCTGGTCGAAGCCGGGGTAGGCATACCTCGGGTATTCATCTTTCATCCGCTGCCAGGCGGAAAAAATGATGGGGTTTGCCGACACGCCGCCATCCGTTCTCGGCTTGAACAATATTTTGGCATAGCCGCCGCTGAAGGTTACAGAATTAACAAAAGCATAACAGGGAACAAAGTCGTAGGCATAGTCATTCCCCCCGCTGTTGCTGTTGGCCGTCGCAATATGGGCATAAAACTTGGTATAGAGATAGTCCGAGCCATTCAGATAGTTTTGTTTAAACCAGGCAGTAGGGTCTCCCGTGACAGCTGTATTGGGCACCTGCACCCTGATCCCCTGCGCATTGTTCAATGCCGTTGGGGTCGTTGCATCCAGGTCGTTACCGCTGCCATCGATCAGGGCGGCGACCCCGGACATCACCGTCGCCCGCTGGTTCTGCACATAGGCGTAGTCGTTCGATTCATAAGTAATATTAATCGTCCCACCCGTTGGCAACCCGATAGACGAAAGGTGCCAGAGCGCGGCATATTGGTCCTCGTTGGATTTCACCGAAGCATTATTCCCCATGAAATCCTGGTTGGTATAGGGAAACTCATCATTCGACATTCCGCCAAGGTTGCCGCCAGGGGGCTTATATACCCCCCACCTGTCGGTAAGCAGGTCTCCATAACCTACCGGGTTGCCACCGGCATTATCCTGGTAGGTGAACGTGTACGGGAAATTTGCCCCCTTCGGGCTGTTGCCGTACTCAAAATAAACTTTTTTTAAGGTAAGCTTGCCGCCAAGGGTAAGATCGCTGTTAATGCCGTTTGCATTATCAATATTGTTCGGCAGGCCCCGGCAAAGTTCGTAGTTATATACAAATTTCACCACCTTGATCGGTTTGCTCATATCGGCTTTGGAATAAAGCCGGATCTCCTCCAGGCAACGCTGCGGGTTACCGGCGTCCGTCGCCGTACCGGTAAAGTCGGTTACCCCCATGGCATCCCTCCGGTCCTGCGTGATAAAATAAGCCACCTTGGTTTTAGATTCTATGGAACTTAAATACCATAGTTCCTTTTCACCATAGACGATACTTGCTTTATCATCGTCCATATCCGCCAATAGGCCCTTATTCAGGGTGGCGCCGTTAAAAGGGCTGCGCCATTTGTACAGGTGAGGCATTTTTGAATAGTTGAATTTGATCGCCGTGCCCGGGTCATCGGGTGTGATCCCATTGCCCGTACGGTCGATATAATCCGGGGATAAAACCGCCGTCAGTAAAAAACTGGAGGCATAGGCGGGCTGCGTCTGCGAATGATAATAATGATCGATGCCTTTATAGTGATCGATGGTCGCCGAAGAAGTGCCTGCATTGATCAGGGGGACAACAACCTGGTTGTTCGTCTGTGGTAGGTTTGGAGGCGTTAAGATAGAATACCCATTGCCCTTTGCGCCAATGGCGAAAGAATACTCCGTATGGCTCACGTTATAAACTGGGATCCCGTAAACCAGCCTTTGCCCTGATTCTTTGGTAACGGTTATTTCAGAAAGGTGATGCGGCTGGTGATAACTATCGACCCTGTTATAAGTTGAAGCAGGTACCGGCTGATTGCCGGCAGGGAGCTGAAAAGTTGAAAGATCATAAAGCGGGTAACTATTGATATTTTGATCCAGCGCGGCCACCGAAGCTTCCTGGGCGGTAAGGTACGAGATAATGGTTTTATTAACTGCCCGGTTCTGCTTTCTGAGCGGGCCCATGGTATTGTTGGAGAAGGATTGATTAGCAGTTTTCCCTGACACGCTTACCTCCAGCGGCTGGATATCATGAAGCTGCCCCGTCATGTTGGCATCTTCCTGGGTCTTTTCCCCTACCATTTTAAAATACATATGCTGGGCGTTGGGATTCGTGTAATCCGGATCCTGAAAGTCGCCGTCGGGCAGGTAATTATTATTGCCCACCCATTTGCGCGTTGTGCTGGAAGTCTTCTGGTTGTAAAGGGTCACCCCTCCGTGCGCCAGCCCCCAGTTCGGGCCAAATCCCAGATCAAGGCCGATCGTTGCGGAAGCATCGTCGTCGCTGACTTCATTATCAAAAAATGCGCCGGAGCCGCCGCGGTACAGGCGGAACTGACCCGAACCTACCTGGCTGCTAAAGTTAAAAAGGTCCGGTGTATGCACGGGAAGGGCAAGTGCCGGCAAAGCCGGTATTACCGGGTTATCATTCTCCCGGATAAAATCCATGACTGCGTTTTTTTGATTTTTCCCCCGTTCCGCGTACATGAAGCCATAAGCCGGGTTGGTCAGCTTTTCCGAGGCGACCTCCCTGACGTTTTTATAGCCGGTGATACCGGCGCTGAGGTCGGCCGTTTCAAAAGCGACGCCCAGGTCACCGCTAAAGGAGGCATACCTGGCCTTGTAGGGTATTTTGATGGTCGGGATGATCGGTTCGGTATTAAAGGTCATGAAAGAACCGGAGCTTTGGGTTTCCATAGCAATGCCAGGGTCCTTTTTCGTCCCCGGCATCGTCGCACCAAAGCTCGATCCGAGCGTAAAGCCTTTTAACCCTGATCTGCTGTTATAGCCCAGGGAGGCGCTTAAACCGGCGTGAACCGTCGTTTTGTCATTCATCATATCCGCAACGCCGAGGTTGAATGATGGGGTGACATCCACTCCGCTGGCAGTGCTGGAATTTATTCCGAGACCAAGCCCCGCAGTAAAAGGAGATTCATTCGGATTGGAAAAGGACAGGCCTGCATTTGCGGATAAATCTGCACCGATACCTGTATAATTGTCATCAAAAATACCCAATCCTACAGAACCGCTTACATTGAGGAGTTTCCCTTTTCCCAGTAATTCAAATTTTGTCCGCAAACGGGCGCCGATGGTTACTTTTGGTTTGGTATAATGGTCGGTCACCACGTTATCCCCCGACATATCATCAGGGATACCGCGTACCTGCCGGTTGATTGCGCCGACATTTACGTTCCAGCCCAGGCCCGTCCAACTGGCCTCATCATCCATCCCCGACCCCGATTCATAGTTCAGGTTAACGGGGTAGCCGTCAACATCCAGCAGGGGAATATTGTATTTTAATCCGCCCGAAAACAGGTCGACCATATCCGAAACCCCGGCAGGCTGAAAACCCTGTGTTTCCGGCTGCGCCGGGCCGGAGGTTAAAGCATAGACCGCCGTTGGCGTCAATACATTTACTGACCACAAAAGCAGCAAACACGCTGCAATCTTTTTCCTTTTGATTAATGCCGATCCCAACATCATATACTGCGGCTTATTTGTTTAATGTTAAATTGTATTGTTTCCCGTCTAAATATTTGCCCTGGTAAACCAACCGGAAATTAACCGGTGATACCGGCCTGACAGGTTCAAAGGAAACCAGGTATTCAAAGCTGTTCCGGACACCATTACTCACTGCCTGCACAAATGCAGGTTTGATACGTTGCGCTCCTTCAAACAGAAAAAAACAGCTGTCCATTCCATAACTCAAGCCGTTTTTCTGATCGGGGGAAAGCCTTTCCGTTTCACCGGCCGAGGGGTATAGTCTCACCCTCAGATTCAGGGAGACGGTATCTGTATCTTTATTTTTCATTTTCATCACCTGCAGCGCAAATGCCGGGTTTTGAAGTTCTTTGAAATCAGCGATATTATCCTGCCACCTGGCCCGTTTACAGGACCACAACATCAGCATTATAAGGAAAATTGCCGCGTAACTTTTCATATCAGTCTTTGTATATAAACCTTAAATATTTCACGCTGCCATCCGGCAGCCAAAGCGTCAGCAGGTAGGAATTGCCGTCTGTAAACGAATTGGTATCCGCCACGTTTATAGTTATTTTATTTTTGCCGTTAGCCAGTTGAATAACCGGCAGGCCGGTGATCGTCTTCACCGGTTTGTTGAGGCTTTCAATCTGGTATTTCAGGGCACCTGGCTGGTAAGGGTTAATGAGCGCAAACCTGATCGCTCCCACGGCGAGGTAATAATCGCCCTTGGTCAGGTCTTCTATGTCCCGGTAACCATCCTCAGCAAGCAGGGGCGGCGGGGGAAGCTGGGTGCAATGCGCCACAAACTGCCAGATTTCGGACCGGTTGAGAATGGTATGGTCATTATAAGCGGTTACCTGCCAGGCATAGGTATTCCCGTCCGCCAGCTGCGGCGCCACCGGGGGGTAGATCAGTTCGGGCACGTGAATGTCCGACTGGTTAATAATGGGCAGGTTATAATTCAGCGCCTCCGTGGCGTTTTGCCCGCTGTTGACCTGGCATAACACCAGCTGATAGGTCGTCCCTCCTATCGCCGGGATCAGCGGCTGCCAGGTGAAGAGCGGGGTTTTATTGCATATGGTGTCCAGGTTATAAGGCTCTATCAGGTTCATCTGCGTAAAAGGCAGCAGGTGGTAATCGAAACAGTCTTCCGAAGGCGCACCCGCGCCGGTATAAGTCATGGTAAAACAATATTCATAGTCCCCGGCAGGGAAATTATGCCGGTGATTGATAATCACCGCAATGGGATTATTAAAGAATTGCACGGAAGCCGTCCTGGCAGCCACCACGGGTATAGCATTCATACCCGGAGAGAGATCGAAGGATTTGGTCCTGATCACCAAAACGGTCCCTTGTTTTCTTTCAGACACGGTCAGCTGCAAAAATCCGTTCCTTCTCCCAGAAGTATTAATGATATTGCAGTCCAGGAGCCCTTCAAGGCTGCGCCCGTTCAGCTCCGGCAAAAACTGGAACCTGATCTGGGCGATGGCAGGCGCCGAAAAAAATAAGATTAAAAAAAACAGGCACCTCTTCATTTTCATCATTCAAGCTTTAAATAATATTTTAAGTTAAGCTCCCCCCGGAAGGAAGGGTATAAATCCGCGTACACGGGTGTGATCAGGTTTTTCATCCAGTCAAACGAGGCGCTGATATCAAAGTGCTTCTTCGCGATCAGTTGTATGGTCTGTTTGATGCCCGCCTGTTTGGCATAACCGGCATTGTTTAAATAGGTCATGCCGGAAGATAACTGCAGCTTGCGGCACACCTGGTATTGGTAGGTGGCATCCGCGAGCGTCATGTCGCCAAGCAGCGGGGAGGCGGTCATTTCCATATTGTAAAAAAAGGTAAAGGACAGCGAGCTGGTTTTAAAAGCGACGCTCTCCACGTAGGTAAAATTCAGCTGGTTACTGGTGGTTGCCACCGAATCGTTTTGCATAAAGCTTTGGTAGGCAATCGTGATATTTGTTGATGCCTGGTGACCGGCGATTTTATAATTGTTGTTCTCTCCGAATTCTATTTTATCAGAACTGTATACGCTGTTGGAGACACTGCCAATTTGTTCACTGGTCGAATTGGTCATGTATTTGATACTCATATTCATGTCCTTGTTCACTTTGTATTTACAGGATAACTGCGCCAGCAGCGTCAGGAACTTCTGGTTCGCCGTATAACTCATGGGGGTGCTGTCATAGTCGGAAATCAAATCAAATACAAGTTTGTTTTTATAATAACTTTTCTTCAGGTCGCCCCCGGCCTTTACAGACCCTCCCGAGTAACCGCTGTTTGCCGGATTCTGATAACCTAAACCGGAATAGCTGAAATAAACATTATCGGATGCGCCCAGCGCCATGATATCAAGGTCATGCCGGAACCCGAAGGAAAAAGACTGGAACAGGTTATTGCTGAGGTTATAATCGGCGCCCGCCTTTTTTAGAATCACCGCGTCGCTCCCCGGCATAAAACTACTGTTCTGCAGCGTATTCGATTTGGACACATCAACAGATATATGGCCAAAATTATGAAAGTCCATGGCCTTGGTGATGGTGAAATCCACCACATTTCCGGGCAAAGTCGGTATGCCGTACTGGATATTGTTCAGCTCGCTGCTGAAAGAGCTGACAAAGGCCACATTCACTTTCCCGAAGGCAGTTTTAGGCATATCAACCCCCAGGTAGGTGATCGTTTTAGGATAGGTATAATCAGAGGCGGTATAGTTTTGATCTTTGATAGCGTTCATATCCGAAAGCGTGCCAAACCCGGCGTCGAGGGGGTAATTCGCCATTTTGAAACGTACATCGGCGCCCGTCAGCAGTTGGCTGCCTTGCCCGTCCGTCGCGCCGGGTATCGTCGTCCCGAAGGAACCGATGCGCAACCCCTTCAGCCCGCTGAAAACGGATTGCAGGGCATTCTCGGGGTTTTTTTGGTTCAGCGCGGCGGCGGCTTCCGAGCTGTTGAAGGAGGAAGAGGTGCTGCCTTTTGCATAATTATCCTGCTGGATTACCTTGGAAGGGTCCAGGCCGTTGGCGGTCATCTGGCTTTTGATTGACGTGATGACCTGGGTCAGGCTGTCCGCCCTTTTCAGGTTCGCCTGCTTGACAGCATTGGCATCGGCGACGGACTTTGCAGAGGTATCGGCGGGATGGGCGTTTTTATCATTGACCGCCAGTGAATCCAATTTGGAATGGAGCTGGGTCTGGTTTAACATAACAAGGGCCTGCAAAGAATCCGGGCTTTTCAGTTGTTTGGAAAATGGAGAGCTCTCGCCGGCGGCCGCGCCGGTTTGCAGCGAAGTGACGTGATTGCTCACCGTCTGCCGGACATAATTTGTAAAACCAAAACCCTGGAAGGCGGTATTTCTCAGCTGCTGGTATTGCTGCATAGGGCTTATCCCCAGGCCTGTCCCGGGCAGCGGGTTGAACCCGATCCGGAAAAGCCCGGCGGAGAATGGATTCTGTCCGTTAAAAGAAGCCCGGTTATTGGAGATATTGATATTTAACGGTACGCCGAGGACCATGACGGTGCCGGTGATACCAGCGACATCAAGAAATTTAGGGCCGCCGGGGTTCAGTGCCACCGGATTGTATTGCACGTCATTCGCAATGGCGAGATTGGCGGCAAACGATGCCTTTGGTATGGATTTGAAATTTTGACTTATTGCATCATTAATCCCCTTATACCCGGTTAGGGCCTGGCCGGTAAGCGCCGCCCGCACATTTGCAAAGCGTGCAGGGGTATTTGCCAGTTGATTTTTATCACCGTTCACATTATTGATCACCAGGTTGGGAGCCGTTCCGCTTCCCCCCGCCCCTGTCAGCGGCAGGGAACCGGCACCCAATGCACCGCTTTTGGGCAGGTTCGTATTTAATAAATTATTAGCGGGAAGGCTCCCACCCCAGCCGCCCGGGACGGATAAGGCGTTGTTTAAAGAAGGCAAACCTCCAGGGTTTATGCCTGTATTTTTAATGCCCGGCACATTTGATGCCAGCAGGTAGCCGCCACCGGGATAGGCTGCGGAAGGTGCCGGAGACAAGGCAAAAACTCCCGGAAAATGTGCGGGCAGCACCGGGTAAAAGGAAATATATTTAACCAGGAAAGGCCCTTTATACTGATCATAAACATATAAGCCGGGCGTTTGCAAAAACCGGGGCCTTTTCATCAGGCTGCTGGAAGGCGTACCCGCAGGAAGGGATGGATAACCGGAAGCCGCATAAAACCTTAGCCCATAGGGGTCATTGAACAAAGAAGGAACAATCGTGCCTTTGAAAAAACGGCTGACTTTGTTGATCGTGTCGCGTGGCCAGACAGGATTAACCGTTCCGGTCACGGTGTACGGGTACCCGGCCGGCGATAGCCCCCGCTGCAAAGCCTGCTGCGCGAATACCCCTGTTTCCCAAATGATGAAACCAGCCAGGCAAATCAGTATCTTTAGATATTTCCTGCGCAGCATCTCAATTCGTTTTGATGAGTAATTCAAACCTGTTCCCGTAACTTGTTTTGTCATTTTTATTGACTGAAAAAGTATAAGTGCCCTGCTGCCTTAAATCGGTCGCGCTCCCGGTGTGTTTATCTTTCAGCATCACCTGGTAATTTGCCTGCAGCTGATTGGTAAAGAGGGTAATGGAATAACTGCCGGATTTAGCGGCATTGGCGAATATTTCAATGGTACAGGCTGTCACCGGGAATGGTATACTATTGGCCGACAAGGGCATATGATCAGCCGAATAAGAATAAAAAACAACCCCGGCGTTCCTTTTCGGCTGTGCATATTTGTCCTCTGAGGGCATATACCGCATGTTTGCCTTTTTCCTGAACACGATCAAAATAGCTTCAGCCGCCGCTTTATTGCCGGAAAGACGGATACCCAATTCCTGCCCGGCCTGAACGTTCGGATTGATTTTGGACGGAACCGCCGGTTTTAAATTTTTAACCGATTGCTGCCCCGGCAATTTGTGGCTGTTTTTCAGCGCTGGCAACCGGTTTACCGGCACCGCGGGGCTGTTAGCGGCAATGCCTTTGACGACGGCCGATGCAGGCAGGCTCCTATTGGCTTTTGCAGCCAATGGATGAAATATATTAACCCCGATGAGCTGCCGGGGGCCGGAACCGCTGAAAACAAGGGTTGCGGGATCACCGCCTGACCTGAAAATTATACCAGCGCCCGGTGAGACGCCCATGGCGGTAGAATCATCCGCTACTTTCCAGGTACCGCCGGCAGGGATGATAAATATACCTGTTGAAACTGTTTTTGTCCCCGAAGTGAATAAGACATTGGTCATGGAAGTACCGCCGGAGGTGCTGTCAGACAGCGCCTGTATATTTCCGGGAAAGCGGACGGTGTCCGTGCTGCTGACCAGGTCGCCCAGGTTGGTAAAAGCTCCGCCAAAAAATTGTGCGTTGCTGAGCAGGGTCGTTCCTGTGTTCCTGAAATTACCGTTCACCGCCAGGGCTGCATGATTGACCTGCATATTCAGGCTGTCCAGGGCGACATATAGGTTCCCGCCAACCGTCAGGGTGTCGCCGCTGCTGCCTGCTGTGCTTTTTGTACCGGTGCCTGAAATGGTCAGGTTCTGATAAGCCTGCGGGATGACGTTCAAACCGCTGTCGGGATTCGTCATTATCCGCTGCGTAGCGCCGCCGTACTCCATGTTTGCGGAGCCGTTCCCGTTGAAACCGGTCAGGTCATTATAAAAATCAAATTTATCCCAGTTAGGATCTGTCACCACCAGGGCGGGGTTGCCGGTCACCTTCAATTTAGGATTCTGTCCGGACGCAACATCGATGCTCAAACGTGCATAGGGTGTTAGGCTTGTCAGTTCGCCCGTCAAAAAAGCCGGCAGCATATTGGTTAGATTGATCTGGCCGCTGACGTTCATCTGCCCGGCCTGCAGGGACAAGAGGCTATTGTTATGCCCGATTCCTCCGGAAAGCAGGAAGGAGGTGACAGAATTGATGTATATATTGCCCGTTACCATAAAATTTGATACTGCTGAAACGAGCCTGGTTGTTTTGGTGAGCAACACATAGCTAAAATCACCGTTGCCTACCACGAGGGAACTGCAGGTAATATTTCCGGCGCCGGTGATGGTGGCCATCGGCACCAGGTTATTTTCGCTGTGCAGGAGCGTAATCGCGCCATTGACCGTCAGCGTCGCCGAAGCATTGATGGTCAGGAGAATGGGTTGTAAGGTACCGAAAGTAAGGGAAGCACATTGGGTAGCGGCGCTGACAACGGGCTGGTTAGCATAGGCAATCATGGCAATCTGTACATCATCGCCGCTCCCGGGAACGGTCTGCGGGGACCAGTTGGCAGCCGTGTTCCAGTCGGTGCCGGAGTTGCCGGTCCAGGAAATGGTATTCGCATAAGCACGGGGGATCAACAGCACCAGCAGGAAAAATACAGCTGAGAAGCAACGCAGGGCGGATCGCCTGCAGGCGCCATTGAAGCTGGTTAAATCCTCAGATTTATTTATGATTACGCTATTTAACATAAATCTTACCCGTTGCAGTTATTTATTATTGGCCAAATCAATTCAGGGTCACCGTTGCATTGCCGTTACCGTCAAAGCTTACCGTAGCGGTATATTTGGTCATGGTGCCGCTATCATCATACTTAAAATAGATCCAGTTCCCGCCGGTCGTTTTGATGACGTCATGTCCGTCCGCGGTGGTGATTTTATTGGTGGTTACAATGTTCCCGTTGATGTCGGCAACAATGGCCATCCGCCAATCTGAGCCGTTATAATAACTGAGCTGATGCAGCGTCAGGTCATAAACCACCGTTCCTTCCGCCGGGGATGAAATTGCATTTTTTTGGCTGGTCGTCAGCTTTGGAACGGCATTGGCACCGGTAGACAGTTCCTGTAGCCGGACAACATCAGTCGGGTTGACGGGAGCTGTTGTTGAGCTTAATTTTCCGTTGATAATTAAGGTATTTGCCGAAAAGTCCCCCTGTACGAGCGGTGTGCTGGTAGTGGAATTGGCGATATACAGCTTATTGCTGCCAGACTCATTAAACCCCGCATTGTTCCCGATGAAAACATCTCCTGTCCCGGATGAATTATACCCCGCATTGTTCCCGATAAAAACATCCGCTGTCCCGGACCCAATGTTTTGCCCTGCACTGTTGCCGATAGCTACGTCATTTCCCCCGGTGGTGCTGCCCTGCATGGCTTGGTTGCCTATGGCCACATTGTTATTGCCGGTAGAGTTCCCCTGAAGCGCATAATAACCTAAGGCCGTATTTGTGCCACCGGACGTATTTTGCTGCATCGAGTAGGTACCAACCGAGATGTTATAATTGCCTGAAGAATTGTTAACAAGCGCCAGTGCGCCCACGCCTATATTGCCGAAACCGGAAGTATTGTTTTGCAGGGCGTTGATGCCGACCGCCGTATTATAGCCTTTGGTCGTGTTCGAGTTCAGTGCGTAGTATCCGATCGCCGTATTGCCGTTTCCCGTTGTATTTGAAGCCAGCGCTGAGCCTCCTGCGGCGGTATTTTCCTCGCCGGAAATATTGGAATACATCGTGTTGACGCCCAGTGCGACATTGTTGGTTCCCGTTGTATTGCTTCTGAGGGAGGCAGCCCCGGCCGCAGTATTGTAACTGCCTGAAGTGTTGCCGGACATCGACGTGTTCCCGATCGCCGTATTGGTGGCGCCGGAACTATTGGCGGCCAGCGCTTGTCCTCCAACGGCTACATTAGCGGCTCCATTTGTATTACTATTCAGAGCGGCCGGGCCTATCGCGACGTTACTTGACCCGCTTGTATTATATTGAAGGGCCTGGTACCCCAGTGTCGTATTATTGTTCCCCGAAGTGTTTGCCTGCAGGGAGCCCGTCCCGACAGCTGTATTGGTTGAAACACCTGATGCCCCCAAGCCGATATTTATCGAATTGACTGCAATGTCTTTTGAAAAGGTTTTATTGCCGGTAACCGCTTCACTGCCTGCAATATGCACAACAAGGGCGTCATTCGCAGGGGTATAACCAAGCGCTGAACTTATCTGGGAGGACGTTACGGAACCACCACCACCAGTGCCGCTCACCAGGTCATCAGTTGTGAGGAAACGTTTCCATTTACTTCCATCGTTGGCAGCCTGCAGCTGGTAATACCCTGCGTCTCCGTCCGTTTGGTATACCAGCAGCGCCGTATTATCGCCACTGCCCAGTGAAATGGCCTGCCGCTGCGCCTGTGTCATAAACGGCAGTTGCACGCCGAGGTGAGAACTCGTATTTACCGATAAGGACGCGGCATTCTGCGCCCCTGCATAATCGCCGATAGCTACATAGCCGCCCCGTTGCGAATTAAAATAAAAGTTGAGTGCCTGGTTTACAAACCCTGTGCCGTCCGCATACAATATTCCTCCGTTGCGGACCGACCCGAGCGCGCCGATATTAAAAGTCCCGCCGATGAAAGTGAAATTCCCGAGTATGTTTGTCGTATAAAGCGTATCGTTCCCGAAGGCCTTGATGCCGTTTGAAAAATAAGGGTGTTGCAGCACGGTCTGGTTAAGGCCGTGCAAATGGAAGATATTCGTCGTGTCGTAGGAAGAAGAGGCGTTGGCTTTCAGAAAATAAACCCCGTTGTTGTCGGTGATATTGTTGCCGATGATCTTAATCCCCTGCCCGTTCTGCAGAATAGAAAAATGGTCGGTGTAGTTCTTGAGGGTAAAATCCTGGGCTTTTGCAATGAAGGTGCTGCAAATGATTAAAAATAGGGCACATAACTTTCTCATACCTGTACAGATAATTAAAAAAATAATTCTAAATGGAGCGCTTTTGAGGCAGCCGCATCATTATTGATGACACTAAACAAGTGGATTTAACCTGCTGAGCGGTCAGCACCATAGGGTCAACGAAAACCCACCCGGTGTTTCACCGGCTAAAAATCTTCAATGATGTTTCCTATGAAATAAGCTGACTTGCAAATACGTCATGCAGGAGCTAAATGCTAAATTTTAAGCGTGCGCCAGGGGACCGTAATCGTCCGTCGTGTGTTCCCGAAATTGTACACTGCAGGTCGTTTGTAAAAATGTTCCATCGTGATCGTCTTTAAGTTGTAACAACATATCTTATCGTAAAGATAAAAAAATATTTAATAAAATTATTTTTTTACGTAAAAATTACAATTTTCATTGCTCGTTAATTAACCTTACTATCTATCTGAAAATTAATCGCTTATATTTACTACCGCCGGAAATTAAAATGCCGGGAATAATAAATGACAGCTGCGCGGGGCAAATTTGCTGAATACCGTAAAAACATCTGGCCTCATTCTGCGTTCTAGTGTGCTCATTTTTTTGAAATTGTATTTTGGTTTAACCGCCAACAACATTTTCCCAATGGCTGAAACCAAAGTCAAACCCTGGCTGCTGCCGGCGCATAGCCGGATGTACAAAAACTATCCCGGTTTATTCGGACGTAACTTTCGAATGATTCGATGAAGGCAGTAACACCAGGTTTAAATTAACGCACACCGGCCTGGCCGGCTTTCCGCCTGACCCGCACTTGGCCCGGCACCGGTTTGAAAATGGCTGGAAACAAATCCTGGGGACCAACCTGAAAAATCACCTTTTACATGTTATGACATCCAAATAACACTATTTTTTGCGGCTATGCTTATCTTTGTGTGTTAAAGATTTAAGCATACCTTTCCCGCAGGCATCAGTTCGTTACTGCCATCTCTCCGAAGATTATTATTGCTCACCGCGCATATTAAGGCACCAAATCTTTAGCAATCACATTAAAATTTAAATAAATGAGGCAACTTAAAATTAGTGAGTCGATCACCAATCGCGGGAACGCATCGTTGAATCAATATTTGTCAGATATCGCAAAGATTCCGATGATTACTCCGCAGGAAGAGGTGATCTTAACACAAAAAATCCGTGAAGGCGACCAGGCGGCTTTAGAACGGTTAACCACGGCTAACCTGCGGTTCGTCGTTTCAGTGGCAAAACAATACCAAAGCTCGGGGTTAACGCTCGGGGATTTGATCAACGAAGGCAATGTTGGATTGGTTAAAGCGGCGAAGCGCTTTGACGAAACCAAAGGTTTCAAATTTATATCCTATGCCGTATGGTGGATCCGGCAATCCATCCTGTCGGCCATCAACGAGCAGTCCCGGATGGTCCGGCTGCCATCGAACAAAGTTGGGGATCTCTCCAAAATTGCCAAAGCGGCGTCACAGCTGGAACAGCAATATGAGCGGCAGCCGACGCCGGAAGAATTGGCAGAAAGCCTGGAAACCACTGCTGAAAAGGTGAGCGATGTGCTTGGCCATTCCGGCCGGCATATTTCTTATGATTCACCTTTTTCCAGTGAAGAGGACAATACTTTACTGGATGTGCTGCAAAGTTCCGAACCGGGGACGGATAAGGGTTTGATGACGGAATCTTTGTCTATAGAGGTTGCGGAAAGCATGCGGGCCCTGGGCGAGAAAGAAAGAGACGTTTTAACCCTGTTTTTCGGCCTGGGTGACGGGCAGGCACATAGCCTGGAAGAGATCGGTGAGAAATACGACCTGACCCGCGAACGGGTCAGGCAGATTAAAGATAAAGCGCTGGCCAGGCTTCGCGCCAGTTCCCGCATGTGGGTATTGAAAGGCTACTTAGACTAACATTTTTGTAGCTTTGCCGGCCATGACAGACCTCGAACGCTTCAACCTCTTCTGGCTTTGCCACGCGATGACCGCACCGGTAAAAAGTGAAGAATTGTATTATTATGATGCCCGGACAAAAAGGTTTTTCGCAGCCACACCCTCCGGCTTATTTGATATGGTTGACCTGCCGGTGATACCACCAATAGCCACGGATCTTTTGGAACGGATGGCTGATATAGATTCGGAGGTCTCCGAAATCGTGGAGATCCCTCGCCTGAATGTGCAGGATAAAGTTGCCGTGCAACTACTGTTCCTGTCTAATTTTCCGGGGGTGATCCATGAAGAGGCGCTGCGGTTAGCTGTGGAAAAACAGCGGGATGCTGATGGTTTTGTTTTAGACGCATTATTGGACAAAGACGATGTGCTGGCGCCGATGTTGCCCTACTGGGATAATTTCAAGCTCAAGACCATCCGGTTTTATTTGGAGAAATTCACCGGGCTTACAGGAATTGTTTTAAGATTGCTTTAAAAGTCTTCGGGCACTAATTCGCGCCAATCGGCCTTTGGCTTCTGCCTGGGCATGCTCGTTTAAGGGCTGGTAACAATATAAGCAGTGTTTACTCATTTTCTTCTTCCGTTATAGGTATAACACTTACGGCGCCAATACAATTTGCGCAACAGGCCGGTAATAGTCCCATCCGGTCGTTTTGATTGATCTTCCAGTTTTCAGAAGCGATGTCGGGCAGCCAGCCTTCCGGGATCAGCCCTTCAAAAAAGGCAAACAGCCTTTTATCGGTATAGGGGTAGGGCGCCACCGGCATCGAAAAGGTAATAAACTGATCGGGGTATGTGGCCATATATTCGGGCAGGTACCGGAATTTATAAGTACCGTCATTAGTTTCGGTTAGCTTACCCGCTTCGATGTCTTTATAATAGATACGTGCCGCTCTCATGGCTTTTCGATTTGATCCGGTGATAATAACGCTTTGCTATTTACCGGCGCCAATTCATGGCCGAACATTTTAAGCACCTGGTTTGCTTTTCCAAGGTTCAGATTGCCTTTCCCTTGTTCGATCTTGCGTATGACCGTCAAAGCTACACCAGCCCTCAATGCAAAATCTTCCTGCGTCAATGACGCTTCTTTTCGCTTTTGCTTTACAAACGCTGCTAATGATTCCATATCAATTTATATGTATTTGCATATAGAAATTAAAAATTATAGTAAATTATATGTATTTGCATATAAAACAGCGATAGACAATAAAATTATATGTAAAGGCATATAACAAACATCCCCTTTAACCCAATCCTATTTGATGCCCCGTCGTTTTTGCTTATGCACAGGGTATTGGTTTTACATCCGTCCCGGTTTGTTCAATCGGATACCCAAAAACCCGGGATGGAACCCATTATGGGGTGCGACGCGCCTTCGGAACAAATTATGATGTAATTTTACCTGAGACAGTCAGCGTATGCTTTAAACGACTGCGGCATTAACCCTGCATAAACCGGGAATATTAAAAAATTTATAGCTGAAGCAAGACATTTACTTACTTTTTCATGATCAGGTCCTCTTTACCTGCCCATAAGGCAATATCTTGTTTGGACAAAGCAGCTGCCATTAAATCAGGAAATTTATCAGGGGTACAGGCAAAAACAGGCACCCCTATATCCGCCAGGAACTGGGCGTTGCGATGATCGTAAGAAGGTGCGCCGTCATCATTCAGCGCCAGTAGCACAATCAGTTGCACGCCGGAAGCGACCAGTTCAACCGCCCGCCTGCGCATTTCATTCACATTCCCTCCTTCGTACAGATCCGTGATCAATACCATCACGGTATCCGACGGCCGCGTTACGATTTGCTGGCAATAGGTTAAAGCGGCATTAATATCTGTACCGCCGCCCAACTGAACGCCAAACAAAAGATCTACCGGATCATCCAGCTCTTCGGTCAGATCGGCAACTGCGGTATCAAAAACCACCATTTTCGTCTTAACCGCCGGGATGGAAGCCATCACGCTTCCGAAAATCCCTGAATAAACGACCGAAGAGCCCATGGACCCGCTTTGATCAAGGCATAGGATGACGTCTTTTAACGACGACCTTTTACGACCGTAGCCTACCCTGTTTTCCGGTATGATGGTTTTCCATTCAGGCTGGTAATGTTTCAGGTTTTTCAGGATGGTGGCACTCCAGTTGATCTCCCGGTGCCTGGGCCGGGTATTCCTGATGCTCCTGTTCAGGCTGCCTGTAATCGCCTGGCGCGTGGGTTCCGCCAGTCTTCTGATCAACTGTTCGACCACTTTGCGGACGACCTGCCTGGCGGTATCTTTTGTTTTATCGGGGATCACCCTGCTTAATGTCATAAGCGTGGCCACCAGGTGAACATCCGGTTCAATGTTCTCCAGCATTTCCTTTTCAAAAAGCATCTGCGTTAAGTTCAAACGCTTTAGCGCATCCTGCTGCATGACCTGCACCACGCTGGAAGGAAAGAAAGTCCGGATATCGCCCAGCCAGCGGCTTACATTCGGGGACGAAGCGCCCAATCCACCGCTTTTATCGCTATCGTACAAAGCCTCCAGCGTACGGTCAACTTTCAGGTCGTCTTCGGTTAATATGTATTCTGTACCTTCCTGTTGGTGCCCTCCCAGGATAAGACGCCATTTTCGCAGTTGTTGTGGTTCTGTTTCCATATCACGCAATCCCTTTAAGTTTTAAACCCAATAATTCCAAAATCACCGGCAGTCCTTGTTTTGCCCTGGCGGCGTCAAAATCCGTTTGTACCCCGCTCCGGTGATGCCCTGCCGGTCCTCCCGACCGCGCCTTTTCCCCCAGCTTCCTTCTCTCGGGATTGGTAAAATTGGCGAAAGTGCGGCGAAGCAATGGCAATACCTGCATAAACGTATCGTCGGCCAATCCCGACACCCAGTTGTCGATCATCTGCCACAGGTCATCGTCGAGCAGCAACAATGTTCCGCTACCCTTAAGAAAACCTTCCAGCCAGGCTGCTGCCAATACGGGAGCACCCGAAGAAGACATGGCGAAACTAAAATATTGCATTAACTGGCCGCCGTCCAGCAATTTGCTGTCGTTCAGCAAGCGTGTGCTGTAGCCTGCGATTACTGCTGACGTATTTTTATTCGCCGCGATGACCGTCAGCGTTTGCTGCCACCCTTGCCTGATTCCCTCCTCCTGCAATAAATTGATGCCGTCGTTCAGTTTAAAAAAAAGAGCGACCAGCTGCCGGGCGGCCTCTTCATCTATCGCTATACAGGCATTGGGCAGGCTAATACAGATTCGTGTAATAATACTGCTGATGATACTTAATACGACCGTTACGTCCGTTTTTCGTACATCTCCATACCTGGCGACAGTGATCAGGCCGGGCACCACTTCCATCAATTCGATCACATCGGCAGAAGCAGCGGCCAGGTTATTGAGGTGATGGATTAATACGGCTATGGCATCGGGCAATTCCGCCGGGATACTTTTTTCAAGCAAATGACTGATCACCTTTAAATCGGCTGCCGATCCGGCCTGTTCCAGCACGCTGTTCGATGCCGCTTCCGCTACGGTATTGCCCAGGTTGCCGCGCTCAATAATTTCAACGGAATACGATGGGTCCCATTGAAGCCGCCATTGTTCTTTAAAGGTGCCTTTCCCGGTAATATACTGTTGTTTCCCCCATTCAATACCTAATAACAGTAGCCGATGTAAAAATACGCTTCTCTCCAGGTCGTTGTCATTGCGCAGGTCGAGCGTATAATCCTTAAAATCAGCGGTCGCGGGAAGCCTTAGTTTCTTTTGCAGTTGCTCAATATCCAGCTGCAGCGGCGGCTTGGGGATCTCCGCCGGGACTTCACCGATCTGGTGCCCGACGATAAGTTCATCCTGCACCAGCTTCAGCAATATATTTTCACCGTTGCAAAGAACGCTAAGCGTTGCTTCATTCATTTCCTCCAACCCCGCCTTTGGCAGGCCCCGCAACGACGCCAGTGATCCCGCCAGCCGGACAGCTTCGATAATATGGGCAACCGATGTATCCATCTGTTGCTTACGGAACAAGCCTGCTACCCTCGCCATCCATTCGGTTCCGTCATCAGCGGGGTGATGCCAGACGTGGTGGTACCAGCCGGGTGAATTGATGCCCGCGCCGTAGCCGCTGAAAAAACTCAACCGGTTAAAGGTCCAGGGGATCCAGGTACATGCTGTTTTGGTTTTGGGAAGCCCTTTCAGCAATTCATTGTCTTCTTTTTGAGGGGTGTTGTTTCTAAGGGCAGGTACATGCCATGCCCCGCAGATCACCGCGATGGTATGGAACATTTCCTTTTCGGCCAGCCGTATGGTCCGCCGCATATACGCCTCGCGCAACTGCTCCGGTTTTTTATCCTTTTGAGGGAGGCTTTCGCGCAGTGCCTGCATCGCTTCGCCTACAGCATCAAATACATCTTCATTATTTAACCGGTATTCAAACGTATGCTCCCACCATTTTTCATCGTCTGTGAAACCTGCCGCGTCTGACAGAAAACTTATCGGATTTTTGTTTAATTGCAGGTCTTCATATAACAACCCTTCCTGGGCTATCGTTCCCGGCGCAGGCTGGTTTTCAGGCTTTAATCGTTGTTCTTTTTCAATCAGCATTTGGTTGCCGGCCGGAAGGTCCATAAAACGCACATGGATATTTTGCCGCCGCGCATATAATATCGCCTGCCATTCGGGTGAGAACTCCGCAAAAGGGTAAAACACCGACCGCTGCGGATCGTCAGGCTGGTAACAAAGCAAGGCAACGGGCGGCTTTAATGCCGCATGGCCAACCCATTGCAGCATAGCATCTGCCTCCGGCGGCCCTTCCACCAGCACAATATCCGGCCTTACTGCCTCCAGGAAATTCTTTACATTCCTTGCGGAGCCGGGGCCATGATGCCTTATTCCTAACAGGTGTACCGCAATATTTTTAATTTTTGCAATTACAAATCGCGGCAGGCACGGTAAATATCGGCCCAGTCAGTTCTTGTTTTAACAACAGTTTCCAGGTATTCCTGCCAGACCAGTTTATCCTGCACAGGGTCTTTAATGACCGACCCAATGATGCTGGCGGCAAGATCGGCCGCTTTCAAGCGGCCATCGCCAAAGTAGGCTGCCATGGAAAGCCCGCTGTTGACTACGGAGATAGCTTCGGCAGTGCTTAACGTTCCGGTAGGTATTTTGATCTTGGTTTTTCCGTCCATGGTAACGCCGCTTCGGAGTTCGCGGAAAATGGTAACCACCCTCCGGATCTCCTGCAATGCAGGCGGTTCAGCCGGAAGATCCATCACTTTTTCGTAACTCTCCACCCTTCTTCGCACAATGTCTATTTCTTCTTCTACAGAATCCGGCAAAGGCAGGATCACCGTGTTAAAACGGCGCTTTAACGCACTCGAAAGCTCGTTCACCCCTTTATCGCGGTTATTGGCGGTGGCAATAACATTAAACCCTTTAACGGCCTGGACCTCCATGTTCAGTTCCGGTACCGGCAACGTTTTTTCGGACAGGATAGTGATCAGCGTATCCTGCACGTCGGCGCCGATGCGCGTTAATTCCTCCAGGCGCACAATTTTTCCGTCTTTCATGGCCCGCATCACCGGTGTTTCCACCAGGGCATCGGGAGAGGGTCCCTGTGCAATAAGCCGCGCGTAGTTCCAGCCGTACCGAACGGACTCTTCGCTGGTGCCTGCCGTTCCCTGGATGATCAGCGTAGAATCACCGCTCACCGCAGCAGCCAGGTGCTCGCTCACCCAGCTTTTGGCTGTTCCGGGTAGCCCGTATAGCAGCAGGGCGCGGTCAGTTG
>Ga0207076_1086_pt1 | contig 23931 bp, 22 predicted proteins | sample Alteio_BWMinHeat_62_FD_153568 | JGI IMG/M metagenome (GOLD analysis project Ga0207076, IMG submission 153568) | Enriched cells from forest soil in Barre Woods Harvard Forest LTER site, Petersham, Massachusetts, United States -... | ecosystem: Environmental > Terrestrial > Soil > Temperate forest >... | reverse complement strand
GTTTTTCTTTTTCGATTGTTAATTTATCCATCTTTCTTAGTTAAAGGTACGATATTTTAACCCAATCAACTACCTGTACAAATGCTTACTCTCAATAAATTCTAAAACTATATCCGGAACAAAATATTGTACATTCTTTTTCTGAGCGATGGACTGGCGGATAAATGTTGCCGAAAGCTCCATCAATGGCGTCATGGTAATGGTAACAGACGGATGGGTTGCCAGGTCGGTGTTTTCATAACCCGGGCGGGGATACACATAGATCTGGTAATCGCGCAATATTAGTTTATAGTTTTTCCATTTCGGTAATGATACCAGGTTGTCCGATCCCATAATGAGCGCAAACTCATGCTGCGGATATTTTTCTTTTAAATGAGTGAGGGTATCAATCGTATAAGATGGTTGCGGCAAACGGAGTTCAACGTCACTTACCTCTAATTTAACGGAATTATCAGTAGCCAGCTTGGCCATTTCCAATCGGTCGTAGGTATTAATTAAATCGTGGTATTTTTTTAAAGGATTTTGGGGGGATACCACCAGCCACACTTTATCGAGGGCAGTATAATTGGCCATATAATTAGCAATAATTAAATGCCCGACATGTATAGGATTAAATGAACCGAATAGTAAACCTACCTTCATTAGTTTGCAGTTTTAAGTTGGCAGTTTGCAGCGTGTAATTGGCATTCTCGGTTGGCAATATGCAACCGAATTTAAAGCCTTATCCCGCACCAAACTTTCCGGGGTTGTCAATCATATATTGAACGAGTCGGCCTATTTCATCCGATAGTCCGTGAAGTTTATTATATACCTCTATAGAAATGTAATTGCATTCTTTTGCAAATTCCAGCCATCCCTGCGTTTCACTGTTCTCCATATCAACATCAGTTAGTTTACTCACAAAATGATTTGGGTATTTTCGCTTACGGTAAGCTTCAATTGTACAAATGTTTGTGGAACGTGAAGATCGGCGAATCTGATCAGTTAAAGAGTAAGTTTCTTCTTTCGGGAATTGTTTGGTGACTACGAAGATCTCCATAGCAAGTACAAAGCTTTTTTTATATAAAACTAAATCGCGATAAGTACCCATTTTATCATATGCAAACTGCCAACTAATAACTGCAAACTAGTCCTGCCCGATAAAGTTTCTAACCAACTCTTCCGCTTCTCCGCATGCCGTTTGAAGATCGTGATTTTTCAGGATAATATCAAATTCCGGGGCATAATTCAGTTCTTTTTCTGCTTTTGCAAAACGCTCCTGCAATTTTTCGGGGCTATCGGTGCCGCGGCCGGTTAAACGCTCAATAAGCACCTCCAGCGAAGGGGGCTGCACAAATATAGCAAGGGCCTGCCCGTCGTATTTTCTTTTGAGGTGTAAGCCACCTTCTACATCTATATCGAAGATAACCGTTTTGCCTTCGCTCCAGATCCGTTCAATTTCGGTACGCAGGGTTCCGTAAAAGGTCCCGGTATAAACTTCCTCAAATTCAACAAATTGTTTTTTGGCAATGCGGTGCAAAAACTCCTCTTTGCTGATAAAATAGTAATCTTTGCCATGTTTTTCATCGCCGCGCGGTTTGCGGGTAGTTGCCGATACAGAAAACTCAAGCTGGGGAAACTTACCAAGCAGGTACTGAACGATGGTTGTTTTACCCGCCCCCGATGGCGCCGAAAATATGATGAGTTTACCTTCCTGCATTATTTTGTTGTAATGTTGAAAAGTTGAAAGGTTGTAAAGTTGTTCCGATATCTATGATAACCTTTCAACATTACAACTTTTCAACTTTACAATACATTTAGCAATTGTTCTTTAATTTTTTCCAATTCTTCTTTCATGCCCACTACCAGCTTTTGGATATTGGCATCATTGGCTTTTGAGCCGAGTGTGTTTATTTCGCGGCCTATTTCCTGCGAGATGAAACCCAGCTTTTTGCCGTTTGCGTCATCGTTTTTTAAGGTTTCGATAAAATAATCGCAATGGGCTTTTAAGCGGATCTTTTCTTCGGTGATATCAAGCTTGTCAATATAATAGATCAGTTCCTGTTCAAAACGGTTTTGGTCGATGGCTTCGCGGCCAACGGCTTCGGCCAAAAACTGGTTTAATCGCTCCCTTATCACCGGTACACGTTTTGGTTCTTCAACTTCTATCAGCGTAAGGTTTTTTAGGATGATGCCGATTCGCATTTTGGTATCCTGTTCCAGGATTTTCCCCTCATCCAGCCTGAATTGCTGAAAAGCGGCCAAAGCCTGTTTAAAGGTTTTTTCAGCAACTTTCCACTCCTCCTCCGAAACAGTTTCCTCATCATATTTAACCACTTCGGGCAAACCAAGGGCTAGTTCTAATAAATTATTGGATTGTTCATTAAAATCAAGGCTAACGGCCTTTAACTGCTCATAATAATGTTTAAGCAACACCTTATCAATCCCGGCAGCTTTTACGGTGGAGTCGGCCTTTTCAACGTTGAAGGAGAGGTTTACTTTACCGCGCTCAATTTGCTTGCTGCATTCGTTACGCAGCTGAAATTCTTTTTCGGTAAAAGATTTTGGCAGGCGCAGCGATAATTCCAGGAATTTACTATTGAGGGATTTTATCTCAACGGTATATTTTGTACTCCCGGAGTCAAAACTGGCAATTCCATAGCCTGTCATGGATTTTATCATGCGCAAAGATAGGGATTTAGTCCGAAAGTCGGGAAAGTCCGGAAAGTCCGGAAGAAAAAACGGTCTGAATTTTTAGACTAAACGCTTAATCTTTCGGACTTCCCCGACTTTCGGACTTCCCGACTCCAACATTAACACTTTTTCACATTTCCTCTCAAATACTATCTTTAAGTTTGTAATTCAATTTATTAACATGCGCATAGCCCGTTTATGCTTGTTTACTTTATGCTTAATCGCCGGTTTAAATGCGGCGGGGCAACAGGTATTGACCATACGGGGCGTAATATCTAAAAAGTTAAGCGGCGAAAGGGTCGCGCAGGTGGTGGTGCACAATTTAAAATCCAGAGAGCTGATGATGAGTGACGAGCTGGGCTGGTTCACTATTAAAGCTTCCGTTGGTGATACCCTGCTATTTACAAAACAAGATTTCACCGACCAAAAAATAGTTGTGCTGAATGGCAGCGATATGCCGGTTTATATGCAGCCGGTAATTAAACTAAATACGGTAACGGTACAGGGAGAATCAAAGAAGCAGGAATTAAGTGATGTTTTAAAAGATTATAACCGCAAAGGGGTTTACTACAACGGCGACCCTCCTTTGTTATCTATTTTATTGAATCCGCTGAACGACCTGCACACATGGTTTGGGAAAGATGCCGCCAATCTGCGCCGGTTTAAACATTATACCAAAGAAGAACTTGAAGCATCAGCCGTTGACCGCAGATATACCGTTACCCTGGTAAAAAAGGTAACCAATGCGCCTGACAGTACTGTAAAGAAATTTATGGAGTTTTACCGGCCCTCCTATGAAGATATAAAGGCCTGGAACGATTACGACCTGGTTAAGAAAGTAAAAAAAACTTACGATTATTATATTCTAAATAAATCAAGGCTAAACCAGCCAAAACCTGTGTTTCAAACCACCAACAAATCCTTAGCGCCGGTATCTTTGGATGATGGAACGATAAAATAAAGATGGTGATATCGGGATTATATGTGGAGCACCTCTTTTTAGCGATGGGGTTTTGTGTATGCGAAAAAAAATGAAGCTACCCTCTTTTTTGCTTGCAAAAGAGAGGGTGAACGAGCGGAGCGATGTTCGGGTGAGTCAACCCCTGCGGACATTACCGCCAATGCACGGCGGCGAGTTTACTCACCCCGGATTCGCTTCGCTCTCCGACCCTCTCTACGGCAAGCCGTAAAGAGGGTGAAAAAAGTGTTTAGAACGGTCGGTGTTTCAAACCCATCGCCAAGGATTAAATCCCCAGCGTTTCACAGGCTTTTTCGGCAGCCAGTTTTTCGGCGTTCTTTTTATTGAATTCCTTGCCCTGGCCCATTACTTCGCCGTCAATAATAGCTTGTACGGTAAATAGCTTTACATTTTCGCCATCCTCATTGCTGATCAGGTCAAACGCAATGTCTTTGCTGTGGCGCTGGCACCACTCTATCAGCTTACTTTTGAAATTGGTTTCAGTTTGCTCGAGGGTATGAATGTCGATATGTGATTTGATGATATGGTTAACCAAAAAACTTCGGGTAAAATCGTAGCCTTTATCCAGGTAAATGGCGCCTACCAGGGCTTCAAACGCATCGCCAAGTAATGATCCCTGCCTTGATGAGTTGAGCATCCGGCTATCGTACTCGATCAGTTTATCGAAACCCAGTTTTCGGGCCAGCTGGTTAAGGTTAACCCGGCTAACTATTTTTGAGCGTAATTCGGTTAAAAACCCCTCGTCTTCGTAAGGGTATAATTTAAAAAGCACTTCGGCAACTACGCTGCCTAAAACTGCGTCACCTAAAAATTCAAGCCGTTCGTTACTGTTCTTTACGCCCTTTTTTACATTTTGCGCTACCGATTTATGGCGGAATGCCATGCGGTATAGCGATAAATTACCGGGCACAAAACCCAGCAGGTTTTTTAAAACCTTTATGTATTTTCTGTTGGGGGATATGTAGAGTTTGTAAAAACGACTTATAGGCATCCGGTTATTTTATTCTTCGTACTTTTTAAATATCACGGAAGCATTGTGACCGCCGAATCCGAAGCCGTTGCTCTGAGCAATTTTTACAACCCGTTTTTGAGCCTTGTTAAAGGTAAAATTAATTTTAGGGTCGAAAGCCGGATCATCGGTAAAGTGATTGATAGTTGGCGGAATAATATCATTTTTTATTGCCAATATGGCGGCAATTGCTTCAACCGCACCGGCAGCGCCTAATAAGTGGCCCGTCATGGATTTGGTTGAACTGATATTTATCCTGTACACCTCATCACCATATACATCCTTTATGGCTTTAACTTCCTGTGGATCGCCGATGGGGGTCGACGTACCATGGACATTCACATAATCAATGTCAGAGGGGGTTATTCCGGCGTCTTCAAGGGCGTGCCTCATTACCAGGGCTGCGCCAAGTCCTTCGGGGTGTGGTGCAGTCATATGGTAAGCATCGGCACTCATGCCGCCGCCTATCATTTCAGCATAAATTTTGGCGCCGCGCGCTTTGGCATGCTCCAGTTCTTCTAAAATAATGGTGCCTGCGCCTTCACCTGCAACAAATCCGTCGCGGTCAAGGTCAAACGGGCGCGAAGCAGTTGCCGGGTCATCATTCCTGGTGGAAAGTGCATGCATGGCGTTAAACCCGCCGATACCTGCTTCATTAATAATCGCCTCAGAACCGCCGCTTATAAACATGTTAGCTTTACCCAGGCGGATATAGTTAAATGAATCAATAAGCGAATTGTTTGAAGAGGCACAGGCCGAAACGGTTGAGAAGTTTGGCCCGCGTAAACCATATTTGATGGAAATATGCCCGGGGGCAATATCCGCTATCATCTTTGGAATAAAGAAAGGGTTAAAACGGGGAGACCCGTCGCCTTTGGCGAAATTAACCACCTCGTCTAAAAATGTTTTTAAACCTCCGATACCGGAACCCCAGATAACGCCTATCCGGCTGGTATCCAGTTTCCCGAAATCTAATCCGGCGTCTTTTACGGCTTCTTCTGTTGAGAATAAGGCATATTGAACAAACGGATCAAGTTTCCTTGCATCTTTTCTGCCCAAAAAGGCATCCGCATCAAAGTTTTTCACTTCGCATGCGAACTTGGTTTTGAACTTTTCGGTATCAAAACTCTTAATTAAGGCAGCGCCACTCACTCCATTGATCAACGATTCCCAATATTCAGGAACAGTATTACCAATCGGAGTAAGTGCTCCAAGCCCGGTTACAACAACTCTTTTAAACTCCATTTAATAATATTGGGGAGTTTTTATTTAACGTTCTTTTCAAGGTAAGCAACTGCCTGACCTACAGTGCCAATAGTTTCGGCCTGATCATCAGGAATAGCTACGTTAAATTCTTTTTCAAACTCCATGATTAATTCCACGGTGTCCAACGAGTCGGCACCAAGATCATTGGTGAAGCTAGCTTCGGGTGTTACTTCGGATTCATCAACACCTAATTTTTCTACGATAATAGCTTTTACTCTTGAAGCGATATCAGACATAGTCTTATAATTTAATGATTAATAAAAATTTTGTGCAAAGGAAAAATAAATTCTGATAAATATCAAATCTAAAAACTTTTGTATAATCTGCAACAAAATTTTATTGCAAGAGTTTCGATTTGTATTTTTACCGCCGCAAAAGTAATGATTTTGAACAGGAAATTTTTAAAGTTTGAGATCGATCTTGATTTTGTTTTGATCGCCGTTACCACTTCGTTAAAAGATTACCGTGTATGCTACCTGATTAATAAGCATTTAGCCTTTAATTTTGTAAAAAGTCCCGACCTTTCTGTCGATATAAATCCGGGTTTACCGCCTGTTTTATTCTCTTTATACCATTATAATTGGGAAACAACCGAAACTGATTTTTATTTTATGGCTAATAAAGGTTCAGATGGCTACCTGATCCCCGAATTCAGAAAAGCCGATTATTTTTTAATGATAAAAAATTATATCGACGAAAATGACCTCGACAACCTGATAACCACCCTGAATAAGATCCCGGAAATTGTTACCGCTGTAAAGATTGATCCGAAAAAAATAAAATCACGGGAAAATCTCTTATTTTAGCGCAAATTTTTGAGGTGTCATCAATACACCATACAGTCCAAATAAGCCTGTTTTAACCAGAAAAATATGAAATTACAACATAACAGAACTAAAATTGTTGCCACAATGGGGCCTGCATCGGCTAAAAAAGATGTTTTATTAGCCATGATAAGGGCCGGCGTTAATATTTGCCGCCTTAATTTTTCGCATGGAAAAGCCCAGGACCATAAGGCGGTGATTGATACCATCCGCGAAATTAATGAACAATATAAAACCAATGTAGGCATCCTTGCCGACCTGCAGGGTCCGAAGATCCGTATAGGGCTTGTGAAAGACGGCGGTATACACCTGGTTAATGGTTCACGCATTAATATTACTACCCACGAGTGCATCGGCAGCGAAAATGGTATTTATATAACCTATGAAACTTTCCCCCAGGATGTGCAGCCGGACGAAATTATTTTGCTGGATGACGGAAAGATCCAGATGAGGGTGATTGAGACCAACAGGCAGGATACGGTAGTTTGCGAAGTGGTACATGGCGGGATCCTGACCAGCCGCAAAGGTGTAAACCTGCCGAATACTAAAGTTTCTATACCAAGCTTAACCCCCGAAGACCTGGAGAATTTACAGTATGCCCTTGAATGGGACGTAGATTGGATTGGCCTTTCGTTTGTACGTACCGGCGAGGATATTTTAGACCTTAAACGCATCATCAGGGAAAGCGGTAAAGCAGCGAAAGTTATTGCCAAGGTGGAAAAACCTGAAGCGATTGAAAATATAGATGCCATTATAGCGGCCACCGACGGCGTAATGGTTGCCCGTGGCGACCTTGGCGTTGAAATGCCTTTGGAAGAAGTGCCATTGCTGCAAAAAATGATTGCGCGCAAATGTCGTGAGGCTTCGAAACCGGTAATTGTTGCTACCCAGATGCTGGAATCAATGATCACTACCCCGCGCCCAACCCGCGCAGAAGTGAATGACGTGGCAAATTCAGTTCTTGACGGCGCTGATGCTGTGATGCTTAGCGGCGAAACCTCTGTCGGCGAGTTTCCTGTAATTGTTATTGAAACAATGGCCAAGATAGTGCGCAATGTGGAAGAGTTGGGTTATCCTTTTAATATGGATAAAAAAACCAAAAAAGGCCCGTCATCACCAGACTACCTGATCGATGCAGTTTGCGGTTCGGCTGTATATTTAGCTGAACATACCAATGCTGCCGGGATCGTTTCCATGACCAGTTCAGGCTATACCGCTTTCGAAATATCAAGCTACAGGCCCAAAGCCGGAACATATATTTTTACCGCCAACAAACACCTGTTAAATGCTTTAAGCCTGCTTTGGGGGGTAAAAACTTTTTACTACGATCAGCTGGAAAGTACCGATAAAACCATTGCCGACGTAAACAACATCCTGAAAGAAGCCAACCTGGTGCAGGAAGGCGATGTAGTGATCAATACCGCTGCCATACCTATCATCAAACAGGGAAAAACAAATATGCTTAAAGTAGCGATTATAGAATAGTTTGCAGTTTTCAGTATGCAGCTAGCAGTTTAAAAGCTTGCTGCATACTGTATTTAAATTATCATGCAGTTTATAGACTGCGAACTGCCTACTATAAACTGCAAACTGCTTAAAACACCCCTGCCTCACATACCTTTAAAAACAACTTATCAAGGTTGGCAAAATAATAATCCCAATAAATCCTGATCTTTCTCATAGCCGTAATTTTTCTGTCAATCTGTTTTTAAGACAGTATTAATAACGGATGGTTTAAAGATTTTTTATGCTGATTTGCGAGTATTTTTCTGCGGGGTTACCTATCGTGCTCATAATCAAGGATAACAATACCAGATCGCAGGGCATTGGCTGATTTGAGTTTTAAAGGATGGCGGGTAGTTATGCCGTCAAACAGTGGTTTCCCCTGCCCCAAAATTACCGGGTTAACAATAAAGCGATATTCATCTACCAGGTCGGCCTGCGATAATGTGCTTACAATGCCGCTGCTGGCGAAAATGACGATGTTTTTCCCGGATTCTGCTTTTAACTTGCTTACTGTTGTCACCAGGTCATCCTTCACCAGCGAGATATTATCCCACTTTCCCCAGGGAACTTCGGTTAAGGTTTTTGAGAAAACTATTTTAGTTGATTTATTCATAAAATCTGCCGCCGGGTCATCTGCAACAGTTTTAGCGGGCCAATAGGCCGAAAAAAATTCATAGGTGGCCCGTCCCATTAGAACCGTGTCAGACCGGTCGAAGATAGATTCCATCGGCTCAAACAACTGCTTATCGAAAGTAAAGCACGAAAGATCCCTGTTTGGCCCTTCAAAAAAACCGTCGACAGAAATCGTGTTGGAGATGATAAGTTTTCTCATAGGTGATGATACATTTATCTAAAGCTATAAAAATTAACGGCTTGGCAGCGATACTGCTAAATATAAATTTTACATAACCGGTATCGATGGTTGTTTTTATTAGGCGAATTTGAGGGAGCCTTCGTTAAATTTTGTTAAACTCAACCCGTTTATCAACCTTAACAATAATAATAACAGATAAACTTTTACCTTTAGGCTAAGGTTTCTTATTTTCGCAAAATAAGATCGTGAGTAGTGAATGGTGAGTAGTGAGTTAAAAGCACTTCTTACTCACCATTCACTACTCGCTACTCACTCAAAACAACATGGAAGAGTTCGAAGAAAGCGCATCGGCAAAAAAAACAAAAACGATATACATATCTACCGTTTTTGGCATTGCCATGGTATTATCAATGGTTGGCTTACTGGGCCTTATTTTGGTTGAAGCCAACAACCTTTCGAACTATGTGAAAGAGAACATAGTGCTGAATGTTTATGTTGACGATGCCGCGCATGAATCAGATGTGCTGCAATTGCAGAAACAGATGGAAGCCAACTCTATGGTTAAACAGGCACAATATGTGAGCAAAGAACTGGCAGCACGTAACCTGCAAAAGGACCTGGGCGAAGATTTTGTAAAGTTTTTAGGCTATAACCCGCTTTCGCAGTCGATAGATGTTTATTTAAAGGCCGAATACGCTAACAATGGTGATATTGAAAAATTTAAAACCGAACTGCTTAAAAACCCGGTGATCAAAGAAGTGAAATATCAAAAATCACTGGTCGACCAGATGAATGAAAACATTACTACCATCAGCCTGGTGATATTGGTTTTTGCTGCAATATTTGTGGTGCTTTCGGTGGCGCTGATCAACAATACCATCCGCCTGGCCATTTATTCACAACGTTTCCTGATCAAATCGATGCAGCTCGTTGGCGCAACAAAAGGCTTTATCCGTAAACCGTTTTTGTTATATGGTATATGGCACGGCATATTAGGCGCGTTAATAGCGATTCTGATTTTGATAGGTACGCTCAGCCTGGCTTACAAAGAAATACCCGACCTGGTGATATTGCGCAACTATACCGAGTTTGGGCTTATATTTATCGTGATAGTTGGCCTGGGGATCTTTATATCGGGATTCAGTACTTTTTTGGCAGTTAATAAGTTTTTACGTTTAAAAATATATAATTTATACAGGTAATTTCGATTTCGGATTTCGGAATTTCGATTTCGGATTTGTTTTAAAGTCTCCCCTGCAGGGGGAGATTTAGAGGGGGCTTAATTCAACAACTCGATAATTCAATAATTAAGATATGGCACAACAACCAGTAAAACCAACAACACCGCTAAAAATGCCGGGTACGGCAAAACCGGCAGCAAAAACACCGGATACCAATTCATTGCATTTTATATTTGATAAGGGCAATTACCGCCTGCTGATCATCGCCATAGCTGTAGTAGCGTTTGGCTTTATCCTGATGTCGGGCACTACTGATATTTACAGCACCACCAAAATTGTAATCGCTCCGTTGGTAGTTTTGGGCGGTTTCGCAATAGGTTTTTTCGCAATATTTAAGAAACCGTCGGCTAATAGTTGATTAGGTTGATTGAGAGAGCGGTTGATTGAGTTAATTGGACTCAATTGCCACATTTCTTGTCAGCATCCTAACTTAATCAACTCAATCCAACACAATCAACTTAATCAACCGCAATTCACATGAACATCATCCAGGTAATCGTCCTTGCTATAATTGAAGGACTAACTGAATTTTTGCCGGTGTCTTCCACCGGGCACATGGTTATCACCAGCTCGTTAATGGGCATCAGCACCGACGAGTTTGTTAAACTTTTTGAGATTGTTATCCAATTGGGCGCCATACTTGCCGTAGTGGTACTTTATTTTAAACGCTTTTTTCGCTCAACTGATTTTTATGTAAAGCTGGTGATTGGTGTGATCCCGGCGGTAATTTTAGGCTTACTGCTTAAAAAGTATATTGATAAATTATTGGAGAGACCACTGGTAGTGGCTTCGGCATTTGTTGTCGGCGGTATCATCTTGCTTTTTGTTGATAAATGGTTTAATAAACCAACCATTGATGACGAAGAGGAAATCAGCCATCTTACCGCTTTTAAGATCGGTGTTTTTCAGTGCCTGGCGATGATCCCCGGGGTGTCACGTTCGGCAGCATCCATTGTAGGCGGTATGACACAAAAGTTGAGTCGCAAAGCTGCTGCTGAGTTTTCTTTCTTCCTGGCTGTGCCTACCATGTTCGGCGCTACGGTAAAGGATCTTTGGGATTTCCACAAAGCAAACACCTTAACCGCCGACCAGATGCACGATGATATCAAATACCTGGTTATAGGCAGTGCTATAGCCTTTATTGTGGCGCTATTAGCCATAAAGGCTTTTATTACCTTTTTACAGAACCAGGGTTTTAAGCTGTTTGGTTATTATAGAATTGTTGCCGGTATTGTAATTATCATTCTTTATTTTACAACAAGCGCACTGCATAACGCATAATTTGTAGAGACGCAATATTTTGCGTCTCTGATTTACATTTGTCCGAGAGACGCAAAATATTGCGTCTCTACAAACGGTTACAATAATATTCAATACAGCAACTGATCATACGGATATCTTTCTATGTGCAGCGCTTTTACTTCTTCATATAAAAGCGACCGGAATTCCTCTATATTTTCCTTTTTGGTGGCTGATATAAAAATGGCCGGGCTGTTATTTTTGGCCATCCAGCTGTTTTTAAAATCGTGCAGGGTTAGTGGTTCTGCCTGCTCCTCCATTTCGTGCTGAAGCGGTTTGAATGCATCTATTTTATTAAATACTGTGATGGTTTTTTTGTCTATTGCTCCAATATCTTTGAGTGTTTCGCTCACCGTCCGGATCTGGTCCTCAAAATTCGGGTGCGAAATATCCACCACATGCACCAGGATATCTGCTTCGCGCACCTCATCCAACGTCGACTTAAAACATTCCACCAAATGGTGAGGCAGTTTACGGATAAAACCAACCGTGTCAGAGAGAAGGAAGGGCACATTTTCAATCACCACTTTCCTTACGGTAGTATCCAGCGTTGCAAACAGCTTATTCTCCGCAAAAACCTCCGATTTGGAGATCATATTCATGATCGTAGATTTCCCGACGTTGGTATAGCCCACCAAAGCCACGCGAATCTGCTGGCTCCGGTTTTTACGTTGCGTTGCGTTTTGCTTATCTATCAGTTTTAGTTTATCCTTAAGCAGATCAATCTTATTTAGGATCAAACGACGGTCAGTCTCGATCTGCGACTCACCCGGGCCACGCATCCCGATACCACCCTTCTGGCGTTCAAGGTGTGTCCATAAACGGGTAAGGCGAGGCAGTAAATATTGTAATTGCGCCAGCTCCACCTGCGATTTTGCCTGCGCCGTTTGTGCCCGGCCCGCAAAAATATCCAGGATCAGGTTATTGCGGTCGAGGATCTTTACCTGTAATTCATTTTCAATATTACGCAATTGCGAGGGGGTGAGTTCGTCATCAAAAACCACCATGTCTATCTCTTCAGCAGTAACAAATGCTTTGATATCTTCCAGCCTGCCCGAACCAACAAAGGTGGCCCTGTCAGGCCGCGTTAACTTCTGGGTAAAACTTCTTACCGTTTCAGCACCAGCTGTAGCCACTAAAAATTCCAGCTCTTCTAAATATTCTTTCGCTTGTTCATCTGTTTCACCCTGGGTGATCACCCCAACCAAAACAGCACGTTCCTGCTTCACAGCAGTATCATAAAATTTTTGTTTCATTAAGTAAATGATTTAACAATACAAATGCCAATTTATAAAAAAGGCCGACATAAGTGTCAATATTGCCTATTAATATAGTATAATTTGATCAACAAAGAAAATTACTGACAATTGTAGGTAAAATTGTAGGTGTCCGTCCGTCCGGGGCCCGTTTCAGTCATCGAAAGAATATTTCCTTTGGCGTCTTTGGTATATGAATAATTTATAGTTTCATTTCCGTTGTATGTTTGAGTATATGCTGCGATTGAATTTACCGGGCCTTTCCCCAGGTATTTTGAAATTACCTGATGAAAACTAATATCCTCATATGATTCCAGCGTACTTTCATATCCGATTAGATAGGTTACGGGGTCATTGGTTTGTGTGAAACTTGTAGAATAATGAGAAAGGGAGATTGAATTTCCAGGCGGATAAATGGCAGCCTGTCTGTGAACTATCTGGTTTAGGTTTCCGTTGGTCCCATAGCTAAATAATGCAGAGTCGATGTTTTTAGCATCCTTGTTTGAATCTATCTCTATTACTTCCGAAAGATACCCATTCGTGTCATAGGTGTATGTTTGATTATGAGAAAAGCCAGGAGCAGTGCTCTCAACTGATTTAGTTATTCTATTTTGGCTATCCAGATAAAACACAAATGAATTACCGAAAATGCGGGAATTTGGCTTTTTGGTTTGGCTGATTTTACCCGGCTGATATTCATAAATGTAATAGGTAGAATCACCTATATTATCGTTGATGTTTATTTTGCTAACGCGTCCCTGATTGTCATAAAGGCAGCTTTCGTGTAAAATAGCCGCCCCATTGTTGATGTGGTCTATCGTAGCAATCTGACAACCTATGACTGTCGAAATAGGCTTTTTTGATTCTTTAGAGCAGGATATGAAAAGGACGAGAAATAACAGACAATAAAAAGGCTTAGACATAGATTCAATTATTTTTCGTTAAAGGTAATAGTTTCTCTACTTTCTCTCGCTACCAAAATCACAGTACTACTTACTGTGCATATCCATATAATCCAGCGTCAAATTGCATAAGGCCTTTACACCTAGCGCAAACCCGCTTTCGTCAATAAAAAAGTCTTGCGAATGATTCGCAGGAGTAGTTTTCGGGTCGCCGCCTTTGGGCATGCCGCCTAAAAAGAAAAACAAGCCCGGTACTTTTTGCTGATAAAAGCTAAAGTCTTCGGCACCCGTTACCGGCGGACCGATACTTACGTTTGCAGTACCTGCGGTTTGCTGCAAAGTAGGCGCCATTTTAGCAGCTAAGTCTGGATTATTATAGGTAACCGGGTAATTATTGCCCATGGTTACTTTTGCGGTTGCTCCCTGCATTTCGGCTGTTTTGGTGACAATTTCGTTTACCTTATCCCACAACAGTTTCTTATCAGCATCGGTGAATGATCGTAAGGTGCCGTCCATCTCCACGGAATCGGGGATGATATTACCGCGGTTGCCGCCTTTTATGGCCCCGATGGTAACCACCGCCGGGTTTTCGGTAATGTTTATTTCACGGCTTACAATGGTCTGCAGGCTATTAATGATCTGGGCCGAGATCACTATCGGATCGACACCCATCCAGGGCATAGCACCATGAGATGATTTGCCTTTCACCACAACATGGAAACCATTTACGCCCGCCATTTCACCTCCCGACCGGTAAACAAGCGTGCCGGTTGGGATATAGGAAATGACATGCTGCCCGAAGATCACATCCACTTTTGGATTTTCAAGTACACCTTCCTTAACCATTTCCTCGGCGCCGCCAACTTCGCCCGGCGGCAATCCTTCTTCTGCTGGTTGAAAGATAAATTTTACAGTGCCGTGCAGTTCGCTTTTCATCGAGGTTAGTATTTCGGCAACGGCCATCAGCATGGCCATGTGCGAATCGTGGCCGCAGGCATGCATCACACCCACCTGCTGTCCCATATAGGTTGTTTTGGCTGTTGATGCAAATGCAACCGGCGTACGTTCGGTAACCGGCAAGGCATCCATTTCGGAGCGCAGCGCAATAACGGGACCGGGTTTGCCGCCGCGTAGTATACCAACCACGCCGGTTGTGGCTATTCCTGTTTTTACCTCGAGCCCGAGGGATTGCAAGTGTTTGGCGACAATGTCCGCAGTACGGAACTCATGGTTGCCTAACTCCGGATTTGCATGAAAATCACGCCGCCAGGCAACTACCTGCCTTTGCAGCGAATCAGCTTTTTTGGCAGCAATAGCTTTAAGGGAATTTTGGGAGAAAACAGGCAACGCATATGCGCAAAGGAGCAGCAGGCATAGTTTTTTCATCTCAGGGATTTTTCTCTAAGATAAAAATATTGTGCGAACTAAGATGCGTAGGATTTAAGGATGATAAGATTCAATGCAGCATTATGTGCTAATCCTACAATCCTTAAATCCTACGAATCCAAGTTCAGACAGTTGTCTTTATCTTCAGCTCGTTCATTTGCAGATCAGAAATAGTCGATGGTGTATCGATCATTACATCCCTGCCTGAATTATTTTTAGGGAAGGCAATCACATCGCGGATAGAATCCAGCCCGGCGAAGATCGATACCATTCGGTCGAAACCAAAGGCAAGTCCGCCATGCGGAGGTGCGCCGTATTCAAAGGCATCCATTAAAAAGCCAAATTGTTTTTGCGCTTCTTCCGGCGTAAAGCCCAGGTGCTTAAACATTAAGGACTGCAAGGCACGGTCGTGGATCCGGATGGAGCCGCCGCCAACTTCTGTACCGTTGATCACCAGGTCATAGGCATTCGCCCTAACATCACCCGGATGGGTATCCAGCAAAGCAATATCCTCCGGCTTCGGCGAAGTGAAGGGGTGGTGCATGGCATGGTAACGGCCGGTTTCCTCGTCCCACTCCAATAAAGGGAAATCAAGCACCCATAACGGGGCAAAAGTATTTTTATCACGCAAGCCCAAACGGTTGCCCATCTCCAGGCGGAGTTCATTCAGTTGTTTGCGCACTTTTTCGGCATTGCCGGCTAAAACCAATATCAAATCGCCGGGTTCAGCTTCAAAAGCAGCAGCCCAGTTGGTGAGGTCGTCTTCACCATAAAATTTATCCACGGATGATTTTAGCGTACCATCAATTTGGTAACGGCAATAGATCATCCCGGTAACGCCAATCTGCGGGCGTTTTAACCATTCGGTCAGTTCGTCAATTTGTTTGCGGGTATATTCGGCGCAGCCTTTGGCGTTTATGCCGACAACCAGTTCCGCATTATCAAAAATGCCGAAACCTTTACCTTTTACAATGTCATTCAGCTCCACAAACTGCATCCCGAAACGGATATCCGGTTTGTCAGATCCATATAAACGCATAGCATCGGCGTATTGCATGCGCGGCACACTGCCCAATTCGATCCCTTTAACGGTCCTGAACAAATGCTGGGTTAATCCTTCAAATACATTTAAAATATCTTCCTGGGTGATGAAAGCCATCTCGCAATCTATCTGTGTAAACTCCGGCTGGCGATCGGCACGCAAATCCTCATCCCTGAAACATTTCACGATCTGGAAATACCGGTCGAACCCGCTTACCATCAGCAATTGCTTAAAGGTTTGCGGCGATTGCGGCAGGGCATAAAACTCGCCCGGGTTCATGCGGCTTGGCACCACAAAGTCGCGGGCACCTTCCGGGGTAGATTTGATTAGTACCGGGGTTTCCACTTCGATAAAGTCAAGCCCATCCAGATATTTACGCACTTCCTGCGCCATTTTATGGCGGAGCATCAGGTTATTGCGGATAGGGTTGCGGCGCAAATCCAGGTAACGGTATTTGGCGCGCAGTTCTTCGCCACCGTCGGTTTCATCCTCAATCATAAACGGCGGCACCTTGGCCCCGTTCAATATTTCAATTGCCGAAACAGCAATTTCAATATCGCCCGTTTTCATTTTTGGGTTCTTGCTGGTACGCTCAATAACAGTACCACTCACCTGGATCACAAATTCGCGACCCAGCTGCCTGCTGGTTTCGCGCAGGGAGGCATCGGTATCAAAATTAAAAACCAATTGGGTTAAACCGTAACGGTCGCGTACATCAATAAATGTTGTTCCGCCCAGGTCGCGTGATTTTTGGACCCAGCCGCATAAAGTAACCGTTTCACCTAAATGACTGATATTTAATTCGCCGCAAGTATGTGTTCTTAACATGATACTGATTTATAAAGTTTGCAAAAGTACATTTTTGAGGTGAAAGGTAAAAGGCGAAAGGCGAAAGGTTTTGGGGTAAATGATAACAAATCCGAAATCTCACATCCGAAATCCGAAATCATTCTTACCTTTGTCCCATAATTCTCAAGGGGTGCCTTGCTTTGGTCGCAAAATAATCTGCAGGTTATTTTACCAAACTGAAAGACAGGCTGAGATCAAACCCGTTGTTGTGAGTAGTGAATAGTGAGTAGTGAATCAAGTGTGGCGTTTATTAATCGTCCGCTTACTGACCACTCACCCCTGACCACTCACCACATACACCTGATCCGGGTAATGCCGGCGTAGGGAGAGGTAACAAGTTAAGTGTACTGCGTATTCGCCCTGATGCGGAGATGGTTTAACTAAATTTATTTTTAATCATTTTGAAAAATTTATTTTCGGCGTTTTTCGCCCTGCTGCTGCCTGTCATGGCCGCAGCCCAATTCTCTGTTTCCGGTAAAGTAAATAATCAATCAGGCCAGGCTTTGCCGGACGCTACCGTTAGTATTGCCAATTCTACCTTAAAAATTTCCGCAGACACCGGCGGCAATTACCGCATTGATGGTCTTAAAAAAGGTAAATACCTTGTGAAAGTATCTTATATCGGTTATGAAACAATCACGCAAAATGTAGTGATAAATGCGGATGTAAAAGTCAATTTTACCTTATTGAACAGTACGCTTTTTACTGAGGAGGTTACGGTGAGCGGTACCAGGGCAACAAAAAATTCGCCCACCACATTTACCAATTTAAGCAAAAAGGATATCGCCAAAAACAATCTGGGGCAGGATCTTCCTTTCCTGCTGGATCAAACCCCTTCGCTGGTTACTAATTCCGATGCCGGCGCGGGGATAGGTTATACAGGGATCCATATCAGGGGATCGGATGGTTCCCGTATCAATGTAACCATTAACGGAATCCCTTATAACGATTCTGAAGAACAGGCCTCCTTTTTTGTGGATGTGCCTGATTTTGCGTCATCTATTGACAATGTCCAGATTCAACGCGGCGTAGGCACTTCAACCAATGGCGCGGGCGCTTTCGGAGCCAGTATCAATATCCAAACCACCACCCGCATTGATACTGCTTATACCGAACTGAACAACTCCATCGGCTCTTACGGTACAGTGAAGAATACCATCAACGCCGGTACCGGCTTGCTGGATGGCAAATTCAGTTTCGACGGGAGGTTGTCAAGGGTGTATTCCAACGGTTATATCGACAGGGCCTTCTCTAACCTGCAATCTTATTTTTTTACTGGTGCTTATTATGGTAAAAATACGGTGATCCGCTTTCTTACTACCGGTGGCACCGAACATACTTACCAGGCCTGGGATGGCGTGCCCGAAGATAGTTTGCGGGCCGGCAACCGTACATATAACGAACTGGGTCTTGAGCCAAACGGCACTTTTTATAAAAACCAGACCGATAACTATACGCAGGACCATTACCAGTTGCTGGTGGATCAAAAAATATCCGGCAAACTATCTTTTAGCGGGGCTCTGCATTATACCCATGGTTTTGGTTATTACGAAGAATATCAACCCCAGCAAAACCTGGCAAGTTATGGTATAACACCGGTAATTGTAGGTGGTGATACCATAAGCACAACTGATTTGACCCGTCGTTTGTGGTTGAATAACAAATTTTACGGCGTTACCTATAATTTAAAATATCAGCCTGAAAAAAACCTGAATATGAGTTTGGGCGGAGCATATAATGAGTATAAAGGTGCACACTACGATAATATTGAGTGGACGCAGCAAAGCACCAATATTCCGCCCGATTACCAGTATACAAGGAATGATGCCGACAAAAAGGATTTTAACATTTTCGGAAAGGCGGATTATAAAATAGGAAAGGTTACCTTGTATGCGGATATGCAATACCGGCATGTTTATTATTCGTTTTTAGGTTTTAACGACCAGTTACAAAATGTGCAGCAGCTGGTGCAGCTTGATTTTTTTAACCCCAAGGCCGGGATAACCTACCAGTTTGACCCGGACAACAATATTTATGCATCCTATGCGGTGGGCAATCACGAACCGGATCGGGATGATTATACCCAATCAACCCCTAACAGCCGCCCGAAGCCTGAAAATTTACAGGATTGGGAGTTGGGTTATCGCACACAGCGCGGCATATTCACTGGCGGCATAAACGCCTATTATATGTTGTATGATAACCAGCTGGTGTTAACCGGTGCTTTAAATGATGTGGGCGACCAGGTGCGCAGCAACGTAAAAAACAGCTACCGCGAAGGGCTGGAGTTTGACGGCGCGTTAAAAATAAGCAGCCAGCTCACCTGGTCAGCTACGGTGGCCCTAAGCGCCAATAAGGTGAAAAACTTTCAGCAGTATTTGGTTGATTATGATAACAATACCACTGTTGAATATACTTATGGAAAAACTGACATTGCCTTTTCGCCAGATTTTGTGGGGTCAAGCACCATCAGCTACCGGCCAATTAGCGGCGGCGAGATCGCTTTGATCAGCAAGTATGTAGGCAGGGAATATTTGGATAATACTTCAAATATCAACCCGCCGGGCTATGCGCCTGCCGACCCAACCTCGAACCGCTACCTTAACAGCTATTTTTTAAATGGCTTGCGGTTTAGCTATAACTTTAAAACGGATTGGGCCAAGAATATTGGCTTATCGTTATTGGTCAACAACATATTCAGTGTAAAATATGAGTCGAACGGGGCTACTTATCCCGATATTGAGGGAGGAAAAGTGGTGAACTATAATTACTTCTTCCCGCAGGCGCCGGTAAATGTTTTATTAGGATTGAACCTTAAGTTTTAATGCCGTTTATGCACCACTGGATTGAGCTTTTAAACGAACAAATAAAGGAAACCAGCCTGCTGCAATGGCTTGCCGTTATTTTAGGCGTGGCCGAGGTTTTGTTTGCGCTTTATGATAACATCTGGCTGTATCCTACCGGAATTGCCGGTACCATTATAGCGATATACCTGCTACTCACGGTGCAGCTTTATGCCGATTCAGCTTTAAATGTTTATTACCTGGTGATGAGCGTTTATGGCTGGATCCATTGGGCAAAAAAGAAGCAAGGCCCGGAGGTGGTTATCTCCTGGTCGGGGAAAAAGGATTGGTTGGTCAGTTTATCTATTTCTATAGGGGGCTGGGTGGTGTTATATGAGTTGCTTAAAAACTTCACGCCATCCAATGTGCCGGTTTGGGATGCCCTGGTATCGTCAACCGCCTGGGCCGGGATGTGGCTGCTGGCCAAAAGAAAAATTGAAAACTGGATCTTCCTGAACATTTCAAACTTGTTTGCCATCCCGCTGCTGTTTTATAAACAACTGCCACTTTTTGCTGCACTTACTTTGTTTTTGTTTGTGATTGCTTTTGGGGGATTATATAAGTGGATAAAAATTTGCAAAGCCCGGCAAGCGGCGGTAGCTAACGTGTTTTAGTGATTGAAAATATGAACATTATGGCGACTCCCCTCTTGAGAGGGGGCGCGCCTGACTGTGTTGTGGAGGGGTGTGTGTTAGCGTGCATGCTGATGAACACACCCCTCCACCCCTTTCAAGAGGGGAATCGCACTGGCCCTTGCGTTAAACCTCCTTCTTTTCTGATTTTTGATCATTAAAGATGTTACACCTATTTTAATTGACCCTATGAAAACAACACATCCAGCCGCACATTTATCTCAGGAGATAGTAAAAACCATCAGAGACTCCGCTTTTGCAGCTGAGCGGTTGGGGAAGATCCACCCTGACCAGCTGGCCATTGTTTATGAACAAAAATGGTTTAAACTGCTTGTTCCGGCTGTTTATTCGGGGATCGAAAAATCTTTGCCGGAGCTGGTCCGCCTGGAAGAAAGCATTAGCTGGGCAAACGGGAGCCTTGGCTGGGTGGTTACTTTATGCTGCGGTGCGGGCTGGTTTGGCGGTTTTATAGCTAAAGAACTGGCGGCTGAAATATTTGGATCGATGGATGTATGCCTGGCCGGTAGCGGTGCAGCAACGGGCGAGGCTGTAATTATACCAACCGGCTACAAAATCAGCGGCAAATGGAAATATGCCAGCGGTGCACACCACGCCACACATTTTACGGCCAATTGTATCATCAAAAATGGCGATGAAAACGTGCTAAATGAAGGTGGCAGCCCTTTGATATTGCCTTTTATATTTGAGCGCAGCAAGGTAAAGATTTTGCCGGCATGGAAATATACGGGTATGGTGGCTACGGGCAGCGATGCCTTTGAAGTACAGGACTTAGAGGTAGGCCATAGTCATTGTTTTAAGATTGACCCCAATGCAGCTATCGTTAATACTCCTTTATATCAATATCCTTTTTTACAATTAGCCGAGACAACCCTGACCGCAAACATTTCAGGCATGGCTATTCATTTTATGGATTTGTGTAGGGATATTTTTGCTGAGAAACAGGAACAAGAAAAACTGTCCCTACCGCAGAAGAATTTAATTAAAATGCTATTGGCTAAACAGCAAAATAAAATAGATAAAGCCCGGAAGTCATTTTATCAGGCAGTTGATCAATCGTGGGTTACATTACCGGCAAGCGATGTCGTTGATAACAAAACAATGGAAGCAGTAAGCAAAACAAGCCGGATACTGGCTAAAACAGCGAGAGAAGGTGTCGACCAGCTTTACCCTTATTGCGGATTAATTGCGGCAAATACCGAATCTGAGATCAACCAGGTTTGGCGGGATATACATACCGCAAGCCAGCATTCTTTACTAACGTTCTTGTAATATTTTTAATCGTCAAAAAAATCGGTGTAATCATCCCTTAATCGGTGAAATCCAAATCAAATCATTGTTAACAAAAATATCACATTGAAATTTAATTGCTTTGCAGATATTTGGCTACTTAATCATTTAGAATGAAGATCAAACATTTACTTGTCATAGTATTCGCTTTTGCCTCGGTTTCCGTATCGGCCCAAACAAAAAAGAAAAAATTTCATCCCATTACTGGACCTTATGTCACGCCTGTTGTCGCGCCATCAACAGAGCTTTCCCGCCCTAAATTGGTAGTGGGTATAGTAGTCGACCAGATGCGCTGGGATTACCTGTACCGCTATTACGACCGTTACCAGGACAATGGCTTTAAACGCTTATTAAACCAGGGCTTCAGCTGCGAAAACACCCAGGTTGATTATATACCAACATTTACCGGCCCCGGCCATAGCTGCATTTATACCGGCTCGGTGCCGTCAATTCATGGCATAGCCGGAAATGATTTTATTATCCAGGCCACCGGGAAATCGATGTATTGTACAGAAGATACTTCCGTACAAACCGTTGGGAGCGATTCAAAAGCAGGGCAAATGTCGCCAAGAAACTTATTGGTGACTACTGTTACAGATGAACTCCGCCTGGCTACCAATTTCCGCTCAAAAGTAATCGGCATCGCCTTAAAAGACCGCGGCGGCATCTTACCCGCCGGGCATACCGCAAATGCAGCGTATTGGTTTGACGATAAAACTGGTAACTGGATCACCAGCACCTATTATATGAAGGACTTGCCGCAATGGGTAAAGGATTTTAACGATCAGAAACTGGCTGAAAATTATTTAAAACTGGATTGGAATACCCTTTATCCTAAAGATACCTACCTGCAAAGTACAGCTGACAGTACCAGATACGAAGGTAAATTTAAGGGCATGACTGCACCAACCCTGCCGGTAAAAACTTCGGGGATGTATAAAGGCAATTTAGGGTTGATCCGCTCAACCCCTTATGGAAGCACTTTTACGCTGGACCTGGCCATTGCCGCCATTAATGGTGAAGAATTGGGCCAGCACCCGGTAACAGATTTCTTAGCCGTAAGTTTATCATCACCGGATTATATCGGTCATCAGTTTGGGGTCAATGCTGTTGAAACTGAAGATACCTACCTGCGTTTGGATCGCGACATCGCCAACTTTTTAGTTTATCTGGATGCCAAAGTTGGTAAAGGTAATTACACTGTTTTCTTAACTGCGGATCATGGCGCGGCACACAATACCGCTTTTTTAAATGATCATAATATCCCCGCAGGTGTTTGGGACGATGGAGCGGCCCTAAAGGAGCTCAATAAGTTTCTATTCGATAAATATAAAGTTGATGGATTGGCATTGAGCCTTGCCAATTACCAGGTAAACTTTAACTACAGCATTGTTAATTACATGCACCTGGATGAGGACATATTAAAGAAGGATTGTATCAGCTTTTTTGAAAAACTGCCCGAAGTTGCCTTTGCAGTCGATATGAAAAAAGCAGCAACCGCAGCTATCCCCGAAGCTTTGCGTTCCCGCATCGTAAACGGGTATAGTATTGAACACAGCGGGGAAGTGCAAATTATTTTAAAACCCGCTTATTTTACAGGTCACGGCTCAGGCGATAGCGGCCCGACAGGTACCACGCATGGTACCTGGAACCCTTATGATAACCATATCCCGCTGGTATTTATGGGCTGGGGCATCCAGCATGGCAGCCTCACCCGCGAAACACATATGACAGATATTGCCGCAACCATCGCCGCCTTATTACACATCCAGGCGCCAAACGGCAGCATCGGGCAACCGATAAGTGAGGTGCTGAAAAAGACCGAAAGTCAGTAAAGACCGAAAGTCCGGAAGACGAAAAAGGGTGAAATTAATAGTGTACAAAAGTAAGAAAAATCAATCTTTCGGACTTTCCGGACTTCCGGACTTTCCGACTCGAAGCTATGAAGAAATACATATCCAAATTTCATTATTTAACGCAGGATCTGCCTGATCGCAGCCATGTTAAACAGGTGATGATGGCTTGCGGGGCAGGTGCTAACTGGATCCAGTACCGCTGCCTTACCAAGCCGGATGACGAATTGATTGATGAGATTGATGAGA
>Ga0207076_1058_pt3 | contig 23934 bp, 25 predicted proteins | sample Alteio_BWMinHeat_62_FD_153568 | JGI IMG/M metagenome (GOLD analysis project Ga0207076, IMG submission 153568) | Enriched cells from forest soil in Barre Woods Harvard Forest LTER site, Petersham, Massachusetts, United States -... | ecosystem: Environmental > Terrestrial > Soil > Temperate forest >... | reverse complement strand
AGCAAGCCGATGCGCCACGAGGCAATGCACCAGATCCAGGCAGGAGCGGCCAAGCTTCGACCAGGCCTCCTATGCGCATGAGGAAAAGCCACCCCGGGCGCAGCATCAGCGACAGCCGCGGCTAGCACTGCTAGCGGCTAAATTGATTTACCGTGGTTTCACCACGCCGTTTCATCATTCAAGCCCCAATTGTTGAAGCTAGACTATGGCGAAAACTGGGTTCGTCGGAATCAGAAAGGAATTTGTCATGCAAAAATTTGCCGTCGCCTGGTTATTCGGCGTGCCCCTGCTTGCTTTGGCCGCTTTGTGTCTGCTGTCGCATTGATCCAGCTAGTCCGAGTCCGGGCAAATTGGGCCCCGCCACTACTCATGGTAGACATCAAGCGCTTCCCGATAACTCTCGCAGCAATTGCTGAATCTGTTCCAGATCATAGGGTTTGGGTAAAACGCGGCTGTCGAATTTGATATGCTGCATCATTTTTGCACCATAGCCGGATGCAAATACAACCTGGACTTTCGGTTGCGTCACGATCAGTTGCCTGGCCAATTCTATGCCGGATATGCCGGGCAAGCTGACATCAGTCAGCAATACGTCGAAAGAATGCTGCTCCGAAAGGCGCAAGGCTTCTTCAGCATCGCCGGCTCCCTGCGGAGCATGCCCCAGCAATTCCAGCATATCGCACAACATGCCGTTCAGGTTCTGGTTGTCTTCGACCACCAGAATGCGCAATACCTTGGCAGCGGAATCTTCAACGCTAGGTGTAGTCATTTTAATTTTTTATCCGTGAGCCCGTTTTGAATAGTATGCATGGTGCGCACAAGATCAGCGGGCATGCACTCCCTTCGCCAGTGTACTGCTGCCAAGCGCAGTGCAGGACATTGCTGCCGCCGACCGCGTTATCAGAACGTATTTCCGGATGATAATTGGCAAAAGGGGAATAGCCTAGCAGCCCCTTGCTTACCGAAACGTAGGATGAAGACTACGGCTTGCACAAAAAAGATGCAAGCCTGAGCCCTGCATCGCTCAAGCAACACTTAAAAAAATGAAGGGAAAATCTTCCTGTTGAAGTAACGCTTTAAGTTGGCAGCTTAAGCCGATGATTTGAAATGACACCCCAAATTTTGCTCCGCTGCGTCATCAATTTTTCACATTTTTTTCCTACACCGCCCCCTATTTTTACGCTATCTTGAATCTAAAGGAGGAATCGAAATGCGTAAAATCCCTAACAAATATCGCTGCTTCAAGTATCTTTTTCTCTCCCTCATCGTGCTGGCGCTGGCCAATTTTTTACGGGTGGCACAGGCCTCTGTCTGCAGCTATACAGAATTATGCCGCGATGAACTGCCGCAATGGCTCTGGACTCTGTCTCTGATTGTCGTCGTGTTCGGCGTTGCGATGTTTTTGTATCAGGCCTACCGCGACCTGCATAAACAAGACTATCTGTTCGAGTCGGACTGGCTGTAATTTTTTCATCAGTAGATAAGGCCTGCTGCCGCGCAAGCGGCCGGAGGCTCTCCTTACTACGCCCATATTACAACCATGCCGGCAAGCCTGCGTCCGAGATACGGTTCCGTTGGCGCGCATCAGGTCCTCGTCGGACAAGACCACGTATTCATTGTCCTTGTATTCATAGCCTTTGACGATGTCATCCCATTTGACTTCCTTGCCGGTGTGCTTGTTGTAGCGGCGAAAACCGATAGGCGAAAGATCGCGCTTGTCCAGCATCGTCAAGTCCAGTTCATGCTGTTTCACCGCCGAGAACAGCTCTACCGGTATATGTACCAGGCCAAAGCTGACCGCGCCTTTCCACAATGCCCGCTGCATGATCCCCTCCTGTCGGCCGGCAGCCTTTAAGCTCGGCACTACTCTTTATCCACGGCAGTTTTCAGACTCTGCGCCATTTGCAAATGATGTTCCAGTGCAGGTAAAGTCTGTTGCGCAAATGCCTTGACGTCACCATCCTTGGCATTCACCACCGCCTTGCGGAACAGGGCTACCGCTTCCTTGTGGGCGACCACGCCTATTTCCGCTGTATACAACTGGTCAAATTTCGCGCCGTCCAGCACGTTCAGCTTGGCGATCAATGCCTGCTGCTTCATGCTGGGCTCATCGGGAACGCTGATGCCCTTGCTGTTGGCCAGCTTTTTCAACCCGTCCGCTACCTTGGCATGGTCTGCCAGCATCTCCGATGCAAAGGCTTTGACGGCATCGGAATTTGCTTTGCCGGTAGCTGTTTTGCTGGCCACGATTTCGGCGTTGCCGGCCTGCGCAGCCGTCATCAGGAATTGCTTGTCTATCGCATTAAGCCGGCCCTCTGTCTCCGCGGAAGCAGCATGTACCTGCGACATGGCGGCCACCGCGCCTGTGAAGGCGAGACCTGCCACTGCCGCCGCCAGCATCGCAGGTTTTCGAGAGGCGGGATGAAAACGGAATAGAGGGACAAAGGCACTAAGGTTCATGATTTTCTCCTCGGCTGTGCAGGAATTCATAGTAGCAATCTAATAATAAATTGGCTGTAGGATATCCGTAAGATCACGGTTCCTGTCTTTGTAGGAAAACGGGACGACTCGCACTAACTCGCACTAACTACACTCTTTACAGTTCACTAGGCTTGGTTCGCGCACAAACCTCAAATAAATGGCAATCATTGCTTTGTGCAATAATCATTTCCTGTTGAGTCATTCAGCCAATAATTGCATATAAGGGAGATAAGCGATGCGCATACTCGTCGTCGGTGCCGGTGCGGTAGGAGGATATTTTGGCGGCAGGATGCTTGCTGCCGGGCGCGATGTGACTTTCCTGGTACGGCCCCAGCGCGCGGCGCTGCTGGCCAAAAACGGACTGGTGATCAAAAGCCCGGTCAGCGACCTTGCGCTGCCACAGCCGCCCACCGTGCTCAGCGAGCAATTGAAGTCCAGCTATGACTTGATCATCCTCAGTTGCAAGGCTTACGACCTGGATGACGCCATCAATTCGTTTGCGGCGGCAGTCGGTGAACAGACCATGATCTTGCCCTTGCTGAACGGCATGCGCCATCTGGAATCGCTGGAACAGCGCTTCGGTAAGGACAAAGTGCTGGGCGGCCAATGCGCGATCTCGTCCACGGTCGACGCGCAGGGCGCGATTCTTCATCTCGCCCCCATGCATGCGCTGACCTTCGGCGAGCGCGATGGCCGCGTGACCGAAAGAGCCAGGCAGGTATTGGCGGCGATGTCCGGTGCGGGATTCGATCCTCAACTCAGCGAAAACATCATGCAATCGATGTGGGAAAAATGGGTGTTGCTGGCATCCCTCGCAGGCAGCACCAGCCTGATGCGCAGTTCGATCGGCGACATCATGGAAGCGCCGGATGGCCAGCAATTTGTGCTGGACCTGCTGGCGGAATGCAGCAGCGTCGCTACGGCGGCCGGCCATGCGCCCGGCACCGGTTTTCTGCAGCAACTGCGCGGCCTGCTGACGACGGCAGGATCGCCGCTGACGGCGTCCATGTTCCGCGATATAGAAAATCGTGCGCGCATAGAAGCCGACCAGATCATTGGCAATCTGATAGAACGCGGACGCAGCCTGGGCTTGAAAGAGACTAGCTTGCCGCTACTGCGCCTGGTATACACACACCTGAAATCCTATGAGGCCAGGAGCAAGCGCAGCGCCGCATAAAAAATGACGCGGGCAAACGCGGCGGCACTTGCAATCATTTGCTTATATCAATATGCAAAATAGTAATTAGAAAATTTCATTGCGCGCGCCCGCCCAAAAAATGGCAAAGGCGTTTCCCGGTCGAGCGAGATTTCACATACTACAGGGGGTATATCAGGTTTATGCAATGAATCGGCTGATATGATTCAACTTATTTATCATACCCCTGGATTTCGTCGATTACCGGGAGGGTAACCGGGGCCTGAACATATGGTGCAAGCGCTATCAATCCCAACTAAATACTTGCAATTTCCTTGCCTGTAACGACACATTTTCGTCAGCTTTTAAACGAAAATTCAAACTTTCATTTCGTTGTTGCTCAAATAATAGGCAGTCCCAACTTGTCATTTTGCGTAGCAGCATGTACAGTAAGGGGTTGATTTTCCGCATTTTTCACCCCTGCCTCAGGCAGCTTGCATAAATCAGGCGTCGCGCCTGCGGGACGCACTGGCTTATCCCGGTTGCCGGCATTACTTTTTTGATATCTATGGCTTTAATCGTCCACAAATACGGCGGTACTTCGATGGGTTCGACAGAACGTATCAAGAATGTCGCCAAACGCGTTGCCAAATGGCATGATGCCGGTCACCAGATAGTCGTGGTGCCGTCAGCGATGTCTGGCGAAACCAATCGCCTGCTCGGCCTGGCGAAAGAGATCATGTCCGAGCCCGATCCTCGTGAGCTGGACATGGTTGCCTCCACCGGCGAACAGGTATCCTCCGCCCTGCTGTCCATTGCACTGCATGCAATCGGCAAGGAAGCCGTGTCCTACGCCGGCTGGCAAGTGGCGATCAAGACCGATTCGGCCCACACCAAGGCCAGGATCGCATCGATAGACGAAGCCAAGGTCAGGGAAGACCTGGATGCAGGCAAGATCGTCATCATCACCGGCTTTCAGGGCGTGGATGAAAAAGGCAATATCACGACGCTGGGACGCGGCGGTTCCGATACCTCTGCAGTGGCGGTTGCCGCGGCATTGAAGGCACAGGAATGCCTGATCTACACCGACGTGGATGGCGTGTACACGACCGATCCGCGCGTGGTCTCCGATGCCCGCCGTCTGAAGACGGTGACCTTTGAAGAGATGCTGGAAATGGCGTCGCTGGGTTCCAAAGTGCTGCAAATACGCTCGGTGGAATTCGCCGGCAATTACCGCATGCCTACCCGCGTACTGTCGTCGCTGACCGACCCAATGATACCGCTGGAAGAAGAAGCAAATTCCGGCACCCTGATTTCGTTTGAGGAAGATACACATATGGAACAAGCTACCATCACCGGCATCGCGTTTAACCGTGATGAAGCAAAAATCACCGTTTTCGGCGTGCCGGACAAGCCAGGCATCGCCTACCAGATCCTGGGCCCTATCGCCGACGCCAATATCGAAGTCGACATGATCATCCAGAATCAGTCTGTGGACGGCAAAACCGACTTCACGTTTACGGTGCCGCGCGGCGAATACGCCAAGGCCATGCAAGTACTGGAAGGCAGCGTCAAGGAGCACATCAGCACCGGTAACATCATCGGCGACCCGAAAGTATCCAAGGTATCGGTAGTCGGCGTAGGCATGCGCAGCCATGTCGGCATCGCATCGCAAATGTTCCGTACCCTGGCCGAAGAAAGCGTCAACATCCAGATGATCTCCACATCGGAAATCAAGATCTCTGTATTGATTGACGAAAAATACATGGAATTGGCAGTACGTTCGCTGCACAAGGCCTTCGGACTGGAATCAGCCTGATAGCAGGCAGCATGCCCGCGGGCTGCATGAAGCCTGCACCATAGGCGGCGAGGACAGAAAAAGCAGGATTTTGGCCATAGTTACTGTTGACCAAAGACGCGCAAGCGGATATTATCTCGTTTCTCGATTGCGATGGAGGTAACGAAGTCGCAAAAGAAAGTGTGGAGACTTGGCCGAGTGGTCGAAGGCACTTCCCTGCTAAGGAAGCATATGGGCTTAAACCTGTATCGAGGGTTCGAATCCCTCAGTCTCCGCCAGCAATACTTGAAAAGCCGCTTAATGTAAAAGTTAAGCGGCTTTTCTCATTTCCGGGAAAGCGAAGACTAGGAAGCCATCAGTATGGCTTCCAGTGGGATTCGAAGGGAATCGCTTGCAAGCGATTCCGCGGCCTGCGGAACGTAGGCGAATCCCTCAGTCTCCGCCAGCAATACCTGAAAAGCCGCTTAATGTAAAAGTTAAGCGGCTTTTCTTATTTCAGCGAAAGCGTAGACTTTTTTTATGGCTGGCCATGGTTTGTATACCAGTAGCCTGCTTGCTACCGGTAAATCGCAAATGCATGCTTACTGACCGCACAAAACAAAAGGACCGCCAATCGGCGGCCCCGGTCTCGTGCATACCGGATTTCATCCCGTCCTTACCCTGAGCAGGCGGCGACGCGCTCCTACGGCAAGCAGGCCTACAGCCAGCAGAGCTAGTGTTGCCGGCTCTGGAACTTGATTACCGGCATCGAAAGAAATTGTATCGACCGCAAAGTCAGTGCTGCCAACCACTGTAGCACTGAAAACTCCAACTCCTGATAAGGCAAAATGGCCGACAGCTGCAGGCGTGGTGAACTGGCCGAGCAACAGGGTCAGGGAGTCGATGACATTTCCAATCCCGTCAAACTCAGTCACAGTGAACGAATTTGTACTAAAAACACCATTGATGACATCCAGGGAAAGATTTGTCGTGGCCTGGTTGAAACTAAACGTAATCGTGCCATCCAATGTCCCGTATAGATTATCGCCGGATGTTTGCTGGTTATCCCAGCCGGTGCCATTCATGATGGCGCCCCTAGGTCCGCCAGTGATGGCGACTGTCGGATAGGTAACAGGAACACCGCTGGTTGGATTCCCGAAACAACAAGAAACTGGGGGCGAGGTGAATTCGTCAAAGTTCACCGTGGTCGCCTGAGATGCCGCGGCGACCAGAAAAGAAACGACGGCAAGAAGTAGCTTGGACATTTTTTTCACCCCTCTTTTGAACTAATAATTGTTTTTGAGTGCTCCCGGAATTATCGACGCATAAACCATGCCCAAACCATAAGCATCTGATTCATAAGATTTTTTTCCAAGCATGGAGTTTTTCCGCCGGCCGACTGTAAAATTTTTCGACTTTTTCTGGCAAACAAAGCCTTGGAAAAAGGCGTTGCTATGAGCCCAACAGTATTTTTGCAGCAACAGGAAATGGCCCTTGGCGTGTGCAAGTTTCAGACAAAAGATGCCGCAGGGACATGGAACCCAGAAGGGTGGCTCCAGTCCCATGCATTGCAAGCTGGACGCAAACTTCCCGTCGTGACAGAGTGCAAGCAGGATAGGCAGCTCCCGGTTTCGCAGGTTGCTGCTTGAGCTTATTTCCTCTCTGCAGGCTGCTCGCAAACTCCGTGATCAAACAATACAGACAGGCCGCAAGCCGAGGTGAACATGCCGTCGCCGTCATGCCCTACGCCCTCCACTCTCTCCAGCCGCTGCGTCGTCATTTGCGGGTGGCGCTGCTGCATATAAGCAAAATAAGAGCTCCCGCGCGCGTAGCGATACGGTCCCTGCATTTCCGCAGAGCAGGATTTATCCAGCGCCGGATGATTGGGATTGGTATCGGCCGTACCTAGCAGGTACACCACGTCGCGCGCTGCGTAGGCATCTTCATACGCTTGCGGGGTTTTCATCTGTGCATACGAGGGAGCACCGGGCCAGCCGTATTTCCACTGATTGAATTGCGGGCAGCCTGGCGCAGATGGCGCCGGGCGGTATTCACTGAAGTAGAGATAGGAAGATGGGTTGGCAACTACGTAGCGGATGTGTACGCCGAGCCTGCCCATCAAGTCCTCCGCTTTACCGACGACCGCATAACGCTGCACCACTTGCGCGCCGCCGGAATGCCCGGCAACAACCACGTCCTTTAGATTGGGGAAGCGCTTGCGGTCCGACAATTGCGCCAGGATCGCATCGATTGCGTCGAAAGAACTGAGCGGCGCCGGGCCATTCGCATTCTCGCCGCCCATCCAGCTCTCCCACTGCCAATGGAGTACATCATCCGGCAAGTGGTGTGCGGGGATATCGGCATCCGCCAGGAATTGCGGCACGATCATCAAGGTATGCTGGGCATCTCCGGACGCCGCAAGCGCTTTTTGCGCGGAGCGCCAGTAGACATCGGCGTCACGCAATCGTCCATGGAAGACCAGTACGGCGCGTGTGATCTCCGGTTGCGGCTTGCTCCAGTCCTGCGACAAATATAAAGGCAGCATCCCGTTGCCGGCGGCGGTACTTACCTGAATGCGCGAATCTGCAATCGCTTTGACCGGGCGCTTATTCGGCGCCGCTTCATCGATGGCGTGCACATTGCCGACAGCAAAACAGAGTGCCAGAAAAATAGGTGGGACTATAGTTTTTGTTTGCATGGATCGCCTTTGCCTGGTGAGCTCATTTCGGAGTATGAGCAATTCTAAGACAAAGCGTGTGCACAGGTCAGTTAACTCAGTTTACGGCACAATTTATACGTACACGTCCACCGAGTTGCCCAACGAGGAGTCTGTAGATTTGCTTGCTGCAGAAGCCGCCGATATCTGCGTGCCTGCGGGGGTCTGGGTAGTTGACGCAGAGGATGTGCTGGATGCAGTATCCTGCGCAGTCAGTTGATCGATCTTTGCCTGGGTCGCCGCGATTTGCCCGTTCAGCGCCGCTAGCGCCGCCTGGCCGGCAGCGTTGGTGGCGTTTTTCTCTGCCTCGGTCAATTGTTTTTGATAGGCAGCCAGTTGCTTTTCCAATGCCGCCAACTGCGTATCGCTGCTGGCGGCACTGACGCCGGCCAGGTTTGTGGAAGATCCGATTGCGCTGACCATTTGCATGCTCCTTACCCTTAGTCTTAAGAGTATTATCGGTATGGCATGCAAATAGTGAAGTGTCCAGTTTGTAAAACTGAGTAAAGAAACGCGGGTAATTGTAAATATTGCCGGTGGCAATAAGTGCTCTAAAACAAGTCTGTCAAAGGGACTATTTCCGACGTCACTTCTTACCGTGTGCAGAAAACAATCTGCGCCATCCTTCGTGACCGAGGGTGCGCATGGTTTCCATGTTCTTTTCATAGATCGCATCGGCGTCCGGAAAAGACAACACGGCCTTGTCTACACTCTCTTCACGCAGCAGGTGCAGCATGGGGAAAGGCGAGCGATTGGTATAGTTTTCGATATCGTCGGCGTCGGAATCGGCGAACTGGTAATCGGGATGGAAGCTGGCGACCTGTATCTGCCCGTCCAGATCCAGTTCCTGCAAGGCGCCGTCGGCCACATCGAGAAAATCGTTGTAATCCAGAAAGTCCAGCAATACGGCGGGATGGATCAGCAGCGTCGTTTCTATCTGCTCCGGATTCGCTTCCGCCAGGGTTTCCAGTTCGGCGATCAAATCCTTCAGCAACTCTTCCGGCGTACGCGCCTGGCTGACGACATAGCGGATCTGTTCCTTGATAAACGGCGCTTTGGCGAACGGGCAAAGGTTCAAGCCTATGACCGCCTTTTCCAGCCAGGTCTGGGTCGCGGTAACAATGTCTGCTGGGCTGATGAAGGGTGCTGTCATGGCGTTTCTAATCTATGCGAATGATAAAAATCCGTGCATTTCTGCGATGGCTACTTGCGTGACGCCCGGTTTTTCGAAAAAGGTTTCAAGCATAGCACGGCTTGCCTGAGCTCAGGATATCGGGGCCCGTCGTTGCCGTCACCGCTGGCGCACGCAAAAATAAAGCTGCATGGCGGATGACCGTCATGCAGCCTCTCAGTGGACCGTAACAAGGGCTGAGCTTACTTTTCTTCGCCGCCGATGAACTTGTAGATCACCGCACCCAGTACGCCGCCCACGATAGGCGCCACCCAGAACAGCCACAATTGGGCCGTGGCCCAGCCGCCTACGTAAATTGCCACGCCGGTGCTGCGCGCAGGGTTGACTGAAGTATTAGTGACGGGAATGCTGATCAAGTGGATCAAAGTCAGGCACAGGCCGATCGCAATCGGCGCAAAGCCTTGCGGCGCGCGCTTGTCGGTTGCGCCCATGATCACGATCAGGAAGAACGCAGTCATCACCACCTCCGTGATCAGCGCCGCCTGGAAGCTGTAACCACCCGGCGAATGCTCGCCATAGCCGTTGGATGCAAAACCTGCCGAGACGTCGAAACCTGCCTTGCCGCTGGCGATCAGGTACAACACGCCGCCAGCCACTATGCCACCCAATACCTGGGCTACGATGTAGGGCAACAGTTTCGCCGCAGGAAAGCGGCCGCCCGCCCACAAACCTATCGACACGGCAGGATTCAGATGACAACCGGAGATATGGCCTATGCCGTAAGCCATCGTCAGTACTGTCAGCCCGAAAGCCAGTGCAACGCCGTGCAAGCCTATGCCGACACCAGGAAAGGCCGCAGCCAATACTGCACTACCACAACCGCCCAGCACCAGCCAGAAGGTCCCGAAAAACTCCGCGCCATATTGTTTCATTTTTTTCTCTTTCCCTGAAAGATGGCCGGTTGCGAAACCGGTCCGATTGCCCATCAATGAAATCCACAGTGCACCCTGCTTTCAAGGAGCTGCAGACTCTGCCCGAGATACTATCTCAAACAAATATTGCATCTCTGTTAAAAGTTGTTATATTTTCTTGGTTTTTGGGTAATTTAACAATCCTTAAATAATCATTCCGGCCTGCAACTGAAATAAGCGGTCCGGGCCAAGCCGAACTTTTAGAAATGTTTTTATTTGAGGAGTGCGGGAAATGCTCCGCGGACGCGCGGATCTTCAATCAGGCGGCTCAATGACCGTGCCTTTTATATGCGAGTACAGAAAACCAATAATGGTCTGGCTCAATGCGCCAGGACTTCTTCCGCAAACAAATCCTCTACCCGGCATCCAAATACCTTCAGGAAGCCGTTCAGCAAAGCGACGTTCAGATGTTGCGCGCGGTTGTCCACGACGCGTATCAACTGCGGATGGGAGATATCGACACCGGCCTCGATTAACAGGCGGTGCAAGGCGGCGACCGAGCGTATGCCGCGTTCTGCCATACAGACGCGTACACGCAAAACGATGCCGCGCTCGGCGACAGGGGATGGTATTTTTTCAGATTGTGGTTTCATAAGCCGTACCTCACTACGACAGGGCGTAGTTTACGCTGCCTGATACCGAATGACAAGTTTCAGCATTCGTTGCAAAAAAACGTCACACACGCCCATTTTCTTGCATGGCATGATTGTTTTTTATTTTTTGTAATGGCACAATCAACTCAATCGTTCCAAAAGAACATTTTTTATCCGAGTTTTTCCCCAGCATTTTTTTGTTAACCCACTTTTAGGAGAGCAATGTGAAGACCAACGTGCAGCCACAGATGTTACAGACAGGACGCCCCGCGTTCGGCCTGGCATCGCTGGTCGCCAATTGGTTTGCATCGCCCACTCCAGTGGCAGCAGCAGGAGTCGTGTTCGCAGTAGGGACAGGCAATCGTGGCGCCCATGGCAAGAGCCGTGGCACCGAGCGCACTATGGTCCGATCCGGCACTACCGGCGCTACCGAAATGAAACGCAGTATTAGTAATAAGAATTGCAGCAAGATCATCCGGGGGCTCATGCCCCAGGTCGCGGGAGGATAAAACCACTGCGACAGACCAGCAGGTCAGGCCAAAAGCCCGGATGATCCCAACAGGACATCCGGGCTTTTTGTTTGTGCCGAGTTTTTCAGGTTTTTAGCAGGCTTGCGATAGCAAGAAGCAGTGTAGCCCTCAGTTGAGGCCGTCCCCAGATAGCTGGACCAGACGTCGATCTTTAATAAGTTGAATTATTTTCCGCCTGCATTGGCAAACATTCCTCACAGTGTTTGCCAGTTCAGGTGTTTCCGGGTTTGGCGACGCTGGCACAGCGCCAGATTGCCATCCCTATTTTATAACGCGCCTTTTTTTAAGGTGCATGGCCAAGCCAGGGGTGTTTTCACTTTTCGATGCTGCAAAGTGCTTCCCCGAATCGCCAATCTAGCCAAGCACATTTTCGGTTTGATGCCCGCAAACATCGAACTACCATGCGCTCAGGGCTTGACGGATACCAGCGTTGCGGCTGCCGTCAGGCCAAACCCTAAAGCAAGGACCCTCCGAGCGGGACGCCTTGTCGGGAGTGTGTTTGACTAGGTTGGTGTAGCCATGAACTGATCAATTCACATCAAGCTAGTGTCCTGAGTCAGAAATTCGTTGAAAATGAAAAATGATGCAATCAGTGTCAGGCTAGACCTGCACGGCCGGACGAAAACGCAGCAAGGGTGGCCCCCTTGCGAGTATTTGCAACGACGGTGCAACAGGGGTTTCGTGCAGCACCGCTGCGCGCCTGTGTAACGACCTTGCCTTGCAAGGCAAGGTTCCTGACTATGATTTCATCTTTTTTCTTCGGCGAATTTCTGACTCAGGACACTAGCAACGAAGCTCAGGTTTTAGCTTCGCCCGGTTTGCGACGCGGCATGCCCGATCATTCCTCACAGTGATCGATGCGGGAAGACCTGCATGCGTCGCATCATTTCCTCCACCATCCACCTGCCTAACTGTCCATTCCGCGGCGCCGGGCAGTGCACGGCTTAAGCCCGCGTCGCCGCCAGTTCCCCCATAAAACATTCCCTACAAGGAGTACAAGATGAGCAAGGAAGAAGCGATGAAAAACGGCAAAACCGATATTTTCACCGGATACAAAGACACACAGCTCTGGTACCGCAAGCCCAGCGGCGCAGACTATCCACAGGCAATCAACGACCAGCGCGACGCCGCCTACCTGAAGCTGGAACTGGCCATACATTTACTACGTTAAGGAGCTATCCATGAGTACCGCATCACTACGCGATTCCCGTCGTCCATCCCATAAAGAAAAAATGCGACCCGCTTATTTGGTCGCATTTGTTTACCCGTCAAGCATCGGTAATACCAAGAAATTTAGCGAGTCTTTATATGAATTCGAGCCTATCCATAGAATGCGGCGTCCTATGCGCCGCATTGTGCATTAAATTCTTTCCAGGTTTCTTCCTGTATCTTCCTGATCGTCTTATCCTGCTTCATTTTTTTTAATACTGTTTCCAGGCGCGGGATCAAGGCTTGGTGCCGTTTGCTGAGCCAGTGATAGGCAAGTATTTTTTCCAGCGAGGGCTCCAGCATCCTGACATTCTTCAGGCCCAGTTTTCCGGCTATGCAATAACTGGCGCGGGAATCAAGCACGACATCGGTTCGTCCAGCCTCCAGCTTGTTGAATAGAGAATCCAGGTTGGGCGCGGTATCGACCTTCATGCCTTGCAGCCTTTCCTCAAATATCCTGGCCCCTGCAAGATAGCCAATAGTATAAGGCTGGAGACTTCTATAACCGTCGACCTTGAACTGCCGGTTGACCGAAAATACGACGAATTCCTCATAAGCAATTGGAATCGCAATCTTTTCCAAATCACTCACCGGGCTGTCCATAATCCGGAAGTCCACGCCATCGATCGCCTGCGAATCCAACAAGCTGCGGGTTCTTGAGTTGGGCAGTTCCTCGAATCTTACCGTGATACCTAATTGCCTGTAAGCATGAAGCAGGACACGCTGCGCCATCATGGAACTGGGCCTCTGGTCTACGAGAGTAGCAAAGACTAATTGCGCATACGACAGCGCGGGACAAGAAACGCCAAGCACGAGCGCCAGGACAGCGCATGGGCGACCGATGAATTGAGTGAAGGCCATAGCGCCATTATACAGAATGGCGTACAACGCAGCCCTGCTTCAACAGTGGCCGTATTTATTTTGCCCGCAAGCTTATTCTGCTGGTGCGATAGCCGCTGTCACCAGCTGTATTTTTGGCAGGCTTTGCGATACACCATACCTGCCATCGCGATATCTTCCAGGCCCACGCCTATCGATTTATAGATGACGATGTCACCCGGTTGCGCCGCATAGCCCATAGTCCCGTTCAGCGCCTGCCCCAGTTCGGCTACCTTATCCCAGTCAACGATGCCGGGTGCGCACATGACCAGGTCACCAGCCTCTTGCTGCGCCTGCAGCTTCCACTCCACCACGATAGCAGCCGCACGCGCGATGGCCGCATCATCCAGTTCCCTAACCGTGGCCTTGCTGGCGCCCACTGCGGCAACGAAAGTTCCCTCGCGCAGCAGTTCACCGGAAAACAAGGGGGTCTGCGCCCTGGTCACCGTCACCAGCACATCTGCACCGGCAACCGCATCCTGCATGGATACTGCTTTAGTCGCCACGCCGGTTTGCGCGGCAATTTCTTTGGCAAATGCATCCGGGACAGTCCTGCCGGCGACCAGGACTTCCTTGAAGCTCCTGACCTTCAGCAGCGCCTCAATATGCGAGCGCGCCTGCACCCCGCTGCCTATCACGGATAGTGTGCTTGCGCCGGCACCGGCCAGTGCGTCCGTCGCCACCGCAGTGGCAGCGGCGGTCCGGAACGCCGTCATCGTATCGGCCTCTATGGTCGCCAGCGGCTGGCCGGTTTCGGTGGAAAACAGCACGATCACAAACTGGAATTTGCCATTGATTGTCGTATAAATCTTGGTACCGGCGACTTGGGCGCCGGGTACGATCGCACCCATCGTCGACAGCATGACCCCGCCGGCCGACGTGCGCACCCTGGCCTGCTGTGCGCCCTGCTCCATCGTGCGAAAAGCTTCGCGCATCGCCTGTATGGAATCATCGGCGTTGATCAGTTCTGCGACTTGCTGGTTAGTAATCAGTTTCACTTTGGCTCCCTGGCGCTTAAATGCTGCATAGCTCGAATCCCCGCCTACCTCCGCTATACCAGCCGGTGACATTAGAGGATGGCGGACAAAACGCTATGTTTACATAAAATCGACGCCATGCGATTGAAATTAGGCCGCCCAACCATGCAAATAAGTTATAACCCCAGGCTTTTCACTTCCGCCCGGCTGGTAATTTGCAGCTAGCCGCTGCTCAACTATCGCATTTCTTGTGGAAGCGCTCGGTTGTCGCATACTTCTGGCTCCACGGCCATTGCCGTAGACAGCAGCCCGCGTCAAAGTTCGTGGGACCCGGGCGGGCTTCGATAATTTCCATGCAAAAAAAATGCGACCGGCTATACGGTCGCATTTTTCTGTCCAACTGTCGGCAATGCCCTAGCGCATCAGATCTCTTCGTACAAAGGCAAGGTCAGGAACTCTGCAAATGATTCGGAAGTGGACATCTGTTCAAAGATTTGCGCTGCCCGGTCATAGGTCGGACCGGTGCCGGCGGTCGCCTTCACTTTGGTCAATTCTTCCGGGATCATCGCGCGCACCATTTCGGCTGTGACCTTGCGGCCGTCGTCCAGCTTGCCTTTGGTCGAGCGTATCCATTGCCATACCTGTGAACGGCTGATTTCTGCGGTAGCGGCATCTTCCATCAGGTTATGGATAGGTACGCAGCCGTTGCCGGCCAGCCAGGCGCCCAGATAGTGGATGCCGACGTTGATGTTGTAGCGCAGACCTGCTTCGGTAATCGGCGTTTCGGGCTGGAAGTTCAGCAAGTCCTTGGCCGTTACTTCAATGTCAGGACGCTGCTTCTCGATCTGGTTGGGCTTGTCGCCCAATACTTTCTTGAACTCCGTCATTGCCAGCTCAACCAGGCCAGGGTGGGCGACCCAGCCGCCATCGTAGCCGTCGGTTGCGTCACGCGCCTTGTCGGTGCGCACGCCGCCCATCGCGATGTCGTTTTTCTCAGGATCGTTCTTGATAGGAATCAACGCTGCCATGCCGCCTATCGCCGGCGCATTGCGCTTATGGCAGGTCTTCAGCAGCAGCAAGGCATACGAACGCATGAACGGCGCTGTCATCGTCACCTTGGCGCGGTCGGCCAGGCAGAAGTCCTTATCGTTCTTGAATTTCTTGATGCAGGAGAAGATGTAATCCCAGCGCCCGGCATTCAGGCCGGAGCTATGCTCGCGCAACTCATACAGGATCTCGTCCATTTCAAACGCAGCGACGATGGTTTCTATCAGTACCGTCGCCTTGATGGTACCCTGCGGAATGCCAATTTCATTTTGCGCCATCACGAAGATGTCGTTCCACAGGCGTGCCTCCAGATGGGACTCCATCTTCGGCAGGTAGAAATAAGGGCCGGCGCCGCGCGCCAGTTGCTCTTTGGCGTTATGAAACAGGAACAGCGCGAAATCGAAGATACCGCCGGAAACCCGCTTGCCGTCCACCAGCACATGTTTTTCATCCAGGTGCCAGCCGCGCGGACGCACTACCAGCGTGGCGATCTTGTCGTTCAGTTTGTAGCTCTTGCCGTTTTGTTCCAGGCTGATCGTGCGGCGCACTGCGTCGCGCATATTGATCTGGCCGCTGATCTGGTTGTCCCAGTTGGGCGTATTGGAATCTTCAAAATCGGTCATATAGCTGTCGGCGCCGGAATTGAAGGCATTGATCACCATCTTGCGCTCTACCGGGCCGGTAATTTCCACGCGGCGGCATTCCAGCGCCTTGGGGATAGGCGCGATTTTCCAGTCGCCTTCGCGGATGTGTTTGGTCTCCGGCAAAAAATCTGGCTGCTCGCCGGCATCCAGGCGCTTGACACGCTCTACGCGGGCCGCCAGCAATTCCTGGCGGCGCGGTTCAAATGCGCGGCTAAGCTTGGCGACCAGGGCCAGCGCCTCAGGGGTCAGGATTTGTTCGAAGCCAGGCTTGATTTCAGCTTTGATTTCCATGCCGGCCGGCAGAGTGAGTTGCGTCATTTTCTTCTCCAAATATAATCTCAGGTCTTAGGTCGAAGGCCTCAGGGGCCCGCTATCGGTTTTTTTCTACAAAATCTAAAACGTCAGTCAGTGAACGTCCCTGCCCATGCGGCATCACGCCCAACTCTTCCAGCGGTGCAGCGGCCCGGTTCACCCAGAAGGTGGTGTAGCCGAACCAGGTAGCACAGCACGCGTCCCAGCAATTGCTGGAGACGAACAAGATATTCTTGGCAGGTAAGCCAAACACATCCGGGGCCATCTGGTAGGCTTCCGGTGCAGTCTTGAATTTTTTCACGGCCTCCACCGACAGCAAATGGCTGAACAAGCCTTGCATGCCGGCCGCCTCTACCGCCGATTGCAGCATGTGCGGATTGCCGTTGGACAGGATGCTCAACTTCAGCCCGGCGGCGCGCAACTGCTGCAGCACGCCGAGATTTTCCGGGAAAGCCTGCAGCCGCGCATATTGGCCCATCAGCGCATTTTGCGCATCCAGCGTCAGTTTCAAGCCCAGCTTGCTGCAGGAAAAAATCAAGGCATCCTGCGTCACTTCCCAGAACGGTTTGTACATGCTGCACATGGTGCGCAAGCGCGTGTATTCAATCTGCTTGTCGCGCCACAATTCCGCCAGCGCCATGCCGCGGCCGGGGAACAATTTCTCCCCCAGCTCGCTGATCGAGTACACATCGAATAGCGTACCGTAAGCGTCAAAAGCAATCGCTTGTATCGACATGATCCTCTTTTCAGGTTTATTGCAGCACAGCACACAAATCAGTGAACAGCGGCAACTTAAATATACGATTAGTAGTATATTCAATATCAGGGTTTATAAATATGATGTTTTATCACTTTATCTTTGCGTTTTAGTTAAAGGTGAATGGACTTCACGATACAATTTATTACGATTAGTAAAAATACTAGCTGAAAACGGCGTGTATTCTTACTTATCAGAACGTATTTCACCTTTTTGATGAAATACGTCTCAGCATCTAATGCCTATACATGGACCAATTCAAACAACTTTCTACTTTCGCCGAGGTCGCGACCCGCGGCAGCCTGTCGTCGGCTGCGCGTGCCGAGGGCGTGGCGCCCGCCATGATAGGCCGCCGGCTGGATGCCCTTGAAGAGCGCCTGGGCGTCAAACTGCTGCAACGCACCACGCGCAAGATCGCATTGACCAACGAGGGAACTGCCTTCCTCGAGGATTGCCAGCGCATCCTGGCCGAGCTGGAAGAGGCGGAAACCGCAGTATCGGAACGCAGCGCCCGCGCCAGCGGCCAGCTGACGGTGTCGGCGCCGGCCGGTTTTGGGCGCCAGCACGTGGCGCCGCTGGTGCCCTCCTTCCTGACCGAACACCGGGATGTGAAGCTGACCCTGAGCCTGAATGACCGCGTGGTCGACCTGATAGGCGAAGGCATAGACGTCGCGATACGTATCGCCTCGCTGACCGACTCCAACCTGATAGGCGTCAAACTGGCGGACAATAAGCGCGTCGTCGTCGCCTCCCCTGCCTATATCAAGCGGCATGGCACACCCGCTTCGCTGGACGAACTGAGCAACCACAATTGCCTGGCCTTCAGCAGCGACGGCAGCCAGCGCGGCTGGACCTTCCGCCAGAACGGCAAGAACGTCACCTTGAAAGTGGAAGGCAATATGGTCTGCAACGATGGCGAAGTGCTGCACGACTGGGCCATCTCCGGCAAAGGCCTGGCCTGGCGCTCGATGTGGGAAGTGGGCTCGGAAATCGAATCCGGCAAACTGGTGACGGTACTGGACGAGTTCACCGCACCGGGCAACGACATCTATGCGATCTTTGCGCAGCGGCGCCACCTGCCTTTGCGGATACGCGCGTTTGTGGACTTTCTGCGGCACGCGTATAGCAAACCTAACTATTGGGGTAATTCTTAAACCGGCAACAGACATGACATATAGCCTTTGTATGTCTGTTACCAGGACTTCATAATCTACCGTGAATCACAAGAGCCTGCTGAATACCATCTACCAAAATGAAACTAACCTGGCGGAACAAGTCCAGGTTTTTATAGACCAAGGCGCCGACCTGAACAGCGTGACGGAATATGCCGAGTCGGCGTTACGCGTCGCGTCCAATAACGGCAGGTTTGACGTGGTCGCCATGCTGCTGGCTGCAGGCGCGGACAAGGAACAATTAGGTTGGACAGACACCGTCTTTGAAGTAGCCTACGGCGATGTCCTCGGTATTAGACAGAGTCTGCAAGATCGGCAAAATCTGGAAATCGGAGATTTCTGGGAAAGAACTCCGTTCTTGTTTGCGATACAGTGCGGGGACATACAAAAAGCGGCACTACTGCTGGAACTAGGAGCCAGCCGACACGCAGTCGGCAGGTGCGGCAAGCCTGCAACGGCCTATGCCATACAAAACAATCATGTCGCTATGCTGGACTGGTTGCTGGATCAGGGCTTCGATATCGAGTTAGGCGACAACTTTGGGTGCACTCCCATAATTACGGCAGCCGAATTAGGCCGACTGGATTGCTTGCGACTCTTGATCGCACGCGGTGCCGATATCCACAAGGAAAACCATATTCCAGAACGGGCAATCCAAGTGGCAAGTACGCTAGACATAGTACGCGTGCTGGTGGAATGCGGCGACGATATCAATGATATCAGCGAGGAAATGCATGCAGCACTGCTAGGAGTCGCAGTCAGCGGCACGCCGACAGCCACAAAAGAAGAGTATTTGAAAGGAAGGCTCCGGCACTTCGGCAAAAAAAATCCTGAACGGTCAGAAGTTGAATTTTGGTTAGACATGGTACGCACGGGCGCTTCAGCCTGGAGAGCAAGGGAAACATATTCGGATAAATCCGGCACCAAAGATAAGCCGATCTGGACCTATCAGCGCTATGGCAGAAGTACCAGCGTATTGCCGAATGGGCGCGTTATAGAAATCGGCGGTGAACATGAAGATTGGTATGACCCTGATTTTTGCATCTACAACGACGTGACCGTATTTGAAGTGAATGGAACAATAAATATCTACAGCTACCCCGAATCTGCATTTCCTCCTACGGACTTTCATACGGCAACGCTGGTAGACAATTTTATTTATATTGTGGGTGGGCTCGGCTATCATGAAGCGAGAACCACTGGTCACACTCCAGTCTATCGCCTGGACATTCATACTTTCGAGATTAAGGAAATCAGGACCAGCGGCGACAATCCGGGCTGGATCAGTAGGCACAGGACATCTTTGGACCGAAATTCGCATCTGGTAGTTCGAGCAGGAAAACAGATCATCCACAAAAATGGACATGAAGACTATGTGGAAAACGACCACACATATCACCTCTGTTTACATACATACAAGTGGAAATGCCAGAAGTAAATTAATATAACGCTTGCTCTTTAGTCACTGATAGCACTGTCATGCCACTCTGCCATTCCTTGGCGGTCCAGCACTTGCCTCTGCTATCTTTTCTCAACGAGCGCTACTTTTGCGAACATGCGCATTTGTAGGCGTTTTTGACGTATGTGCATGGCAAGTCTAATTATTGAAGTATTGGAGCAGCCAACCATGACGAATCCAGCTACCGACTCTCCTTTGGAAATCCACCGTGGCTACCTGCCAGGGGCGATTGGCCGGATTACCGAGATGCATGCCTTGTACTATTCGCGCGCAGTCGGGTTTGGCCAGTATTTTGAGAGCAAGGTAGCCGGCGGCCTGGCGGAATTCGCCAGCCGGCTGGATCGTCCCTGCAACGGCCTGTGGCTGGCGCTGCATGAAGGCCGGATAGCCGGCTCGATTGCGATTGACGGCGAAGACCTGGGCGGGAATATTGCCCATCTGCGCTGGTTTATTATTGATGACCGGATACGCGGTAGCGGGCTGGGGCGCAAGCTGCTATCCACCGCCATCCGCTTTTGCGATACGCAGCAATTTTCTGAAACGCAGTTATGGACCTTCAGCGGACTGGATGCCGCGCGCAAGCTATATGAAGCGCAAGGTTTTCAGCTAGAGCAGCAATACGCTGCCAGCCAATGGGGCCAAGAGATGAGCGAGCAAAAATTTGTGCGGGCCGGGCCGTCGGCACAGAAGTAATCCTGAAGGTTTGCACTTCGCTTCTGTTTGCATTTCTTTGTGCGCCTCTGTTTGCATGTACGCAAATGGGGAAAGCAAAAGTGACTTAATATAAAGCCTGCTCCCTAAGCCGACGGTGCCGTGACCATGCTCCATCATTTATCCTTTGCAGTCAACGACTTGCCGCGCTCGGCTGCCTTTTACGATGCCGTACTGGCCGCACTGGGCTACCGCCGGGTGTGGACAGTGGAGACTGGCGTAGGCTACGGCCTGATCGACGATGATGAGGTCTTTGCGATCAAATGCCGTGACGGCAAGGCAGCGGCGCCAGGAGCCGGTTTTCACTTGGCGTTTATTGCCGCGTCGCAGGCTGCAGTCGATCTTTTTCACAATGCGGCTTTACAGCACGGTGGGCGCGACTACGGTGCCCCGGGTTTGCGCCCGCACTATGGTCCCCGCTATTACGCAGGCTGCATTACCGACCCGGACGGCTACCAGATAGAAGCCGTGCACAACCCTCCCGCATAAGCCATAGCGGCCGGGTTGCCGCTCAAAACTCTTCCCACTCATCCTGTCCTGCCGGCGTCAGGGTCTCCTTGCTGCGCGCCGGTTTGGGCCGGTTGATGGCCTTCACGTTGGATGCCGCGGCTGTTTTCGGAGCCGGCCTGCGTGGAGCCGCCCTGGGCGACGGCGCACGCGGCGCCGGCACTGCCGTGACGCTGGCGACAAATTGCTGGCTGCGTTCATCGATCTTGAATACGCTAACCGCGTCCAGCAAGCGCCTGGCCTGATCTTGCGTGCTGCCGGCTGCTGCTGCGGCCTCTTCCACCAGCGCCGCATTTTGCTGGGTAGCCTCATCCATCTTGACGACGGCGATATTGATCTGGTCCAGGCCTGCGCTTTGCTCGGCGCTGGCGGCAGTGATCTCGCCCATGATGTCGGCCACGCTTTGTATGGAATTGACGATCTCGTGCATGGTCCGTCCTGCATCATCGACCAGCCTGCTGCCGGCCTCGACTTTTTCCACCGAATCGCCTATCAATTCCTTGATCTCCTTGGCGGCACTGGCCGAACGCTGCGCCAGGTTGCGCACCTCGCTGGCGACGACGGCAAAGCCCCTGCCCTGCTCGCCGGCGCGCGCCGCTTCCACCGCGGCATTTAATGCCAGAATATTGGTCTGGAAGGCAATGCCGTCGATGACGCTGATAATGTCGACGATCTTCCTGGAGCTGTCCTTGATCGAATTCATCGTATGCACGACATTGCCAACGACTGCGCCGCCGCGGGTTGCAACCTCGGAAGCGGTGATCGACAGCGTATTGGCCTGCTTCGCATTATCGGCATTTTGCTTCACGGTCGAAGTCAGCTGCTCCATCGACGATGCGGTCTCTTCCAGGCTGGCGGCCTGCTGCTCGGTCCGGCCCGACAGATCCAGATTGCCCTTGGCGATTTCATCGGTCGCGGTTGCAATCGAGGAACTGCCGTGCCGCACCTTGGTCACGGTTTCCACCAGGCTTGTACGCATTTTTTCCAGGCCGGCCAGCAATTTCCCCATCTCGTCACGCGAGCCTGCAAGCACCGGCCGCGTCAGGTCGCCGGCCGAAATTTCATTGAAATGCTCCAGCATATTTTGCAAGGGGCCGGAGATCGCTCCCAGCAGGAAGAAGGCGGAGACCGACACCGCAACCAGGCCGATCACGATCGTCAATATTGCAACCCAGCGGAAGGTGGCAAACTTGTCCTGGCTGGCGGTAAACAAGGCTTCAGTGGATTTGGACTGATACGCCACCAGTTCGTCGGATTTGTCGTAATACGCCGAAAACAACTTGGGCAGCTTGGTCATGTTGATATTGTCAGCAGCATCCTTGTCGCCCGCCTTGACCGCAGCCAGCAGGGGCAGGAACCCATCATTCAGGTAAGCCGCCCTGCGGGCGCCGAGCTCGTCCGATATTTTCTTTTCTTCGGGATCGGCCGGCAGCGCCAGATACAGCTTCCAGGCTTTCTCGGATTCGGCGGCAAATTTTTCGGAACGCTTGACGATGTCGCCGACGTCAGGCAATTCCGGATGCATGACCGCCCTGTCTATCACTACCCTGGCGCGCAGCGTATGCGCGCGGCTGTCGCCGATGGTGACAGTCGACGGCAGTTGATTGGTGAAAATATCCTTGACTACATTATTGCTGGCCTGGCCTCCGGCGATACCCATGATGCCTATGATAATCAGTAAAATTCCCATGAAGGCCATGGTCGCGATAAGCCTTAGCCTGATCGTCAGATTAAACATTTGAGCTCCCCTTTAATTGTTTTAATTTTAAATATGTCCGGGTACGGCGATGCGCATCAATGAATTAAATCGATCCTGGGTTCAGTATAGTCAACGGACAGGAAATGGCTGTCATGAAATATTGTTTTTGTACAAATAAGACCCATCCAAAGGCGACGGGTACCCGACATGAGCTTTTTAGACGCTATCTTTATCCGACTGTTACATGAATACTTGGCTGCATGAGAAGAAAAGACAAAAATAATCGCGAAGGAATCGTTAAAAATAGTGTCTTGTTACCACGAAACAAAAGTGACAGGCAAAAAAAATCCCCGACTTCTCGGGGATTTTCTAGCGCAACTTTAACAAGTCACATTCAGCTTATCGATATTAGATAGCTTGAATGTTGGATGCTTGTTTGCCTTTAGGGCCAGTTGTCACTTCGAAAGAAACGCGTTGGTTTTCTTTCAGGGATTTGAAGCCATTGGATTGGATTGCGGAGAAATGAGCAAACAGATCTTCACCGCCTTCATCTGGAGTGATGAAGCCGAAACCTTTTGAATCATTGAACCATTTAACAATACCTGTTGCCATTACAATTTCCTATTTCAGTTAAGGTGGGCAAATGCCCGGTAAATCGTTTCAACCAAGTAAGGAATGACAGACTGATACTGCACTACCACCTAGAATCTCAACGACTAAATAATTATAAGGCATAAATCCGGCACTAAGTAAAATTAAAAGAAAAAATCAATGCCAAGGCAGGCATTAAGCCGTCCTTATAGGCAATTTTTCTGTATTTCCCTGCAATTTCAAGTGTTTACGGGGATTTTCCCGGCTTGAAACGCTGTTGTAAAAACCAGGAATTTGCTAAAAATTATGGCATAAAACAAAGAAAACAGCCTGTTTTTTTCTTAAAAAGATCAGGTCCCCAGGAAAAATTCTACCGTTTGGGTGGATAGCTCATCCAGGGTCAGGCCCTTGCCGGGCTTATACCATTGCACGCTGTAGTTAATCGCGCCCAGTAAAAGCAGTCGCACTACCTTGCTGTCGGAGCGGATCAGGCCCGCTTCTTTCAGCTCTGTAATGGCTTTTTGCCACAACTGGTCGTAGCGGTCTTTCAGGCCTATGATCTGCGCCTGCAAGTCAGGCGTGAGCGCATGCCAGTCGTACAGCAGCACGGGAATAAAATCATGGCCTTCGCCCAG
>Ga0207076_1085_pt1 | contig 24240 bp, 25 predicted proteins | sample Alteio_BWMinHeat_62_FD_153568 | JGI IMG/M metagenome (GOLD analysis project Ga0207076, IMG submission 153568) | Enriched cells from forest soil in Barre Woods Harvard Forest LTER site, Petersham, Massachusetts, United States -... | ecosystem: Environmental > Terrestrial > Soil > Temperate forest >... | reverse complement strand
TGGTCCCTCGGCGGTCACCCCGGATTACGCTGCGCTCTATCCAGGCTGCGTTGCTGGATGTCAGCTTTCCCATCGAGGTCCAGGCTTGGGTCCAGTAAGCCCAGCCGCTGCTGGCATCGGTAGTTCTTCGTGTGTTCTGGCGGGCACCATGCCTTTTGTGCTCCATGGGCGTGAATGCGGGCTTCGGCACTCATTTCTTTAGTTTCGAATTCGCGAAAAAACCATATGTTGAAAAAGATAATTGTTTTGATATTTTGTGCGTTGTCGGCTCTAACGGCAATAGCGCAGGCGCCAGCTCCGGATAATCGTATAAGCATAGGTGAGAAATTCAACTATTCATCCGGGGTGTTGCATGAAGAACGGCCCTATTGGATAGCATTACCAAGCTCGTATAAAACAGGAAGCGCTTCGGGGAAAGCTTACCCTGTAATGTATTTGCTGGATGCGGAGGCGCAATTTTTTGCGACGGCTGGCGTCGTCAAATATTTAAGTGGTCTTGGTGTCATTCCCGAGATGATCGTTGTTGGAATTACCAATATCGATAGAAAGCGGGATTTTACGCCCTCGCATACGTTGATGCGGGCCAATGGCGAGGAAGACGCTTCTTTTGCTACAAGCGGGGGCGCTGATGCTTTTATCAAGTTTTTACAAACAGAACTGATCCCGCATATCGACTCCAACTATCAAACCATGCCTTACCGGATTATTGTCGGACATTCGCTGGGAGGCCTATTGGCTTTGCATGCAATGGCCGAGAAGCCTGCCCTATTTCCCGGTGTGATCGTGATAGATCCCAGCATATGGTGGGATCAATTTTTTGTTTTAAGAGAGAGTCAGAAAAGTTTGGCACACGCCAATACACTGAGCAACAGCGCCTATATCGCCTTGTCAAATCGGGTCGCGCTTGACAATGAAAGTTTTGTCCAATCGGTGGGCGCGTTTTCTGATTTGCTGAAAAATAATCAATCTCCCGGCTTACGATCCAGGTACCAGAATTTTGATAATGAAGACCATCAGACGGTTCCGTTAATTGCCATTTATAGCGGCCTGGTTTTTATGTTTGAAGGATATCGATTTCCCTACGAAGAAGCATACGAAAATCCTTCTATCGTCACTGAAAGATACAGGAAATTTTCTGCGAAGATGGGGATGGAATTCAAGCCTCCGGAGCCTTGGCTTAACTATCTTGGCCACAGTTTGCTGAGGAAAAAGAATGACGTAAATGGAGCTATTGACGTATTCAGGGAAAACGTTGAGGCCTATCCAAAATCATCTAATGCCTATGAGAGCCTTGCTGAGGCATATTTGGTAAAAGGGGATAAATCTTTAGCGATACAAAACTACGAAAAGGCGATCGAATTATTTCCTGACGCAAAGAATGCGCATGCCCAGTTGAAAAAACTGGAGATGCGTTGAATCCTGTTTAACATCAAGTCACCTGTGGTTCGTGCATTCAATTACCCTGCAATCTGAGCCACAGTGCCTCAATGATTTTTACCGAGACGTCTTCGGGATTGCAGCGCCTGCCGCAGGCCGCGATGAACAGTTTCTTGTTCCCCTTGTTCAAGCCGTAGTAGCGGCAAATGCTGCCTCCCAGGCCGCGACGGAACAGGATCAGGTCTTCTCTTTTGGTTGTTTTCAGCATTGCCATATCTTGCGATGACATGCGCATCAGCAAATCATCCACCGTCGCACTGACGCTGTCCGGCCACTGGTTTCGCGGCAAGACTGTGGAGTGCTTGCGCCGGGCTGATGGTGCTCTTGGAACAAGCAGGCCAGACATGGTTTCCGCAATAGCTTTTAATGCATACATGATGATGTAGTCCAGAGAAGGGGATTAGCACACTTGGGCAGCCAGGCATCGGCGACTCCTGGCGGAGGTTTTTTTGGGCTCAGTGTTTGCCGGCCCGATCCGCTGTCGTGATGCGACAACTTCGGTCCGCGGCGACCCCATTGTTTTTGTTTAAAGCTGGTTCCGGTCTTGCACAGATGCTAATGCTAGCACCGGCCAGTTTGGACTGATGTAGGACGCGGATTGCCGGGTATGTAGGAATAGATGAAGTGTTAATGAGTAATAACCGTGGGTAGCGTTTGCGCTGTCCTGTAGGGGCGATGCAGATAACTACGGCAAAAAAAATGAACGGAAATTTTTAAAACTTGTGCCCTAAAGTAAGCGCGTTACCGAACTGACGCAACGTGGTTCTTCTGCCATTCTGGATCCACGAAAGGGGGGCGCCACATGGCTTACGACGAACGCGATACAGGTGGGGTGTTTAAAGATCATGCCGATAAAGGGCCGGGCCCGGAGTTGATGGGGGCCAATACTCTGATTGGCGATCATGTCCACAATACCCGGGATGAACATCTGGGCGACATCAAGGAAATCATGCTGGATACGCGCAGCGGCCAGGTGGCTTATGCGGTCGTGGCGCATGGCGGCGTATTGACGATAGGCGAGAAATTATTCGCTGTGCCCTGGAGTGCATTGCGGCTGGATGCGCTCAATAAGCGCTTTGTACTGGATGTCCCGAAAGAAAGGTTTGAAAACGCGCCCGGTTTTGATGCGGATGACTGGCCGGATATGGCAGATCCATCCTGGAACAAGCGGGTCAATGCATTTTACGGCTTGAAGATGCAATAGCGTCGTCCGGGGTTGCATATCCGCCTTGAGCAAGCCGGGGTAGGGAATATGTCTGAAATTACTTTCATGGAAGAAGGCGCTTACCTGTTTGCTCCCGTGGTATCCGGGCGAGAGGACGGCCTGTGGGAAGTTGCCGTGCTGTTTGAAAGGCTAGCCGACCACCAGCGCGACCGCATACCGGCAATACGGCACAAGCTGAGGACGGTATTCGATACCCGCGAAGAAGCAAGGCAGGCCGGCATGGAACATGGATATGCGAGCATCAGGCAGGAGGACGTAGGTTTGCCCAGAGGCAGTTCTGCCGCTGGTGTGCCCGGCGCTCTCGCCGGATAAGGCTTGTCCCATCATTGGGTAACGGTGTGATCAGGCTGGCGGTGTAGCGCGGTTTGAAAGCAATTTTTTATTTTAATCAAGTAAAGGATATGGCCATGAGCAAGCAAGTCAGAAAGCAGGGGAATTACCAGGGCAGCCCTGAAATCGACATGCATGAGCAGCATGTCAAGGCAGAGCAGCAGCGCCATCAGCACCATCAACAAGACGCCGGCGCGCAGGCAAGCAAGGACAGCCGCGGCCAACCCAGCCAGAACAGCGACAGTGCGCGCGCGGTCAATGACGGCCTGGACGACAGGTATTTCAGCAAGACCGAAAGCAAGCAGGATTCGTCGAAAGACCAGGGAAAAAATCGCTAAGGATTCGGCTGCTTGCGGTGCCGCGCTTGCGTATGCCGGGACGGTAGGGCTTGCACCTTGAGGTTGCGGGGATACGATGCCGGTCTGTCTATGGCCGGCTATTTCACTGCATTCAGCTAGCGGAGGCTTTATGTGTAATCCCAGATTTTTATTCAGCATAGGCTGTATGCTGTTTTTTAGTGCGGCTCAGGCCCAGACTCAGGCTCAGCCCCAAGCTCCGGCAACGGCCCAAACCCCAGCGCCTGCGAGCGGCGTACTCCCTTCACCGGTGATAGATCCTTTGCGCAACGACCTGGCGGCCAGACCGCCGAAGCCCGCCAATAACCAACTGTTGCCGAAGGCGGCCGATACCCCGAGCCCGGATAACAGGAGCGACATACAATCCCACGTTGAAAAACAAAAAAATTGCGGATCGCCGTCGCTGATACCGGACGTCAACAGGAAATACGACTGCGACCCGTTTCCGCCGGATAAAAGATTCGTGCGCCCCGTGATCAGGCAATGAGTGCTGCCAGGCATAGAGGGCCCGTACCCGTGACAGCAGAGTCACGCCGCGCGCATTGAAAATATATTTTCCTGCAGCCATTCTGCACGCCGGAATTAACGCCAAATTTTAGCCCGGAGACAGTTGGAATTCCCGCATTATCTGCGGCCGCTTGGCTTGTAGAGTTAAGCGAACCAATTCCGATCGCTGTAAAACCGCCGGGAAAATCCATGAACAACACGCTGTTTCGTCTTGCCATCTTCACCTGTGTAGTGGCGCCACTACTGGCGCCATTATCGGCGTCGGCGCTGGAGACCCTGGGCAGGATTCGGGAGACGCAAACCATCGTGATCGCCTATCGCGAAGGTTCGATGCCGTTTTCCTTTGTGGACGACAACAAGCAGGTCCGCGGCTATTCGGTGGAGTTGTGCGTCCGGCTCGCCGAGGCGGTCAAGCGAGAGCTGAAGCTGCCCAAGCTGGCGATCCAGTATCTGGCGGTCGATTCCAAAACCCGCTTTTCCGCCATCATCGAAGGCAAGGCCGACCTGGAATGCGGTTCCACCACCAATAACGCAGACCGGCGCACCCGCGTCGCCTTTACCGTGCCGCATTTCTATTCCAGCGTACGGGCGCTGGTGCGGGCCAATGAAGGCATCAGGAACTGGCCCAACCTGCGGGATAAAATCGTCGTCACCACCAAGAGCACTACGACCATCAAACTGCTGAACGACCGCAACAATGTGCAGGCGCTCAACATCAAGCTGCTGGAAGGCGACAGCGACCTGGATTCCTTTACGATGGTGGAACAGCGCAAGGCCGATGTATTTGCAATGGATGACGTGCTGCTATACGGCCTGCGGGCGGAAGCGAAAAATCCCGCCGGCTTTGAAGTCATCGGCGATCCGCTGTCGATAGAACCTTATTCCATCATGCTGCGCAAGGATGATCCGGCGTTCAAGAAACTGGTGGACACGGAAATGGTGCGCCTGATTATCGACGGCGACATCTACAAGATCTACGACCGCTGGTTCATGAAACCTTTCGGCGCCAGGAATGTCAATATGAAGATGCCGATGGGTTATGTATTGCGCGATTCTTTCCGCTTCCCTACGGATAAGGTAGGGGATTAGCAAGGCAGGTAATAAAGAAGGCATTCAAGTAGCATCAAATTCGGGGTCGAACTTTGGAGGCAACATGCTCGCGCATGCGGCCTCTCTTTTTTTGAGATTTTTGTTTTAGCCACTTGCTTTATCTCGCAGTGATGCGAGACTGTGTGGGCGCCGGTGCTGGCGAACTGTGAGAGTGCAAATGGCGCAATATTATTGTTATACTTGGTGATTCGCATGGCCGGAGCAGAAAATACACAATGAAAAAAATCACCTGTTCGCTGCTATTCTCGCTTTGTTTATCTGGCTTTGTTGAGGCCCAGGACGTTGCCGCCAACACCAGCCTGTCCGCAACAACGACAGAATTCAGCTGCACGCAATCATCCAGCGGCAAGTGCCATTACCTCATTGTGTCCCGGATATGCGAGGACGGAATTGCCAGTGCTAACGCGCAGAAAGCCTGTCCATATCGCTCGATACAAGCCTTCGTCCTGCGCGTCGGAGAACAAAAGGAACTGTCGAACCTTCCCGGCGATTTTATCTACTGCATGAAATCGAGCGCCACGCCAACGGTAGAGTATTGCCTGAGGTATCCGATGAAGCGTTAGTTGTGGGGTGGTGTCCGGTTTAACGACTACTTGTCGTTACGCTGTAGAACAATAAGGAAATGTATTGTGCCCGCGCGTAAAGCGACTCTATCCAGTTACATGTCTTGGCCGATAAGTTAAGCTGTCTGCGGCTTAAAAGATGCTACGAAATTTTTAGCGCTCGCATTTGGTGTAATACGCTCCGCTCACACCTTACGGGTTGTTGCTTGCGTCTTCAACAGGCTCGAATATCATGTGGGATCCTTCTCGAAAGCCATAGTGCCGGGCGGCAGCTGGACCCAAGGATGCCTGCGGCAGTCGTAGATTGAAAGCTCAGGAGCCGGAAAGCTGGGGTCTGCAAAAGCGCCCACGGCGACACCCACACCGTCAATTTCCCCTTCTTCGGTGTGGAAGAGGTTGGTCCCGCAGACTGGGCAAAACCGGAAAATGAACTTTGCCCCTTGATCGCCGGTACGGACATATTCGGTGGCAGAACCAATGACCTTGTAGGGAGCGGCGAAGCTGGCCAGCGCGGCGAAGACGCTGCCGGTTCTCTGCTGACAGGCAAGGCAGTGGCAGATGCCGATTCCGGTCGGCTCGCCCTGGACTTCTATGCGTAGCTGACCGCAGGTGCATGAGGCTGTTCGCGTGGTCATGGGGGCTCCATGTGTGGTTTTGGTGATGTTGGGTGAACTGTAACAGTGAATGAGGCGTAATAACCAAGGACGTTATTTCATGGCTGATCCGGGCGAGGTACGTTCATTCAGCGGGATTCCTCTGCATGACTGAAAATCTCCACGCCTAAGGAAACCAGCGCTCCCTGATGTCTCGCAAAGTGCCGTTGTGCTTGATGCGCTTGTAGCCGTCTTCGTACAGATGATAGATTTCCATGCCCTGGGGATGCTTGAGGCTGAAGCCGATGGCGCCGGTTTGTATGCCGCAATTGAAGGCGAAGCGCACCTGTTTTTCCGTATTTGTCGCCCTCGGCTTGCTGTCTTTGGGCTGCAGGTCGTTGGTCATGATAATGGCTGCATCGAAGCGTCCGCTGGCCAGTTTCTTGAGATTATTCTCGTCCGAGGGCGCCTCGTCGAAAGCGACATGCGCCGCGGCGAGGGCACTGGTTTCCGGCGGATATTCATAGCCATGCGCAATTCCGACCACCATGCCGGCCGGCAACCGGCACTTGCCATTGACGGGTTTGGGCAGGGGTTTGCTGATATTCTCAAACACATCTGCATTGACCTGCACCAGCGGCGCCGAAGAAAACTTCAGCACGCCCTTGAATTCCGGCAGCCACCCCATGTTGAAACAGGCCGGCACGGCGCCGCTCAGCACCTTGGCCTTGCAGCGCGCATATGGCACCACTTGCAAATTGACCTTGACGCCCATTTCCCTGAACGCCGCCACGACGATATCGTTGGCGTAGCCGGTACCGTCAGCCTTCGACCAGGGCGGGGCATCGCTTTCAACCATGACGTCGACCGCGCGAGGGGCCGTCGCGCCGCGACTGGCAAGGGGCATGCAAAAAAAGGTGAGGCAGAATAGCAGGACGCGGCCTATGCAGGAATTGCGAGGATAGTCGTTTGGAATCATTCGAGGTATATTTTTTTTAAAAAAACGGTCGACGTCCTGCGGAAAACCAGTGCCTATCTTCGCATGCAAGCCGCTCCCTGCCAATACCCGCCTATGCTTCTCTGGCAGCCGCGACCAGGGTATGTGCCGTCGTTGTCAAAAGCAGCGTGGCCTCGCCGGCCAGGAAAATCTGCGAGCTGACGAAGGCTCCATTGATAAAAAGCGCCAGCTGCCCGGCCAGTTCATCGGGACGTTTTGCGCCTAGGCGTTCGGCAATGCCTTTGAGCCGCTGCCTTAGCTCCAGTTTGTGGGCCAGCGCCACCTTGCGCGCCGGATGATCTTGCTCCGGAAACTCTGCTGCGACGTTGATCTGCGGGCAACCCCGGTAGTTGGGGCGCGCTACACGCTCGCCTATCCAATGGAAATGCGCATCGAGCTCAGCCATGGCGTCGTCGATGTGGGCTTGTGCGACACGATCCCAGCATTGCCAGAAATCCTCATCTTCCCGCCGCAGAAAGGCTGCTACCAGATCGTCCTTGGTGCGGAAATGACGATAAAGACTCGTCTTTGCGACATTGGCCTGCAAGGCCACCAGGTCCACGCCTACCGCCCGTACCCCTTGGCTATAGAAGAGCGCCGAAGCAGTTTCCAGTATCCTGTCCCTTACCTCGGTGGCGCCAGATGTAACGCTGATCTTTGAAGTATTCATGGCGAAAATTATAGCATAAACGCTTGACACGATACAGACCGGTATGTAGCATGACAAAACTTAATCATTTTTGTGAGAAAAACATGAGCACATCACGAGATCGGACTGTCGCCGTATTTGGTGCCACGGGACATACGGGGCGCTTTGTCGTCGATGAGCTGTTGCGGCGCGGCATGGTGCCGGTCGCAGTGGCCCGCGATAGCGCCAAGCTTGCCGCATCGGGGTTTCGTGAGCGCGGCATTGTGACCAGGTGCGCCTCCGTCGACGACCCGGCATCGCTAGACCAGGCCTTGCAGGGTGTCGCTGCAGTCATCAATTGCGCCGGCCCCTTCCTGGAGACGGCCGACGGTCTTGCCGCGGCGGCCGTCCGCAGCGGCGTCCATTATCTGGACGTTAGCGCCGAGCAGCCGAGCGCGCGGGTGACCTTGGAAAAATTTGACGGCCCGGCACGAGAGGCGGGTGTGTTTGTCCTTCCTGCCATGGGTTTCTACGGCGGCCTTGCCGACCTGTTGGCAACCGCCGCAATCGGCGACTGGATTAGTGGTGACGGGATGCGGGGTGATGAGGTTCGCGTTGACGAGATTCGCGTCGGCATTGCGCTGAACAGCTGGCATCCGACCGAAGGAACGCGCATCACCGGTGCGCGCAACACCGCACAGCGTCTGGTCGTCACCGACGGCAAGCTGGTGCCCCTGGCGCAGCCCGCGCCGCAAGTTTCCTGGGACTTTCCTGAACCGTTCGGGCGCCAGGATGCGATTGCAGTTCCATTCAGTGAAGTCGTGCTGATGACGCAGCATCTGAACATCATGCAACTGCACACCTACCTCAACCTTTCGGCGCTTCAGGACATTCGCGACCCGAACACTCCGCCACCCGCAGCAAGCGACGAGAGTGGACGGTCGTCACAGGTTTTTCTGGTCGAGGTGAGCGCGCGCAGGGGCGGGAACACACGCAGGGTCGTGGCGCAAGGGCGGGACATCTATGCGTTTACCGCGCCGCTGGTCTGCGAGGCGGTTGCGCGGATACTCGATGGCAAAGCGCGAGGGGGCGGCGGCGCCCACGCGCCAGGCGCGGTCTTCGATGCGCGCAGCTTCCTTGATGCGCTCGGGCCCGAGCTCATATGCTCCTTTGGGGCGTCGGAATGATTTGACGCTATAGGATTAGCCGATCTGTCGCAGGACTCTGAATAAGGATTTGCGCCGGCAACCTGATTTGTAGCCTGGAGGGAGCGCAGCGTAATCCGGGGGGATGTTCCACAGGTTGCCGGTAAGCCCCCGGATTGCGCTGCGTTCCATCCAGGTTACACTTCTCTTTCTGCAAATATTCAATACCTGATTGCTCAGCGTGTCCGCCGCCAGCAGCCAAACAGGCATCGTGATATCCTTCGCGGCTCGCTTCGCCAATTTTTTCCTGCCCCTTTTTCCTTTATCAGCCTCCCCTGCATGCATTCCTCCATTGATGAACCGTTTCCGCGCGCTGGCGCTCCTGTTAGCGCTCCCTACGGCGCCGGCCTGGCCGATCTGGCCTTGGCCGTAGGCGGCCTTGCCATCGGCACCGGCGAATTCGCCTCCATGAGCATCATGCCGGTGGTTGCCAACGACCTGGGAACGACATTGCCGGAGATGGGGCATATGATCAGCGCCTATGCGTTGGGGGTGGTGGTCGGAGCGCCCTTGATCACGATTTTCCTGGCGCGCATGCCGCGCCGCCTGATGCTGGTTGGCCTGATGCTGATGTATGTGGCAGGCAATCTGTTCAGCGCCTTTGCGCCCAATTATGGGATGCTGGTGCTGGCGCGTTTCATCGCCGGCATACCGCACGGCGCCTACTTTGGCGTGGCGGCGCTGGTGGCTGCCGCGCTGGCGGCGCCGGAGCGGCGCGCGCAGGCGGTGGCGCGGGTAATGCTGGGGCTGACGGTGGCCAATATCGTCGGCGTGCCGCTGGCGACATGGCTGGGGCAGGGCATAGGCTGGCGCGCCGCATTCATGGCGGTGGCGGCAATAGGTTTGCTGACCATGCTGCTGGTGCGTATCTTTGTACCCAGGATTGCGGCCGGCAATGCCAGTCCGCGCCGCGAGCTGGGAGTATTCAAGCGGCTGCAGGTGTGGCTGACATTGTTGATGGTGGCGATAGGTTTCGGCGGCATGTTTGCGGTGTATACCTATGTCACTCCCACCCTGCTGGAAATTACCCATGTGTCGCCGTGGATGGTGTCGCTGCTGCTGGCCGTCATCGGCATAGGCATGACCATCGGCAACCTGGTAGGCGGCTGGCTGGCCGACCGCTCGCGCGTCTGGACCATCTTCGGCGTGCTGATCTGGAACGCGCTGGCGCTGGCCGCATTTACCTACACCAGCGCCAATGTGTGGGCGGCGGCGCTGAACCTGTTCGCGATCGGTGCCGGCATCGCCATCGGCCCGGCGGTGCAAACGCGCCTGATGGACGTGGCCGGCGATGCGCAAACCGTGGCGGCAGCCTTGAACCATTCTGCATTCAATATCGCCAATGCGCTCGGCGCCTGGGCCGGCGGCATGGCGATCGCCATGGGGCTGGGCCTGCGCTCCACCGGCTGGGTCGGTGCCGCACTGGCCTTGGGCGGTGTTGTCGTACTGGGTGTGTCCGTGGCGATCGAAAGGCGCGACAGCAGCCTGGGCAACGCGCTGCCGGCATAGCCTGCAGTGGTATTGCCGGCACTGCGCCGGATTTAATCGAAAGCCAGTATCCAGTTCTCCCATCCCTCGCCTCTTTTGCCGCCCAGGCTTTGATAGAAGGCCTTGGCCGGCTGGTTGCCGGGCAGCACGTCCCACTTCAAACGCCCGGCATTGTGCGCTGTTGCATGCAGCATCACTGCCTGCATTAGCGCCTTGCCTATCCCCAGTCCGCGTGCGCTGTCGCGGATATACAATTCCTTCAAGATCAATGTGGGTCGCAAGTCGTAGGTGAACGGCACTTCCAGCAATACTGCATAGCCGGCCAGCGAAGCGCCTTCCACTTCCGCGACCAGGGTGGCGAATTGCCGGTTGCCGCCGCCATCCAGGCCGCGTGCCAGCAAATCTTCTGCCGTCACGCGGAAGTGATCGATATAGTGTTCAAACACAGCCAGCTCGCGCATCAGTTGCAGCAGGGCGGCTGCGTCCGATGCGCGTGCCTGGCGCACGATGTAGCCCAGTGCGCCAGCCATCTCAAGCTGCCGCGCTTGCTTCGGCGGCGCCGGTTGCCAGCGTAAAGCCTTCATCCAGCCAACCGGTGACGCCGCCGGGCATGGTCTTGACCGGGCGCCCCAGCCTGGCCAGCCGTATCGCGCCACGGATTGCACCGTTGCAGTGCGGGCCTGCGCAATAGGTCACGAAGACGGTATCGGTGGGATAGTGCGCCAGCTTGGACGCGATGATCTTGCCATGCGGCAGGCTGAGCGCACCGGCGATATGGCCCTTCTCATACATCGCCGCGCTGCGCACGTCCAGCAGCACAAAATCATGCGAGCCGCCGGACAGCGCATCATGCACGTCCCAGCAATCGGTTTCAAAGCCCAGCAATGATTCAAAATGCTGTAGCGCCAGGGCGCTGTCGGCGGCAGGTACGGCGGTGACGAGTGACATGGTAGAGCTCCTTTCGTTGTGTGGAGCCTCCATTATCTGGAAAAAGGGGCTTGTGCTGAAGTGGCGCGAACGACAATATACGGCAAGATCGCGCCACTCCCGGCAGGTGCGGGAAATATTTGCAAGAAGCAGGAATAGATTTTATTTTTGGTAGTTAAGACTTCAGTTGACACAGCCTGACAGGCATGACCGCCTGTAACCGGCCCCATGGCACCTCTGACCAGAGGTAGCACGGATAATTCAATAGGATAAGTGGGGATCGTCGCGGTCACAAGGCCGGACATACGCGACGCTAGACTATTCATTGCATCATCATCCAGAACATTGCCAATACCGCCAGTGCCATTGCCGCTGTCGCCCCCCAGCCCAGCACCCGCAGGCGACGGCTGATGACGAAGCGGCCCATGATGGCTGAGCGGCCCGCCATCAGCATCATCACTATCATGATGGGCACAGAAATCACGCCGTTAATCACTGCGCTCCAGTACAAGGCCTTGATCGGATCGATCGAGGTGAATCCCAGCACGATGCCCACGATAGTTGAGAAGGCTATGATGCCGTAGAACTCCTTGGCCTGCGACGCTTTTTTCTCCAGTCCCTTCTGCCATTGGAAGGCACCCGCCATCGCATACGCGGCCGAACCGGCTAGCACCGGCACCGCTAGCATGCCGGTACCGATGATGCCTGCGCTGAACAGCGCAAACGCAAAGTTGCCCGCCAATGGGCGCAGGGCAGCCGCCGCCTGCGCCGAAGTATCGATCGCGTCGATGCCATGCATGTGCAGGGTCACCGCGGTGGTCAGGATGATGAAGAACGCCACCAGGTTGGAGAAGCCCATTCCGATCACTGTATCAACTTTGATGCGGTGAAAATGGGCGCGCGCCTGCGCCGGTGCCTCGCGCAGTGGCTGAGAATGCGGGCAGGCCTGCAGCTCCTCCACTTCCTGCGACGCCTGCCAGAAGAACAGGTAGGGGCTGATGGTGGTGCCGAAGACCGCCACTATCGTTGTGATATAGGCGGGTGACCATTCCAGGTGCGGTATCGCGGTTGCCGCTACCACCTGCACCCATGGCACGCGTACGGTGAACACTGTCGCCACATAGGCCAGCAGGGCCAAGGTCAGCCACTTCAAGAAGCGTACATAGCTGCTGTATGGGATGAACACTTGCAGCAGCAGGGAAATCAGGCCAAAAAGCGCCGCATACCAACGCGACGAGCCGCCGATAATCAGCGTCGTCGCCTCGCCCACGGCTGAGACGTCGGCCGCGATGTTGATGGTATTAGCGATCAGCAGCAGCGCCACGATCGCACGCACCAGCCGCGCCGGAAAATGTTCGCGAATGTTCCCGGCCAGTCCCTTGCCGCTGACGCGGCCGATCTGCGCGCTCACCACCTGGATGCCGACCATCAGCGGATAGGTGAACAAGATCGTCCACAACATCTGCAGGCCGAACTGCGCCCCAGCCTGGGAATAGGTTGCAATTCCGCTTGGGTCGTCATCCGCCGCACCGGTAATAAGGCCTGGACCAAGTTTCTTTAGCCAGGAGGTGGCCAATGCTCGAGCTGGTGCCGCTAAGGTAAAGTAAGTATTCAACATGATTCATCCAACTATATAGATCGCCCTGCGATGAACGCAATAACGGGAGCGCTGCGACGCCGACTCGACTGTCGGCATGACAATCGCGAATGATCGTTCGGCATGCGTGAATCGTCAGCGGGTTGCATGCACACGCCCTCCACAATGTATGTCCGCGAGGAACAACAACTGAAGGGTGCGCAAGCCCGATCTAACGGCACAAGTGCAGCAGCATGAATTTGGATGGGTGCGATACGAGCCTCAGCCCGCACTAGACGCCATCATCCGCAATGAGCAAGATGACGGCAGAGAAATCTCCGTTATCTTGCCGAGGCGGAGCCAGAACCGGTCTGGCTACAACTATCGCTCGAACAAGTACCCATGAGGGACTCCAGAAATGGAAACAGCCAAAAGATAACGGAGAACCGGTCGTTTAGTCAACTGTAATTATCTGTTGACAACGCCGTAGAAATTAATTGATGCGGCATCGCTCGACGATCACGTACCCGGCACTTCTAGCGCTGGTGTGGCAACTGTTCGCCAATGGCCGAGCCTGTGTAAAAATGTAAAAACATGAAATTTTCGTGAGTAGGGTGGCCGATACCGATACCGATACCGAAAAAATAGCGTAGAGGGCGTTTTGAAGGGCTGATTTTTACTTGGATCTTTTTTACACAGCCACGGCCGAATCCTATCTGTCGATTGGGTAGCCTGGACTGGATTTGACCTGGCATGAGCTGCCAGGTCAAGTTTGAGCTAGTGCACCTTATTCAACGATAATGCGCTCCTTGCCCAGCGCCGAATGCGAGCGCTCCGATTTGAAAACCGGGAAGAAGAGTTCCGCCGGCCAGTTTTCCTTGCCATAGGTGATATCGTCCTGCAGGCCTATCGCCTGCGGGTATTTACGGGTGATCAGCGCGGTGCCGAACAGCACATCCCACAAGAACAGGAAGTTGCCGTAGTTGCCCTTGTAGTGGCCTATGCCGTCTTCATTGGTGATCGCATGGTGCGCATAATGCGTCGCCGGGGTGGAGATAGTGCGTTCCACCAGCCACATCAAAGGATGCAGCGCGCGGATTTTATACAGCGGCTCGTCCCATTTCACCGCGCAGTGCGCACCGATGATGACCGCCATTTTCAAGACCAGATAGGCGACATACACATTGCCGAAGCCCAGGTAGACCAGCACGGCGGAAATCCATATGCCGGGCATCATCGCATAGTAGAAGGCATTATTCCTGTAGACGATACGCACGCTCATATAGGCGGCGGAGTGGTGGGCGCGATGCAGCGGCCACAGCAATGGGGTGTGCGAAATGCGGTGCCACCAGTATTGCGTCAGGTCGTCGGCGACCAGCAGGATCAGGACCATGCCCCAGACCGGCAGGGTGGCCAGCGCATTCTGCATATGCGGAAAATAATGCAGGCCCAGCCAGTTGATGCCCAGGAAGATGCCGGGTTGTATCAGCACCAGCAGGAGCAACAGCATGACAGACTCTATTTTCCAGTCGTCGCGGGCGGCGCCCAGTTTGCTGAAGCGGCCGGATATCACTTCCGCCAGCCCGAATCCTAAAAAGATGGCGGTGATGCAAATGGTTTGTATGGGGTTCATGGGTATCTATCTCCGTTGGAATGGCAGCCTTCAGGCTATTTTTTTCAGCAGCTTGAACATGATTTCGAATACTTTGCCGTAGGGCGGATACAGCAGCGGTAGCCCGCTGAATTTGCTCTGGAAAAAGACCGGCTTTTCCTTGCTGAAGGTGCGGAAGCCGTGTTCGCCGTGGTAGGCGCCGATGCCGCTGGCGCCGACGCCGCCAAAAGGCTGTTCTTCCTGGCCGAAATGCCACAGGCAGTCGTTGATCGTCACACCGCCGGAGATCGTATCCCGCAAGACCTGGTCGCGCCGGCGGCTGTCAGTGCCGAACCAGTACAGCGCCAGCGGCCGCTGATGGTGATTGATGTAGTCGATCGCCTCAGCCTGGCTCCGGTAAAACATGACCGGCAGCAGCGGCCCAAAAATTTCTTCCTGCATAATTTTCATGTCTTCGGTCACATCCAGCACCAGGGCCGGCGCCATCCTGTGATCCATGCTGCCTTGCAGGGATGGGGAGGCGAGCATAGGGATAATTTGCGCGCCTTTGAGGCGGGCGTCTTCCAGCAGCGATTGCAGGCGATGGAAGTGCCTTTCGTTCACGATGCTGGTGTAGTCGGGATTGTCCAGATAGTTTGGATACATTTTTGCTGCCGCTTCCTGCATGCCGACGATAAAAGCCTGGCGGCTCTGCTGCGGGATAAATGCGTAATCAGGGGCGATGCAGGTCTGGCCGGCGTTGAACAATTTGCCTTGCACCAGCCGTGTGGCCGCGTGGCGGATATCAGCGGAATCATCCAGGATGGCAGGCGATTTGCCGCCGAGTTCAAGCGTGACCGGTGTCAGGTTGCGGGCGGCGGCCTGTGCTACCAGGCGGCCGACGGCGGTGGATCCGGTAAATACCAGATGATCAAAAGGCAGCTCGGTAAACGCCTGGCCGACCGCAACGCCGCCGGTGACCACGGCCACTTCATCTTCGGCAAAAGTTTCCGCGACGATGCGCTGCAAGAGCATGGACAAGTTCGGGCACAGTTCCGACGGCTTGATCATCACGCGGTTGCCGGCGGCCAGCGCGCCTATCGCGGGGCCGATGGCAAGCTGGTAGGGATAGTTCCATGGGGCGACGATGCCGACCACGCCCAGCGGCTGCGGCAGGATGCGGTTGTAGGCTGGCCGGTACGGCAGGGAGGTTGGCGCGTGTTTGGGCTTCATCCATTTGCGCAGCCGGCGCATCGTGTGCTTGATGGCCGACAGGCTCATCATGATCTCCGCCAGCCGGGTTTCATGGGAAGAGCGATGGCCGAAATCTTGGGCGATGGCGTCGACGATGGCGTCGGCATGTTTTTCTGTCATCGCTTTCAGCTTGCCCAGCCTCTCCAGGCGAACCGCGCGGGAGGGCGTCATGTCGGCCAGGTGGGCCGCTTTTTGCAGTGCCAGCAGGCGTACTGCCTCTGTGCCGGGGTGTGCAATGGGCAGAGCTGTTTCTTGTAAAACTGCATTCATCGTCTTGTCTCCATTTTCCGTTTTAACTTTTATTCGCCGTCTGGTGCAGTGTGCAGGCCATTTTTCCCTTGATTAGTGCTGCTGTCCAATGCATTATTATCTGTGCTGTAATGATTTATACTCATTAGTGACAAATTGGAGGCTGCGACAGATGGACTTACGCAAACTGCGCCACATGGTGGTGTTGTCGGAGGAGCTGAACTTCGCGCGGGCAGCCGGCAAGGTGCACCTGACCCAGTCGGCGCTGAGCCGCAGCATCCAGGGCCTGGAGGAAGAGCTGGGCGGCAAACTGTTCGACCGCGATTTGCATGGCGTGGCGCTGACCGCGATAGGCCAGCAGGTATTGAGGCGCGCCCGCGAGCTGCTCTTGAGCGCCAGCAATTTACAGAATGATGTAGCCCGGATGCAGCAGCGCGAGCTGGGCGACGTCAGGCTGGGGGCCGGGCCGTTTCCCGGCGCGACCTTCCTGCCGCCCATCCTGGCGGAACTGGCGCGCGACCATCCGCGGCTGTGCGTGGAAGTGGAAATCAATAATTGGGAATACCTGATGCAGCACTTGCAGGACGAGCGCCTGGAGTTTTTTATCGCCGAAGTCAGGAGCATTGAAGAAAACCGCAAAATCACGATACAGCGCTTCGCCCGCCAATATGGCTCTTTCTTTTGCCGCCCGGGGCATCCCTTGCTGGCTACCGGCATCCGGCACGCTAGCGAAGTGCTGGCCTATCCGCTGGCGTCGGTAAGGCTGCCCACCAGCGTCAGGGATGACCTGATGCGCTACCTGGGTCTGCCGCTAACGGCTGAGCTGGGATTGAACCTGATCTGCGATAACCCCAGCGTCATCAACTATGTCGCCCTGCACAGCGATAGCGTTTTGCTGTCCACCTATGCGGCGGTCAGCGCAGAACTGGCCGAAGGCAGGCTGGTGGCGCTGGAGGTGCCGGACCAGCCTTCGCTGTTTGCAGAGATGGGCGTGGTGACGCTGGCAGGGCGCACCTTGTCGCCGGCTGCCGCCTGGCTGGTGGAGCGCATGCGCAACTATGCCGACCGACTCGCTGAGCAATTTTCTCCAGTGGATGGGGGCCAGACGGGCAAGCAGAAAAGCGCCGGGAGGAGGCCCCGCGCCAGTTGATGGGTGACCTGGAAATAATTCTACGGTGGAAAATTGGCTGAAGAGGTAAGGCAAAGTGACGCTTGGGGTATGTGCGGTAGCGCACATACGCGCGATTTGGTGCAGGCATAATCTCGACGACAGTGGGCCTAGTGAACTGTTACAGTTCACTAGGCCCACTAATTGCGGCTATCTATTTCTTTCTGACGGTCACCCATGCAAATTCGGATATTTAAAGAGGCGGATACCGCGGCGGTAAGTGCGTTGTGGCAGGAAGTTTTTCCGGATGGCCCGCCGCACAATGCACCGGCGGTAGCCATCAGCCAGAAACTGGAATACCAGCCCGAGCTTTTCTTTGTAGCGGAGATAGATGGCGAGATTGCCGGCACCATGCTGTGCGGTTATGACGGCCACCGCGGCTGGCTCTATCTGCTGGCGGTGAGCCCGGCGCATCGCCGGGAAAAAATCGGCATCAGGCTGGTCCGCCATGCCGAGCACGCGCTGACGGCAAGGGGTTGCACCAAGATCAACCTGCAGACGCGCGCCACCAACCCGGATGCGGCGATTTTTTTCCACACGCTGGGCTATGAGGTCGAAGAACTCGTCAGCATGGGTAAGCGCTTTGCTTATGCCGTCGCCTCATAGCCGCAGGTGATCTGCTATCTTTTTTGCGATTCAAGTTGCTTATTCAACTGCTCAAGGCGGTCAGCAGTTTTTGTCCGTTCGGCGAGCCCCATCCGGTGCATGCATCCCAGCCGGTTTTGGCCTGCTGGGCGCCGTTATTGCCTTGCGTGATATCGGTAGTGATGCCTTTCCCCTTCAATGATCCATACAGCAAGGGATTCAGGTAGCCGACCGGATGCCCCAGTTTTTGGTTGAGCAGCGCGACCAGCCCCGCCCACAACGGAGCTACAGCGCTGGTTCCTCCTATCACGAAATCCTGGCCATCCACCCGCACCGCATAGCCGCTGGCAGGGTCGGCATCGCCGGCGACGTCGGGGACGCCGCGTCCGCTCCAGCCCTGGTTGAGCGCGCTTTGATAGGCGGGCACAGCGAAATGGGTGCTGAATCCGCCTCCTGTGGCGCTGTTGGTTCCGGCGTTCCACACGGTTTCGGTTTTGGCGCCATTGCTGACCACCAGCTTGGTGCCGCCGCAGCCCAGCGCGTGCGGTGCAGAAGCGGGGAAATCGACATGTTGCGCGCCATCGCTCACGCCGTCCGTAGAACCGTTATCGCCGGAGGCGCAACAGATGGTGACACCCATCGCTGCCGCATCGGCGAACGCTTGCTCAAAGGCATCCATTGCCTGCGCAGTCCAGTTTATTTCGGCGGAACCCCAGCTGATGGAAATCACCGAAGGCTTGTTCACCGCGTCGTGCACGGCGGTGGTCACCGCATCCAGGAAGCCGCGATCGGTATTCGGCGCGAAATAGACGGCGATGGTTGCTTTCGGGGCGACGGCGGCGGCGACTTCTATATCCAGCATCACTTCGCCGTCGGCGCTGTCTGCCGTCGACGGCCTGTTCTTGGCATGATCGACGGAAATGATTTTGACCTTGGGCGTTACCAGGCCCAGTTTCTTAAAATAGGCCTTGATGTCCGCCGGGCGGGTGCCGCCGCCCAGTTCAAGGATGCCTATGCATTGTCCGCTGCCGTCTGCACCCTGGGGAAAATTGTAAAGCTTCGCCAGTTCTACCGGCGTAAACGAGCCGCCCGCGGCATGCGGCGTAAATTGTGCGGGCTGCCCCTGGATCTTGAACTTGCTGGTGGCTTGAGGGCGGTCATCCAAGCCAAATACGCCTTCGATGATGGGGGCGATCTCCGATGGCACGCTCAGAGGGCCCTTGCGGCCGCGATAGGTGCCGTCCGGATGCTCATAATCCTCCAGCGTAGTGCCGAAAGCCTTGCTCATTGCAGCGGCTGTGCCGGAAAGTACGACGGCGCGTTGCGCGCTGTCGGTTTTTATGACGACCAACTGGTTCTGCCTGGCAAAATTTTCAATCGCGGCTATATCGCCGGCGCTGGCGCCATGCGCGGCTGAAAACTGTTCCCGCGTCAGGTATTTGCGCGCGCCGGGATGCTGGTCCACGTCGGTATCCTGAGAATTGGGCGGGCTGGTGGACGGGCGCAGCCTGACGGTGATTTCTATCTGTTGATCGTCTTGTACGGCACCCAGGGAGTGCGCGCCGGCTAAAGCTTTCTTGTCGCTTCCCGCAATGACGGTGTGATTCGATTGGCTGGCCATGATGTTGCCTTTTCAAATAGGGTGGGGCGCATGGGAGGAAAAAATCGGGACAATGGCTATGCACCCGATGATCTTTTCAGTTCATCTGGAAAGAATGGCAATGCGCCTCTTCACCATAGCACCGGAGTTATCGAAATACAAACGATATTGGTGCATATTTTACAATTCTGGTGCACAGCCGGTGAAGCGGGGGAAGCTGGTTTTGCACCAGGTAATGCAATGTTGCCGGCTAAAAAGTATGGACAGAAATGCGCCGGGACAAGCCTTGCCGCTCGTCAATATGCGATGGTGGAGCAAGCAATCGCCTCGCCAGCTTGCTCGACGTCAGGCGACACCAATATCTGCGCGATGCCGGCGATCAGGGCAAGGCTGATGGCTCTCCCATGATGAGGAGGCCAAGCGCCAATATCTTATTTGGGTTTGCGCGATGACCAGTGCACGTGCACGATGCTCCAGCTATCGCCATTCTTTTGCAGCAACGCGGTTTCGGTGCCTACGATATGCACATCCTTGCCGCCTATCCTGGCCTTGGTTTCAGTCTCCTGCCAGATTACCGCCAGACTGCCTTCGACGCGCTCGCCCTGTTGCAATACGCTGCGCGTGGAGGTTTTTGCGAACGTTATATCTTCAGGCAGATGATGGCTGGCGTATTCGGCGCGTGAACGCTCCACATAGCCGGATTCGTAGATAGTGACGTCCGGCGCCAACAGTTCGGTCGCCTTGGCCTTGTCGCCAGCGGCCAGTGCGGCGTGGAACGCGGCGAGCGCTTCTTTGGGTTCGCTGGCGTAGCTCAGGCTGGCGGCTGTGCTGAACAGCAGGATGGAGGCTAATTTGAACATGGGATGGTCTCTATTTTAGAATTGAATGAATAGTGCTGGCCAGCCCGGTGGACTAGCCAGCCACGCTTGCAGCTTTATTTCACCACCTGAATATTGGTTACGGTAATCGCGCCATCCGCTTTCTCTGCGTGGAACTTGACTTTGTCACCCGCCTTCAAAGTGTCGAGCACCACTGGATCCCTGACCTTGAAGACCATCGTCATACCCGGCATTTCCAGGTTCTTGATGTCGCCATGCTTCAGCGTGATCTTGTTCGCGCTCTTGTCGATTTTTTTGACTTCGCCATCAGTCATATCTGTGCTGGCAACAGCTATCGATTCGCCTTTTGCAGCGGGCACGGCGTGATCAGCCGCAAAGGCGGCGTGGAATGCGCCAACCGCGAGGATGGCCAGGGCCAGGGATTTAAAATTTTTCATGATGAGTCCTTTTCGTTCAGTGATTGAGAAATTCGCCGCACGGCCGGGGGATCGCCCGCGCGGCATCAAAATTAATGCTGGTGTTCGTGCGCACCGGCGTCGGCAGCCGCTTTGCCTTTGGCCACGGACACTTTGCCCTTCATGCCGGCGTCGTAGTGGCCTGGTTGCAGGCAGGCGAAGTCGATCTTGCCGGCCTTGGTGAATTGCCACACGACTTCACCGCTCTGGCCGCCGGCCAGGGTAATCATGTTGGGATCGCTGTGTTCCATTTCCGGATACTTTTTCATGAGCTCGTAGTGCTCTTTCAATTCCTTTTCAGTGCCCAGCACGAACTCGTGCTTGATGCCGCCGGCGTTCTTGATCACGAAGCGGATGGTTTCGCCCTGTTTCGCGGTGATGTTGGACGGCGTGAAGCGCATGTTGTCGGTCATTGTGACGTTGACGGTGCGGGTGCTTGCAGTGGCGAGGCCAGGCTTGCCTATCGCATCGCTGTCATGGCCGTGCGCGTGTTCGTCGTGCGCGAACGAGACCTGGCTAAGCAGCGCCAGGGTGAGGGCGGCAACGACGGGGAGCATGCGTGTTTTCATGGAGGTAGTCCTTTCAATAAAAATAATAAAAATCAGTGTTCCATCTTGCCGACAGGTTTGCGGATTTGTACTTCTACTTCTTGCTGGTTTCTTTGTTTCAAGGGCATGGATTTGCCGCCCATGCTGGTGGCGCGCACTGGCTCTGCCGCATTACCAGTCCATTCCTGCGCGACGGTGCCGGCCGGATGCTTGTACCAGCCGTGGTCTTTGTAGTCGCCCGGCTTCTGGTCCTTGCGGACTTTGACGACGCTGAACATGCCGCCCATCTCGACCCCGCCGAAGGGGCCTTCGCCGGTCATCATCGGCAGGGTGTTGTCGGGAACAGGCATTTCCATTTCGCCCATGTCGGCCATGCCGCGCTCGCCCATCGCCATATAGTCTGGAATCAGATTGGTGATTGGCCTGGCGACGCCGCTATGGTCGACGCCGATCAAGGTCGGCGTATCGTGGCCCATCGCGTTCATCGTGTGATGCGATTTGTGGCAGTGGAAGGCCCAGTCGCCTTCTTCATCGGCCAGGAACTCGATCTGCCGCATCTGGCCGACCGCGATATCGGTGGTGACTTCGGGCCAGCGGGCTGAATGCGGCACCGGGCCGCCGTCGGTGCCGGTGACCTGGAATTCGTGCCCGTGAATATGGATGGGATGGTTGGTCATCGTCAGGTTGCCGATACGGATGCGCACCTTGTCGTTCTTGCGCACCACCAGCGGATCAATACCGGGGAAGACCCGGCTGTTCCAGCTCCACAGATTGAAGTCCAGCATCGTGGAGATCTTCGGCGTATAGGCGCCCGGGTCGATGTCGTAGGCATTGAGTAGAAATACGAAGTCGCGGTCGACTTCCTGGATTTGCGGATGCCTGCCCTTGGGATGGGTAACCCAGAAGCCCATCATGCCCATCGCCATCTGCGTCATCTCGTCCGCATGCGGGTGGTACATGAAGGTACCCGGACGGCGCGCCACGAATTCGTACATGAAGGTCTTGCCGGGCTGTATCGACTTCTGGGTGAGGCCCGATACGCCGTCCATGCCGTTCGGCAGGCGTTGGCCGTGCCAGTGCACGCTGGTATGCTCCGGCAGCTTGTTGGTGACAAAGACGCGTACCCGGTCGCCTTCTACGACTTCTATGGTCGGGCCCGGAGACTGGCCGTTGTAGCCCCATAAGTGCGCCTTGAAACCTGGCGCCATCTCGCGCACCACCGGTTCGGCCACCAAATGGAATTCCTTGACGCCATTGTTCATGCGCCACGGCAAAGTCCAGCCATTCAGCGTGACGACCGGGTTGTACGGACGGCCGGTATTGGGCTGCAGCGGCGGCATGGTGTCCGGTGTGGTCTGGATTACCGGCTCCGGCAACGCAGCCATCGCGACCTTGCCGACCGAGGCAGCTGTCGCCGCGGCAGTGATCGCTCCCAGGCCGCTTAAAAAATTTCTTCTTGAACTCATCATCTTTCCTTTATTGGCTGATCAGCAGTGTTAGTGGCCGGCAGGCTGTGCTTCGCCGCCTATGTCAGCCGAAGGCGCTGTGCTCATACCGGGCCGGCCCAGCATGCTCATTTCCAGGTCGGCCTGGGCGATCCAGAAATCCCGGCTGGCTTCAATCGCACTGTTGACGCTGGCGATCTGCGAGCGGGCATCGGCCAGCAGGTCGAACACGCCGATCAGCATGCCGTTGTAGCGGAGCTGGTTTTCTTCGGAGATGCGTTTCTTCAGCGGGACAATTTCATCTTGGTAGTGCCGGGCGATGTCATAACTGGAGCGATAGCCCAGGTAGGTCTCGCGGACTTCGGAGCGCGCGTTGACGGCAATTTCGGCGGTGCGGTTGAGCGCCTGCATATACATGGCCTCGGCTTTGGCGACCCTGGCGCCGCCCCAGTCGAACAGTGGCAGTTCCAGCGTCACTTCATAGCCGTGCTGCAAGGGCTGGTCGCTGAAGGTATTGCGGACTGCGCCGATCTGCAGCACGTTGATGAAGCGGGTGGCCTGGTTCAGCCCCAGGTTCTTTGCCAGTTGCTCGGTGCCGAGACGGGCAGCTTGCACATCCAGGCGTTGCGACATTGCCGTCTGTTCGATGTCGGCTGCTTCATCCAGTGACTTGGGCAGGTCGGGTAGTCTGGGCGGCAGGGTAAACGCTGTCTGCGGCCCCCATAAGCCCATCAGGCGGGTCAGTTTTTCCCGGCTGCGGGTCTGTGCTTGCTGCGCGCGCGCCAGGTTCAGCGCCGCGTCGGCATAGAAGCCTTGCTCGCGGGCTTGCTGCAGCTTGTTATAGTTGCCCGCTTGCGCCAGCCGCCGCGCCAGTTCGGCGCCGGCATCGGCGGCCTTTTTCACCTGCTGCATGTACAACACGGTTTGGTCGGCGGCCACCGCCATGTAATAGGTTTTGCGGGTTTCGGCCGCCAGCGACAGCATCTGCATCGTCACTTCGCGCTTGGTTTGCTCAAAACGGCGTTGCTCCATTTGCCGGGCATACGGCATCGTCAACAAGCGGGCGATATTGAACTGGATGCCGCGATCGATCTCGGTCTCGCCGCCCTGGCGCAGGCGGCTGAAGGTAACGCCAGGATTGGGCAGGCGGCCGGCTTGTACAAAATCGGCTTCGGAAATGCCTAATTCATAGAACGACGCTTGCAGCCCGCGATTGCTGAGCAAGGCGATTTGCACCGCATCGTCGGCCGTCAGCGGTGCGCCCAGCAATTCCTTGACGCGCTGCGCAGCGGCATCGGCATCGCCGTCCGAGCGTTGCCAGCTGACGTCCTTGCCGATGCGTTGCCTGGCGACTTGCTCTACCGAAGAGAAGCCGCCGTCAGTGCTGAATGAAGCGCAAGCACCGAGTAGCAATGGTAGAAATGGCAGCAACAGCGCCGCAGCCAGCTTCGGGGGCACGGTGGATCGCCCGGAATGAAGGGGATTTGTCGTAGTGGCTCCCTTCATTTCGTATACCCCATCTTGTCCATGTCCGTTGGCTTCGCCTTGTCCGGCGATGGAGCGT
>Ga0207076_1084_pt1 | contig 24260 bp, 22 predicted proteins | sample Alteio_BWMinHeat_62_FD_153568 | JGI IMG/M metagenome (GOLD analysis project Ga0207076, IMG submission 153568) | Enriched cells from forest soil in Barre Woods Harvard Forest LTER site, Petersham, Massachusetts, United States -... | ecosystem: Environmental > Terrestrial > Soil > Temperate forest >... | reverse complement strand
GAAAAAAGCTCCCCGGATTCGGTGAATCCGGGGAGCTTTTTTGTGGCCGTTACTTTTGATTAACCTGTTTTACATAAGTGGAATCCTTTTTCTTCTTGGTGGAATCCTTTTTCATCTTTTTCTTCTTGGTAGTGTCGTTTTGCATTGTGTGCCTGTTTGAATTAACAGTGCCATGTGCATAAACGCTTCCGAATGAGATTGCTGCTAAAGCAATGATACAAAATAGCTTTTTCATAGTTTTAAGGATTTGCTAATTAAAATCAACTTTAATTAATTAATGATTAATTTTTATTACTTAAAAGCATGAACGGTTGCTTTATTTATTTGTTTTATATTTCTTAAAGAAAATTCCTAAAAAGTTGGCTGTCAACGCATTTATTGACCAAAGAAGCCGACGCAGTGGGAGGCTTTTTTAAAATCACTACTTTTATATGATGAAGATAAGTTTATACCCCATATTATCCTTTTTTTTGATCATAGCCATTTGTAATCATGTAAATGGCCAGGGAAACAGTATCAGTAATAATTATACGAATGAGAAAGGGCTGCAACATTTAAAAATTGAACGGTCAATGATCTATACGCCGAAGGCAAACTGGTGGTATAATCATCATCCCTCGATAATTCATTTTAAAGGGAAGCTGATCGCGATATGGTCAGATGGCTTAATTGGCGAAGACTCACCGGGTCAGCGGGTGGTTTATTCTGAATCCATTGATTTCATACATTGGTCGCCGATACAAGTTTTGGCGGAGCCATCGAAAGGGCCGTCAGATACCTTAAATGTGCTTACCGCTGCAGGTCTTTACCAATTTAAAGGCACGCTGGTGGCTTATTACGGCGAATATGAACAGCACCGCACAAATACCCGCCTTTGGGCAAAATACACAACTGACGGAGAACACTGGAGCAAACCGGTTGATATGCGTCTTCCCATAATACCCAACCATGGCCCGGAGGCGACAAAAAGTGGCAGGCTCATCATCAGCGGTAACTTTAGTTTTCCGTATACCGATGATCCCTCCGGACTTTCCGGCTGGAAGATGACCAGTTTTTATCCACCTGGTTTTTATACGCAGGATAATTCCGCCGCATTTTACGCTCCGGCAAAAAAATGGGGACTGCCGCCGTTGTGCGAAGGCTCATTTTTTCAAACAGATGATGATGTGCTGCACATGCTGCTCAGGGTGACTGGTAAAGGCTGGAAAGGCCGCCTTTGGCTGACCGAAAGCCGTGACAATGGCACCAACTGGTCGAAACCTGTTGAAACACAATTTACCGACAACGATAGTAAATTCCATTTTGGTAGGTTGGCCGATAAGCGATTTTATTACGTTGGAATCCCGGATACGCTACATCACTATGACAGAAACCCGCTGGTTTTGGCATTGAGCGCTGATGGCAAATATTTTGATAAACAATACATCATTGCTGATGAGCCCTATAAATTAAAACAAGCCGGCTTATGGAAAGGCGGCCAATATGGTTACCCGCACACCATGATATGGAATGGCTGGATGTACATTATTATATCCCGGCAAAAAGAATCAATAGAAGCGATCCGGTTTAAGCTGGATCAGTTGAAGTAGAAGGTAGAAGTGGGCCGTTTGCAGTTAGCAGTTTGCAAAACAACTGCCCACTGCAAACTGCCCACTGCAAACTTATATCACCGTTCCATTAGGAATAACGGCTCTTTTTTTAACGATCACGATACCGTCCTGAACAACATAGGCGCCATAGTCGCCGTTCTCCAGTTTTCCGCCAACGTTAATTTTAACATCATCGCCGATGTAGGTGTTTTTGTCAATGATGGCGTTTTTGATTTGACACCTGTCGCCAATACCCATTAATGGTGTCTGGCTTAAATGCGACTCCTGGATCTGCTCAAGGGTTTGGTAATTATCGCTGCCCATCACATAACAGTTTTCGATCACTGATTCAAAACCTATGCGGGTTCTGATGCCAATGATTGAACGGGTAATGTGGCTGGCATTGATGATGCACCCATCCGCAATAATCACTTTGTCCACATGCGTGCCCGACATTTTTGAAGGCGGCAGCATGCGTGCGCGGGTGTATATCGGGTGTTTATCAAACAAGTTAAACTGCGGTATATCATCGGTTAGCCCAAGGTTGGCGTCGAAAAACGAAGGGATGGTACCGATATCTGTCCAATAACCTTCGTACTGGTAACTTAATACCCGGTGTTCGGTTATGGATTGCGGGATAATTTCCTTGCCAAAATCTGTACGTTCATTGCCTTGCAAAAGATCATACAAAAGTTTGCGGTTAAACAGGTAGATACCCATTGATGCCAGGTAAACCCTGCCTTCAGCCGCCATTTGCGGACTAACCTCTGAAGCCCAGCTTTCGAAGTTGGTTTTTGGTTTTTCAATAAAAGCAGATACCATGCTTTCCTCATCCGTTTTTAAGATGCCGAAGCCCGGAACATCATTAGCATGTACCGGTATCGTCGCGATGGATATTTCTGCATTTTTTTCAACATGCTCAGCAATCATCGCTTCAAAATCCATCTGGTATAACTGGTCGCCCGAAAGGATCAGTACATAATCAAATTCATGTACAGCCAGGTGATGCAAACTTTGCCTCACCGCATCTGCCGTTCCCTGGAACCAGGCCACGCTTGAAGGCGTTTGCTCTGCGGCAAGTATATCTACAAAAGCCTCGCTGAAACTGCTGAAATGATACGTGTTTTTGATGTGCTTATTTAACGACGCCGAATTAAATTGCGTTAATACGTAAATCCGATGGATACCCGAATTAAGACAGTTTGAAATAGGGATATCAACCAGCCTGTATTTACCTGCAATAGGTACAGCTGGTTTTGAACGTGTTGCGGTTAACGGAGATAACCGGCTTCCCTGGCCACCGCCAAGTACAATGCAAATTACTTTTGAGGTCATATTATTGGATTTAAGCTTTCATAAAGGTTTATATATTCTTTGGCTGATCGATCCCATGAAAAATCGAGGGCCATCATTATTTTTCGCAAATGTTGTACGTGCTTGGTGTTTTCGTATAAGGTTAAGGCCCGGCCTATGGCATCGCAAATATCTTCAATACTGGCATTATTATACCTTATGCCGTAGCCGCCTTCGTCGCCAAAGTCAATAACTGTATCTTTCAGGCCGCCGGTGCTTCTCACCATAGGTAAGGTTCCGTAACGGAGCGCGTATAACTGGTTAAGCCCGCAGGGTTCAACCCGCGAGGGCATCAGCAAAAAGTCGGACCCGGCATAAATAAGATGGGCGAGGGCCTCATCATAACCGATAAAAACATTACATTGATCGGGATAGGAAGTTTTTAAATGGAGCAGGCCGTTTTCAACCCCTTTTTCACCCGCACCTAAAATCAGCATGTTAAATTTCCCCGGGTGCTCATGAAAGCTCCTCTCCAGGGCGGCGGGCAAAATATCGGCGCCTTTTTCAAAAACAAGCCTTCCAATGAAGGATATCACCGGCTTTTCCGGTGTGAAGTCAAACCGTTCGCACAGGGCTTGTTTATCCGCTTGTTTTCCTTTGGTTATTTGTTTGATAGAGAATTTATAGGGGATCATTGGGTCCTTTTGAGGATCCCAAATTTCGGTATCAATACCATTGATGATGCCTGATCCTTTTGCCCGCTCCAGGTAAAACAAATATTCCAGGCCGTTCGAGCTGATGGAAAGTTCATATAAATAACTTGGCGATACGGTAGTAAAACGCCAGCAGCATTTTACTGCGGAAGCCAGCGGATTAATCATTCCTCCCCAATCCAGCAGGCCGGTTTTTGTCAGGTCAATTTCGGGCAGGTACGATAGCTTATCCCATCCAAATGCGCCGTGATATTGCCCGTTATGTATGGTTAACACAGTTGGCACATTTGCCAGCCGCGTATATAGCTTTGAATGCTGTAATAAAAATGGCACGAGCCCGGAGTGGTGATCGTGGCAATGGATCAGGTCCGGCGTTTGCTGCGAATAGCTGATCCAGTCTAAAAAAGCGATCTGGAAAGCGATGAATTGTTCCGTTTCATCGGGGTATTGATAAACCTCTTCGCGGTCTATCAAACCGGGAATCTTTACCAAATACAGTTCGAAGCCCAGTTTATCTGTCTTTTCCTTCAGTATTTCAAAATACAGCCGGCGGGTACCCAGCAGGGTAGAAGCCTGGAAAACAATATCGAAAACGTTTTCCTGTACAAATTTGCGGTTGTAATATGGCATAACAACAGCCGCCTTTAAACCTAACTGGTTTTGGTATTTGGGCAGTGCGCCCACCACATCGGCAAGACCGCCAACCTTGGCAACAGGATAACATTCGGCACTCAGGTGAAAAACTCTCATCAGAAATATTATTGGCTCAATTTAAGCAAAGAAACCATCAAATAAACAAATGTGTACTGATATAATGTTTGAAAAAATAATTTTTGCTATTTGTTCAGGGCATCAGGCCATTCATTTATAAATTAAGATTTTTAAGCTTGTTTCTTTGAAATATTGTTATTTTAAGGGCAATTATTGACTAATTTTTTATTTAAATAATAATCTGAAACAACTTGCAACCGATAAATAAATCATTTTATTTTCTTTTTCATTTCAGTCAGGGCTACCTGTAATTCCGTATCCGTGCCATTTAAAACATCATTTACATTGCGGGAGATCTCGATATCTGGTTTGATGCCTACGCCAACAAAATCGCGGCCATCAGGATAGGTATCCCTTTTGGTGCAAATTCGTGCGTCAAAACCTGGTAAGCTAACAGGCAGCGGTTGCCCGGTGCTGCCATATGTGCGTTGGCCAATGGTAGTGGCCCGGCCTTTTAAACCATCAAGAATGATTAAAAAATCCTCAGCGGCCGAAGCAGTGTTGTTGCTTGTTAAAACAATTAAAGGGGTGGATATTTTAGGGTCTTTTATAGCATTTTCAAACTTCATTGTATCGCCCTTGAACCAATAGTCGCCGTGGGCTGCCAGCGTGACTTTTTTCCCCCAGGCATTTAAATGCTCAAATTTAGTTGTGTCTTTTAATTGATAAGTGCCCCATGCGCGGTAGGCCGAAACATTATCGCGCGTTTTCCAGGCTGAACCCACAAGCAATTTTTGATCAGTAAAATATTTCAATATTTCGGCGCCTATTCCGGTATCACCGCCGCCGTTGCCCCTGATATCAAGGATAACACCTTTACAGATATATAATTGGGGCAAAACAGCTTTAAACTCCTTTATCAGGGTATCATCGCCAAATGTATTGAGCTTAACATAACCGATGCCGTCAATCATTTTAAAATCCATAACCTTAAAAGGCGGATTCGTTGTGCGCCTTGTCCATTTGGCACGGACAGTATGGAACTGGTAATTGTAAGGCACCATGTCGCCCTTTGGTGTGCGGAGCTTCAAATGCCATACCCTGGTTGAATCTGTGCCGTAAAACATCATATTGGCAGCCTGGTTCCAGCGTACATAGTCTGTTGAAGCACTTATATAGGGTAATATTTCATTTTCAGCATATTCTTTCGCAGGTATGCCGTCAACGCTTACCAGTTCGGAGCCAAGGGGTACCTGGTCTTTAAATTGAACAGGGATATCTGTGACAATAAATTTTTTATCAAAATTTTCAAAATTTATCCATCTATACCTTGATTTATGTGTCATCAGGCTACCCGGAAAGCCAAGATCGGTATGTCCGTCTTTAAGCAGGGCGCAAAAACGCTGCATTACCTGGTAATATTCCCAGGTGTTTTTAGTAGCTAAAACTTTAGGAATATAGGCCCGGTAAGTGCTGTCCCAATTTATTTTTGCATGATCAAAATAGGCGAAATTATAACTTACTTCCGACCAGAACTTACTCAGGCCATAAAGCTTATCGGCCGCCGAAAGGTTAGCAACGGTGTCAATTTGAGCAAACAAAGAACTTGCATTAAAAAACAAGGCAAATAACAAGAGGTAAAATGGTTTTTTCATATTGATTTGATTAAAGGTTATTTCCTTAGGGCAATATAAAAAACATTCAACAGTTAAGAAAATAAATTAACTGCGGAGTGCGCCATTTTATCTAAAGAGCTTTAACTTATTCAACCGAATCTAACCCAATCCAACTTAATCAACTAACCCATCAATGCGCTTCCAGCCAATTCACCCCTGTGCCAATTTCTACCATAATAGGCACGGTAGTTTTAATGGCATTTTTCATATTTTCCATAATGATGGGTTTTACAATTTCCACCTCATGGTGCGGCACATCAAACACCAACTCATCATGCACCTGCATGGTCATGCGGGCATCCAGGTTGCGGGCTTTAAATTCGCGGTGGATGTTGATCATGGCAATCTTGATCATATCCGCAGCCGAACCCTGTATCGGCGCGTTAATGGCATTTCGCTCCGCAAAGCCGCGCACGGTAGCGTTAGCCGAATTAATATCCCGCAGATACCTGCGGCGGCCCATTAGTGTACACACATAGCCGTTTTCGCGCGCAAAATTCATGGTATCAGCCATGTAGTTTTTGATGCCGGGGTATTGCGCGAAATAGTTATCAATAATTTCGGCGGCTTCCTTGCGGGGTATGCCCAAACTTTGTGATAAACCAAAAGCCGATTGCCCGTAAATAATCCCAAAGTTTACTGCTTTGGCATTGCGGCGCTGGGTGCTGGTCACTTCTTCCAGGCTGATGCCATAAACATTAGCTGCAGTAGCAGTATGGATATCGAGATTTTGCACAAAGGCTTCCATCATATTGGCGTCCTTGCTGATCTCGGCGATAATGCGCAATTCGATCTGCGAATAATCCGCAGAAACAATGGTATGGCCGCTATCCCTCGGAATAAAAGCTTTTCTTACTTCCCGCCCGCGCTCGGTGCGGATGGGGATATTTTGCAGGTTAGGGTTGTTGGAGCTTAAACGCCCGGTAGCCGCCACCGCCTGGTTATAGGAAGTATGCACCCTGCCTGTTTTGCGGTTTACCATGGTTGGCAGTGCATCCACATAAGTTGATTTCAACTTTTGCAGCTGACGGAAATCAAGGATATCCCTTACAATATCGCTTTTTGCGGCGAGGCCCATCAATACATCTTCGCCTGTCTGATACTGGCCGGTTTTGGTTTTTTTAGCCTTCGGATCAAGCATCAATTTTTCAAACAACACTTCCCCCAATTGCTTTGGCGACGCAATGTTGAAACGAACCCCGGCTTTTTCGTAAACTGTTTTCTCCAGCTTGCTGATATCGGTTTCCAGCACTTTTGAAAACTCTTTCAGCGTTTCATGGTCTATCAATACCCCTTCATACTCCATATCGGCCAGCACGTATATCAGCGGGTTCTCAATTTCGTTCACCAGTTTTTCGCTTTCAACTTCTTTTAGTTTTGGTTCGAAAATGGTTTTCAGCTGCAAGGTAATATCAGCATCTTCCGCCGCGTATTCCTTTATTTTTTCTATCTCCACATCGCGCATGCTGCCCTGGTTTTTGCCTTTTGCGCCGATAAGCTCCGTAATGGAAACGGGCTTATAACCCAGGTAATTTTCCGAAAGCACGTCCATGCCGTGGCGGGTATCCGGATCAATCACATAATGGGCCATCATGGTATCAAACAACTCGCCTTTTACTTCAACGCCATACCATTTCAGTATTAAAACGTCAAATTTTATGTTCTGCCCTATTTTCCCGATGGAAGCATCTTCCAGCACGGGTTTAAACTCATTTACAATGCCCTGTGTTATTGCCTGGTCTGCCGGGACAGGGATATACCAGGCCTCGCCGGGTTTTACAGCGAAGGATAAGCCTACCAGTTCGCAATCATTGGCATCTGTACCGGTGGTTTCAGTATCGAAGCAAAAGCTTTTTTGTTTCGCAAGGATCTCAATAAGCGCATTTCTTTTTTCGGAGGTATCTGCCAGGTGATATTCATGAGCAACGGTATTGATATTTTTGGCATCTACCGCAACAGGCGGTTCATAAATATCCTGTACATCAACCGCCAATACCGGGCGGCTATCATCCACAGGAACGCCAAACAAATCTGTTTGAAAGCCTGCTGCCCGTGTTTCGGTAATGCTGAAATCATCCCCAAAAACACGTTTTCCCAGGGTGCGGAATTCCAGTTCCGCAAATAATGGCTCCAGCAGGTCTTTGCTTGGGGGGCCCATCGCCAGGCCTTCTTCATCCAGTTCAACCGGAACATTTAAGTTGATGGTAGCCAGTTTTTTTGACATCAACCCCTGCTCCGCAAATTGCTCTACATTTTCGCGCTGCTTGCCTTTTAATTCATGACTATGGCTGATGATCTCTTCCATCGAACCGTATTGTTTGATCAATGATTTGGCTGTTTTTTCGCCGATACCAGGGATACCGGGGATATTATCCACCGCATCTCCCCAAAGGCCTAAAATATCTATCACCTGCTCCACACGCTCAATTTCCCATTTCTCCAAAACTTCTTTTACACCCAGGATCTCCATCTCGTTACCCATGCGCGCGGGTTTGTAGATAAAAATATTATCTGATACCAATTGCGCGAAATCCTTATCCGGGGTCATGCAATAAACCTGGTAGCCTTCTATTTCAGCTTTTTTGGCGAGGGTACCGATAATATCATCCGCCTCATATCCATCCGAAGTAATTACCGGGATATTAAAACCCAGGATCACTTTAAAAATATAGGGAATAGCGGTTGCCAGATCTTCGGGCATGGATTCCCGCTGGGCTTTGTACTCAGCAAAATCAATATGGCGTTCTGTAGGCGCTTCCGTATCAAAAACCACGGCCATGTGGGTGGGTCTTTCTTTTCTGATCACTTCCAGCAGGGTATTGGTAAACCCCATCACCGCCGAAGTATTTAAACCGCCCGAGGTAAAACGCGGGGTTTTGCTCAAAGCAAAATGCGCCCGGTAAATAAGGGCCATGCCATCCAGGAGAAATAGTTTTTTCATTTTTTTATAATGATTACACCGATTGTTGTTTTTTGATTTCACCGATTGATTATGATGATTAAACCGATCTATCAAAAATGTGTGTTTCAAAAATACAACTAATGTTGATTAACAAAACTAATCGGTGAAATCGTTTTTACAAATCAGGGAAATCCCTTCTAAAAATCGGTGAAATCATAAAGTAATCGGTGTAATCCTATTTAAAAGAACAATCCGGCAAATGATCGTTCACCATGCCGGTGGCCTGCATGTGCGCGTAACAAATTGTCGTTCCAAAAAATTTGAACCCGCGTTTTTTCATATCCTTGCTGATGGCATCGGAAATAGGCGTACTTGCCGGGATGCTATATGAGTAGTTGATAATCGGCTTACCATCGGGCATAAAGCTGTACAGGTATTTGTCAAACGAGCCGAATTCTTTTTGTACCTCTATAAAAAGCTTTGCATTGTTTATGGACGATAAAACTTTTAAACGGTTGCGGATAATTCCCTCATCATTCAATAAACGCTCCGCATCCTTATCATCAAAAGCGGCTACTTTTTGCACATCGAAATCAGCATAAGCTTTGCGATAACCTTCGCGCCGGCGCAAAATAGTGATCCAGCTTAAACCAGCCTGGGCAGATTCGAGCACCAGGAACTCGAACAACTTTTTATCGTCGTGAATCTCTTTACCCCATTCTTCGTCGTGATAATCCATATAAAGCGGGTCAGTACCCGGCCAGGCGCACCTTTTTATTTCCGGAGTTTGCAGTTTTGAGTTTGCAGTTTGCATAGCGTTGTCTTAAAATGCTAAATTAAAAATTAATACCTGCAAACTGCCAACTTTTAACTGCCAACTGAACACAATTCATCCCAGTACTCAACAGCCCTTCTGTAATGCGGTATCACTATCGAGCCGCCCACTAAATTGGCGATCATGAAAACTTCGTTTAATTCCTCGTGGTTAACACCGGCTTCGTGGCATTTGCCCAAATGATATTTAATGCAATCATCACAGCGCAAAACCATTGAGGCTACCAGGCCAAGCATTTCTTTGGTTTTTACATCCAGTGCGCCATTGGCATAAGTGGTGGTATCCAACGCAAAAAACCGTTTAATATTAGTGTTGGCGGTTTCCATTATCCTGTCGTTCATTTTGGTACGATAGGATTCAAAATCTTCTATTAGTGACATTTTCAATTGGGGGTGAATGATTAAATGAATTTTATCTCGGTTAAATACATATACTCACTGCTACTCTTTTTAAATACGAAATTGTTCCAAAAATCGTCATCATCAAAATTAGACCGTGCTTCAATGAGGTACTTCATATCATCCAATTGCGATATTGGTGAAAAAATCTTCACGATAAGGTCATAGCTTGGTTTTTCGTCGTACGGATTTAAGATGAAGTATGTCCAGTTATATAATTTATCTTCTTTTAAATTATAAAGGTAAAACTGTAATGATGTTTTTTTACGGTTATCGGTAACAACAAAAATCATTAAACAAAATTGTCGGTGTGACGGAATTAAAAAATTACAATCTTGTCCATAAAAACCCCAAACGGTCTGATATTTCGTCGGGTAATGTGTTTTGAGCCTGATAATTAATGGGGTGTAAACTGCTTTTTTGATATAATCTTGAAAGGAAAGATTTATTTTTGATTTATTTTCTGTCCTAACCAATGAAACCAGTTCCGAGTGGCCAACGAAGGGTCTTAGTTCCACAGGTATCGTCACAGGCGCATTCTCATTTCTCGCACGGGCATGATTCATCAATTGTACATAATGTTCCGCTGTTTCCAGGAAAATGCTGCTTTTAAAAAAGTGGTCTTTTATTGAATTTTTAACCCTGTCGACTTTACTTTTAAGTAGTTTATTTTTATCTTTATTATCGGAAAAACAACAATCTCTTAAAATATTCCATTCATCAAAATCAAATTCTCCTGTATAGGCAATCAAAAGGCTTTTGTATATGCCTTCCTCAATACGTTCCTCAGTTGACTTATATGTAAAGGTGTTTTGGTCTATGTATTTTCTTGTCTTTTCTGTTGTTTCGGGTAAAAAACAAACTGCTGAATGCCCACTGTTTGAAAGTTCAAAAAGGTAATCATACTCATAAAACATTGACTTTTTAATTGGCATAAAAGCAAAGGCTACAAAGCGCTTCTGTGTTTCATCAAAAAAACCGCCTAACAGGCGTTTAAAGATCTTTTCATGAAGATGTGGCTTTAAAACTTCCTTGACCTTTTCTTTTTCAGATTCAAGCAATAAAATAAACTCGTCAAGCATTTAAGATAAAATTTGGATAAGTGAAATCTATTAAAAAAATCCGAAATCGAACCTCCGAAATCCGAAATAAAATATACTATTTTTATATCCTTAATCCAAACACCATGGAAAGCCTTTCCCCCAATATTTTTGTTGAAGACATGAATGAAACTATCGCCTTTTACATGTCGATAGGGTTTCAGTTGGTAATGACCGTACCAGAAGCCGGTAATGAATTTGTTTGGGCGATGATGAACAATGGCGATGTAACTATTATGTTCCAAACCTTTGAAAGTCTGGGGAACGAATTGCCGAATATCAGCCGCAGCAACGGCGGCTCGCTTTTGTTTTATATCAAACTGAAAAAGATCAGGGAGTTTTTTGAGTTGATCAGTGAAAAGGTGACCATTGTTAAAGGCCTTGAAACCACTTTTTACGGTGCTACCGAATTCTCTATCCTGGATAACAATAACTACGTTTTAACTTTTGCCGAAGACGAATAATGATCGATTTTATCCGCGCCGACCATATTCATATTTGTGTTCCCGCTGAACGGCTCGAAGAGGCCCGGCAATTTTATACCGGCATCATCGGCCTGAAATTAATTGAACGGCCCGACAAGATCTTTGGCAACGCGGGTTACTGGTTTGATATCGGCAACATACAATTGCATATCGGGGTGGAACCAGCCCTGGCGCGATCCATCAGGCATACCGCCTTTGAGGTTGCCGATGTTGAAGCGGCAAGGTATTTGCTGGAAAGAAACGATATTGAAATTATTGAAGAACCGAAGATTCCCGGTCGTAGCCGTTTTGCGTTTATCGACCCATTTGGCAACCGGATGGAATTATTGCAAATGATTGATTTATAAGATTATATTCTTTAAATTTAACCATGTTTTAATTTAAAAACGGCTTATGAAATTCATTTCCCCTAAAATTCACGGAATAATTGACTATTTGACGGTGATCGTGTTGCTCGTTTCGCCCGCTTTTTTTGGTTTTACCGGTACGCTGGCTATCTTTACCTATGCGCTGGGGGCAGTTCATCTGCTGCTATCTGTTTTAACCGATTATCCTTTGGGGATTTTTAAAGCCATCCCGGTTACCATACACGCCACTATTGAGGTTTTGGTGGGCATTATACTTATTATCCTGGCGTACACCCTATTTGGCGACAACCCCGACGGTAAGCTTTTTTATGTGATCTTCGGTACGGTGATATTACTTACCTGGCTGGTAACTGATTATATGGGCAACGAATTTAACGAAGCTACCCTATAGCGCCAGTTCAATCGAGGGGTCCCAGAACAGTTTTTTAAAATCCTGCACCTGGTCGTCTTCTACTTTTACGCCCTCGCTTTCCAGCAATTGCTGCATCAGGTTGCCGCCGAAATTAAATTTAGCAGTTAACAAACCCTGCCTGTTTACCACCCTGTGCGCAGGTACCGGCGGCATCGCTCTTCCGCAGGCCTGCATTGCCCAGCCCACCATCCGCGATGAGCCTTTTGTGCCCAGGTAAGCCGCAATTGCACCATACGAAGTTACCCTGCCTGCAGGGATCAGCCGCACTACCTCATAAACCCTTTCGAAAAAATTGTCGTCTTTCATTGGCGTTTTATATTAAATCTGTATCGCCTCACCCCGGCCCTCCCCAAGGGAGAGGGAGTAAACGCGCTCTTTATTCTTAAAGCCCTCTCCCCTGGAGGGGGTTTGGTGAGGCCTTACTCAAACGAAAACTTCAAATAATTAATATTCTTATCGTGCTTCAAATATTTCTTTTCGTAATAGGTTTTGATGGAAAGCACCTCGTCTGCAAATTCAGAATGATAAAGATCTTCCGTTTTGATGTGCAGATTCATCCCGGTTTCGGCAATTTTTTCAGCGGTGTAAGCATGCAGGCCATCATTATCCGTTTTCAAATTGATAAAGCCGCCGGGTTTCAAAATCAGCTTATACTTATCCAGGAACCGGGACGAGGTTAGCCTTTTCTTTTCGCGGCTCACCTGCGGTTGCGGGTCGGGGAAGGTGATCCAGATCTCATCCACTTCGCCTTCGCCAAAATAATCCAGTATGGTTTCTATCTGGATCCGCAGGAATGCCACGTTGGGTACGCCGTCTTCCAGTGCAGTTTTGGCGCCGCGCCAGATGCGGTTGCCCTTATAATCTATCCCAATAAAATTCTTTTCCGGGAACAACCGGGCCAGGTTCACCGTGTATTCTCCCTTGCCGCAGGCCAGCTCCAGCACTACCGGTTTATTGTTTTTAAAATGACCGGCACCCCATTGGCCCTTAAAGGGTTTCCCGGCATCCAACTGCAAAACGTTACTGAAAGTGTTTACTTCGGCAAAACGCCTTAATTTATCTTTTCCCAATTCAAAAAATTAAAGCGCAAAAATAGGATTTTAATTTTTAGGCACTCCCGCTTTTGTAACAATCCCATCACAAAACCGCCTCCCACGCACTTAACCGCCAATATTTGTATATTAGTGGAACTATTAACTGACCATGAAGAAACTATTACTTTTTTGTGGGGCCATACTTGTGGCCCGGCTGTGTTTTGCACAGGAAACATTTCCTGTTAATGGCCCGTGGGATGTCCGCCCCGGTCAGTATGCCTTTATCAATGACAATATAGTCGCCAGTGCCGATCAGCCCGTCACCAAAGGCACTTTGCTGGTTAAAGGCCGCGTGATTGAAGGGATTGGCGCAGATTTGGCGGTACCGAAAGGTTATGTGGTGATCGACCTGAAGGGCAAATATATTTACCCCGGCCTGATTGATGCCTATACCACTTATGGCATGCCCGAAGCTCCGCGGGCGGCATTCCCACAGGGTGGAGGCTTTGGCCGCATTCCCGTTTACACGTCAACCAAACCCGGCGCTTATAACTGGAACGAGGCCATCAAGCCCGAAATGAATGCCAAAGCAATTTTCCACGCCGATGCTTCAAAAGCAGAAGAGCTGCGCAAAAACGGGTTCACCACGGTGCAAACACTCATCCACGATGGTATTGCACGCGGCACATCTGCGGCAGTTACTTTGGGGGATGAACGCGATAACGAACTGATGCTGAACGACCAGGCAGCAGCGCATTACTCATTCACAAAAGGTACGGCGGCAACCAATTACCCATCGTCATTAATGGGATCAATCGCCTTGCTCCGCCAGACGTATTACGATGCCGAATGGTACAAAAACCAAAAAGAAGAATACAATATCTCGCTGGACGATTTTAATAAAGAGCAAACCATTCCGCAGGTATTTGAGGTTACCGACGCCCTGATGGTGTTACGTGCCAACAAAATCGCCAAAGAATTCGGCAAACAATATATCTATAAAACTGACGGTAAAGAATACCGCCGCCTGGATGCCATAAAAGGTACCGGCAGCAGTTTCATCATCCCGTTAACCTTTCCCGAGCCATATGATGTAGAAGATCCGCTGGACGCCCGCAACATCAGCTACACGCAATTAAAAGATTGGGAGCTATCGCCAACCAACCCCGCAGCTTTGGAAAAAGCGGGCATCAACTTCGCCATTACTTCATACGGTTTAGATAAGCCCGCTGATTTTTGGAATAACCTGCGTACGGCTATTGATTACGGGCTGAGCGAAAAACAAGCTTTAAAAGCATTAACCATTGTCCCCGCCGAAATGCTGGGGATAGCCGATAAAACAGGCACCCTGGCCAAAGGGAAAATAGCCAGTTTTATCATCACCTCCGACGATCTGTTTAAAAAAGACGATATCATTTATGAAAACTGGGTGGAAGGGCGTCAATATGTGGTTACCCGCATGGATGTAACCGACCTGCGCGGCAATTACGTTTTAGCCAGCGATGCCCTACAGGGCTTAACCCTCAAGATTAGCGGTACGCCGGGGAGTTATGACGTAAATTTGGAGCGGAGTGCCGACAGCGTACAGGCAAAAGGCACCATCACCCGCAGCGGCGATATGGTAAGCATCTATTTCGACCTAAAAAATAAACCCACTGGCAATATCCGGCTGAACGGTTATATCACCGGCTTGAGCCCGCTTTCGTTTGGTGGAAACGGAATTTTGCCTGATGGTACCGATATTAAATGGAGTGCCACTTATACCAGCCCGGCCACTGGCGGAAATAACAAGAAAGACCAGGCTAAGCCGGATACTACTGCGGGCCCGGTGATTTATCCGTTCGGTGCTTACGGGGCGGCTCAATTACCAAAGGCCGAAACCGTGTTGTTTAAAAACGCTACCGTTTGGACAAACGAAAGCCAGGGTATTTTACAAAACACCGACGTGCTGATCGCCAACGGCAAAATAAAAGCCATCGGCAAAAACCTCTCAGATGCAGGCGCGAAAGTGATCGACGCTACAGGTAAACACCTGTCGCCGGGCATCGTTGACGAGCACTCGCATATTGCCATTACCAACGGCATCAACGAAGGCACCCAAGCCGTTACAGCTGAAGTACGGATCGGCGATGTACTCAACCCCGAAGACATCAGCATTTACCGGCAGCTGGCCGGCGGGGTAACTACTTCGCAAATATTACACGGCTCGGCAAACCCAATCGGCGGCCAAAACCAGGTGATCAAACACCGCTGGGGGGTACTGCCCGAGGAATTGAAAGACGAAAACGCGCCTGAGTTTATCAAATTCGCCCTGGGCGAAAATGTGAAAGGCAGCAACAATTCGTATGCCCAGGGTGCAACCCTGCGCTACCCGCAAACACGCATGGGTGTGGAGCAGGTCTATGTAGATGAGTTTACCCGCGCAAAAGAATATAAGGCTGCCCGCGCCATAAAAGGCAACCTGGTGCGCCGCGACCTGGAGCTGGATGCCATCGTGGAAATTCTTGACGGTAAGCGTAATATCACCTGCCACTCCTATGTACAATCGGAAATTAATATGTTGATGCATGTGGCCGATTCTATGGGCTTTAAGATCAACACCTTTACCCACATCCTTGAAGGCTATAAGGTAGCTGATAAAATGAAGGCGCACGGCATCAACGGCTCAACTTTTTCGGACTGGTGGGCCTATAAAATGGAAGTTGCCGAAGCTATCCCTTACAATGGCGCCATTATGCACAACGAAGGTGTAAACGTTGCCTTTAACTCAGACGACGACGAAATGGGCCGCCGCCTTAACCAGGAAGCCGGCAAAGCGGTAACCTATGGCAAGGTAAGTGAGGAGGAAGCGCTGAAATTTGTTACCCTTAACCCTGCCAAAATGCTGCATATTGATAAATGGGTGGGCAGTATTAAACCGGGCAAGGATGCGGATTTAGTGCTATGGTCCGCTGATCCGTTATCGATTTACGCGGTGGTACAAAAAACCTATGTGGATGGTATCCCTTATTGGGATATTGATAAAGATGCCGCCAACCAAAAGGCCATGAAAGCCGATGAAGCACGCATCATCCAGAAGATGATCACCGCTAAAAATAAAGGCGCGGCAACGCAAAAGGCTCCGGGCCGCAGGCCACGAAGTGAGGAAGAGGAAGAAGATGACTAGCCCCCCGACCCCCTAAAGGGGGAGGAGCAGGAAGGGTTATATTAAAATATACGATGTTAAATAAACAAAATTCATACACAGGACATTAAAATTCCCATTTAGGGGGCCAGGGGCTTATGAAAAAGATATTTTTAATTTTTAGCGTGGCGTTGCTGAGCATTTCCTTCGCTTTCGGGCAGGCGAGTATCGCTCCCGCCAAACCGCAAACCAAACCGGTTATCATTGCGGGCGCAACCATACATGTTGGCAACGGGCAGTTGATCAACAATGGCTATATCGCTTTTGATAAAGGCAAAATCACGGCCATTGGCGAAGGTGCTGCGCCAAATACCAGCGGTGCCGATGTGATCGATGCTACAGGCAAACAAATTTACCCGGGCTTTATTTGCCCGATAACCAGCCTTGGGCTGGTGGAAATTGAAGAAGGCGCGCGCGGTACCGTGGATGAGGAGGAAACAGGAGAACTGAACCCCGATGCCCGCTCCCTGGTGGCTTTTAATACTGATTCCAAAGTGATCCCTACCGTTCGTTCAAACGGGATCCTGCTGGCACAGCCAACGCCAACGGGCGGCATCATTTCCGGCGAATCATCCGTGGTACAGCTGGATGCCTGGAACTGGGAAGACGCCGCTTATAAAACCGATATAGGCATTCACTTAACCTGGCCGGTTGCGGTGGTTAATAATCGCCGCAGGGCGGCCCCAACACCGGGCACTCCGCAGGAATCGCCTGCCGAAAGGGCGCAAAAAGCTATTGATGCGATTGAAAAACTATTTTCAGAAGCAAAAGCATACGCCGAAATTGCCAAACCCGAAGTAATTAATGTACGTTTTGAAGCAATGAAAGGCCTGTTTAACGGTAGCAAAAAATTGTTTGTAAATGCCGATGGCGCAAAGGAAATTATGCAGGCGGTAGCATTCGCCAAAAAAATGGGCATATCAGCGGTTATTGTAGGGGGAAGTGAATCGTACCTGGTAACTGATGTGCTGAAAAACAATAACGTACCTGTAATCATAAGGGAGACGCAAAGGCTGCCCGACAGGGCCGAGGATGATGTTTACCTGCCCTATAAACTGCCCAAGATGTTGCAGGATGCCGGTGTACTATATGGGTTGACAGGTATCGGTTTCTGGCGCCAGCGCAACCTCCCTTTTGAAGCCGGACAGGCAGTAGGCTATGGTTTAACAAAAGAACAGGCTTTAAGCATGATCACCCAAAACAACGCCAAAATTTTAGGGATCGACAAAACTACCGGGACGCTGGAAGTAGGGAAAGATGCTAATCTGTTTATTTCAACGGGGGATGCGTTGGATATGATCACATTGGATGTGATCAAAGCCTTTATACAGGGCAGGGACATCAACCTGGATAACCTGCACAAGCAGCTTTACCAAAAGTGGAGTAATAAATATGGTTTGAAAACGGATTTGTAAGCGTTTTTTCTTGCCCGCAAATAGCAATAGCGATGGGTTTGAAACCCATCGCTATTGCTATTAAAAGAACGCAAGATAGCTGTTTACCTGGCTTACGGTACCTAAAATGTGGCTTAAACTGCAATGTGGCTCTTACGTTTAACATGAATCTTCGCCATGTCAATACAACATAGTAAACCAAAATTTATAATGCTATTTTTGAAAATTAGCTAAATTTATCTGCCAACAGTGCTCAACCGCTTTACCCAATCCGCCTACCACACCATTTGTGATCAACTCGCGGCAGCGGATACAGATTTAGCCGCTATCATCAAAATCCATGGTTATCCGCCGTTCTGGTCGCGGCCAAATACCTTCGAAACCTTAGTGCACATCATCCTGGAACAGCAGGTTTCCCTGGCATCGGCATTATCAGCATTAAATAAATTGAAGGAAAGGGTGCAGCAATTAACCCCCGCAAGATTATTATTGCTGACCGATGAAGAGATGCGCGCCTGCTACGTAAGCCGCCAAAAATCGGGCTATATAAAATACCTGGCCGAGGCGTTGTTAAGCGGCCAACTAAATTTAACCGCACTGGAAGATATGCCCGACGAACAGGTAAGGGCGAAACTTGTCGCCATGAAAGGCATAGGCAACTGGACGGCTGATGTTTACCTGATGTTTGTTTTACAGCACCCCGATGTATTTCCCATTGGCGACCTTGCCGCCGTAAACGCAATGAAACGTGTAAAAAAACTTCCTGCCGAAACCACCAGGGAACAATTGCTCGAAATGGCCGTTAACTGGCAACCCTACCGCACCATTGCCACCATGCTGTTATGGCATTTTTATTTATCGGCGCCCCGGGAAAAAAGAGCGGCGATTTGAGTTTCGCATCAAAATTGATTAAAACTAAACTTAGTTTGATATAAGAATCAGCATACAATTGCAAAAGGCCCTAATTGCGGGCTAAATCAGCTACTTCTTCCCCAACCAGGCTGCCCATAGCCACACCCATTCCGTTACACCTTACGGCGCAAAAAATATTGGGTTCAACCTGTTTTACAATTGGGCTGATGTCTTCGCCAAAACCCATAATACCACTCCACCAGTAATCAATTTCAAAATCCTGGCCGGGCAATATTACTTCTTTCAGATAATGCAACAGTTTATTTTTTACGGTTTCGGTATGTCCGAAATCCCAGGTTTCTTCGGCTTTATAATCCAGGTTCCGACCGCCGCCAAACAAAACCCGACCGTCAATATTCCTGAAATAATAATAGCCTTCATCAAAATGGTAGGTACCTTTCAGCTTTAACCCTTCCATTGGTTTGGTAATCAAAACCTGCCCCCTGCCGGGGATAACCTTTAGTTCTGGAAATAACTGATTGGCAAAAGCATTGGTGGCCAGTATCACTTTCCCGGTTTTAAAATTTCCCTGCGAGGTTTTAAGGCTGATGGAACTGCCTTCGTTATTAATTTCCTTTATCTCACAATTATTTAAAACAATCACCCCCTTATCGTATACCTTATTTAATAAGGTGCGCATCATTTTACCGGTGTGCAACTGCCCCTCATACGGGTTATATATCATCCGGCTCACGCCTTTAAAACCAAAAACTGTTATTTTGTCATTCGCGGCTGAATAAATGTCGCTGTGCCCGATGGCCTCTTTAAATAATTTATTCAGCCTGTCCATCTGGTCAAGGCAATGTTCTGCCTTTTCCCTCTCGCCATCCATAAATATTTCATAGCCGCCATGCTGCCGGTAATCTATACCTGCATCTCCAAGGTTTTCGCGCAGGCGCTGCAGGCCCTGCCATTTATAGCGCACCAGGCGTGCCACCTCCTCTTCCGAAGACTTTTCTATCGACACAAGTTGCTCTGATACAGAGCCAAAGCAGGCAAAGCCGGCATTTTTGGTGCTTGCACCCGTTGGTAAAAACCCACGCTCAAGCACCAGTACTTTTAAGGCAGGCTGTTGCTTTTTTAAATGCAGGGCGGCACTCAACCCAACAATACCACTACCGATGATAATGATATCAGCATTGTCAATAAACGCAGTGCGTTCCCAGTACGAAAATGTGTTTGTTTCCAATTTATATGGCGTTTTACGGAATACTTTTTGATTTACCCTGTAATATAGTCGAAAGTCCAACGTCAAAAGTATAGAATTAATATTGTTTTGAATTAAGGTCGCGGACTTTAGAATCAACACTAAAAATAAAAAAATGGATCATTTATCATTTATTACAGGATATATAACAATGGGATCGGCGTGGCTTTTAATGATCGTCATCGCAATAGTAAGTTTTATTGTTCAATGGCGGTTTAAAAGTAAATTTAGTCAATACGCACAAATTCCTTTGTCATCAGGGCTTTCCGGCCAGGAAGTTGCCGAAAGGATGCTGCGCGACAACGGCATTTATGATGTGCAGGTAATTTCGGTTGAGGGACAGCTGACCGACCATTATAACCCCGAAACCAAAACGGTTAACCTTAGCCCGGATGTGTTTTACAGCCGGAGTGTTGCTTCTGCGGCAGTGGCAGCGCACGAATGCGGACACGCGGTACAGCATGCCAAAGCTTACAGCTGGCTGAGCCTGCGCACGGCGTTGGTTCCGGTTATCAATGTCGCATCAACCCTAACCCAATGGACATTATTTATCGGCGTGATGCTGTTGTTTTTTATGCATAACCCCTTTGTGCTGGCCGTTGGTGTAGCCGCGCTGGCATTGGTTACCACATTTAGTTTTATCACCCTGCCGGTTGAGTTTGACGCGAGCAACAGAGCAATTGCCTGGCTGAATAACAATTACAGCGTTATGCAAACCAGCCAGGAACACGAACAGGCAAAAGACGCCCTGTGGTGGGCCGCCATGACCTATGTTGTTGCAGCTTTGAGCGCCCTGGCGACGCTGCTGTATTATGCATCATTCCTGTTCAACAGGAGAAACTGAGGTATGGTGAAAGCAATATTTATAAATAACAAAACATTTCAATTCCCTGTTTGCTTGTGCAGGTGGGGGATTTTTGTTTAAGAGTAATTTTACAAATATGCCCGGCGTCATTTTTGGCGCTTTCCCTGTTCTTATTTTTGATATTGTTCTTTCTATAACGGTCCGGTGTTTTAAACTAATCTGCCATGAAAAAAACGGCATTTGTAATAGTGTTGCTTTCGGTTATGTGTTTAACCCTATCCGCAATTCCGCAACAGGCTCACCCTGTTAAGTCAAAACGGGATACCGTCCGCAATGTCAAAAATCAACCCAAACCCAAAGTTGTTAAAGGCCGGAGAGCGCGTATGCGTTTACAGGAAAAACAGATAAAACATCACGAAAAACAATCAAAAAAGGTTGATTCGGCTCAAAAAAAATTGAACAGGGAACTGCAAAGAAAAGACAGTTAATATCCAGGCTGACCCAGCCAATAAATTGATATATAACTTTCCCGCAAAATATAATCTAAACATTACTGACTATTGTTTGTCGTATAGATAATTAATATTTAAAAAAATGAAAAATATATCCAAAATAATTGTTTTTATATGTGCGATGGCCTTTGCTTTGCCCCACACATTTGCGCAAGTGAGCATAGGTGTGGGGATTTCGGCAAATATAGCCCCGCCCGAATTACCGGTTTATGAACAGCCGGAATGTCCGTCGGACGGCTATTTATGGCAACCCGGCTATTGGGCCTACGACCCTGATGGGGGTTATTACTGGGTACCCGGCGTTTGGGTGGCACCGCCAACCAGGGGTTATTTATGGACCCCGCCCTATTGGGGATTTGAAGGTGGCGCTTACGGATTTCATATAGGTTACTGGGGCCCGCATGTAGGTTTTTACGGCGGCCTTAATTACGGATTCGGATACGGAGGCGAAGGTTTTTACGGCGGAAGATGGCAAGGTAACCGATTTATGTATAATACCGCGGCATGGCATATTAACCGTACTGTGATCCACAATACATACATTAACAACACTTATGTCCGCAACACTAATCGTTACAGTTTTAATGGCCCGGGTGGCGCTAACAGGCGACCAAATGCAGGCGAGGAAGCGGCAATGCGTGAACGCCACATCCAGGCTACCTCAAGGCAAATGGCACACCAGCAGGCGGCAAGGCAAAACAAAGCCCAGTTTGCCAATGTTAACCACGGACACCCGGCTGCAGCAGCTATGAACAGGGTGAATGGCCGTGCATTTAACGAAAGCGGCCACGTTGCTACAATGCAGCGCCAGCGTGCTACACAACAACACCAGGCAACTCAGCAACGCCAACAGGCTACACAACAACGTCAGCATGCTACACAACAACGTCAGGCTACACAACAACACCAGGCAACTCAGCAACGCCAACAGGCTACGCAACAACGCCAGCATGCTACACAACAACGTCAGGCTACACAACAGCGCCAGGCTACACAACAACGTCAAACCCAACAGCAAAGGCCCGCTCAGCAACAACGTCCTGCTCAACAACAGCAAAGACCGGCACAACAACGTCCCGCGCAACAGCAAAGGCCGGCACAGCAACGTCCTGCTCAACCGAACAAACAGCATAACGGAGGAAGATAACGACCGTTGCTGATTCAGTATATTTATCCCTGCTTAATTAAATTGAGCGGGGATTTTTTTGTTGTTAGCTGTTTATATGATTCAGTCAAAAATTTCTAAATAAAAGCGCTGTTTGAAATATGAAAAATAAGGTTTAAGGCAAATATTTTACCTGGTGAGAAATTTATTTTAAACTTTCTGACTGATTAATTGTCATATAGTTAGTTAATTAATCAAAATAAATTTACCATGAAAAAGATAGCAAAAATATTGATACTGATAAGTGCAATAGCCTTTGCTGTGCCAAAGACATATGCACAGGTAAGTGTTGGCGTAGGCATATCCGCAGGGATAGCGCCGCCGGCATTACCGGTTTACGAACAACCAGCCTGCCCGGTTGACGGTTATATATGGCAACCCGGGTATTGGGCTTATGACCCCGACGACGGCTATTACTGGGTACCAGGTGTATGGGTGGCGCCGCCGGATCCGGGCTACTTGTGGACCCCTCCATACTGGGGTTTTGCAGCCGGGATTTACGGCTTCCACCCTGGTTACTGGGGCTTAAGTGTAGGTTTTTACGGAGGCATTAATTATGGCTTCGGTTATGGAGGCTTCGGTTTTTACGGCGGAAGATGGGATCATGACAGGTTTATGTACAATGCTGCGGTTTGGCATGTAAACCGAACATTTATCCGTAATACCTATATCGACCGTACCGTTATCCGGAACAACACCTATAATACCTACAATCATTACAGTTTTAACGGCCCGGGCGGCGCTCATGCAAGGCCTACCAGGTTTGAAGAAGCAGCAATGCGCCAACATCATATACCGGCAACAGCCAGCCAGATGGCGCATCAGCAGGTAGCAAGGGCAAACCGTGCGCAGTTTGCAAGGGTAAATCATGGGCATCCTGCTGCGGTGGCTATGAACAGGGTTAACGGACACGCTTATACCGCCCGCGGCCATGTTGCATCGCGTTCTGCTTTCAGGACCAACGCGGTATATAATGCCGCAGCGCGGCAACAACGCCAGCACCAGAATATGCAGGCACAACGCCAGCGCACAACTGAAAACCGGGTAGCCCAGCGTCAGCGCGCCAACGAAAATATGCGTACACAGCGTCAGCATACTACTGAGCAGCGCATGGCACAGCGTCAGCATGCGACTGAACAACGCCAGACTCAGCGTCAACAGGCTGCTGTACAACGTCAGCATGCTACCGAACAACGCCAGGCTCAGCAGCAAAGGATGCAACAGCGCCAGAATATGCAGGCACAGCGTGCGCAGCAACAACAACATATGCAGCAACAACGCCAGAATATGCAGGCACAGCGTGCACAGCAACAACAACGTATGCAACAACAGCGCCAGAATATGCAGGCACAGCGTGCGCAGCAACAACAACGAATGCAACCACAGCGGGCACAGCTTCAGCAGCGTCCGGCACAACAACAGCGTCCTAACAGGCAAAGGCCTGGTGTAAGGTAAAAAATCGCTTGTTATACTCAACAAAAGCCCTGTGCGTCTTAACACAGGGCTTTTATATTTTCCTGATATTTCCGGTTAGTTAAAGTTTATAATTTAGTTTTTGACACCTA
>Ga0207076_1083_pt1 | contig 24321 bp, 18 predicted proteins | sample Alteio_BWMinHeat_62_FD_153568 | JGI IMG/M metagenome (GOLD analysis project Ga0207076, IMG submission 153568) | Enriched cells from forest soil in Barre Woods Harvard Forest LTER site, Petersham, Massachusetts, United States -... | ecosystem: Environmental > Terrestrial > Soil > Temperate forest >... | reverse complement strand
AGCCGGAGGTGCCCAGGTAGTTCATCAAAGGAGTTAATAATGATGGTTTGATATCAGGATAATAAGTACGGAAGTTAACCGAATCGGCAGAGAGTTTTTTAACTGCAGCGATGGCTGTATGGTAAATACTGTCGTTATTTTGTTGCAGGTCGGCAAGGGTTACCCTTGCGCGGGTGGCGTTGGCGCTATCGATGAGCATATTGGTCACCTTTATCAAATTTGCGGTGGTGTAGCTGGTATCGCGCAGGTTAAGGCGTTCGCCGGCACCGGGGCGAAAGTAATTCATCCCCCAAAACAAATAAAACACCAGTATAGCCGTTTGCACGCCGATAACCAGCGCAAGCAAAAACATACCTGCCTGCTTAAATTGTTTTTTGAAAGCGAGTTTGATTAACCGGAACACAGCATACAACAAATACCCGCTAACTACAATGTAAAACACATCGCCTAGCTGAAAGGAAAAAGGTTTAAAACGGGGTGCAATATTTTGCAAACAACTGGGTAAAACCCTTCGGAATAGTAGCGTTCTATTAGCTGCGGGTAATTAGCAAGCTCCATCAATAACAGGATGATGATCTCCAAAACTACTATGGCGATGATCCTTATTATTAATTTCTTTCTGCCCGGAGTAAGCTTCATTGGCTGTAAATATAGCGCTTATTAAAACCTGCCAAAATTTTCTATAAACAGGTGGCTCCTATGGAGCTAATAAATAGTTTAATGAGCCCCTGGTCGACCCTGTCAGAAGTGGTCTGTTTATAGATCCGAAATAGAATAGCTGGCTTCATCAGAGCCGTCTTTTGCCAATTATTTAAAACCCAATATTCATTGAATTATTTTGTTGTACATGCCTTGTTTAACAAATTCAACAAAAAAGCCCCCGGGTAACCGGGAGCTTAATGAAATTATTTTGCGATTTTGTTTACTTGCCAACGGCTGTTATAGTTACCGGAACGCTTGTTGTAGCCCAATTCATGCTAAAACCTTTTTTCTTTAGCTTGTAAACCATTCTTTCCTGGTTCTTGATCTTTTTTGGCGTTACCATTACGCGTAACTGATCGAGGCTTTTATCATAAGTAAATGCCCCCCATTGTTTGGCTTTTTTATTAAAAATAACAGTCCACTGCCCGGTTTTTGCTGGGATTACAAAAAAAGCGTAAGTGCCGACCGGCAATGATTGCCCTTCAATTGCGATGTCCTTGTCGGTGGTAAACTGGGTAGCTTCGTTGGCGCCTGCGCGGTAAACTTTATCCCATGGTTCAAGTTCGCCGTAAACTACCCGGCCTTTAACCGATGGGCTGCCATACCAGATCTTGATGTTTGCGCCTGCTACAGTTCCGCTTACACTGTCGCGCGGACTTGGGATAGGTTTTCCATCTTTACCCACCTGGGCAAAAGCCATAGACGATACTAAAAAAGCACACGCAAAAAATGCAAGCGCTTTTAATTGAAATGATCTTTTCATAGTGAAATAATAGTTATAATTTAAGTGTGTATAAAGGTAAACTGAAATTCCGGCATTCTTTTATTGAGACTCTTAAATATTGATTTCGTTACAGTGTAGTGAAATAAAATATTAAAAAACATACTGCATATTTTATATAACTTATTGATAAAAAAAACGTTTTAAATGCATAGTCACATTGCAGTTAGGAATTGACCGAAAGGTTAAACAATTGTTGTGATTTTGGCCCCGTGTCTTTAGAGGCGCGGGGTTTTTATGTTTTTAAATTATACATACGTCGCTGCCGTTTTGTTTGCCCCGCATTATTTTATAACATAAACCTATATTTGCGGGTACATTTGGCCGGCCATATTAATGAAGGATAACCCCAAAATATTTTACCTTTTCATATTTATACTGGCGCTCGCGGTAAATTTTGCCGGCATCAATGTTCATTTTTTTACGGACGATCCCGGTTTATATGCCTCTATCGCTAAAAATCTGATCTATAAAAAAGAGTTTTTTGAACTATTTACCTATAACCGCGACTGGCTCGATAAACCGCATTTCCCTTTCTGGATGGTATTTTTCAGCTTTAAGCTATTTGGTATAAGCGAATGGGCCTACCGTTTGCCGGCTTTATTGTTTTTTGTGATGAGCCTGGTTTATACCTGGCTGTTTACCAAAAAGTTTTACGGTTGGGAAACAGCGGCCATGGCCGTATTGATACTCGCAACGGCTTTAAATACTATATTAGGCAATACCGACCTGCGGGCCGAACCTTATTTAATGGGGCTCATCATTGGCAGCATTTACCATATTGCGGGCCTGCAGCAAAGGTTTAAGTTTAAACACCTGCTTTTAGCCGCGCTGTTTACCGCCTTCGCTATCATGACCAAAGGCATTTTTGTGATAACGGCTATTTACGGAGCATTCCTGGGACAACTGATCTTACAAAAAAAATTCAAAACCATCTTCCAACTCAAATGGCTGTTGCTGTTTGTGTTGACTTTTATTTTTACCCTGCCGGAATTTTATGCCCTTTACTCCCAATTCGATCTGCACCCCGAAAAGGTGGTATTCGGCAGACAGCATGTATCAGGCATCCGCTGGTTTTTGTGGGACAGCCAGTTTGGCCGCTTTGTAAACACCGGGCCTATTAACCGCAAAACGTCGGGCAGTATATTTTTTTACGGGCATACCCTATTATGGGCATTTGCCCCATGGTGCCTGCTGTTTTATTATGCCGTTTTTGAAAAGTCAAAATCGCTCTATAAAAAGAGGATGTTGCCCGAATATTATGCCATCAGCGGGGGGCTATTGTTATTGCTCCTTTTTTCACTTTCCAGGTTCCAGCTGCCTTTTTATACCAATGCCATCTTCCCTTTATTCGCTGTAGTGACGGCCCCGGTTTGTTTGGGTACATTAAGCAAATTCGGTACAAAATTCAGGCTGATCGTTCAGTGGATAGTTATTATCCTGCTACCGGTTGCAATTATCGTGCTCAATAAGCTTTTAATGCCTGAGGATATTTTTTATATCATCACTGAGATACTGTTGTTTGGCATCATTGCCGCACTTATTGTCATCAAAGTAACAGCACCGCATAAAAAGGTTTTTCTGCTCAGTTGCACCTCCGCCCTGTTTGCAGGGCTGTATGTAAACACCGTTTTTTATAACGAGATTGTTCCTTACAAGGGGCAGATTGCGGCTGCAGAATATGTTAACCAGTCACAATTTAGCAGCTTTCATCTTTATGCGCTAAATGCCGAAAACAACCTTTACCAGTTCTATTGCAAAAACCCGGTTGATATTTTACCAATAGAACAATTCGACCGTTTTAAGCCTGCGGATTCGTCGGTTTTTTACGTCAACCAGCTATCAATGGATTACCTGATTCAAAACCATGCGCGCTTTAAGGTCATCCGGATCTTTATGGATTATCCGAAAGAAAATATCCCGCCGGTTTTTATAAACAGGAATACCCGGTATAAAGTATTGGGGAGGGTGTATTTGGTAACGAAGTAACAGGCATTGGAAAACCCGCTAAATCATTCTTCAAAATCAGGGAATACTACCGGCGAGTTTGATTCTTCGTTGTTGTCGCTCAGCTTTGAAACCAGGTAAACAATAATGCCGCCAAACAGGGCTATAATGCTAAAGGAAATCCTTAAGCCAAAGTTTTGTGAAATAAAACCAACCAGCGGCGGTACCAAAACAAAGCCCAGGTATCCTACTGTAGAAATAGAGGCCAGGGCCGATGAACTGCTCATGTTTTTTGATTTGCCAGCCAGGCTGAAAACCATAGGTACTATGCATGATACACCGAAACCAACGAGGATAAACCCCAAAAGAGCAGTATAAATATAAGGAAGGGCAACAGCCATTACCAGGCCGCAGAAAATGAACAGTCCGCTGAATTTCAGCACTGCTTTTATGCCAAGGCGGGTTACTACCCTATCGCCAAAAAACCTGCCTGTAGTCATTGCCACCAGGTAAATTACAAATGCTGCTGTTGAGGTTGTTTTATCAGCATGAACTGCTTTTTGAAAGTAAATGGCACTCCAGTCGTACATGGTATTTTCGCAGGCCATGCAGGCAAAACAGATGAGGGAGAATTTTAACAGGTATTTATCGGGGAGATTGAAAATTGGCTTTTTTGTTTCGTCGCGGCTTCGAAACACAAAATACAGGATAACCATTGCGAGAAGAACCAGCCAAACAGAGACACTATAAATTAGCCTAATTTTATAAAATACCATTAGTTGATAAAGGCCGTAGATCGAAAAAACGATAGCAAGTATGATAAAAACCTTCATTAAAAAATCAAGCAATAACGGCAAGAATGGCTTTTTAAACTGCACGTCTGGCATGGTATGCAGCGTATCATTTATAAAATACAGCGTAAACAATGCCAGTATTATACTGATGATCAAAAAATGATAAGGCACGGCAACATTAAAGTAAACCATCACCAGGCCAACCGCTGCCCCTGCAAAACCGGCCATACTCCAGATACCATGGAAGGTGGCCATAATAGATTTGCTGTACAAAGCCTGCACCCCTACCCCTTGCGTATTAATGGACAGTGTCATCATATTACGCGCAGAACCGAAGAAAAACAGTACCACAATTAACTGCAGCATACTGTTGGCCAGGCCGATAAAAACAAGGATAGCGCATAAAAACAAAGAGCCTGACAGCATGATGGCCCTGCTGCTATATTTGCTCAACAACCAGTTGGAGATCGGCATGGTAAACATGAGGCCGATGGGCAGTGCAAACAATACTGTTCCCAATTGTCCGTCATTTAAATGAAGCCGGTTTTGTATTGTCGGGATCCGTGATGCCCAGGATGAAAACCCAAAACCCGAGATAAAAAAGAATATGGCAGCGCCTATACGGTATTGTTGAGGGGTTCTTGCTTGAATTGCTTCTTCGTTCACTAACGTTATAAAGTATAAAAATACGGTTTGGAGCTGAAAGCCGAAAGACGAAAGCGAAAAGCTTTTTAAGATGGGAAAACGGCAAAAATTTGAAGCTTTGGTCTTTTAGCTTTAAGCTTTCCGCTTATTTACCCGGCAGTTTTGCGAAAATAGAATATGCAAAGCAGGTATAAACAAAGTATCCCCAACAAAAAACCGCCCAGCACATCTGTAAACCAATGAGCGCCAAGATAAATTCGTGAAAAAGGGATAACAAAGATCAACAAGCCAGAAACCGATGCTACCGATATCCGCACAATTTTTGGAATGGTTTTTAAATGGTACATCAGCACTATTAAAAATCCAAAAAACACAATATAAAACAACACATGACCGCTTGGGAAGCTTTGCTCATAAACTTTTTGAACAATGCGCACCGTGGGCGCTGTTGGCCGGGGCCGGTTTACCAGCATTTTAATTAATGAACTTACCAGGCCGGATATTGAAGTCAGGAAAACACATAATGCTTCTTTCCGGTATTTAAAGATAAAAAATGACAGAGCACCTAATAGTACTACAATGGCCGAACCCGGAAAATACCCAAACCAGCTCGCCGCTTTCATGGTTGCATCCAGAAATGGATTTTGGTGCTCCTGTAGCTCCCTCGAAAATTTCAGATCAACAAATGAATGTGGGAAAATAACGACGAATACAGTCAGCACGACAAACCCGATACTGATGCCGCCCAATACAAAAATAACGATGTGCTTCTGGTATTTTTTAAAGATCATATTATGGTTTTAAACATACCTGCCTGTAAAATATTTTACTAACTATGCAAAAGAAGCGCGATATGTCATTATTGTTGCTTAAGTGAAAAGCTAAGACCTGAAAGCAAAAAGCAGAAAGACCAAAGCTTTTGTCTTTCTGCTTTTATCGGACATCAAAAACTCCCCCTTCAGGGGGCAGGGGGGCCTTGCCTATTTCCCCACTACAACCACATGGAAAGTGCCAGGTATTTGTTGTGGCCGTGGCCGCGGATTATCGGTAGTGGCTGCCGGGGCCGGTTTCATTTGCGCAGTAGGCAGGTATATTTTATGGGTAACAACATCAACACCAATGGTGCGTGCGCCGGGTTCAGTAGTGATGTTTTCCACCAGTTCAAATTTATCGGCACTTAATTCCCGAACAACGGTTATAGTACCTTCGCCGTTTGAGCTATAGGCTAATTTAAGCCCCGGGTCAAAGCCGGTACCATCACAACGACCAATGGGAAAGGTTGCCAGGATGGAACCGTTAGTGGCATCCAGCACAATCATCTTTTGGTTGCCGCCGCAGCCGATGAACAGGCGGTTAGTTTCGCGGTCCATTGCCAGGCCGGATGGTTCTTCGCCGCCGGTCAGTTTCCAGCGGTTTAATATTTTATAGGTGGCAGCGTCAATTTCAACTTCCTCGCCTGTATCTTCAATATTCACAAATACTTTTCCTTTACCATCCGACACACCTGTTTCAGGCTTGCCACCAAGCGGTATGGTTGCCACAACGCTATCTGTAGCTGCATCAATAACGGTAGCATTCTGGCTGCGACCGTTAAAGGCATAAACTTTTTTGGCAAAGTCGTCATAACAAATTGCATCAGGGTTAGTGCCTGCTGTTACCATTTTCAACACCTTGTTTGTGCTCAAATCAAAAACGGTAATGTTATTGGCCCTGCCATTGCTGGTGTAACCTTTATTAAAATCATGGGCGATAGCTATACCATGTACACCTTGCGTATTGGGGATATAACCAACTGAGTCGCCGGTTTTTGCATCCAGGATATTTACCTGCATACCATGAGAGACATACACTTTGCCAGAGGCTCCATCAGCTGTAATGTAATCCCACCCACCTGTGCTGTGAATCTGATAGTCAGCTAAAACGTGTAAGCCCGTTTTTGTTTGTGCCGATAAAAACAATGGCAAAATACAAACCATGCCAAGCAGCATGCAAAATGATTTAAGGATTGGTTTCATAATGGTTAATTTTTGAGTATAGTTAAGCATTAATTCTGGATAAATATTGGAGGGGGGGATGAAGTCCGAAAGTCGGAAAAGTCAGTAAAGTCCGAAAGATGACTGTCGGGTGTATAGAAGTCTGTTAAAACCAAGAAAGTCCGAAAAAAGCTCATGCTTTTTTCGGACTTTCGGACTTTCGGACTTTCGGACTTTCGGACTTTCGGACTTTCGGACTTTCGGACTTTCGGACTTTCGGACTTTCGGACTTTCGGACTAAAAAAATTACTTCCCGCCACCGCCGGCACCGGTATCATCCGGTGCGGCATTATCCTGCTGCTCTTTATCTTTCTTAAATTCAAGCTTGCCAAATTTGTACATCAGGCTGATGCCGAATGAACGCAGCGGGATCTGCCTTAAGCTATTTTGATTGAAATTAGACCCGTAAGTTGTTTGGTTTACATTTACAAACTGGTTGAAAGGGTTTGCGGCTGTTAAACCAATACTTGCCTTTTTATTCATGATCTGCTTACGGACAGCAAAATTGTAGAACAGGAACGCCGGGTTCGTTCCCTGGATAGTTCTTTGCGATGAACGGTAGTTAATAAAGAATTCGGCGGCCAGCGTTTTCACAAACTCATAGCTGGTATTTAAATTTATCCTGTAGGTAAAACCGCTTACCTGCGGTGAGCCCGGATTATCGGTTATCCTGTCGGCAAAAAACATATTCGACCGGAAGGTTAGCTTACCAACAGGAAGTGACCCGAACAGGTTTACGCCTTCACTTACCTCGCGACCAATATTATATCTTTGGCTTAGCGAAACGTTGGTATAAGTAGTATCGCCAATTTTTAAGTTGGGGTAAAAAGTGGTGAATGATTGCAGGTCGTTGGTATTGTACCTGTAAAAGCCGGCCACGTAAATATTGGCTCCGTTACTGAATGATTTATTATAACCCAACTCAAAATTGTGCCCGTATTCAGGCTTCAGGTCAGGGTTACCAGTGCTGATATTGTGCGGGTCGCTGATGTTATAGAAAGGGTTCAGCGAGTTATAGTCCGGCCGTTCAAGCCTGTATGAATAGCTGAATTTGATAGTTTGTGTTTTGTCGATCTTATGCGAAAGCACAAACGAGGGTGCTAAAATATTGTAGGATGGTATTATAGTATTGGGAAAATCGGACGTCGAAACGGTGTACTCATCCCTTAAACCGGCCTTGCCATCAATAAAATTTTTGAATAATGAGAACGTAGTCGACAGGTAATAAGCATAAATTTTACGCCCGTAAGTAAAGCTATACGTTTGAAACGGGTTAGGCACATAAACGCCATTGTCCAGTGTTTGTGTATTTACCGAGTTATTGATGTTCTCGATGGTAGCCTTTGCACCTGTCTCAATAGTAAAACCTTCGGTAACCGGCTGGGTATAATCTATCTGTATATCCGTTTCTTTGTCGGTACCCGGGTTACTTCCGATAGACCCTGATGACGGGAAGGTTACATTGGTGTAGTCCTGCTCCTGGGTATAATCGTTTGTGTTATGACCAATGCTCTGGTTGTATAAAACATCCAGCTCCTGATCTTTATTTTTGAAAGTCTTTTTATAGAAAAGGCTCCAGTCGGTTGAGTTATCGCTAAACTTACTGGTTGAGTGATTGATACTATTGGTATCAATGGCTAAGCCATTAGCGTAAGTGGTTTGGTAATTATTAACATAACCATTGCTGTTGTTGCCAAAATGATTAAAATTAACGGAAGCTGTTAATGCGTCCTTTGGCGTGATGTCCCAGTTGATGTTAAATCCTGAACGGTACCCGCTTCTTTTAAAGTTGCTGATACCGTTTTGACCCAAATTGGTAATGGTGTCGCGGGTATTGCTATAAGAGGTACGGTTGCCTGAACTTGGGGTAGCACTGGTTAAACTTTCGTTGCCGCTAAAAAATACGCCTACGCCAATTTTACCTTTTTTGGCGTTGAGGTTAAAATTTCCATTCTCTAAACGGGTGCCTGCTGTAAGGTTAACGCTGCCATTAATACCCTGGATATTGTTGTCTTTAAGCACGATGTTGATAATACCACCGGTTCCGGCAGCGTCATATTTAGCGCCGGGGTTGGTAATTACTTCAATGCTTTTTATCTGACTGGCGGGTATGGCCTGCAGGGCATCAGTAATACTGGCGCCAAAAATGGTAGAAGGTTTGCCATTGATCAGGAACTGGATATTGGTATTGCCCATCAACTCCACATTGCCATTAATATCAACCGATACCATGGGCACTTTTTGCAGCACATCCAAAGCAACCCCACCCTGCGAGGTAAGGTCATTTGCCGGGCTATAAACCAGTTTATCAATTTTATTGGCAACCGTTGGTGCACTGGCTGTTACAGATACTTCCTTCAGCTGGTTTTGAATGGGAGCCAGTAAAATTTCGCCTACGGATACGTTCTTACTGGTGCTTAAAACCACCACGTGGGCTATTTTAAATTGTTTATAGCCAATAAAATCAACGGTAAGCATGTAGTCGCCCGGCGTTATATTATCTATTTTAAAATTACCTTTTGGGTCGGTGCTGCCGCCGTTAAATGGCGAGGTGCTCCCCTGTTTAAAAACACTGATAGTGGCAAAATCAACCGGCTGTTTGGTAACTGCGTCAGTTACTTTGCCGGTTATTTTTCCGTTGGTATTATTATTTTGAGCTTTTAAATTATAGGAAACAGTAAATAATAAAAATAATATGATGATATTCTTCATGTAATACGCCTTTAAATATTGGCGCAAAAATAGATAAGTAAAACTGGATTAAAACTGTATTTCGGGTTGAAGTAAAGTAATTGTTACCAAATTGGTGTGATTGTTACAATAAGGCGAGAGAATAAAATGAAACAGCCGGCAACGTGTATGCATATTGCCTGTTATTATGTTTAAGCACGCGGATCACCTGCACAAAGCGGCGCCTGTAGGTATCGTCCATTGCGGTAATGGTCACCCCATGCTCTTTGCCCGATGTGGAATGGATGAATGTAAAACTATCGCCGTCATTATGAAATACAATGCCTACATGGCCTATGCGGTGTTTATCAGTAGGGCTTGTGAATACGATGATGTCGCCTGGCATGGCATCTTCCAGTTTTATTTTTTCTCCAACGTCGATAAAGTCGCCAGACGAACGCGGCACTTCTACATTAAAATATTTAAACACATAATGCACAAAACCCGAGCAATCAAAGCCAACCAATGGGTCGGATGTTGCAGAGCGGTAACGTGTTCCGATTAAAGTTTGCGCAAAATTTACAATGCTATCGCCAGATATGCTGTCGGTATCAAAATTAATGGAATGAAAATCCTGGATGTTGATCTTATAATGAGAAACCCTTACTGTCCTTCTTTTATGTGCCCTGGTAGATTTTTTTCGGGCGTATACAGTATTGCAGCATATAATGCCTGCAAAAAAAAGAATGATTAAGGTCAATAGTTTTGTCCCCATATACGGAGGGCAAGTTATAAAAAAATGTGAATGAACAAGAGCCTTTTTTACATTTTTTGCAAAAAGTTATAAGTATCACGAATTGTTTTGCGGAAATGAAAAATATCAGGCAAAAATCAATACAATGCTTCCGCCAATGATCATCAAAGCGCCTATGGCTTGTTTGATATTAAGCGACTCTTTTAAAAACAAAACAGCTAAAATAATGGCCAGCGCCACGCTCAGTTTATCAATAGGGGCCACTTGCGAAACTTTGCCTAATTGTAATGCCTTAAAATAGCAGATCCACGAAAGGCCGGTGGCGCAACCCGAAAGGATTAAAAAGAGCCAGTTGGTTTTAGTGAGGCCGCTGATGGACCATTCGCCGCCGCGGAAGATAACAATAGCCCAGGCGATGAGCAATATTACAACGGTACGGATGGCCGTTGCCAGGTCGGTATCAACCCCTTTGATACCAACTTTTGCAAAAATTGCGGTAAGCGCCGCAAAAAATGCTGAGAGTAATGCGAATATCCACCACATAGGATCACAGATTTTTAATGATTAAAAGATTTCACAGATTATAGCGGGCAAAGTTCGTTATTAAAAAAGACTTCTGTGAAATCCAAAAATCATCTAAACGATGATCGGGAATATTTGCTCAAAATAACGCGAAGTATTTTTTACGCTGTATAACCATCAACCATTAAAAATTAGCGATTCTGGATTTTTAATGATTAAAAGATTTCGCAGATTATGCCGGGCAAAGCTCACTGTTAAAAAAGATTTCTGTGAAATCCAAAAATCATCTCCATCTGTGATCCAGAATTTTTACAACTTTGTGTTCGTACCTTTAACAAAAAAAGAGTTTTGAAAATACTGATCATTGAAGACGAGGAAGGGCTGAGGGAAAGTATTGAAGAATATTTTTCTGAAGACGGCAATATTTGTGAAACGGCTGCTAATTATCCGGCCGCACTGAGCAAGATCAGCGTGTACCGTTATGACTGTATTTTGCTTGATATTACTTTGCCGGGCGGCAGCGGCATGGACATCCTGAAAAACCTGAAAGCCGGTAACCACCCGGACGGTGTGCTTATTATCTCGGCAAAAAACTCCCTGGATGACCGCCTGGACGGCCTGAACCTGGGCGCCGATGATTACATGGTAAAACCTTTTCATTTATCCGAGTTAAAGGCGCGCGTATCGGCCATTATACGCCGCAAAACATTTAATGGCAGCAACCTGCTGTTATTTAACGAACTGAATATCGACCTGCTGGCTAAAGAGGTTAAGGTGGGGCAATTGCCCGTAAAGCTAACCCGTAAGGAGTATGCCCTGCTGCTTTATTTTATAGCCAATAAGGGCAAAGTAGTATCAAAAAATGCCATCGCCGAACATTTATGGGGCGACGGTATTGATATGGCCAATAATTTCGATTTTATTTATTCACACATTAAAAACCTGCGCAAAAAATTAATGGAAGCCGGGTGCCATGATTATATACAGGCCGCTTATGGTATGGGTTATAAATTTACCGAGTAATGAAGCTGCAAACCCGTTATAATTATGTAAACCTGGCAACCACCATTGTTGTATTGCTGATCACCGGCATTATTTACTACCAGGCTATCAGCTGGATACTTACCCGCCAAAAAGACCGGGACCTGAAAGTTGAGGAAGATGAAGTATTTGAATATGTTGCCCTTAACCATCAGTTACCCCAAACATTTGAATCAAACGACCAGCAGATTACTTTTACTGAGGCCAAACCGGGTTCGATAAAACGTGAGTTTATAAATACCGAATATTATAAAAGATGGGACAGGGATAAAGGATTTAAGAAACATAAACACCGGAGTGAAGGTGAATACGAATCGGGCCGCGGGTTGATCACATCGGTAACGGTTGGGGATAAATATTATAAGATATTGATCGTTGTATCGAAGGTGGAAACAGAAGACCTGATCAGGTTAATCTTCACCATTACTATAGCCGTTATTTTATTATTGCTATTGGTTTTGCTGGTGACCAACCGCTTTATTTTAAACCGCCTTTGGAAACCTTTTTATAACATAATGAAAGAGCTGCGGCTGTTTAATATTGCCGATACCCGCGAAATACCAAAACTGGGTACCGATATCGATGAATTTAAAGAATTAAATACGGTAGTGGTAGATATGGCTGCCAGGGCAAAACATGATTATAAAGATCTGAAGATATTTACCGAAAATGCCTCGCATGAATTGATGACACCTATTGCCGTTATCAACTCAAAACTGGATACGCTGATCCAAACCGAAAACTTTAGCGAAAGGCAAAGCAAATTACTGAACGACCTTTACAGCGCGGTATCCAGGTTAAACCGCCTGAATCAATCTCTTTTATTACTTGTAAAAATTGAGCACCGATTGATGCATGAACGGCGGCAGATCAATTTGCGGGAACTTGCCGAAGAAATGACCATGCAGTTTGAAGAGATCTTCCAGGGTAAACGACTGAAAATAGCCTGCAAGCTAAACGATAAAGAAATTTATGCCAGCCCCTACCTTGCCGAAGTTTTGTTAAGTAACCTCATCAGCAACGCCATCAGGCATAACTATGTTGGCGGCGAAGTTGTTATCAATTTAACCAATGAAAGCCTGGTGGTACAAAATACCGGGAATGAAACTGAGTTGAATGAAGAAATAATATTTACCCGTTTCCATAAATCATCAGGATCGGAAGGCAGCGGCCTGGGACTGACCATATCAAAACAGATCTGCGAGAATTTTGGGTTTTCGCTGAAGTATAGTTTTGAGGGGGTGTACCACACGTTTACGGTTGGGTTTTAGGAGGTACAGATCTGATAGCGATGGGTTTGAAACCCATCGCTATGGAAAATGCCTTTAAATTTCTTCTCCCATCCCAAAATAATCCAAAATTAAGTTATAGTTTAGCTAAATAAATACCCTTATTAGCATATTGAATGAAATTTATTTTCGGCCTCATTTTTTGCTTTTTTACCTGTTCAGTTTCACTGGCACAAACCTACACGCTTGATCATTACCTTGATATCGCCAAAAGCAACAGCCCTTTACTCAAGGATCTCCACAATCAAATTGCATCCAACCAGGTGGACAGCCTGCGGCTGCTTGCCGGATTAAAACCCCAGGTAAATGCTAACAGCGGAGGTTTATTTGCACCGAGTATCGACGGATACGGGTATGCCAGTGCCATCACTAATGAGCATACGCTGAACGCGCTGATGAGTGCAAACAAAACCATCGTCAGCAAAAAAAATGTTAACGCCCAACTGGATGCCATTTCATTGTTATCGCAATCCATTGGCAATGCCACCAAAATATCCGAACAGGACCTTAAAAAGGCTATTACTACACAATACATTACTGCCTACGGCGATTTACTGCAGATACAGTTTAACCAGGAAGTGGTAGACCTGCTGAGTAAAGAAGAGGAACTGCTTAAAAAGCTTACCCGCGCAAACGTTTATCACCAGAGCGATTACCTTACCTTTTTGGTTACCCTTAAACAGCAGCAATTAGCGCTATTGCAGGCAAGGCTGCTTTATAAAAACGATTACGCGACATTGAATTTCCTTGCAGGAGTTGCCGATACAAGTATGGTAGAACTGGCGGAGCCTGCAATACAGAAACCAATTCTCCCTGACCCTACCACTTCCATTTTTTTCAGGCAGTACAAACTTGATAGCCTGAAACTGGTAAACAGCCGTGAACTGGTTGATTTTAGCTATAAACCTAAAATAGGCATTACTGCCGACGGCGGTTATAATTCGGATTTTATGGGGCAGGCCTATAAAAACTTTGGTGTTAGCGCAGGTTTTACTTTTACCATGCCGATTTACGATGGCGGGCAAAAGAAGATGCAATACCGCAAAATTAATTTGCAGGAAGAAACCCGCGAAAATTACAAAGCATTTTTCAACGTACAGTTTAAGCAACAGATAGCACAGCTAAACCAACAGATCAGCGAAAATGATAACCTCCTGAAACAAATCGACGAGCAGATAAAATATACCGAAAGCCTGGTTAAAGTTGACAGCGACCTATTGCAAACCGGCGATTTGCGCATAGCCGACCTGATACTGGCTATCAATAATTATCTGACGATTAAAAATTTAAGAACAACCACCAACATCACTAAACTACAGCTCATTAACCAGCTGAATTACTTTAACAGGTAACATGAAAACATTGATCACTAAATATACTGCCATGCGGCAATTCTATCTGGTAATGGCCCTCCCGGTGTTGCTGTACTCATGCAAGGGCAAGGACAGCGGCGGCGATGATTCGGACGCAAAAGTAACCTCGCAAACCCCGGTTTCTGTAACTAATGTAAATGACAGTACACTGGTTGATTATATCGACCTGAATGCAACCTCCATCACCCTGCAAAAAAACTATGTAAAGTCAAATGCAACGGGGTATATTACACAGGCAAATGTGCAGCCGGGCCAAAATGTAAGTAAAGGGCAGGTGCTTTTTACCGTTAAAACCAAAGAAGCACAAACCATTGGCAATAGTATTAATGTGCTGGATACCAGTTTTAAATTCTCAGGCGTAAATAGAATTAAAGCTTCGGCATCAGGCTATATTTCGGCATTAAGCCACCAAACAGGCGATTATGTTCAGGATGGGGAAGCACTGGCAGTAATAAGCGACAGGGCCAGCTTCGTTTTTTTAATGCAATTGCCTTACGAGTTAAAGCAATATGTAAAAATGGGCCAGCATGTTGACCTTACCCTTCCGGGAGGCACGAAAGTAACAAGTACCGTAAAATCATTTATGCCATCGGTAGATACCGTTGCCCAAACACAGGGCGTTGTGCTCAGTATCAATTCAGGTCAGCAAATTCCTGAGAACCTTGTTGCTAAGGCGAGGATAGTAAAATCGGCAAAAAACAATACTTCTACCCTGCCAAAAACGGCAATCCTATCCAACGAAACCCAAACAGAATTTTGGGTGATGAAACTGGTTAATGATTCCACTGCCGTAAAAGTACCTGTAAAAGAAGGCATCCAATCAGGCGACCGGGTAGAGATCCTGTCACCAAAATTTTCGCCGCAGGATAAAATCGTTGTTACCGGCAATTATGGCCTTACTGATACTGCCAAAGTTAAAATTGTGAAGCCATGACCCCTGCAAAAATAAAAGACAGCTTTATTGCGCACAGAAAGCCCATCAGCCTGGTTTTGGCCATTATTATTATGGGCGGTTTGTTTGTGTACTCCAAACTGCAAACATCCCTGTTCCCTGAAATTACTTTCCCTAAAATAAAAATTATTGCGGATGAGGGTTTACAACCCGTAAATAAAATGATGGTAACGGTTACCAAACCACTTGAAAATGCCATAAAACAAACCCCCGGCCTGCAGCTTGTTCGCAGCACTACCAGCAGGGGCAGCTGCGAAATATCAGCTTATATGAGTTGGGACGTGGATATTGACCAGAGCCTCACCAAAATACAGGCCAATATTGACCAAATAAAGAACGACCTGCCGGCAGATGTGAGCATCACGACGGCCAAAATGAACCCTTCTATTTTGCCGGTCAGCGGATACACCTTAGAAAGCCATACCCGCTCGCCCATTGAATTGCGGCAGCTGGCAACCTACACAGTAAAACCATTTTTATCGCAGGTTGACGGGATCTCGGAGATCAGGGTGATCGGTGGCAAAGCCAAAGAGTACTGGCTAACGCTCAACAAACAAAAAATGAGCTCGCTGGGCCTTACGCCTGACATTATTAATACCACGCTGAGCACCACCAATTTTGTAAAATCAGAAGGTTACCTGGCTGATTATAAAATGCTGTACCTTACCGTTACGGATGCTACCATCAACGCAAAGGACCAACTGGAAAACCTGGTGATCAGCAACAACCGGAAACGGGTAATCCGCCTTAAAGATTTTTCGGACATAGCCATACAGGAAAGTATTGAATATACCCGTATAAATGCCAACGGACATGATGGTGTTTTAATAGCCGTGATCAAACAGCCTGACGCCAACCTGATTTCGCTTTCGGGCGATATGGACGACAAGGTGGCGCAACTGCAAAAAATATTGCCGCACGATGTCACCATAAAGCCCTACTACGAGCAGGCTGATTTTGTAAATGATTCTATCAAAAGCGTGAGCGACAGTTTATGGATCGGGCTGCTGCTGGCCATCATCGTTGCCATTATTTTCCTGCGTTCAATAAAAGCCAGCGCGGTAATACTTATCACCATACCGGTAACGCTTTGTTTGAGTTTAATAGTGATATACGGCATCGGTTATACCTTCAATATTATGACCCTGGGCGCTATTGCTGCCGCTTTGGGTTTGATTATTGACGACGCCATTGTTGTTGTGGAGCAGATCCATCGTACGCACGAAGAGCACCCGAAGGAGCATCCTTTAAAATTGGTAAAAACGGCCATTGACTACCTTTTCCCGGCGATGATCGGTTCTTCAGTAAGTACCATTGTAATATTTATTCCATTCTTATTAATGACGGGGGTTGCCGGGGCCTACTTTAAGGTGCTTACCAATACCATGATCATTACCCTGGTTTGCTCATTTTTTGTGACCTGGATAGGCCTGCCTATTGTTTATACACTGCTGAGCAGGCACAAGAAAGATTATGCCGGCGAAGTTAAAGAGGCGCCGCATGAAGTTAAAAAACAAAGATGGGTAAAGTGGTTTATTTTAAGGCCTTATGTAAGTTTGATTATCATCGCCTGCGCCATAGCCACCATTGTTATTGTACCGAAATTGCTGGAAACGGGCTTCCTGCCGGAGATGGATGAGGGCAGTATAGTGCTGGATTACTCGTCGCCTCCGGGTACTTCATTGGATGAAACTGACCGGATGCTGCGGCAGATAGAAAAGATCATCATTAAACAGCCCGAAGTGGAGGCCTACTCAAGGCGGACCGGAACCGAAATGGGATTTTTTATTACCGAACCCAACAGGGGCGATTACCTGATACAACTGAAAAAGAAGCGGGATAAAACCACTGAGGAAGTGATCAGCGAATTGAGGGCGAAAATAGCTGCTAATCAGCCCGCCTTAAGAATTGATTTCGGCCAGGTGATAACCGATATGCTGGGCGACCTGATGACCTCGATACAGCCCATCGAAATAAAAATATTTGGTGATGATCCGCAAAAACTGCAAGACCTGTCAAAACAGGTAGCAGAGGTGGTAAGCGGCGTAAAAGGTACCGCCGATGTTTTTGACGGAATTACCATTGCGGGCCCTTCAGTTAGTATCGACCCTTATTACAGCAAGCTGGCGCAATATAATATTACTCCTGCCAGCCTGCAGTTCCAGGTGCAAACCGCGCTCGAAGGAAATGTGATCGGAAGTATACTGGAAAAAGAACAGGTAAACCCGATCCGGATGGTTTACCCCGGCAATCGTGGTTTAAATGTTGCCGGTATCGAAAATCAAACCGTATTTGTTCCCAGCGGCAAACTGGTACCCATAAGCGAGCTGGCTTCGGTACAGCTAAAACCCGGCGATGCAGAAATAAACCGGGAAAACCTGCAATCGATGGGCGTAGTAAGCGCGCGGCTGGAGGGCAGCGATCTGGGCTCGGTAATACCGGCAATTCAAAAAAATATCTCACAAAAAATAAGTTTACCACAGGGTTATCATATTGAATACGGCGGCGACTACGCCCAGCAACAGCAGTCGTTTAAAGAATTGCTGATCATCCTTATTACATCGAGCCTGCTGGTTTTTTGTGTTATCCTTTTCCTTTTCAAACAATTCAGGATAGCGTTCTTAATTTTAGTAGTGGCGGTTTTGGGGATCTCCGGCAGTTTCCTGGCATTGTACATCACCCAAACACCGCTGAATGTGGGCAGTTATACCGGGTTGATCATGATTGTAGGCATTATCGGTGAAAACGCCATATTCACCTTTTTGCAGTTTAAGCAACGGGCACTGGAGAACCTGGATAAAAAGGTTGATAATGGTATTGATGAAGCCATTACCTATTCTATCTCCACCCGTTTAAGGCCAAAACTGATGACTGCCCTTGGGGCAATTATCGCCCTGATGCCACTGGCTTTAGGTATAGGCGCCGGGGCGCAATTGCATCAGCCTTTGGCTATCGCCGTAATTGGCGGTTTTTTGGTTGCACTGCCGCTGCTGCTGATAGTTTTGCCAAGTTTGATGCGGATATTTTATAAATCAGGGCACTTTCATGAAAACATGAAGATGGATAGAAATGGCACAACTTTAAGTTAACATTCGGGTTAATAATTTATTAGTGAACATTCGTGTTAATTTCAGACTTAATCCAGAATCTCAATTCATCTTTACCAATAAAAACAACAATTTATGAAAAAGATTTTTTTAGCCATTTTTGGCACAGCCTTAATGACTTTCTCCCTGCACGCACAAACTTATGTGCCGGATGGAACCATTGCTTTAACGGGCGATGCGGGTTATGATTACGTGTCCATCGACATGCCAAACAACCGTTTGTATGTTTCGCACGGCTCGATGTTAAACATCGTAGACCTGACCACCGAAAAACAAATCGGCGTGATCGGAGATCTGAAAGGTATCCACGGCGTTGCCATAGCACCAAAAAGCAACCGGGCTTTCATCAGCGATGGAAAGGCAAATGCAGTAGTTGCTTTTGACCTTACAACGCTTAAAGTAATTGCCACTATCCCGGTTACCGGCAAAGGGCCCGACGGTATTATTTATGACTCTTTTTCTGACCGGGTATATTGTATAAACGGCGATAGCAATGACGCATCAGTAATTGACCCCAATAGCCTTAAACAAGTTGGATCAGTTGATCTTGGGGGCGCACCAGAGTTTGCAGTGTCAGATGGTAAAGGGAAAATATACAACAACCTGGAAGAAAAAAACAGTGTAAATGTAATAGACGCCAATACTTTAAAGGTGATCAACAACTATTCTTTAGCACCGGCCGGTGGCCCTACAGGCATCGCTTTAGATGATGCAGATAACCGCATCTTCAGCGGTTGCCGCCAAAACAAAGGCATGAGCGTGCTTGACGCAACCACAGGTAAGATTATTGCCACATTGCCCATCGGCGGCGGCGTTGATGCCGTTTGCTATGACCCGGCAACCAAGCTGATTTTCTGCTCATGCGGCGATGGCACCACCACTATTATCAAACAGAATTCGCCGGATGATTATAGTGTTATTCAAACTTTAAAAACTCCTGTAAGGGCAAAAACAATGGCCCTGGATACCCGCAGCCATAAAATATATTTAAGTGTTGCTGAATATGAACCCGGCACCCGCAAAGTAGTTCCAAACACTTTCAAGGTTTTGGTGTTTAAAATGCAGTAAGGAAAGATTTAAGAGTCAAGAGCCAGGAGCCAAGATAAAAAGCTGAACATTGTTCTCCACGTCCGTTAAAAAACGGATTGCCGGACTTATCTTGATCCCTGGCTCTTGATTCTTGACTCTTTTCTTTGGTTTTTGCCACAACAATAAAGCCAACCGGGTTGCGTTTTATTGCAAAGGTTAATATATTTAACTAAAAAATTAAAATAAAATTCACAATAAAATAATATTTTAGATTCATATTCCTATATTTACCAACTGATGCCCCCTGGTTAACTAATGATAAAGAGAAGTGATTTTGTATACTCAGAAGAGTCTGAGCCGCACCGTATTCGTACCAAAGAGATTTTAAGAGAGTTTCCGCAATTAAGAAACCTTATCGGAAAAAACCCCCTAACGATGGTAGCCATATTGGGCCTTGTAGGCTCCATGATAGGTGTTGCCTGGTTGGTCCGCGACCAATCGTGGTGGATCATTTTTGGCGCCGCATACTTATTCGGCGCTTTTGTGAACCATGCGCTATTTGTGATGATTCACGAGTGTACGCACCAGTTATTGTTTAAAAACCGACTGGCTAACCGCTGGGCCGCTATATTTGCCAATTTGCCGCATATTATGCCGGGCGCTATTTCATTTGAAAAATATCATTTAAAACACCACTCTTTCCAGGGGATCCATGAGTTGGATGCGGATTTACCCAACAAATGGGAAGCAAAACTGATTAACAATTCCTTTATTGGTAAAACTTTATGGCTGTTGCTTTTCCCCATATTCCAGGGAACGCGTGTATCACGGTTAAAGGAGATTAACTTTTTTGATGGTTGGGTGGTCGTTAACATCCTGGTACAGGTTGCATTTACCGCTGGCATTTGGTATTTTATGGGCTGGCACGCCGTTGCATTTTTGTTTATCAGCTTCTGGTTCTCTATCGGCTTACACCCTGTAGGCGCCCGCTGGGTACAGGAGCATTACCTGACTTTCGACAGTCAGCAGGAAACGTATAGCTATTATGGCCCGTTAAATATTACCGCTTTTAACGTAGGCTTTCACAATGAGCATCACGACTTTCCATCTATCCCCTGGAACAGGCTTCCGCAGATAAAGAAAACAGCACCAGAGTATTACGATACCCTGCTTTACCATACCTCATGGACCAAACTATTTTTCAGGTTCCTGTTTGAACAGGAGATCTCCCTTTTTAGCCGTATAGTAAGAAAAGAGCGCGGAAAAGTTGCCCTTACAGATGTATCCAGGCCCGATATTGAACTGGTAAACGCCGAGGAAGTAGCTCTTGCAGAGGAGACTGTTATTTAAGTTGGTTAACCCCATCTAAATAAAATATACTAACATAATACAGAGAAGCAGGCTTATTCACGGATAGGCCTGCTTCTCTATTTTTACCCTAATCCTTAGCCTTTTGTTTTTTACCCGCTTCCTTAGCCTTTCTTCAGCAAACCGTTATTACGCCGTAAATCAGTAAAAACACCCTTGCAAACTGCGTATAAATACTCGTATTAATGTTATTTCAATATGGTAGGTTTACTGACACTAAACTAAACCATACCCCCCTTTAACAAAATCAATTCAATCAGTAAAATAAATACCCCTGCATGTATACATAAATAAGTTAAAACAAAAATCAACAGAAAAGCAAACGTGAAAAAGAATGAGAATAAAAAATACGACAGATGCGGATGCACAACAAAAGCAAAGTTTATGGGAATTGCTTTTGCAACACCGATATTTTTTATGGAAGGAAGCTTAGGGAACAGAAAGTTAGGTTTTCTACCAAGATATGCACAACGCCGATCATCCCTTTTTTTATTGCTACCGGCTTGAGCAAATTGACAGTAATCTCATTTTATAAATTAAGAAAATAACGATACTAACTGATTTTTCAACTTTTAAAAAGTAATATTATGTCAGGAACCTGGAAATTAATGCCAACAGCATGCAGCAGTTCTTATTTTGGTGCAATAAGACAATGTGCCCAATGGGCGTATACTCAAATCACGGCTTGTAAAAAATGGGCTGATGAAGGATCATATCAATGCGCTCAATGGGCCGATGAAGGATCATATCAGTGTTCTAAATGGGCTGATGAAGGATACAATGCATGCTCATCATGGGGTTCGCAATGCAATTGGTACACCTTTTGGAATTGTGTTATTGAATGGTTTTGCTATGCATGGTATTGGATAGCCAATTTAGTTTGCCAGGCATGGTATTGGTTAGCTAATTTAGTTTGCCAGGCGTGGTATTGGGTAGCAAAATTTGTTTGCTTAGTTTTTATTACCATTATTGAAGGATTTTGCATAGCCTGGAGATGGATTCTTCATTGGTTCTGCACATCTGATTTCGATGGTGGTACAATGTTATTACTTACTGATGGAACCGTAATAATAAATGAGTGCTCGGGAGGATATGGAACCCACCACTGGTGGAAACTTACACCTGATATAAATGGAAGCTATTTAACCGGGATGTGGACCAGAATAGCACAAAGTAATTACGGCAGAAAATATTTCGCATCTGCTGTTTTAGCAAACGGGAAAGTAATAGTATGCGGAGGAGAATATAGTGACGTTAGCGGAGCAAATCAAAATGACGACACTAATAAATGTGAAATTTATGATCCCATTGCAGATACCTGGACAGCAATTGCACGTCCACCCGCAATAAATAATATTGGCGACTCCCCTTGTTGCGTATTGCCTGACGGAAGGTTTCTGCTGGGAAATTATAATTCTACTGCATATTCAATTTTTGATCCCATTAATTCAACATGGACTACTACTACAACTACTGTTTCGACTAAAAATGATAGTGGCTCTGAAGAAACCTGGGTTCTGATGCCTGATAATACCATAATTTCCCCCGAATGTACCAACCATCCAAACTCTGAACGATATAATATAAGTGCCGGCAATTGGCAAAACACAAACAGCTTACCAGTAGATTTAGTTGAACCATCCTCCATTGAAATTGGCCCGGGGATATTGCTGCCTACCGGTAAAGCTTTTTTTACAGGTGCAGTAAGTAGCACCGCCATCTACACCATGCCGGTAATAAGCACAAATCCGGGCACATGGTCTGTAGGCCCGGTTATTCCAAATAACCTTGGCAGCAAAGATGGTCCGGCCTGCCTGATGACAAACGGCAATGTTTTGGTTCCTTTCGCACCTGTTGACGGAGTGGCCGGGAATTATCTTCCCCCATGTACATTTTTTGAATTTGACGGAAATAATTTAAACCAGGTTACCGATCCTCCTACTGCAAACTGCCCAACTTATGTAGGAAGAATGATGTTGTTGCCTACCGGAGAAATAATGTTTGCCCGTGAAGATAGTTCAAAGATATATGCATATGAATATGCCCAATCTCCCCATGACCCCTGGAGGCCCGTTATTACAGCTTGCCCATCGACAATTTTCACCGGAACTACTATTCAGGTTTCAGGACAGCAATTTAGCGGCTTGTCGCAAGCCGTGGGGTACGGAGATGATTCAGCTGCGGCGACAAACTATCCTTTAGTAAGGATTATGAATATAGCAACAGGGCATATCAGATATTGCAGAACCCATGATCACACAACTCTTGATAGCTCAGGAAATACGATTCCGTCAATGGGGGTTAGTACGGGTCTTGGCCTTTCAGGTTTAACCATAACCACGCAAGTTGCAATACCTTCGGATATTGAGACCGGGCCATCAGTATTGTTTGTTGTTGCAAATGGCATTCCTTCTGTAAAAGTGGTGGTTACCATTAAAAATGGTTAACTATGATTTTCAATCGCTCACTAATATCCGGAATCTAAAAAGTTAAAATAAATCTTTCTGCATATGTAACATGTAAATACTAATCTCCCATCCCACACTAAAACCTTATTTTTGCGTTAGTTTACTTTACAAATTTAAACCCCCATAGAACGCATGAGCCGGGCAAAAAGAATAAGGTTGATAGTCCCCATTATTTTCGTCCTGTTTTTAGTAGCTTATGCAAGACATAAACATGATGACCGGCACAGTAATATAGTTGGCCGGTTGCCCAACAGGGACATGGATGAAATTTCGGGCATTGCGGCTTCGGGCATCAATAAGGACCTTTACTATGTACACAACGACAGCGGCGATACCAGCCGCTTTTTTGCGATCTATCCTACCGGCGAATTAAGATCGACCATTTATTTTAACGGCGACCCAAAAGAAAAACGTTTTGGTGTGCATGACTGCGAAGACATAGCAGTAGGCACCGGCCCGGTAAAAGGCAAAAGCTATGTGTATATGGGCGATATTGGCGATAATTATTCTTCACGTAAATACATTACGGTTTACCGTATGGAGGAGCAAAAAGCCTGGGCAAATGACAGCATTTATCATACAACGGCAGTTCCTATCCACCTAAAATACCCTGACCATGCTAAAGATGCAGAAACGCTGATGATCGATCCGATTGAAAAACTGATCTATATTGTTTCAAAACGCCAGGATTCAGTAACGGTTTATACGACTCCTTTGCTTTATAAACCCGACGACACCGTTATGCTTACCCAACGCTGCAGGTTGTATTTTCCGGGCATTAAGCCGTTCAGATGGATTACTGCCGGGGATATATCAAAAGACGGGCAGCAGGTTTTGATAAAGAGT
>Ga0207076_1082_pt1 | contig 24414 bp, 24 predicted proteins | sample Alteio_BWMinHeat_62_FD_153568 | JGI IMG/M metagenome (GOLD analysis project Ga0207076, IMG submission 153568) | Enriched cells from forest soil in Barre Woods Harvard Forest LTER site, Petersham, Massachusetts, United States -... | ecosystem: Environmental > Terrestrial > Soil > Temperate forest >... | reverse complement strand
GGATCCGCCTTCGCCGCCGCCGCCGGCTTTGACTGAGCCGCTATCGCCGCCGGTTGCGACCGATTTGCCGCCATTGCCGTCGCCGCTATGGCGGCGACGGCAATGGCGGCAAATCGGTCGCAACCGGCGGCGATAGCGGCTCAGTCAAAGCCGGCGCCAGCGCCACCATTGCCGTTGGCCGTGCCGCCTACGCCTTTGCCGCCTATTCCTTTGCCGCCGGCCGCGCCATTCGCACTGCCGGAATTAGTGGGATTGTTGCCAATATTCTGAACATTGCCGCTTACCGTGCCGCTCAAATTGCTTGTTGCGGTTGCTTTTGCCGCATTGAATGTATTGGTAAAGTTGACGGTGGAGCCGTTGTTGGTTGCCGCACTCCGTGCCGCGTCTGCCGTAGCGTCGCCGGTCGTTTGCGCCAGCGCTGGAATGCCCAGGCTGAAAGCGGCTGCGACGGCAGAAGCCAGTAAGGTCCTATTCATAACCTCTCCTTGGTTGTCGGTTTTGAGATCCGGAAAATAGAGCCGGCTCCCCTTTAAATTTCATTTTTTCAGTATTAGTTAGCGCTCGTAACAGGTGTAAAAAGCGCTGCCGACACCCGCAAATGCAAGCATAGGCAAGCAGGGTGGACGTCAGCAGCGTGCTTCCTGACAGGACAGAAAATATGCGATGCATCATGTTTAATGGAGCTGTAGATTGATGATCGTGGAATTTTGTATCAATACATTGGTGCCCGAATTTTGTACCACAATCGGGATACCGCTCACGTTGGCAAATGCCCCCGACGTGATGTTGTTGGAACCCGTTGCGACATTCGTGGCGCTGTTGTCTGCTACCGTGCCTTTAAGTTTCTGATCGTTACTGATCACCACTTCGGCGCCGCCGCGCAGTTTTCCCAGATCCTGGGAATCCGTTGCCTTGCCGAATTTTTTGACAAAAACGCTTTGCTCGTCACTGCTGCTGCCGGGAATGCCGGCGACGCTTGCAGCGCTTGCGGTAGCGGGTGGGCTTGCCACCTCCACCGCAACAGATGATTTGTCAGTCGCGGTTTCGCCTGCCAGCGCTTGTGAAAATGCCAGTTGCGGAGCCATGGCGATCAGTAGTGCAATCGTCTTTCCATACGTACAGTGTTGTAGAAACATGCTCGTTTCTCCTTACCGTCCAGCACAAGTATCTTGGTCTGAGCGGAGTATTCGCCGTGGAATGCATCACACTCCACGGCGAGTCCCGCGATTAATCAATTACTTGCCCAGGCTCAAATTGGACTGTACGTTGACGCTTTGCTGTACCAGGCTGGAAATGCCGCTTTGCTGTGTCAGAACCATGATGCCGGCAGCCGATTGCGCGGCACCTGTCATGTTGTTCGACATATCAAAGGTACCGGCATTGACGGTATTGCTGCCGCCAGCGCCGCCAGCTCCGCCCATGCCGGCCCCACCAGTGCCTACGCCGCCGGAGTTGGTGCCACCTGAGCCGCCTGCGCCGCCGGTGCCAGCACCGCCAGTGCCGGATCCAGAAGTAGAGGTGGACGAGCCGCCTGCACCGCTGGCATTGCCGCTGGCACCTGCGCCGCCACTGCCGCCAGCGCCGCTGCTGGCATTGCCATTAGTCGCATTGCCGCTGGTTGCAGTACCGCCCGCACCGCCTGCGCCGGCATTGTTTTGGGCATTGCCGCTGCTGCCGCCTGTACCGCCGGTTGCGCCCATTGCGCCCATGCCGCCTGTGCTATTGCCGGAAGCGCCCACTGCGCCGGAACCGCCGGTTCCGCTGGATGCTGCCGCACCTGCGCCGCCAACGCCGCCTGCTGCTGCACCTGCACCGCCTGCTGCCGCTGCGCCTGCACCGCCTGCGCCGCTGGAGCCGCTAGCACCCGCTGCACCGCTGCCTGCTGTATTGGTGCCTGCTGCGCCTGCTGCGCCCGCTGCACCTGCTGCACCTGCCGCACCCGAGCCGCCTGCACCCGATGCGCCTGCGCCGCCTGTACCTGTGTTAGCGCCGGATGTACCTGCACCGCCGGTGCTGCCGCCGCCGGATGTGCCGGTTATGCTGGAGTTACCGCCGTTGCCGCCGGGATTGCTGGCGCTTCCTGCGCCACCTTTGGCGCTGCCGGAAGAGGCTGATGCGCTGCCGCCGCTGCTACCGCCGCCGCTAGCGCCGTTGTTAGCTGATGAATCACCGCCAAAAGTCTTTCCGCTGCTAGCACCGTCACCACCGCTGCCGCCTTTGCCGCCGGCGCCGCCCAGGCCACCGATCGCATCGCCGTTGCCGCCACCGGAGCCGCCCGAGCCGCCCGAAGCTGCGCCTGTGCTACCGCCTGATCCACCTGACGAACTGCCACCCGATCCGCCTTTTGATCCGCCGGCATTGCCGCCCGATCCACCGGAAGTGTCGCCACTATTGCCGCCCATGCCGCCTGCGCCGCCGGTAGCTGAACCGCCTGCGCCGCCAGCACCGCCAGCGCCGCCGTCACCGGCTGCGCCGCCCTTGCCGCTTGAGGCATCGCTTGCATTGCCGCCTCGGCCGCCCGATGCTCCGATCGCATCACCAGTGCTGGCATTGCCGACCTTGGCATTGCCGCCGGCTGCGCCGTCGCCGCCGCCGCCGGCTTTGACTGAACCGCTATTGCCGCCGATAGCGACCGATTTACCGCCATTGCCGTCGCCGCCTGATCCTTTTGCACCATCGCCGCCGTTGCCGTTGGCAGTGCCGCCTACGCCTTTGCCGCCTATGCCTTTGGCGCCGGCTGCGCCGTTGGCGTCGCCAGAGTTGCTAGGATTATTGCCAATATTCGATACAGTGTTTCCGCTTACTGTACCGGTCAGTGTGCTTAATGCAGTTGCTTTGTTTACATTGAAAGCATCCGTAAATGTCGCGGTGGAACCGTTGTTTGTCGCCGCAGTCCGCGCAGCGTCTGCGTTGGCGTCGCCGGTGGGTGGAGCTTCTTGCGCGAATGCCGGAACGCTCAGGCTAAAAGCGGCAGCAAGGGCCGAAGCCAGTAAGGTCCTGTTCATATTATCTCCTCGATGATCACGTGGTAAGTGTTGGAGTTGGCAGCGAAAGCCAACTCCCCCAATAACAGCAAGCTTGATGCCAGCGAGTGTTATGGAGGCTGCGTGGGCCGGTTTGCAGAGTGAGAGGGCAGATAAGGAAGGGCTTCGCAAACGTGTGCTTGTTGAAGGGCAAGCAAAAAAACAGCGCTATTGTGCGGCGAGATGTCACGCGCCTGAGACAGTGATTTTCGATAACACGCGCTGCCAGCGTCGATTCAGCTTTTGAATCAACATCTTAGCAGCGTCAATGGAGTGTTGATGCTTTTACTCTATGTATCACTGGAGTGACAGCTGTAACAGAACTTTGCAAGAGTGTCACAATGTAAGCATCGCTTGCAGCCTGGCATAGGCAGAAGGCGCTGGTTGATATTCTGTGTCGGCGATTAGACACAAAAAGCAGTTTCGTGCAGATATCTGCATGAAACTGTTAACGTGTTAACACGGCAATGCCGGCTTGATGTCAGCCGAGTTTTGGGGATTTGACGGCCGCGCTGAAACGTATCTCGCTCGAATGGGAGTGGGAAAGCTCATTGCTGGCTGCAGGCTTGCTGCCGACGTGATTGAGGTCGCCGTTGATACCATGTTTTTCCATCAATCGGTACAAGGTCATGCGCGAAACGCCGAGATCTTGCGCCGCGCGCGTCTTGTTTCGCCCTGTCCGTATCAGGCAATTGAAGATCGCTTCGCGTTCGGCGCTGATGCGCACATTCGCCAGGTCGTCGTTCTTCAGGAGTATCTGCGATTCCAGGTTGAGATCCTGGGCGGAAATCATACGGCCATCGGTGGTAACGATGGCGCGCCGGATGCGGTTGATCAATTCACGCACGTTGCCGGGCCACGCATGCGACAACATTGCCTGGATTGCTTCTGTGGTAAATCCGTTCAGCCTGGTCTTTCTCTCTTTTCCAAAAACTTCCAGGAAATGGCTTGCCAGCGGCTCTATGTCTTCCCTGCGCTCGCGCAACGGCGGCACAACGATGGGCAATACGTTCAGCCGATAAAACAGGTCTTCCCGGAATTTTCCCGCATCAACGGCTTGCTGCAAGTTAACGTTGGATGCAGCAATTACCCGCGTATTGACAGGAACACTTGCTGCCGAGCCGATGCGGGTAATGGTTTTTTCCTGCAGGAAGCGTAGCAGATTCGTCTGCAGGTCCAGCGGCAGATCGGCGATTTCATCCAGGAAAATGGTGCCCCTGTCCGCGCTTTCTATGAAACCCGCCTTTTGCGAGGCTGCGCCGGTAAACGCGCCGCGCTGATATCCAAACAGCTCCGACTGTATCAACTGCGACGGAATGGAGCCGCAACTGACAGGCACGAAAGGCCCGTTGCGCCGCGACGAGCAGCGATGGATGGCAAGCGCCGTCAGTTCCTTGCCGCTGCCGTTCTCGCCGCCTATGAGTACGGTTGCTTCCGAATCGGCGATTTGCTTGATGTGCTTGAACAAGGCCTTCATTGCCGGGCTTTCGCCCACCATCGCCATATCCTTGTTGCTGGCGAATCGTCTTTTTGATTGCTGCCGCATCATCGCCCGTCCATAGGCATGGCCCACCGTCTGCGACAGGCGCTGTGACTCTATCGGTTGCGTATGGTAGTCAAACAGATAGCCCAATATCAGCTCGTGGCACTTCCATGACAACAAGGAATCCGCATGGAATACGCCTATCCATTCGCATTCCGTGTGTGCCTTCAACAACTGGATCAAGGCTTCATAGTGGATCAGTTCAATGCTGTCCAGCACCAGCAGGCAAACCAGGTAGGACTCGTCCCGCATCATTCGCTCAGCAACAAGTATTTCCGCGGCGTAGTGTATTTCCCAATCGTCATCTTGCAGATGGTTCTCAAAAGATGCGGAATTTTTTTGTAGCCTCAGGCAAAGAATTTTACGTTTTATCATTTTAATTTCTCGCTCGTATAAGATATGCACGGTAATCAAGCTTCCGTGACACCGAGCGCGGGCTTGAAACATTCCGCATAGGCCCGTCAACATGCGTCGCAATAGCGACTAATATCGAATGGACTGGGCGTATATGGATAGATATGGAAAAAATGCTTTTCCGCAACGGAAAGCATTTTGGTCACCGTGAACATCTCCAACAACAATTCGCGGCAAGGTGACCGGATTGCAGAACGACGCATTTTGCTTCGTATTACTTGTGTGGAAGAGGGGGCGCGAAAACATAACCATCCGATTCGCGTTGTCCGCTGCCTGTCGTTTCGCTAAGCCGATAATCGATGCCGATTCAGTTTGTATCCTCGTTTATGAACCTGCATGCAAAAAAACATCTCGATAATATTGATGAAATGAATTTCTGCATCAACTGTGTCGATCAAATTTACAACTGCTTGCGATATTTAGTGCGATCGCGAAATCTTCCGAAGTAAGCCTTTGATTGTAAGGATATTTTTTTTAGGGGCACGATTTGTGCTTCTTTATTTTTTACTTCCTACCTTATTTAAGAATTGTAAAAATCGGGTTCTTCTTTTTTCTCAAACAATCTGTAAGACCCCGTAATATTTAACAGATTTTTTGACTTTTACAAGTCAACTTTGATAAGGATGCGAAGCCCGTCTTCGCCAGGATTTCAGATCACCCAAGGCCATTCATGGCAGGGGTGTTTCTGTGTTTTTATCCCGCCAAATCCTTGCCATATTTCTCAAATATATTACGGAAAAGTTGCCGTCCTGTATCCGTTTCATCACCACGCTTTTTTCGATAAGGGAGAAATGTATGAAACAGCAGCTCTTTTGCAATGTTGCCGTAGCAGCTTGTTCCGCAGTGTGCTTTTCAAGTACCACTGCCCATGCGCAAACTGTGAATACACTCGCAGCCGGTGACGATGCGCCGGTTTCGGTTGATGCATTGAGGCGGGATGTCAACGACCTAGCCAGGCAACTGGAAACCTTGAAACGCGAGCTGGAAGAAGAAAAGATCAAGCTGAGGGAGCTGCGGCATTCGGTAAGAAACGATACCCTGGCGACACAACGTGGCGGTACTGCAGCGGGATCAAGTGCCGCACAGCAAGCGCAGGGTGGGACTCAAGTGGCAATGCAAACAATTGTTAATTCGCCGGACAATGCATCGCCAACGGAGCCCGTCGGTGTTGCTCCGGAGCGTAGTAACCGGCAAAGAGAAGTTGCCCAGATCTTTGAACAGCCGGGCATACTCACACCCAAGGGGAAATTTGGGCTGGAGCCATCGATACAATACAGCTATTCATCCAACAACCGGGTAGCGCTGGTGGGTTATACCGTGATCCCGGCGCTGCTGATTGGCCTGGTGGATGTGCGCCAGGTCAAGAGCAATACGCTCACCGGCGCGCTGACAGGACGCTATGGCCTAAGCAATCGGATGGAAGTGGAGATGCGCGTGCCTTATGTCTATCGCAGCGATTCCACGATCAGCCGGGAAATATTTACCGGCAGCGCAACTGACCAGGTGTTCCAAACCAGCGGAAAAGCCATAGGCGATGTGGAAGTGTCTGCGCGCTACCAGTTAAACGATGGCGGCGCCGACAGGCCCTATTTCATCGGCACCATGCGACTTAAATCGCGTACCGGCAAGGACCCGTTCGATGTCGTTACTGATTGCGTCACGCGCTGCGTCGGTAATACTACCGGCACCGGCCTGCCGCTGGAATTGCCCACAGGCTCCGGTTCCTACTCATTGCAACCGGGCCTGACATGGTTGTTCCCCAGCGACCCCGCGGTGTTCTTCGGTAGTTTCAGCTACCAATACAACTTCGCCCGCAAGAATGTCAGCCGCCGCGTGCTGAACGGTGAAGAAGAATTCCTTGGCAACGTCAAGGCCGGTGACATTCTCGGTGCAAACTTCGGCATGGGCCTGGCTTTGAACGACAAGTCATCGTTCAGCGTCGGTTTTGATTTGAACTCGGTCGGAAGGACCAAGCAAAATGATGTCACCGTGCCTGGATCTGTGCGCACCGTGCTAGCCAGTTTATTGCTGGGTTATTCATACCGGTATTCCGACAAGACCTCTTTCAGCCTGTCCATCGGCGCCGGCCTGACGCGCGATACGCCGGATCTTTCGTTGACGATGCGGGTGCCCATGTCATTCTAGAAGGTAATTATTGTCCAGGGATTGCAATCCCGATGTAAACCAAATGCAATGGTGGGGCGTTATAGGCTCATGTAAGGGAAATGTTGCTTTGTATCAGTTGTAAGAGTCTGTTTCCTGTTCTCGTTTTTTTACAGAGCCGCCCTTATATTACTACCATGTAAGTGAAGTTCCGTACCTTAATCACGGAGCCACTTTGGTTTGAAAGGATTACATCATGCTAAGTCGTAAATTAAGCGCGTTAGCCCTGCTGGTTGCAGTGGGCTCAACTTCTGCAGCATATGCCAATGACCAGGGTGCGAATACCCTGCTGGGCGCCGCTGTCGGCGCGGCAATTGGACATGGCATCAATGGACGTGACGGCGCGATTGTCGGCGGTGTGCTCGGCGCAGCAGTAGGCGCGAGTGTAAATACCTATGACCAGCCGCGTTATTATGGCGGGCCTCCGGCAGCCACCTATTACAGCGCACCGGCTACAACTTACTACGCAGCACCGGCGCCGACCTATTATGCAGAGCCAGCCCCTGTGTACTATGCAAGGCCGCCCGTTTATGTAGCGCCGGCCCCTGTGTACTACCGTTCGGCTCCTGTTGTGGTGGAAGATCGCTATTATCGCGGCGGGCGCCATTACTATGGTGAGCGTGACGGTGGCCGCTATGGTCGTTACGATCGAGATGACCGCTGGCATAGGTAAACGCTAAACGCGGCTGTATAAAGATAGCTGAATAAAAACTAAGGCACGCAGGATTTTATTTTTCTGCGTGCCTTTTGTTTTCCGCTGGGCCGGCGAAGCCCTGATCTTGCTACTGCTTGCCATTCCTTGCACGGAGCCGGCGTCACACCTCGCCCATCAGATTGCCGTCAACCAGCAGCCTTACCGCCGCTTGCTGCAGGCGCTTGAATTCCGGCATACTTTCTGCCAACTGGCGAAACTCCCTGATCTCGCCACCGTCCGGATGTACGCCGCTAGGCGCCAGTTCCTCATTGAACAACTCGCCGTTGAAGCCTTCCCGGCTCACCATGAAGCCCAGCATGAAGGCTTCCCTGAGTAATGCTTCCTTCAGTATTTCCACTGCCATGTATATCACCTGTCGATAGAGTTTGGCCGCATGTCTTGGAAGACTAAGCGCTTCATAGCCTGGGCGCTGTTAGGTAGCGAACAAAACTGGCTGGAAAATTCATCCATTCCGATGTCGGCGATCGTGGACCGCCAGTCTCAGGGCATTTTATTTCAGGCATCAAAATTCACTTATCAGATTTACACTGTTTTACATATCGCAACTACCACCTTTAATGGATCGACAAGGCCATGCATTACAGGGTCAACAAAAGATCCAAATCCTGTAGTTTGCCTTGAATTTAGGCAATAGAAGTTAAGCTTTAAAAATCAGCAGCTTAGCTTGTGTTTGATATGGTTATCCACAGGATTGTTAACACAAGATGTGGGTAAGCTAGTGGTTTTACGTGGTCATTCAGGAGCTGCGCTCGCCGTGCGTTGGCAACATCATTTGCCATCCGCATCGCAGTTTTATCTTTTCTGCATTGTCTTGAGGAATACTTTCAGCGTATGCTGAAAGTTCGTCTGCGCGCAGGAAATAAGGTGTTGCAACACCATCATATTAAAAAAACAATCGGGAGACTGCCATGACAAAATTGACGTTCCAGCAAAAGCTTTGGGTCCCGCTGATGTGCAGCCTGTTGTGCATTTTCAGCGTGTCGATCTACGACGCGATCCAGACCCGCAACGTGCGGATAGAAGAACGCAGCGGCGACCTGACCAATATCGACGATGCAGCCCTGAGCATCGTCAAGCACTTTGGCGATATGACGGTGGCCGGCACGCTGACCAAGGAGCAGGCGCAACAGCAGGCGACCACATCAATCAAGGATTTCCGCTACGGCAAAGACGGTTACGTCACGATAGTCGGTCTTGACGGCGTCGCCGTGATGAACCCGTTCAAGCCCGAGAATGACGGCAAGAACATGATAGATTTCAAGGATGCGCAGGGCAACTACCTGTATCGCGATATCGTCGCGCTGGGCAAGGGCGCCAGCGGTAGCGGATTCGTGAAGTATGTGTGGGCGCGGCCAGGTGAAACCGAGCCGGTGCCCAAGCTGAGCCGTGTCGCGACTTACAAGCCCTGGGAATGGACCCTTGTCACCGGCGTCTATATGGACGATATCGATATCGCCTTCAGGCGCTCGCTGATGCAGTCGGCCGCCGTGCTGGCCGGTGTGTGCGTGCTGCTGGCCCTGATCGTCAGCGCGGTCAACCGCAGCCTCAGCCGCGCCATTGGCGGCGCGCCTGAATACGCGGCCAAGGTGGCGGCAGAAATCGCCGCCAATAATCTCAGCATCAGCGTCGATACCAAATCCGGCGACGATAGCAGCCTGCTGTTTGCGATGAAGACCATGCAATCCAACCTGGCCGACACCATAGGCGAGATACGCCGCAGCGCCGACACCATTGCCATTGCCTCCAGTGAAATTGCCGCCGGCAACATGGACCTATCGGCGCGCACCGAATCGCAGGCCAGTTCGCTGGAAGAAACGGCCGCGTCAATGGAAGAGCTGACCTCCACGGTGACGCAAAATGCGGACAATGCGATGCAGGCCAACCAGCTGGTGAAATCCGCATCCGATGTCGCGCAGCAGGGCGGCGCCGTCGTGTCGCAGGTCGTGCAGACGATGGAAACCATCAATGCCTCCGCCACCCGCATCGTGGATATCATTAGCGTCATCGACGGCATCGCCTTCCAGACCAACATCCTGGCGCTGAACGCCGCAGTGGAGGCGGCGCGCGCGGGCGAGCAGGGCAGGGGCTTTGCCGTGGTGGCGTCGGAGGTGCGCAACCTGGCGCACCGCAGCGCCGCCGCCGCAAAAGAAATCAAGGCCCTGATCGGCGATTCGGTGGACAGCATCGCCGCCGGCAGTGCGCTGGTCGCGCAGGCTGGCACAACGATGGACCAGGTAGTGAGCAGCGTATCACGCGTGACCTCCATCATGGCCGAGATCACCGCCGCCTCCAGCGAGCAAAGCACGGGCATAGGCCACGTGAACCAGGCCATCACCGAGATGGATTCCGTCACGCAGCAAAACGCGGCGCTGGTAGAACAGGCAGCAGCAGCGGCCGGCAGCTTGCAAGACCAGTCCGCCAGGCTGGCACAACTGGTGTCCCGCTTTAAACTGGATAGCCACGATACAGGCTCCGCACCGCCGGCGCCAAGGCCGGTTCAGCGCGCGAGCACAGTCAAGTTGCGGCCAAAGCTGGCCTTGCGCTGATACCGGATAGATGTAGCCATGCATGTCCGGCCTATGAGCCGGGTGTGCAAGGATGGGTTGGGTACACCCGGATTATTCGTCGGCAGACAGGGCCGACTTGATCGAACTATCGTAGTCGCGCTGCAGCTTCAACCAGTAGCCGTCTTGCACGCCAAAATGCCGGTCCAGCGTGGCACCTATTGCGGCAGTGATCGCTATCTTTCCATCCAGGATGCCGTCTATTGTTTCCAGGCCCAGCGCGGTCGCTTCTGCCAATTGCTCTTTAGGGCGGACCAGGGGGATCAGGAATTCTTCCAGCAGGATCTTGCCGGGGCGGATGTCGGGAGGAATGAGGCCGGTGCTGTCGAAATCGTCATCGAGATTGCTTGGCTCCATGTCGCTGTCCTGTTCTTGTCTTGTTGACGTATGTTGAGGGCATATCTGGCTTTGGCAGTGTACCAGCGCCAAAACAAAGGCGCAGTGTCAAACTGACAAAGGCTTGCCTCCGCCGCGCATTTTTCTCTTAAACATTAAGTACGCTATGAGGGCCGGCTTTGCAGCATAAAATTTTGCTCCAGCCGGTACAACGAGCCTTCGCTGGTCAGCGTGCTGGAGTACAACGCGAATGCGCTGACCGGGATCACTGCCGAGACCGGTACAGGCTGCGCCAGGAAATCGCGTGCGACATGGCCGGGCACGCCCGCCTTGCAGCGCGCAAGCGTGATGTGCGGCTTGTAGGCGCGAACTTCCGGCTTCAAGCCTGCGACTGTTAATGCGGCCAGGACGCTGGTGCGCAGGTCCAGCAATTCATCGCATATTTGCACGCCCGCCCACAAGGCAATGTTTTCACCGCGCGAGCGAAACTGGCCCAGCGCTGCCAGCTTGATGCCAAAGACCGGCGCCTGGACTGCCTGCAAAGCATGCGCTACAGGCGCAACCTCTGCCTCGCCGATGAAATGCAGCGTCACATGCATCTGGCCGGGTATCGTCAATTTGATACCGGTTGCTGGCGCCGGCTGCAGCAGCGACAGCCCGGTAGTCACGGCGGGAGGAAGGTCAATAGCGACGAAGAGCCTGGCCATCTGTCCTCCATATGCGCACTTTACCCAAAAGAAATAGCGGGCTAACCGTAAAGCTGCCGGCCCTTGTCAAGTATAGCGTCTGCACAGGCGGCTCTTCGGACTAGCTCAGGTCTTGAGCCTGTACCCGGTCTTGAATATCCACCATACCGCCGAGATGCACAGCAGCAGGAAGACTATAGTCATGCCGGTGCTGACTGCGATGCTAACGTCGGAGACGCCATAGAAACTCCAGCGGAAACCGCTGATCAGGTAAACCACAGGGTTGAACAAGGCAACCTTTTGCCAGAACGGTGGCAGCATGCTGATGGAGTAAAAGCTGCCGCCCAGGAAAGACAGCGGTGTAATCACCAGCAGCGGGATGATTTGCAATTTCTCAAACCCATCCGCCCAGACGCCGATGACAAAGCCAAACAGGCTGAAGGTGATCGCGGTGAGCAGCAGGAAGGCAATCATCCACAACGGATGCGCAATCTCAAACGAAACGAACAGCCTGGCGGTAGCCAAAATCAGCAAGCCCAGGACGACCGATTTGCTGGCAGCCGCGCCTACGTAGCCCATCACTATCTCTATCGCAGAAATCGGCGCGGACAGTATCTCGTAAATCGTGCCGGAGAACTTCGGCATATAGATGCCGAAGGACGCATTGGCGATACTCTGCGTCATCAGCGACATCATGATCAGGCCGGGGATGATGAACGCGCCGTAGCGTATGCCATCGACCTCCACCATGCGCCCGCCTATGGCGGCGCCGAAGACGACAAAGTACAGCGATGTAGAAATGACCGGTGACGCGATGCTCTGCATCAGCGTGCGCCAGGTGCGCGCCATCTCAAACAGGTACATGGCGCGGATAGCGTAAATGTTCATGGCTGCGCCCTCACAAGATTGACAAAAATTTCTTCCAGCGAGCTCTGGCTGGATTGCAGGTCCTTGAAGTCTATGCCATGCTCGCCAAGCTGGCGCAGCAGCTCGGCAATGCCGGTCTGTTCGCTCTGCGCATCAAAGGTATACACCAGATCACTGCCGTCCGCCGACAAGGTCAGCGGCAAGCCGGCCAGCGCCGCGGGAATCGCCATCAGCGGGTGCTGCAGGTGCAAGGTCAGCTGCTTCTTGCCCAGCTTCTCCATCAGCACCGCCTTGTCTTCCACCAGGATGATTTCACCCTTCCGTATCACGCCTATGCGGTCGGCCATCTCTTCGGCTTCTTCAATATAGTGGGTGGTCAGGATAATCGTCACGCCGCTTTCCCGCAGGCCGCGCACCATCTTCCACATATCGCGCCGTAGTTCCACATCTACGCCGGCGGTGGGCTCATCCAGGAACAAGATGCGCGGCTCATGCGACAAGGCCTTGGCGATCATTACCCGCCGCTTCATGCCGCCGGACAGGGTACGGATGCGCGCATCCTTCTTGTCCCACAGCGACAGGTCGCGCAATACCTTTTCTATATGCGCAGGGTTGGCCGGCTTGCCGAACAGCCCGCGGCTGAAACTGACAGTATCCCAGACGCTTTCAAATGCATCGGTGGCCAGCTCCTGCGGCACCAGCCCTATCTTGGAGCGCGCCGCGCGGAAATCAGCCACCACATCATGCCCATCCGCCAGGATGGTGCCGCTGCTGGGATTGACGATGCCGCACACGATATTGATCAGGGTAGTCTTGCCGGCGCCGTTCGGCCCCAGCAGTGCAAAAATTTCACCCCGGCGGATATCCAGGTCCACGCTCTTGAGTGCCTGAAAACCGGAGGCATAGGCCTTGGTAAGGTTTTTGATCGAAATGATCGCTGACATGCAATGTCCTTATTATTCTTTAAATGTCGGTGATTGTAGTATGAATTGCGTTTGGGAACAGTCAGCCGTGCCGGTAGTTGTCTTTAAGTATAAAGCGGCACTCGCGGTGCCCGTGGCAGGCGAGGGAGTCATTATCCGGCCGAAAGTAGTTTGGTTTTTGCAACATGGACGCACGTCAATGGCCAATGTGCACCAGCGTACAGAACTTGCCACCCAATTACTTTATGGTGAAATCTTTCATTCCAAAGGAAAACATCATGAAAACCATACTAGCCACAAGTTGCTTCGTCATTAGCGCCATATTGGCGCCAGCCATCAGCCACGCCCAGGATAGCGACGCCGATCGCACACATCCTATGCACTTCGTCAAAGACTCTGTCATCACAAGCAAGGTCAAGGCCAAATTAGCTGCGGAACACATCACCAGCGTTGAACGAATCAAAGTCGATACTGACGACAATGGCGTTGTATGGCTGAGCGGCACCGCCAAAACCCAGGCAGAAGCAGACAAGGCCGTGTCAATCGCGAAGAAGACAGAGGGCGTTGCTTCCGTCAAGAGCAAAATCGTTGTGAAGATGGAGTAGCAGGCAAGGCAGGCGCGGCGCTCTGGCAGACGTGATAGTTGATGTAGAAATGCTAGGAGCGCGCGCAAAGCGGGTAAGGCGTAATTTGCTGCGCGCCGGAAGCGCGACCGTCGATATTTTTCAGTAATTCTCAAGCAGAGATGCAACGCGAGGCATGTGTTGCGGTCCGATCAAATCGGAATTGCCACACCTAATTACAACTGCTTTGTAAGCTTGCTCAAGTAATCCGTTGCCTTTGCGGGCCGACAATAGATCAAAAATAAGCTTGGCAAATCCGCTGGCAATCTGGTGGATGTATTACATCATCTGATTTTGGTGCACGGCGCTGCCGTCCATGACTGAGTCATCTACCGCCAAAAAAAATCACCTGGCATCGATTGGAACGTACCCCCTTTGTTTCGTTGGGTCAAACGGTTTACTAACCATGGCTTATCAGCTCTTGGGCGTTGCTCACATGCTTGACTATCTCTTTGCACGAAATGTGATACTCAAACCAGCTAAAAATAGCCCTATGCAAGTAATCAGCTCGATAAGCTTGTATTAGTGCGGTAAGGTAAGTGCAACTATGAAATCTTTTCTCCGGGGCTAACATTCATAAGTTCTGATCGCGACCACACTATCTATACATGAGACCTAATTCGGACTAAAATTGGTCTTTCAATGTACTTGGATGAGGTGTTGTCATGAAATTTTCCACTCAGGTAAAGCCCATTAGCTACCTCAAAAGCCATGCCGCCGAAATCGTCAAAGACATTACAGAAAACCGTGAGCCAATGCTAATTACACAAAATGGCGAAGCCAAGCTGGTCGTCATGGATGTGAAAAGCTACGAAGAACAGGAAGAAACGCTCGCACTGCTAAAAATTCTGGCACTCGGCAATCGTGAAATTGAACAAGGCAAGTTCCGCGATGCTGAAGATGTATTTTCTGAACTGGATAAGGCTGGCAACTGATGGGCTTCAGAGTCGTCATCCTAGATTCGGCAGAGCAAGACCTGAAAGAACTCAGAGCCCACATACTCAAAAACTTTTCCAATGCTACCTGGCGCACCACCTACGCCAAGATAAAAGAAGCGATCCGCAACCTGCAAAATTTTCCGCAAGCGGGTGCAATTCCAGAAGAAATTGAAAAGCTGAACCTCACGCAATATAGACAGGTTCTATCTGGAATGAATCGGGTCATTTACGAAGTGCGGCAGGATGTTATTTATATCCATATTGTTGTCGATGCCCGGCGCGATATGAATGCGCTGTTGACACGACGATTGTTGCGAATCACTTAAAAACAAAAACGCAGACAATCAACATCTTCATTTTCACTAAGTCCCGCGACCTGTTCCAAGGTCGAGGTGCGTGCGTAAGCATATGTTTTCATAGAGTTCCTTTCTATCAATAGATTCTAGATGTAGTAAAATTATCAATAGGTCCTACGGGGAGGGCTGCTTTGACAGTTTTTTTGATGGGGGGCAGACAAGATCATTTGACCCAGCTCTGGTGATATATAGCTCGTTACCTCTGGTTTTATATGCAATTTTGTAGGCGGCCGGCGTCATTGCTCGGTCGCTACGGATAAAGTTCAAATTGGCACATTACGCCCCGAACCTTTCGGCACAATACTTGAATGAACATCATCGACATACCGGACGAGCCATGGCGGCCGAGAGGCCAGAAGATAGCATTGGAGAAGCTGCAAGAGGATGTGCAGCGACACCTAGCCCCATTACGTCAGTGGGAGGAGATGCAAGACCTGATTCAGCGATCATCGCCGGGTTACCGTTTGAAAGAACTACTCAAGCAGTCCACTCCTGGCTGGCAGCTTAAGGAAATACTCGAGCGGTCGACGTTGCCTAAGCATGTCCAAGACCTATTGGACAAGAGTTCGGCGGTCAATCAGGCGCAGCGGATGCTGGAGCAATATCTTCCAAAACACCAGATTGGTTTCGACGAGGATACGCTCCGCAAAGTGAAGGGCATGAATGCAATCACCGAAGCGGTCAATGCCTATGAACGTAATTTAAGGCCTGTCACTGAGCACCAAGAGTGGTTCAAAAAGCTACAGAATCAAGCGCTTGGCGGACTTTCGATGCTGGAACTTTCCCGGCAATTGGAATATGCCAATCCGGCACTTGCCGCCTTGAAGGCCGCAAAGACATCCTTAGACAACTTAACGGGGGCATTCCAGGGCATTGATTTCGACGAGTTTGAACTTGATGAAGAGGAGGATATCGAGGCGCAGCAGGTCGCCCAAACCATTACGCAGACGGCAACTGCGGAGCCAACGCTGCAGGCTGCGGTGGAACAAATCATTGCTGCCATCCAGGCGCAGCCAAATCCGACCGTTCGGCTGATGCTTTGGCTGTTCTTTCGGAAGATGATGGATTGGATCATAGCCGGCATCATCGGAGTTGTCATCAGTCAGCATATGCCTCAAACCACTCCCGAAAGCCCACAGGAGGCCACTAAGAGTGTTAAGAGAGTTGTGCGTGCGACACTTGATTCCCCGACCCTACTGGCCGAGTATCGATTCGTGTCGGTCAAGGTTCTCGTTGTCCGGCAAAATCCCAAGGCACGCTCACCGAAACTTGGGGAGTTGGGCTTTGGCAAGTTCGTAAAGCTATTGAAAAAGGATAAGGACTTTGCCTTAGTGCTTTGGACTGATAAGGAGTCGGGAGTTGAGATACAGGGATGGGTGTTCGCTCGATATCTTGAGAAATTCGACTGAGTCCGCTTATCCAGTAAATGTGATCATGTTCGTTGCTAGTCTCGGTTGTGAAAAAAATGCAAAATTTCGGCGTTGCTCATCCTTTCGTTTGCCCCATTGGGTGGGCTAACATGAAGCGTAGAGCCCGGCTGATCTAGAAATAAGCGGGCTCGCACTGCGTAAGCGCCTCCGTTACGCAATTGAAAGAAATATGGAGACTGGGGTGCTGATTTCAGGAGGACACATACCAAACCTATTGGATGTTCGTCTACGCTCTCTTGTCACCCCGAAACTTGTCGCTGTGGTATGAATCGCGAATAGAAAAATGTGATGACAAAACCAACTACTCAAAGCGCACCGATCGCTAGCACGTCCAATAAGCCGGTAGAGACTTTCGCCAAGCCAAGCGTTCACGAGGTCACTTCAGCATTGCGGCTGTTTATCGCTAATTTTGGTGCGAGCAACTACTTATGGCCTACATGCTTTAAACAGTCAACGATCGCGACGTTTGAGGTGACATCGTCCCATCCTTTTAGCGTTGCTAACGACAAAGATGGCTATGTTAAGCACTCAATGTCGAACGTGAAAACTGCACGTGGTCTGTCTCCCACCAAGTCAGTCGCGTCGCGATGGTTCAACGTCGGAAAGATCCTCGAAGCCACTACTGGAGATATCTGGATACATCGAGCAGCAGACGATATTTGGTGGACCATCTCTCTGTCAGGCCCCGCGACGACTAGCCTTCAAGAAGCCAACTATCCAGGTTCGGTACCTGGGGAGAAAGTTTATGAAACCCATAAGCCTGGAAGGCCTTGGACGAATAAGAATCTCCTTGGGCAGCGTTTGTCATGGAGTGCACTGCATAAAAAAGCACGGGCATTTATGGCTACCGAGGCAACGCTGCAGCAACTGAGCACAGACAACGCAGCTTACGCTACTGCTCTGCTACTCGGTAGCGACCTAGGCGGTTGGCACAACCGTGCTGATTGGCAGGCTATTGCGCGGGCAGCCAGCCATGCTGGAGTCACTATGTCAACGCCATGGCAAAATGCGGTTGCACGAATGGCGATGACCGCGTTGAATACAACGCTGGCGTCAAATGGGCAACAAGCACTTCGCACAATCAAGAACAAGGAATTCCGATTTGCATCTGCCGCAGCCTTGGAAGAATACTTGCTCAAACTGCGGGCGGACCAAGAAGGATTGTGCGCGCTCAGCGGCCTTGTATTGCAATACGACGGGGACTACGACGACGCATCGCTTTTGTGTTCGCTTGATCGCATCGACAGCTCTGGACACTACGAGGCCGGCAACCTTCAGATAGTCTGCCGTTTCATCAATCAATGGAAATCTGATCAAGAAGACCACGAGTTCCAGAGACTTTTGAGACTTGTACGTGAGTGCCACGCGCCTTGATTGAAATCGTCCAAACCGGCCGTCGAGGTCGAGGCACCTCATTCGGAGGAGTTACGCCCTTGTCTCAATACGCAAATTCTCTATTTCGATTGAGCGTGTAGATTGAGTTCCCGACAATCCGGACACGCTTCGGACATGGAGCGACATAAAACAAAAAGGCCAATCCGCAGATTGGCCTAAGTATTTGATTTCACTGGTCGGGGCGAGAAGATTCGAACTTCCGACCCCTTGCACCCCATGCAAGTACGCTACCAGGCTGCGCTACGCCCCGACAGTGAGTTGCGGATTATAGCGGATCAGTAGGCTTTTTGCCATGCCTGCATGCAATTTATTTAGCTATTTTGCTGCGATACCTGCTCCCTGCGAACTATATTCACTGTATGCAGTCAGATTTGCGTGGTTTTCTTTGAGAAAATTGTCAAAACGCGTGAAAATACACGTCTCTGCGCTACCGCGCACTTTTCCGATTCCAGATTCCTTTTACCTAAAGTAATTATGACCATCAAAATCAGTCAAAACTTTGACGCCGGCGCGATTGAAGTCGTCCGTGCAGAACAGGCAGATGCCATTGAATTGAAGTTGCGCAAGGACTCGCACGCCGATATCGCGCAGTGGTTTTATTTCCGTTTGCAGGGCGCGCGCGGCGAATCCGCTGTGATGCGCATCGTCAATGCCGGCGAGGCCACCTATGCCAAAGGCTGGGAAAACTATCGTGCTGTCGCCAGCTATGACCGCGAGACCTGGTTCCGCGTGGAGACCGAGTTTGACGGCAAGGTGATGACTATCCGCCATACGCCGGAAGGCGACAGCGTGTACTACGCCTATTTTGAGCCGTATAGCTGGGAGCGCCACCTGGCGCTGCTGGGCAGCGTCGAGCATTCTGCGCTGGCGCGCGTGGTGGACCTGGGCAATACCGTCGATGGCCGCGACCTGAATATGGTGGTGGTGGGTGATCCTGCCGCGAAGAAAAAAGTGTGGATCATCGCGCGCCAGCATCCGGGCGAGACGATGGCGGAATGGCTGGTGGAGGGCACGCTGAATGCTTTGCTGGACCCGGCCAATCCTATCGCGCGCCGCATCCTGGATCATGCAGTGCTGTATATCGTGCCTAACATGAATCCGGACGGCTCCTATCGCGGCAACCTGCGCACCAATGCTGCCGGCGCCAATCTGAACCGCGAATGGATGACGCCTTCGATGGAAACCAGCCCGGAAGTTTTCCTGGTGAAAAACAAGATCCATGAAACCGGCTGCGACCTGTTCCTGGACGTGCATGGCGATGAGGCCTTGCCGTATGTGTTTGTGGCCGGCAGCGAGATGCTGGCGGGCTTTACCGACAAGCAGATGGCGCAGCAGCAAGAGTTTGTCGACAGCTTTGTTGCCGCCAGCCCGGATTTCCAGACCAAGGTCGGTTACGAGGCCAGCAAATACAATGAAGATGTGTTGAAGCTGGCATCCAAATACATAGGCCATCATTTCAAATGCGTGTCGCTGACTTTGGAGTTGCCGTTCAAGGACAATGACAACTTGCCGGATGCAGAAACCGGCTGGGACGGCGCGCGCAGCATCAAGCTGGGCGAGGCGATGTTGCAGCCCATCCTGGCTTCATTGACGTCCAGGCTGGATTGATGGGATTGATATCGTGGGCATAGAAATCGAACGCAAATTCCTGGTCGTCAATGACGGCTGGAAGCGGGATGCAGAAACGACGCCGGGCGCGCGCTCCACCTTCATGCGCCAGGGGTATCTGTCGTCCCACGCGGACCGTATCGTCCGCGTGCGTATCGATGGCGATGAGGCCATGCTGACGATCAAGGGCAGGGGGCAGGGGGCAGGGAATCTCCCGTGGAGAATGGGAGTATCCTGTCCCGGTTGCCGATGCGCAGGAGTTGCTCAAGCTGTGCGAGCCGCCCCTGATAGAAAAGACCCGCCACCGCATCCCGTATGCGGGCCTGGTGTGGGAGGTGGATGAATTTTTTGCCGACAACGCCGGCCTGATCGTGGCCGAGGTGGAGCTGGAGTCGGAACAGCAGCAATTTGCAAAACCCGCCTGGCTGGGTGTAGAAGTCAGCCACGACAAGCGCTATGCCAATGCGAACCTGCTGCGGCATCCCTACAGCCAGTGGGATAAGTAAGATTTTTTCATAAACTGCCATGCCCAGGATCGTCTTTACCCAGCAACTGAGCCGCTTCACCGAAGTGCCGGAGGTGGAGGCGGCAGCGGCTACCTTGCATCAGATACTGGAAGCAGCCTTTGCGGTGAACCCGCGCTTGCGCGACTACGTGACGGACGAGCAGGGGCATCTGCGTGTCCATGTGGCAGTTTTTATCGATGGACACCGGGTGCGCGACCGCGTCCGGCTGGATCAGGCGCTGTCGCCCGGCAGCGTCGTGCATGTGTTGCAGGCACTATCAGGAGGCTGATGATGAAAGCAATGGTGGCTACCCGCAAGGGACTGTTTGAACTGGTTCGCGGACAGGACGGCTGGCAGATCGGGGCATCGAGTTTTTTGGGTGAACCGGTCAGCATGGTGCTGCATGACAGGCGCGATGGCGCGACCTATGCGGCGCTCAACCTGGGGCATTTCGGCAGCAAGCTGCACCGGCGCGACGCCGACAGCGATGCCTGGACCGAGATCGCGGTGCCGGCTTATCCTCCGCAGCCTGAGTCCAGCAAGGACGAGGCCGAATGGAAGTTGCACTTCATCTGGTCGCTGGCCACCGGCGGCAGCGGCCAGCCTGGCGTGCTGTGGGCGGGCACCTTACCGGGTGGCCTGTTCCGCTCGGGCGACAGGGGCGCGTCCTGGCAACTGGTGCGCTCCTTGTGGGATGTGCCGCAGCGCAAGGAATGGTTTGGCGGCGGTTATGATGTGCCGGGCATCCATTCCATCTGCGTAGACCCCAGGGACAGCAATACCGTGCTGGTCGGCATTTCCTGCGGCGGCGCCTGGATCACCAGGGACGGCGGTGAAAGCTGGACCCTGAGCGCCAAAGGCATGATTGCCACCTACATGCCGCCGGAACGCGCCGACGATGAAAGCATACAAGATCCGCACCTGATCACCCGCTGTACGGGAGCTCCGGACGTGCTGTGGTGCCAGCACCATAACGGCATCTGGCGCAGCGCCGATAGCGGCGCAACCTGGCAGCAACTGCATCCGCAGGGCGGCCTGCCGGACTTCGGTTTTGCGGTTGCTGCCCATCCGCATGACCCGGATACCGCGTGGTTTGTGCCGGCGGTGGCGGACCAGAAGCGTATTCCCACCGATGCAGCACTGGCCGTGACATGCACCAGGGACGGCGGCAAGAGCTTCGAGGCTTGGCGCAGCGGCCTGCCGCAGCAGCACTGTTATGATCTGATCTACCGGCATGGGCTGGTGGTATCGGACGACGGCAATACCTTGCTGATGGCGTCCACTACCGGCAGCCTTTGGGTGTCGGAAAATGGCGGCGAGCAGTGGCAGGAAATCTCCTCCAACCTGCCGCCCATCTATGCAGTGCGCTTCTATTGATCATAGTCGGCGAGGGTGCGCATGTCATTTAAAAATGTAGTTATCGCAGCGGCCCTGGCTTGCCCGGCGCTGGCCTGGAGCGGCGCAGAGACGGAATTAAAGAACTGGTTCAATGACCCCTTCTTCCAGGTCAGCAGCGCGATAGCCGCTTGCCCTATACCCCTGGGGCCGTATATGCGTGAAGCCGATATCAAGCAGGAAGAACATGGAAGGGTAGAGCGCGGCACCAGTTGCTGGATGGCTGGCCGCTGCGCCAAACCCAACGCCTATATGTACGACGCCGACATCGGCAAGGCGGTGCAAGGGAAATTTGCGCAAAGCACCGCGTTTGCGGATACCAGTTTATGGGTGACCGTAAAAAGGAAATTTGTCTGGGTGGAAGGCTGCATTGCCAGTGTGGAGCAGGAGAAGGCGCTGGAAAACCTGCTGCAGGGCGTGCCCGAGGTTGAGCACATTTTGGTGAATGTGATGCAAGGGGTAGGGAAAAAGCCGCCGTATGAAGTGCGGCCTTAAATAAAAATACTACGGCACGTACATATGGTGTCTGCTAATACCTGCGCGAGATGGATTCCGCCACGCATGCGGGTTTATCTTGACCTTCGCGCTCTATCGTCACTTCCCAGGTCATCTGTGCGCCGCCGGTGATGTCTTCCACGTTCAACAATTTCAAATGTGCCCTAACCCTGCTGCCGGCCGGCACCGGCGCGGTAAAGCGTACCTTGTTCAGGCCGTAGTTGACGCCCATCTTGACGTCGCTCAAATGGATTGCGTTGGCCATCAGCATGGGTAGCAGCGACAACGTCAGGAAGCCATGCGCGATAGGGCCGCCAAAAGGGGATTCGCGCTTGCTGCGTTCCACGTCTATATGTATCCACTGCAGGTCGCCGGTCGCTTCGGCGAACATGTTGATGCGTTCCTGGGTGACTTCCACCCAGTCGGACACGGCCACTTGCTGGCCGACCAGTGATTTCAATTCTGCCAAATCTTGTATTTCACGCATAGGTTTACCTGTGTAGTCTGGACTGCTGGTGTAAGGAAATGTCTTCCGCTATTAGTTGGCAGGACGCCGGCCGAACATGCCCTTACCCTTGATGGTGGCGACCAGTTCGCCCTTCTGGTTGAAGGCGCGCCACATGGATAGCGTGACGCCGCGATCCGGCTTGGAAACGGACGGCGTGCTTTCCAGCGTTTCTATCGACACCGTCAGCGTATCGCCGGGCCGCACCGGCAAGATCCAGCGTATCTCTTCCACGCCGGGCGAGCCCATGCTGGCAGAGTCCTTGATGAAACCATCCACCACCAGCCGCATCATCATGCTGCAGGTATGCCAGCCGCTGGCGATCAGGCCGCCGAAGATGGATGCCGCTGCGGCGTCTTTGTTGGTGTGGAAGGGTTGCGGGTCAAACTGGCGGGCGAAGGAGAGTATTTCTTCTTCGGTGACGGTGCGCGTGCCGAGCTGGATGACATTGCCGGGGACAAAGTCTTCGAAATACCATTTATAGGATTTTGCTGCCATTGCTGCTCCTAATACTGGACTGCGGATGTAGGGTGGGCAGTTATGCCCACCGGGCCATGAATGCATCAGAAAGCATGCATGCGGCGGACTATTTAATCCCCTCTCCCGCGTGCGGGAGAGGGCTAGGGTGAGGGGCGTCAAATAAATGTAGAAAGCTAATTGCTGCAGGCCTCAAACCGTTTATTTCGGTTTTTACCCCGGCTCCCTGTAAACCCCTTCTACATCAGTTTAAACACCCTCACCCCATCCCTCTCCCGCATGCGGGAGAGGGGGCCAGCTTAAGCCGCCTGCTTGAAGCCAGGCTGCGCGATGAAGCGGGCCAGATGGTGGTCCGTATCGCCCAGCGTCACTTCTATCATCGTCAGCCGCTTGAACATATGGGCTGCGGGCAGCTCATTGGTCACGCCCATGCCGCCGTGCAGTTGCACCGCTTGCTGGCCGACGTAGCGCGCTGCCTGGCCGACGCGGGCCTTGGCGGCGGAGACGGTGCGGCGGCGTTCTTCGGCATTGCTGGACGATACCTTGACCGCAGCCAGTGTTGCCATCGAACGGGCCTGTTCCATTTCCATGAACATTTCCGCCATCCTATGTTGCAGCACCTGGAATTTGCCGATAGGCACGCCGAACTGCTGGCGGGTCTTCAGGTATTCCAGGGTGGCGCCGGTGATGGCTTCCATCAGGCCGACCGCTTCCGCGCACAGCAGTGTCACGCCATAGTCGGATACGGCATCGATGATTTCCCAGCCGGCGCCGGCTGCGCCGACCAGCGCACTGGCTGGCACCTGCACATTGCTCAGGCTGATGTCGGCTGCGCGCTGGCAGTCTATGGTGCGGTAGTCGCGGCGGGTGAGGCCGGCGGTATCTGCATCAACGATGAACAGGCTGATGCCATCGGTATCGCGCTGCGCGCCGCTGCTGCGGGCGGACACGATCAGCTTGTCAGCCTGCGCGCCGTGCAAGACCACGGTTTTGGTGCCGTTCAATACATAACCATCGGAGTTCTTGGTCGCGGTGGCCGCGATGTCGAACAGGTCGTGGCGGGATTGTTTTTCGGACAGGGCGGTAGCCAGTTTGACTTCGCCGCTTGCCACCTGTTTCAGCACGCTGTCGTGGCCGCCGGCTTTTTTCAGGAATTCCGCGCCCAGCACGGTGGCGAAGTACGGTTCTATCACTACGCCGCGGCCCAGTTCCTGCATCACTACCATCATGTCGATTGCAGAGCCGCTGAAGCCGCCCTGGTCTTCAGGAATAGGCAGGGCAGTCGCGCCCAGTTCGGCCAGTGCGGCCCAGGCAGTATCGGATACGCCGGCAGCGGATTCGACGATTTTTTTGCGGTGCTCGAAGTTGTAGTCCTTCTCCACCCAGCGGCGTACCGCTTCCGCAAACTGCTTCTGTTCTTGAGTTAAGCTGAAATCCATGTTTGTCCCCTCT
>Ga0207076_1081_pt1 | contig 24597 bp, 28 predicted proteins | sample Alteio_BWMinHeat_62_FD_153568 | JGI IMG/M metagenome (GOLD analysis project Ga0207076, IMG submission 153568) | Enriched cells from forest soil in Barre Woods Harvard Forest LTER site, Petersham, Massachusetts, United States -... | ecosystem: Environmental > Terrestrial > Soil > Temperate forest >... | reverse complement strand
TTGTTAGCCAATTTAACGTTATAAATGTCTACTGGATATGTTGCTTTGTTTTTGATTTCTGTAATAGTTCTGAAGTCTTTTTGTCCATCCTCATAGCCGACAAATTCATAGTCGTTACTAAATCGATATAAAATATTTGTTTTCAGATTTTTCGTATAGGAAAAATCTTTATTTACACGGAGTGCCAATATCTTAAATGCCATAAATCCTGTGATAAAAATTAAGTGGCTGAATATATAGTTTTTAAAGCTAATTGTAAAAGAGTTAGGACAAAGATAATTACACTAAATTGATAATGTTGTCCGTCTATCGTGAGTACCACTTGGAGACACGACATTTTAGACGTCCCGCTTAAATAAAGGTCAATGGCCGATCATACAGCCAACGGCAGGTTGACCGTGGTTTTAATAGGGAATATTTCCAAGATTATAAGGCCAGTGTAGAACGGCTGCTTCAGACAGCACAGATACAATTATTCTATGAACTCGATGATAATTACTATTTGCTTTCCAATACTGGGAAGCAGGTGGTTTTATATCAGCTGAAAGAGGGAAAATGGAAGTCAGTGGAATACAAGCCGGAGTTGTTTTTTTATACTATTTGTGTGAATTATTCGCTTTATGGTTTGAACAGCGGTCGAGACTATTTTTGGCTTAATCCTCTGTTTCACAAAAACGATGGGTACAAAACGCCGTTAGTAATCAATCCATTCAGAAAGGACGGTGTTATTGACATAAACACCGAACTGCATTTAGCCCAGACTCGCGTACTTACTAACTTGGTTGATAAGTCGTTTCGCTCCGACAAACTTATTGATGAAAAAGAAATTAAGGAAATCATATTCGACGTCATCCCGGCACATCTTGGCAGGATTGAGGTTTATGATATTGGCTATATATACGAACTCACCAAAAGTCGATGTAATATTGATCTGATAGATGTTCTCGAGTCCTTTATGGTCAGGTATTCGCAACTTCCACAGAATTTTGATTTTGCCAATATGCGATCCTATCTACAAGATGAACTGGACAATAAAAAAAACTCCAAAGAAAAAGGCAAAAAGTTTCTGTTTACTGGTGAGGAAATAGCAGATTATCAAACAATAAAAAATTCATTATTCAAATATTGCATTACTAAAATTGCCAAGATATGTATCAAATATGATGAATATGAGGACTACACCGAAATAAGTACGAAAAAGGACGATTTTCCAGCTATTAAGTTGATTAAGGATGCTGATAAACTCGTGACCAAACTAATCGGTGATGACAGCCACATTACCTTAAAGCTTAAACAAGCGGTAAATTCAATAGCGGGAAATTTTTTGAATCAACATCCTTGGAAAAAAGTTCGCGATCCGCAAACTATCGAAAATTTTATCTACCGTAACAGTATAACGATTGATGAATTCAGAAATATGGTGAAACCAGCTTTTGAACAATCGCCAAGAAAAAAGAAAAGAGTTGCACAGTTTATCCCAACTGGATTGTTTAAACCTTCAATCATGCTGGTTTATGCATCGGGAGAGACCGCGTTTCATCAGCTTAGTTCAGGTGAGCAACAAATGATTCATTCGATACATTCTATCGTGTACCATATTCTAAACATTGAAACCCTCGAAAATAGCACCAAATACCAATCGGTTAACCTGGTTCTTGACGAAATAGAACTGTATTATCACCCGGAATACCAGCGGCAGTTCGTCAAATTGTTGCTGGATACATTGGCCAAGCTGCAACTGACAAGAGTAAAAGCGCTCAATATAATATTCTCTACCCATTCGCCATTTATTCTGTCTGACATCCCTCATGTCAATGTATTGAAGTTGAGAGATGGCATGCCGGTTAAATACGACGACGATATGATGACCTTTGGGGCAAATATTCATGAAATGCTAACTGATACTTTTTTCCTCGGCCCGGAACTCATTGGCGCATTTGCGAAAAAGAAAATAGAAAGCTGCATTGAAAAACTGGAGACACTTCGCCGTCTAAAAAATATTGAGGTGAATGAGCAGGTCATCGAACAGGTTAGCAAAAAAGAAAACGAAGAACTAAAAATAACAAAATCAACGAAAAAGAAAGGTAATGACAAGCGCAGTAAATTTGAAATTGGGAAGCAAGAGGAGTTGGCAACATTGGAAATCCATAAACTGATCAACATGATCGGCGAGCCAGTGGTACGGTTCAAAATGCTTCAAATGTATGACGAATTAATGCTTAATGAGAATAATTCAAAAGAACGTGCAAGGCGCGAGATACAAATCCTGCTGGATAAAAATGGTTTAACAAAAAATGATCTTTGATTGAGATGTTTTATATAGACGGTAATTCCAAACAAGTCATAGATGCAGAAGCACGGCATTTTAAAGAATTAAGGTGTTTCGTCAGCAAAAAAGTAGAAGGGCCAAAGTGTACCGATCCAACTTGTAAAATGTGTAAATCACGCTATAAAAAGGTGGTCGGCCTGTTCAAAAAGATCGAAACTTTTCTTACTGATCCCCTTAATCTGGAAATAGTTTTACGTGGTGATCCTTCAGATTTGCCGCAGATCAACGAAGAGTTCTGGAAATACATATTTCCAACCTATGATTTTGACGTATGGCTCCCTTTTTTTGACAGACGACTCATTGCGGCAAAATCAACAAATCCGATGAAACCGTTTTCACAAATGCTGTTCAAATATATAGATCAGATAAATAATATTTTTGATTATGAACGTTTTATTGACAAGGACAGTAAATATTACAACGCCTATGATTTGTCGGGAACTCTAGCGCGTAACACTTGTACTTATTGTAACCGAACGTATACGTCCACAGTGATACAGATGAAAGGTGGAAAAAAAATAATCCGGCCGACACTTGACCATTGGTATCCAAAGTCAGACTACCCTTTGCTGGCCACATCTTTTTATAATTTGGTTCCGTCTTGCTATCATTGCAATAGTTCAGTAAAGGGTGATAAGCCCCTTACCTTATTGGGCAATACACATCCTTATGTGGACGTCACTCAAAACGAAGATTTCGAGTTCGGGTACTTTTATTCTAAATCACTTGACCGCTATCGCATATTTCTGAAGGACACACAAGCAGGTAATTCAAAGTCCAGATTAACATTACAACAATTATACGTAGATGAAATTTATAATAGCCATCACGATGAACTCAGAGACTTAATCACCATCAAAAAGAATTATTCGAAATCATATATAAAAAGCATGCAAGCCTTTTTTGGTGGCAAGCTAGCTCCGGAAGAAGTTTATAGATTGTTGTTTGGGGTAGAGTATAATGCCAAAGATTTTTATAAAAGACCGTTAAGCAAATTTAAACACGATATGTTAAAGCAACTCGGCCTTCTTGAGGAAACGTAGTTTGTAGCTATTGTCTCTGCAACCCGCAGCTATGTCCGCAGTTCGTTGCCTCTCAACTACACACGACTATGCCCCCCGATGTTCGTAGTTTCCTAACTTCGAACCACTATGACTGGAGACTGTGCCCACTGTTTTTCCAACTCCCAATTCTTTTTATTTGCAAAAACTCACTAACTTTATATTATGACATTAGTAGAACTAAAAAAATCCATTCACGCTAAGATTGATCATTTGGATGACCCGGATTATTTGGATATGCTGAATACGATGCTTTATGCAAAAGATGAAGTTTTTGTGATCCCGGAACACATGAAAGAAGGGATAAAACAGGGGGCGGCCGATATAAAAAACGGGGACGTTTTTACGATGGAGGATTTTGAACAGAAATATGAGAAATGGCTAAAAGAATAGTCTTTTCAAGAAAGGCATTCCTCGATATTCACCGCATCGTCGAATTTAATAACCGCCGCAATCAATCCGATACCTATTCACGCAAATTTTTGATCAAGCTCCATAAACGCCTGAAATTATTGCAAAGGCACCCTTTAACAGGTATTGCAACAGATGAAGAAAACATCCTGCTATTGGTGTGGGACCAGTATTATGTATTTTATTCGTGTGATGATGTCACTATTGAGATCAAATCCATCTATCATCAAAAAGAAGATGTGATACGTTGAAAAATGCGCGCTATTAGTAGTTTCCAAACTGCTGAAGACTATGCCCGATTAGTCCTTTAGTGGCTTTACATATTTGCCCTCCTTGAAATATGGAACGGATTGACTATCAGTAAATTGCATAGATGCTGTCAAAAAAGTTAATTTTAATAACTATTGATTATCAGTGGCTTAGCTAAATTTAAAAATTTGTAAAAATATGAAACATGCTGATAATGAGCGTGTTTCACAGCGTTCCAAGGTGTTCCGTGTGAAAAAGTGGTACGCTCAGATGTCCGTAGTTTCCAAACTACGGACCACTACGCCTGGAGACTATGTCTCCACTCCATTGCCGCACGGCACGCCGCCGATCGCCATTGATCCACAGCCATAACTATTAAAAAATCGTCGCAGGTAGTTGAAAATAAGCACACATCGGTTTAAAAGGTTTGAAAACTAAGCCGTTAAATGTGAAATTTGAGGTAGTCAATAAATTCGTAGCATTAACTAAACCAAATATGAAAATGATAACTCCACCTTCTGCCCGAATGGTGAATACGTTAAAAAATAGTGTTCACCAGTTTATACATAGCCAGAATAACGCCTTCGAAAACTTCAGGCTGTTGCTTAAGGGCTTCAGTGGCATATTGCGTTTTTTTTTATTGATTTGCGGCTTAACCTTATTGTTACAGCCAGTCCATTGTTTTGCGCAGCAGAGCGCCGCTGCCGCTGTAGCAGCACAACGTGACGGCCAGCACGATTTTGATTTTAATTTTGGTAAGTGGCGTACACATATCCGGCGCCTCAGTCATCCGCTCAGCGGTTCAAACACCTGGACAAAAATGGAGGGTACGGTTACCGTCAGCAAGATTTGGGATGGTAAAGGGCAAATTGAAGATATTGAAGCCACCGGCCCCGGTGGCCACTGGAGCGGCATGACCATATTTTTATATAACCCACAATCGCATCAATGGAGCCAAACGTTTGCCGGTATGAGTAACGGCATGCTAGAACCCCCTATTATAGGCGAATTTAAAAACGGCCGCGGTGAACTTTACGGCCAGGATACCTTCAACGGGCGCAGCATCCTTGTCCGCGGCGTTTGGTCGGATATAAAACCAAACTCACATAAATTTGAGCAGTCTTTTTCTGCAGATGGCGGTAAAACCTGGGAAGTTAATTTTTCGGGATCGCTGGAGCGGATTAATTAAAGCAGAAGAATGTACTCCATTGGCGCTGTTTTGTTACTTATCAGCGGCGCACAGAAGATAACGGGTTAACCTGTAACACGTATAAACAACAACCGGCGCAGCCAGCACATCAATGGTATAATGTACATGCTGTACCAGCAATAAACAAGCAACGGCAAAAGCTGCAATAAGCGCTATTATTTTATCCGTTCGTTTTTCAAGGCATAAAAAAATCGTGACCATTGTAGCTGTGTGTCCCGAAAAAAACAGGTCTTTGGTAATAACGGCGTTGTGGTAAAAAGCACTGTTGATCGGGTCGGCCAAAAGGATCATGCCCCGCGGCGGATCGAGCGCGACCAGGCTGAGGGTAACGAACCGGACGATATAAATGAATATATAAGTCCAGCAAAAGGTGATATAAATGGAAGGATTTTTGATGGTCCTGATGATGATCAGCAAAGCCATGCCCCAGATCAAGCCAAAAATAAATACGGATACATTGTGCGGGGGAAGGCGAGCCAGCAGCCAGTCGTTTAACACTACCCCATGCCTTTTTTGAAGGTAGCCGAAAAACAAGGGTATGATATAAATTATGGCAGCCATGATGACGGTGCCGATAATTATTTGATATCGCTTGGAACGCGAATTCCAGGTTGCCTTCCAGGTATCTTTTGGTGATGGCATATTTCGGCGCGGTGTTAATTTGGTGTTGGCAAAAATATTGATGACCTTAAGGTTATCTGTCCATAGCTTTGCAACTACGGACGAGTATGCCCGAACCCAATGTCGCCAATTATTCGCAGGTAACAGCCCTTGCCTGATTAATATCACATCAATTTAAGTTCATTTAGCACTTCCCTATCCGACAATACGGTTATTTTCATCCATACTTCTTTGTCCGGGTTGCCATCTTTATTAACGGTTACGGCGGTTACTTTGTCAATAAAATCCATTCCTTTAACAATTTCACCAAACACGGTATAATTCTGGTCTAAAAATGGCGTGCCGCCGATGGTGCGGTAGGTTTCCCGCTGTGTTTCGGTAAAGTGCAATCCAAGTTTTTTTTCAATGGCATCCAGTTGTTCATTGGTCCAGGTTTTACCGTCAACCAGATAAATCTGGGTGGTGAATGATGCTTTGGCTTTATTATCGTCGCGGCCCATGGCCAGTACCCCTCTTTTATGGAACAAAGCCAGATTAAATTCGGGTTGGATCCATTTTTGTTCGGGCTTTAATGTTTTTGACTTATCGTAAAGTGAATCCGGGTCGCCACCCTGGATAACGAAACCTTTCAGTATTCTGTTAAAGGTTGTTGCATCAAAATAATGCGCTTTTACTAGTTTTATAAAATTATCACGATGCACAGGGGTTTCATTGTATAGCTTTACAATGCAATAACCTTGTGCAGTTTCAATTTTTACATATTGATTTTTTTGTTGTGCCGAAGCAGGTATCAGCAAACAGCATAATATGCCGGCGACGAGCGGCTTTAAAATTCTAATCATACACTAAAGGTATGAATTAGCTTTAATATCCCCGGTAAAGTTCTGTGCGATCCCGCCAAGCCAAAAATGCCTCCAGATTATCCGCTTTTGTCATGACGGCATAATCTTTTTAATTAAACGGAACAGTCATTCCAAAATAAATTTATGTTTGCGGAACGATTATTCCAAATATAAAAAATTAATTATTCACAACATGAAAAAGTTAGCAAATAAAGTAGCAGTAATAACAGGAGCATCAAAAGGGATAGGCGCAGGCATTGCCAAAAGCCTGGCAGCCGAGGGGGCTTCCGTCGTAGTAAACTATGCCTCGGCTAAAGCCGGTGCAGATAAAGTAGTGGCAGAGATTGTTGCCAATGGCGGCAAAGCCATCGCCGTGCAGGGCAACGTATCAAAAACAGAAGATGTAACCCGTTTATTTGCCGAAACTACCAAAGCTTTTGGCGCGGTGGATATCCTGGTAAATAATGCAGGCGTTTATAAATTTGGCGCGATAGAACAGATTAACGAAGAAGATTTTCACAGCCAGTTTGATACAAACGTATTGGGCCTGCTGCTGGCAACACAAGGTGCATTAAAAACCTTTAACCAGGATGGCGGCAGTATTATCAACATCGGTTCGATAGTGAGCAACGTGGCCCCGGTTGGCAGTTCTATTTATACCGCCACAAAAGGCGCGGTTGATGCTATTACACATGTATTATCCAAGGAGCTTGGATCGAGGAAGATCCGGGTAAACTCCATCAATCCCGGCATGGTTGAAACAGAAGGCACACATACCGCCGGCTTTATCGGCAGTGATTTCCAGGCAGAACAAGAGCGCACAGCACCGCTGGGCCGTATCGGCCAGCCCGAAGATATTGCGCTGGTTGCCGTATTCCTGGCTTCGGAGGAATCGCGCTGGTTAACCGGCGAAACTTTGCTGGCCGGTGGCGGGGTAAGGTAATTGTTTTAAGAACCAGGAGTTAAGAGCCAGGAATCAAGACAGAAAAGAAAATGAGGATGATTTAAGGTGCCGATAAATTTTCAACAATCTGCACATTAGCACATCAATCTACTCTTGATTCCTGGCTCTTGGTTCTTGACTCTTATTAAAATTGAATAGCTTTGCTTAATTACAGGCAAGGCTATTCCGCATTATGGCAAGAACAAAAGATTTTGATGAAAATGAGGTGCTGGGCAAGGCTATAGATATTTTTTGGCATAAAGGATATAACGGCACCTCCATGCAGGACCTGGTGGACGGGCTGGGCATCAGCCGTTCAAGCCTTTACGATACCTATGGCGACAAACATACCCTGTTTATTAAAGCCTTGGAAAGCTATCAAAATAAAGGATCGGGTAAAGTTGGCGCGATCACAAACAGTGGTGCGCCGGCAAAGGAGATCATAAAAAACTTATTGGAGTATATAACTGGTGAATTGCTGGGCGACCAAAAACATAAGGGCTGTTTTATGGTAAATGCCGAAGTTGAAGTTGCCCCACACGACAAGGCGGTTAGCCAGATGGTATGCGCAAATGACCAGCAGGTGGAAGATGCTTTTTACCAGGTCATCAAAAGAGGGCAGGACAGTGGCGAGATCAGCAACCGGCAGGATGCCAGGGCGCTGGCCCGGTTTATCTTTAATACGGTAAAAGGCATCCGGGTGACTGCAAAATCAATCAACGACAAGGCTGTGTTCGACGACATTATCAGGCTTACATTAGCCAGCCTCGAATAAATCAGCAGTGTTTGGTTCACAGCCGCGAATTACTATGCCCAAAGCCTTTGTCTCCCATCTATAGTTTATATTCCCTTTTTTCAAGAAAATTGTTTAACCGTGCGCCCACAAAACCATACACTTTTACCCGGTTTATAATAGCGCCCCGCTATACAGGAATTATGGCATCATATTTATCCTGATGTATGCACAACGTAAAAACCCATATTATGAAAAATACCGAAACTAAAACCACAATTACACTAAAAGCGATCCAACGGGAACTTAAGGCAATTTTAGAGGTCGACATCAGGAAACTCACTTCGCCCCAGTACGTAAATATCAGAAACGCCGCATTCCTGCAGTTAATCGCAATCTGATTATTGTATACACCACTCGTGTCTGCTGCTCCATATCTTTATATCATCATCTATTAAAAAAACCTATGGAAAATACAAAAACTGCACCTATAACCCTTAGCGCCGATGAAGGGCAAAATGTCTCAGTAGTTGGCGACACTTACCGTATCCTGGCTTCCGGGAAGCAAACGGGCGGCGCCTTTGCCACGATAGACATGCTGGTACCGCCGGGCAGCGGCCCGGGTCCGCATTCGCACCCGGACTTCCACGAAACCTTTTATGTTATTGAGGGCGAAGTTGAGGTAAAATCGGAGGTGTCCACCTATATTGCAAAAAAAGGCGCTTATGTAGTTATTCCAAAAGGCGGAATTGTTCACTGTTTTAGAAATAAAACGGATACCCTGGCACACCTGCTCTGTACCGTGGTTCCTGCGGGACTCGAAGAGTTTTTTATTACGATCGGCAAACCAGTTGAGCCCGGCACGTTTTTACCACCGCCGCCGATGGACCCTGAAAGCATTGGGGAGCTGATAAAAATTGCGGAACAATTCGGCCAGAAAGTTTATCCGCCTGATTTTTTAGGATAAACAAACGGTTTTAAACCGCGGCAAAAAGCCCGAAGCCATAAGCTTTCTTACTATAATAAATTTCTATGGGTTCAGTTTGCGGCATAGGCGAATGTATGAAACATTCTGCTTATTATTCCACTTTAACGCACGTTCGGCCTGCCGGTACCAAAACCTTTCAACAAAAAAATTCACCTCATTTAACAGGTTGTTTTAAAAAGCCATTCGCTTTGCTATTTTTACAGCGCGTTTGAAATTACCCGGAACAAACTGAAACCCTATGATAATTATAAAAAATTACCCCGAGTTTGAAAGCTATTTAGGTAAGGAGCTGGGCGTGTCTGGCTGGCATACCATTACCCAGGAGCAAATAGATAAGTTTGCCGATGCTACTATTGATCACCAATGGATCCATACCGATGCCGAGAGAGCCAAAACCGAAAGCCCTTTTAAAGCAACCATTGCGCATGGTTACTTAACCGTTTCATTGCTGCCTTATTTCTGGCATCAGATAGCAGATGTACAAAACCTGAAAATGCAGATCAATTACAGTATTGAAAGTATCAGGTTTGCGCAGCCCGTGATAGTTGACAGCCAGGTGCGTCTTAAGGCTAAACTGGTGGCCATTGTTAATTTAAGAGGCATTACCAAAGCCACCATCGGTGTCGAAATGGAAATTGACGGACAAAAAAAGTCTGCATATACCGGTGAGGTAGTTTTTTTATATCATTTTATCGACTAGGCATTTAAGAGCCAGGAATCAAGAACCAAGAGTCAAGAGAATCGGATTGCGGTTTCTTTCTAATCTGTTACGATTTTTTATCTTGACTCGTGGTTCTTGACTCTTGATTCTTTTAAAACCCACAATATTATCAAGGTTTTTCTGTTTACTTATAACCTGTAAACAAGAAGCCTTAATGAAGAAAACCTTTACCCTTATTTTAGCTGTTGCGGCAATATTATTCAGCAGCTGTAAAAAAGATTCAAAAAAAATTCCGGCAAACAGTGCAACCTACGATAGTTACTTTCCCTTAACCGCCTCTTCAACCTGGAAATATCTGGTAACCGAAGCAGATGGGAGTGACACCCTTACCGTTATCCTCACCGGCGCTACTACCGTTATTAATGGAAAGACGTACTATGCTGCCAATAGCGTATATCAGAAAATGGGCGGAAGCATTGGCTATTTTTTTGGAGCAAACCATCTGTATGGAAGTATCTCGTCAAATCAGGCCGTCAACTTAACCATTGAATTCCAGTTTTTGAATGATAATACGGCGGCTGGCTATAGCTGGATTAGCTCACCAACAGAAAATGGTTTGGTGAACGGCGTGCCGGCGCGGGCGGTAAATACTATAAAGGAAGTTAATATCAGTAAAACTGTTGGCGGAAAAACTTTTAATAATGTTATCCATACAGAGGTCGATCTTCAGTACAATTATGGTGCAGGGTACGAAAGCTCGGCTGTGTATGAATTTTATTTTGCAAAAGAGGTAGGCATGATAGAGAATTTGACTGTTATTTCGGGGAGTATTTACGAAAAGGAAAGCATTATCAGTTATAATATAGCCCCCGCGCTTTTATAGCCAGTTATTTGAAAGCCCGGTTTTGCATTGATAAAACTTTGATTGTGGATATGTTGAATGTTTTATGTGTGGGATGTTTTTTTTATTATCAATATTTGGGCGATAAATTATTGATAGATCATAGATGCGAAAAAACTTATTTGTCATACTGGCATTACTGGCAATAGGTTATTTCAGCTGCAATAAAAATCCATATAAAGCCGCACCTCCGCTAACGGCTTATAGTTACTTTCCGCAAATTTATGGCTCCACATGGCGGTACCGCGACTCGATTTTCGGCGAGGCCACTGATCCACTGTCTATTTATGGCATAAAAAATGACACATTAACTTATACCATGAATGGTGCAACTACGGATTTTAACAGTAAAATAAGTTACGATGCGCAAGTATCTTCACAGCTATATCCAGCGCATATAGCTGATTTTTTTGCTGGTAACCACATTTGCGATCTGATTGAACCAACCCAGGCATTCGGATTAATAGACCTGCAAATATTGAATGATACAGCACATGCCGGCTATACCTGGACCAGCACCCCTTCGTTAACAACATTGCTCCATGGCAGCCCTGTTCGGGCAATTAATACGATTGTTGAAACAGGTATGACAATGATAGAAGCCGGAAGGATATATACCAGCGTAACCCACACTGCTATCAATTTTCAGATCAATATAAATAATCAGGGATTTTATAATATAGCCCATTTTGACTTTTACCTGGCGGGTGATGTCGGGATTATTGAAAAGGACGCATATTATTACGGATATTTAAATGAGACGCAAACAATTGTTGATTTCAATATTAAATAGTTGATCGGGTCATAAATTAGTCCTTAAAACTTTACAATCGCTCCACAACCGCTTTTGTATTTTTGTGTTGACAGAAATATATGAACACAAAGAAGATTCGCCTCAGCGTATTGGATCAATCCCCTGTACGTAAAGGTCTTACTGCTGAAGAAGCTGTAAAAGAAACAGTAGAATTAGCAAAATATACTGATGCATTAGGTTATACCCGTTTCTGGGTCTCCGAACATCATAATACCGGTGCACTGGCTGGTTCAACACCTGAGGTACTGATGGCACACCTGGCCGGGCAAACAAAAAATATCCGTATTGGTTCTGGCGGCATAATGATGCCCAATCACAGCGCGCTAAAGGTAGCCGAAAATTTCAGGATGCTTGAGGCATTGTTCCCGGGCCGTATTGACCTGGGCATGGGCCGCGCACCGGGTACGGACAGGCATACGGCGGCCATGCTTAACCCATCAAACCAGTTTCGCGAACAGGATTTTGTTGAACAGTTGTATGATCTGAATAACTTTTTTCACGATAGAGGCGACCCCGGTACGCCGATGGCGAAAATAAGAGCTATACCGCAGGTTAAAACTGTGCCTGCTATGTGGTTGTTAAGCTCCAGCGGGCAAAGCGGCATATTCGCTGCTCATTTTGGTATGGGTTTTTCCTTCGCTCATTTTATCAATCCCAACGGGGGGCCACAGGCCGTAGCGGCCTATCGCGAACGTTTTCAGCCTTCGGAAGAACTGAATGTACAACAGGCCAACATGGCCATTTTTGTTTTTTGTTCGGAAGATGAAGAGAAAATCGAACAGCACAGGGCCCTGATGGACTACCGTTTTAACCAGTTTGAAAAGGGTGCCGGCATTGTTCCCATTGGCTATGACGATATTAAGCATGTTACCTATTCGGCAGGCGAGCAGGAAAGGATCTGGTATAACCGGAAGAGAGTTATTGCCGGTACCCCCGACCAGGTGAAGACAAGACTGACCCAGCTTGCGGAAGAATATGATGTGGATGAAATTATCGCGGTGACTATTGCGGAGCATTTTGAGGACAGGTTGCAATCGTACAAACTGCTGGCCGAAATGTTTTTATAAGTAAGATCAGAAGGGTCAAAATAAATCGCTTTCTGCCCGACCATTATCTGTCTGTACATTAGACGGAATTCGTTAAACCAAAGCTCTCTGCTTTAGGCTTTGGACTTTGCACCTCAAAACTGGCAGGATAGTTGTTCGATGTGGCAAACATTAAAACTATTTTGCTATGGAAACCACAGAAAAATCAATTGAAGTGTTAAATGATCTGATAGAAATCAATAATGACCGTATTGCTGGCTTTGCGCATGCTGCACACGAATTGAAAGAGAACGATGGCGACCTGAGAGTGCTTTTTCTGCAACTAAGGGAAGAAAGCCGGGATAACGTTCATGAACTGGGCAATGCAATCAATAAAAACGGCGGCGAGGTTGAAATGGGAATGAGCAGCAATGGCGCCTTACATCGGATGTGGCTTGATGTAAAAGCTGCATTTACCGGGCATGACCGCCGGGGGATATTAGCTGAATGCGAACGCGGCGAAGACGCGATAAAAAAAGCCTACGAAAGCGCTCTCTCGCCCGACAATGAATTGCCTGCTGAGTTTACCACGATTCTTTTACATCAGCAGCAGGATATAATCGCGGCGCATAATCAGATAAAAGCTTTGAGGGATAGTGAGGCTTAAGCGTGATATTGAATAAAACATAAAAAGGGTGCGATGAATGTTGTGCCCTTTTGTTTACCACTAAATACATTTATTTAATCGAGTCAGGTGCATATTCAGGGAAATCGCGTTTAAAATACCGGTATGGAATTTTTTGTCCGGACGAAAAAATAAATAAAATTCTCCATAAAAGCAAGCAAATTGCCGGAATTATTGCTGTGCCAGGTGTACCAGGTGTATTCATCCGTGCCGGGTGGTTCAGGTGGTTCTGATAACCTAATGACTTTGACAATGCATCACCATAAAAACAATAAGCAATTTTCAAACGCGATTTCCCTGGGGTGCATCTTTTGTTTTTACTTTTCAAATCATTTTAATTGTATCTTTGAGCGGATTATAAACATTTCTATTTTATACGATACTTCTGTGATTATTTTAATTTTCTTTTTTGCCCACTGGTTCCTTTCTTTATTCTTTCAAACATTTTATCTGCACCGCTATGCTTCTCATAAAATGTTTATCACCAATAAATTTAACGAACGTGTTTTTCACCTGCTGACATTTATTTGTCAGGGATCGTCATTTTTAAACCCGCGCGCTTATGCTATTATGCACCGAGAGCATCATGCTTACAGCGATACGGAAAAGGACCCGCATTCACCGTATTTTTTTAAGGATGTTTTCCAGATGATGTGGCGCACTGCCCAAAGCTATAAGCTTTACGAAAAACGGTTGAAAGAACCCGAGGCGCAATTTAAAGGTAATTATCCTGAATGGCGTTTATTGGATTACTGGGGTTCAACCCATGTGTCGCGGCTGGCTTTCGGCGCTTTTTATGTGATTTTCTATATTGTTTTTGCTACCCATTGGTGGCTGTTTTTATTGCTTCCGATCCATTTTTTAATGGGCCCCATCCATGGCGCTATCGTTAACTGGTGCGGGCATAAATACGGCTATTCAAATTTTGACAATGGCGATAAATCAAAAAATACAACGCCTTTTGATTTTTTAATGCTTGGCGAGTTATTTCAGAACAATCACCACAAACGCCCTAACAGCCCTAACTTTGCCGCAAGATGGTTTGAGTTTGACCCGGTTTATCCGGTAATGAAACTAATGCACTGGATCCATTTGATCAGGTTACGGGAAGCGTATTTATAGAATTTCGGATTTCGGATGTTCGATTTCGGATTTTGAGAAGCTTGGTAATATGCCAGGCTTTTTTAAAAGGCCTTTCGGAGCAAATAATTCTGTAAAAACCTTTTACCTTTTGCCTTTCACCATCTTATAATCCGCAATATTCAGCATTGCGTCGCAAAAACTGTATTCATGCTCCTGGTTGGAGCAGATGACGGTAAGCCTGTTTTTTGAGAATTGCTGCACCAGGCTTAAGTACCAGTCAACGCCCTGGGTATCCAGGTTAGAAGTAGGTTCATCCAGCATCAGCATAGGGGTATCTGCGCAAAAGGCCAGGGCGAGTTTTAGCCGCTGTTTCATCCCCGATGAAAAATATTTGATCAGTTTGTTTTTACTGCCGGGGAGTGCCAAAAGCTCAATCAAACCGTCTTTTTCAATCCCCTCTTTGAATACCTTAAATTTAAAATGAAAATCGATCATCTCGGCCAAACTGAATTCTTCAATTAGCTCCAGGTATGGCGCAGCGAGGCTTAGATGCTGGTACACCTTTTCAATCTCCACGGGTTGATCTTCAAAAAAATAATCTATTTTTCCGGCAGATGGTGCCAGGCTGCCATTCAGTACCTGTAATAAAGTTGATTTTCCGGAACCGTTAGGCCCCAGGATGGCGTAGATGCTGCCGGAGTTAAAAGAATAATCAACCCCTCTGAAAATCCAGTCGCGGTTAAAACGCCGGCCAATGTTTTGAAGGGTGATTTGGAAGTTCATGTCAGTTTGCAGTTTTTAGTTTGCAGTGGGCAGCATTTGCAAACTGCAAACTGCCCACTGCAAACTTTTCTTAAGAGTTCCCAAACCCCTTCATAATGCCCCGCTGCGAGTTCTGCACAAAATTGATGATCTCATCCCTTTCAACAGTTGGGTTGAATTCGGCTTCAATAATGTCGAGCGCTTTGGTGATATTATATTTTTTAAGGAAGATAATGCGGTAAATTTCCTGAATCTCGTTAATGGTAGCAGCTGAAAATCCACGACGGCGTAAGCCAACAGAATTGATACCCACGTAGGATAAAGGTTCGCGACCGGCTTTGGTATAAGGCGGTACGTCTTTACGAACGAGCGACCCCCCCGAGATCATACTGTGCGCACCGATCTCAACAAACTGGTGAACGGCTGATGTACCGCCGATAAAAGCATAGTCATATACGTTGATATGCCCGGCAAGCTGTACCGAGTTGGCAATGATGACGTTGTCGCCAATAACACAGTCGTGCGCTACGTGTACATAAGCCATCAGCAGGCAATTGCTGCCGATAGTTGTAGTGTTTTTATCAAGTGCGGTACCGCGGTTTAAAGTTACACATTCGCGGATGACGGTATTGTCGCCAACAGAAACAGTGCTTTGTTCGCCGCGGTATTTAAGGTCCTGCGGAGGTGCTGAAATCACCGCTCCCGGATAGATGCGACAGTTTTTACCGATGCGGGCGCCGTCCATGATGGTGCTGTTTGAACCTATCCACGAACCTTCGCCAATCTCAACATCTTTGTGTATCGTTACAAACGGCTCAATTACCACATTGTCGGCTATTTTAGCCTGGGGATGAATGTATGCTAAAGGTTGGATCATTCTTCGTCGGTTTTTTGCTTTTTTACAATTTGCGCCATCAGTTCAGCTTCAACAACAATGCGTTCGCCAACCATGCCAATACCCTTCATTTGTGCTATGCCCCGGCGAATAGGGGCGATCAGGTTACAATGAAAGATGAGCGTATCCCCTGGCGTTACCGGGGCTTTAAACCTGGCATTTTCTATTTTAAGGAACAAGGTAATATAATTTTCGGGATCGGGCACCGTATTTAATACCAGGATACCACCCGTTTGCGCCATCGCCTCTATCTGCAATACGCCCGGGAACAAAGGCATCCCCGGAAAATGGCCCCTGAACATTTCTTCATTCATGGTAACATTTTTTAACCCAACCACATGGCTTTTGGTTAGCTCGAGGATCTTATCGATCATCAAAAACGGCTGCCGGTGGGGCAAAATGTTCATGATCTGAACGGTATCGTAAACCGGTTTCGCGTTTGGATCGTAAATTTTTACGTGCTTGCGGCTTCTTTCTTTCTTTATAAGCGTCTTAATTTTTTTAGCGAAGGCAACGTTGGCCGCGTGGCCAGGCCTGGCCGCCATAATGTGGCCGCGTAACGGAACGCCTACCAATGCCAGGTCGCCGATCATGTCCAGCAGTTTATGCCGGGCCGGCTCATTTTGGTGGCGAAGCTCGATGTTATTTAAGATGCCCTGGGGCGCTACTTTAATATCTTTGCGGTTAAATATCCGGGCCAGGTGGGCCAGCTCTTCTTCATCTACCTCTTTGTCAACAACCACAATGGCGTTGTTAAGGTCGCCGCCTTTGATCAGGTCGTGCTTTAAAAGCATCTCCAGTTCGTGCAGAAAGCAAAACGTACGGCAGGAAGCAATCTCCTTGTTAAATTCGGATATGGTAGAGATACTTGCATGCTGGCTGCCCAATACCTGCGAATTATAATCAACCATACAGGTAAAACGGTAGTCGTCTAAGGGCATGGCCACCATCTCAACTTTACGGTCGGGTTCCGAATAATGAATGTTATAGGGGATATGATAGTATTCCCTGTCGGCATCCTGCTCTATAAAACCTGTATCTTTTATAGCATCAACAAACTGGATGGAGCTGCCATCCATAATAGGCGTTTCGGGTCCGTCAAGGTCAATCAGAACATTATCTATCTCCAAACCAACAAGCGCGGCTAATACGTGTTCAATAGTACTTACGCTGGCGCCATTTTGCGAAATGGTGGTGCCGCGCGAGGTATCAGTAACATTATCACAATCGGCATCAATTATGGGCGAGCCGGTAATATCAATCCGTCTGAATTTATAGCCATGATTTTCGGGTGCCGGGTTAAAAGTCATGGTAACCCGTTCGCCGGTATGTAAACCAGTGCCCGAAACCGAAACCGGCGCCTTAATTGTTTTTTGTTTTACATTCATGTTTTGGTCATTGGTCATTGGTCATTGGTCATTGGTCAGTCGTCTATTGGTTATATGGTATACCAATGACTAATGACCAGTGACTATTGACTTTTTTTCAATTCTTTAATTATTTTTTCAAGTTCATCAATTCTTCTTTCAAGGGCGGGCAGGCGCTGAATGACGATCTGCGAGCGCATATGGTCGGTATAAGGTGTTGCGGGCGAGCCCATCCATTTTTTGTTTTCTTCGGTGATGGTGCGGCTAATACCCGATTGCGCCTGGATCTGTGTTCCTTTGGCAAGCGTGATATGGCCCACAACGCCAACCTGGCCGCCGATAATACAACTTTCGCCTATTTTGGTGCTGCCGGATATGCCTGTTTGTGCTGCAACAACAGTATTTGAGCCAATTTCCACATTATGGGCTATCTGGATCAGGTTATCCAGCTTTACCCCTTTGCGGATAATGGTTGAACCCATTGTAGCCCTGTCGACAGTGGTGTTTGATCCAATCTCCACATCATCTTCAATAATCACGTTCCCTATCTGGCTTATTTTGACATAAGTGCCATCTCCTGCGGGGGCAAAACCAAAACCATCAGCACCTATAATGGTACCCGAATGGATGATGACATTATTGCCCAAAGCACAATCAAAATAAATTTTTACTCCTGGAAACAACGTTACATTATCGCCCAATATTACATCGTCGGCAATATAGCAGCCGGGATAAATTTTGCAGTTATTACCAATCTTTACATTTGGACCGATGTAGGCAAATGCGCCTACATAAACATTTTCGCCCACCTTTGCCGAAGGGTGGATAAATGAGGGCTGTTCAATGCCGGTTTTATGAAGTTTAAGGGTGTTATATTTTTCAAGCAATATGGTTATCGCGCTGTAGGCATTGGGCACCCTTATCAGCGTGGATTTTACAGGCTCAGCCAACACCTGGTCGTTATTGATGATAACGACCGATGCTTCGGTGGTATATAAATACTGCTCGTATTTAGGGTTAGCTAAAAACGACAATGACCCTGCGCGGGCTTCTTCTATTTTGGCAAGCTGATTTACCGGCACTAAGGGGTCTCCCTCAACAGTTCCGTTTAGCATCAAACCTAATTCATGTGCGGTAAATTGCATCGGGCAAAGTTAATTATTTATTAAGAAGTCCGAAAGTCCGAAAAGTCCGAAAGTCCGGAAGAATTATTTGCTGAAAAAAGTCCGAAAGTCCGAAAGTCGGAAAAGTCCGGAAGGGTTATTTTTATTTTTTTAATTGATCATTAAGCTATAAAGCCGTAAAGGTTTTTTGTCTTTCGGACTTTCGGACTTTTCCGACTTTCGGACTAACCTAAACTAACTCCTTTTTATAACAAAGTATGTACTTTTTAACCGTTTTTGCTAATGCTTCCAGGTTTGAATTATCGCTGGCCGCGGTTATGTCTTTTACAGAACCATCTTTCATTAAAATGCGGATGTTGCCGTCGCCGGGCCGGTAAGCATTATTCCGTATGGTATCGTCAAATACAAAGTAAGATGCCTCATGTGCCGAAATATCATATTTTGCCATTGCTTTAGCTGTCAGCTTTTCAATAATTTGTTTATCAGGCGGCTGATTGGTAATATCAACCTTATAAAGGTCCCGGTAAACCATATCACGGCAAAGTTTTGATAGCACCCAATCATCGTGCGTTGCCCAAACTTTTATAGCGGCCATAATATCCGTATCATCCAGCGTGGCAAAAGCTTCCAGGTGATGGCCTTCATTCATAAAAGCTTCGCTGCTTATGGGTTTTCTTAAAAAATGGCTCAGCGCCGGCGTTGTAAAAACATTTTCACCCATTAAAGTAAGTTCGCGGCTGCGTTTCATTATCCGCACTAAAAGCTGCTCGGCTGCAATTACGGTTTTATGCAGGTAAACCTGCCAGTACATTAACCTGCGGGCAATTAAAAATTTCTCAACCGAATAGATCCCTTTTTCCTCCACTACTATATGATCATCTTTCACATTCAGCATTTTAATGATCCGGTCGGAGCTGATAACCCCTTCGGACACGCCGGTAAAAAAGCTATCGCGGTTCAGGTAATCCATTCTATCCATATCCAACTGGCTTGATACCAGCTGATGCAGAAATTCTCGGGGGTAAAGGCCTTTAAATATTTCAATCGCCATTGTTAAACGGCCGTCAAATTGCCTATTGAGCTTACTCATCAGCATGGCTGAGATATCCTCATGCGAAATGCCTTCAACAATGGTTTCTTCGAGCGCGTGCGAAAACGGTCCGTGCCCTATATCGTGCAATAGTATGGCGATAATAACCGCTTCCTCTTCCTCATGCGAAATTTCGTGACCTTTATTACGCAGCGTTTCAATGGCCATTCCCATCAGGTACATCGCCCCAAGGGCATGGTGAAAACGCGTATGTAAAGCGCCCGGATACACCAGGTGAGTCATGCCCAGCTGTTTGATATAGCGTAACCGTTGAAAATACGGGTGTTCAATCAGGTCGAATACCAGCTCGGTAGGGATGCTGATAAAGCCGTAAACGGGGTCGTTTATTATTTTCTTTTTATTCAATGTTTTTAATAGCGTACAAAAATGTAAATAAAGGTAATAACCCTGTAGTATATTTGTTAATTTTTGTTAATGATTGTAATAAGCCGTAACAAAACCCGTGCTTTGTAGTTATATTACCTGATTTCATCGATTGTTTTTTGATTGCACCGATTTAAATCTGAGCTTTAATTCTCACACTTGTTTATCTAAATGAAACGCAGGTGAAATTTTTAACTATTCATTTTTTAATAAATCAGCAAAATCAAATCTTTCGTTGATTAATACTTTTTAATAAATATACCATGCAAGATACATCCATTTTATGGGCCGACGACGAGATTGACCTTTTAAAACCGCATATACTTTTTTTAACTGAAAAAGGCTATAAAGTTACTACCGTTACCAATGGCGCTGATGCCGTTGACGCATTTAAAAACAGCTACTTCGACCTGGTTTTTTTAGACGAGAACATGCCGGGTTTAACCGGGCTTGAAACGCTGTCGCAAATAAAAAACATCAATAATGACGTCCCCATCGTTATGATCACCAAAAGTGAGGAAGAATATTTAATGGAGGACGCTATCGGGTCGAAAATTGATGATTACCTCATCAAACCGGTTAACCCCAAGCAAATACAGTTAACGATAAAAAAACTTACTGAGAATAAGCGCCTGGTGACCGAAAAAACAACAATGGCCTACCAGCAGGATTTCAGGAACCTGGGGATGACGCTGAACGAGAACCTCAGCTTTACAGAATGGGCCGATGTTTATAAAAAACTGGTTTACTGGGAGCTGGAGCTGCAACAGCTGGAAGATGCAGGCATGCACGAGATATTAACACTGCAAAAAGCCGAGGCCAATACACAGTTCTGCAAGTTTATTGAAAAGAATTATCTGAACTGGATAAAAAATCCGGAGAACGGGCCAGTGATGTCACCGCAACTGTTTAAAAAGAAGGTTTTTCCGCGACTTGATGGTAAGGGCCCCGTATTTTTTATTTTGATAGATAACCTGCGGTACGACCAGTTTAAGATCATCAATTCCATATTAATCGAATATTTCAGGCTGGAGGAAGAGGACACTTATTACAGTATTTTGCCTACAGCGACACAATATGCAAGGAATGCCATATTCAGCGGCCTGATGCCTTTGGATATGGAAAAACGCTACCCCGAAATGTGGCAGAATGACGAAGATGAAGGTGGCAAGAATTTATATGAAGGTGATTTTATTGCCGACCAGATAAAACGTGTTACCCGCAGGGATGTGAAGTATTCGTACCACAAAATATTAAATATTGATGAAGGCCGTGCATTGAACGAATCGGTAAACAACCTGATGAACAACGAGCTGAATGTGGTGGTTTATAACTTTGTAGATATGCTTTCGCATGCCCGCACCGACATGCAAATGATCCGCGAACTGGCAAGTGACGACGCAGCGTACCGTTCATTAACCCTATCGTGGTTTGAACATTCACCGTTGTATGACCTGCTTAAGTTTTTAGCTCAAAAGCAGGTAAGGGTGGTGTTGACTACTGATCATGGTACGATAAGGGTAAAAAATCCAAGCAAAATTGTGGGCGACAGGAATACCAATACTAATCTGCGCTACAAACAGGGTAAAAATTTAAACTTTAACCCGAAAGAGGTTTTTCATGTGCGTAACCCGCATGATGCCATGTTGCCTAAATTGCACGTAAGCTCGAGCTTTGTTTTTGCCAAGGAAGACAGCTATTTTGTTTACCCCAACAACTACAATCATTTTATGAATTTTTATAACGAAACTTTCCAGCACGGGGGCATCTCGCTTGAAGAAATGCTGATACCGATAGCGGTTTACGGGCCGAAGTAAAATGAAATCTAACGGTTTGTTTAAATATCGAACACCGAATGTCGAATGATGAATTTAGAAGGAAACCTCGACGTTCATAATTCGACATTCGGCGTTATTATTATTGTTAGGCCATCGGGTTTTAATGGTTATTTGAGTACTTTTGAATTATTTCCAGAAAAATATGATGAAAGAAATACCTCAATGGCAACAGGATTTGGTTCTGGATCGAATTGAATATGCGAGGCTTCATCCGGAAATCATGTTAGATTGGGATGAGGTAGCTGGAATGCTAATAGCTAACCAAACTAAGCTAAAATCGGATGTTAAAAAATTGCGTACAAGGCAAATTCAAAGACATAATAACGAAATTTGAAAACTAACCCTTAGTACTTAATTAATATTTTATTAAATTTGAATATGGTTTTAGTATTAAAAAGCAGCAAAGACATTAAAAAGGTTAAAGAAATGTTGGCTGATCGTCCAAGTAAGAAAAACTTTGATGCTAAAAAATTCTGTGGGGCATTAAAAGTTGATGAAGATGCCTTAGTTATACAAAAGCGTCTTCGAGATGAATGGAACTGATCTCTTTATAGATACTAATATTTGTATCTATTTGTTAAACGGCGATATTGTATTAGCGGAACTCTTACAAGGTCAAAACTTATATATTTCCATTATTACTGAAATGGAATTGTATGCTTATCACTCCGATAACCCTTCAGCAATTCACATTTTGGATATTTTTTTAAAATCAATTTCGATAATCAACATTGAAGAAAAAGTTAAAATAAATACTATTGAAATAAGAAAGCGTTCAAAACTCAAACTACCAGATAGCATAATTGCCGCTTCAGCCGTATCCTACGGCTTCCCACTAATTACTGCTGATAAAGGATTTAGAAAAGTTAATCATTTGGATCTAATATTATTCGAAAATTAAACCGTGCTTTTAACCTCCATTTCGTTATCTCAACTGCCCAACACTGCGTCCGAAATAATAAAGTTTGCTAAAGATTCCCGCATCTTCCTTTTTTACGGCGAAATGGGTGCCGGGAAAACTACCCTTATTAAAGCTTTATGTGAAAGTTTGGGAACGACCGAGCCAGTTACCAGTCCTACCTTCTCCATAGTAAATGAATATGAAGGCGCCGGTAACAGGATCTATCATTTTGATTTTTATCGCCTTAAAAACGAAACCGAAGCGCTGGATATGGGCTACGAGGAGTATTTTTATTCGGGTGCGTATTGTTTTATTGAATGGCCCGAAAAGATTCCCAATTTGCTTCCCGATCATTATGTCAGCATAAAAATTATGGTGAAAGATGATGATTTGAGGGAGATAAACATCGAAAAGATTTAATTTATACTTAATTAGATTTTTTCCTTATCTTCATCAGCCAGAAAATAATACATAATGAGTTCAGGGAAATACAGCGGGTTTTCGGATATAGCCAAACAAGCGATGATGCAGCCCCAGGAGTCGATGCTGGAGGTGAAGAATAAAAAGCACAAACTGTATATCGGCATTCCAAAAGAAATCTCCTTCCAGGAAAATCGGGTCCCGTTAACGCCTTTATCTGTTGCCTTACTTATAAATAACGGCCATGAAGTAATGCTGGAAAGCAATGCCGGGGCCGCTGCCAAATTTTCGGATAAAGATTACAGCGAACAGGGCGCACAGATCGTTTACGATACAAAAAAACTTTATGAAGCCGATATTATCATAAAGATTGCCCCGCCAACCCTCGGCGAGATCGAAATGATGAAACCGGGTCAAACACTTATCTCGGCCTTGCAGTTATCCACTTTTAAAGCCGAAAGCCTTCATGCACTGATCAACAAAAGGATCACAGCGCTTTGTTTTGAACATTTGCGTGATGAAGGCGGATCGTTGAGCGTAGTGAGGGCGATGAGTGAAATTGTGGGCGCTACTTCTATCCTGATTGCGGCCGAATATTTAAGCAACATTTTTGACGGCAAGGGATTGATGCTTGGCGGTATTACAGGTGTACCACCAACCGAAATTGTGATATTGGGTGCAGGTACCGTTGGCGAATATGCCGCCCGCACCGCCATATCATTAGGCGCCGAAGTAAAAGTTTTTGACCCTTCGATCTATAAACTCCGCCGGCTGCAAAACAATATCGGCAGCAGGGTATTTACCTCGGTAGTACAGCCCATTGTACTGGAGAAAGCGATAACTACCTGCGATGTAGCTATCGGCGCCATGCGCGCCGAAGATGGCCGGAGCCCCTGCATCGTAAGCGAATCAACGGTAAGTCGGATGAAACCTAATTCGGTGATCATCGATGTTAGTATTGATCAGGGCGGCTGTTTTGAAACTTCGGAAGTAACCAATCATACGCACCCGGTTTTCAGGAAATATGATGTGATCCATTACTGCGTACCTAATATAGCATCGAGAGTTGCCCGTACCGCAACTTATGCCCTTACCAATATATTTGCGCCCATTTTGCTGGATATTGGCGAACATGGCGACCTGAAGAACCTGATCTGGCAAAAAGCCGGTTTGCGCGAAGCGGTTTACATTTATAAAGGACACTTAACCAGCAAGCACATGGGCGAACGTTTTTCTATCCCCACAAAAGATCTCGACCTG
>Ga0207076_1074_pt1 | contig 24647 bp, 25 predicted proteins | sample Alteio_BWMinHeat_62_FD_153568 | JGI IMG/M metagenome (GOLD analysis project Ga0207076, IMG submission 153568) | Enriched cells from forest soil in Barre Woods Harvard Forest LTER site, Petersham, Massachusetts, United States -... | ecosystem: Environmental > Terrestrial > Soil > Temperate forest >... | reverse complement strand
TGTCAGGCTAGTTTGAAATTTACCAAATTTGGTAAGATGTCCTCTTGAAGTAGAAAGCTCTTGTCTGGGGTGGTCATTCATTTTCTCATGATGTTGAATAAAGTAATCAATTTCAGAGACGTTATTAAAAATATCTACCGTCTTTAAAAATGCACTCAAGCCTTCTTGAGTGAGTTTCATTTTTTTATTTTGAATTTCGACTAGAAAATATTCGATTTTGTGTATTTTATCTGGTTGATTATTGCTAAGGATATCAACAACATTATCTTTATTTAATAACTTATGTTGATATAGCTTGCCAAAAATAGAATGGAGACTCTCAATATCACTCGAGATGATTTGCTTAGCAGCCTTTGTCGTTAATGATTCAGTTGCAATTAATAAAGTCAAAATATTATGAAAATGTTCTAAATTTTGAGGGGATAAACTTAAAACATTTTCTAAAAAGTATTGAGCATCTTCTTGCGTCAAATTTAATTGTGTTGGGAGTGATTCGAATTGAGATGGTGATAAGTTTAGGTTGAAATTATTGCAAAACGAAGAAACTTCAAATAAACATCCACTGAAAGTTGAAAGATTCCGATTAAAAGTGAATTCCCAAAGTTTCACAGCTCTATCATGATGACCATCACGAATTGCAGAGTTAATATAGTTGAAAAGTTGAGTTGGGTTAATAATCTCTTGTTTTAAAATTTCCTCACTGATGTCCATGTCATGCTTAATTTCTGCAATGACTTTTTTTAGTTCCTCAAGGAAAAGTAAATCATAAAGCTTATTTACTTTTTTATCGATTCTTTTTGCAATTTGGTCTAAATCAGCTTCATTTTTAATAAGTAAATTAAAAATTTCTTGGGCATGATCACTACCGATCTCTTTAGTATTTCTGATAGAAACTTTTTTTAATATTCGCTCAAAATCACGCGCGCAGGCTAAGTGAGATTCAAGTTTATCAAGATTTTCTTCAGTGTCTAATCCTGCTCGTTTCAGCCAATTTTTGACATACTCTAATTGTTCTTTGCCATTTAATTCATTATCAAGAATGGTTAAATTTTGAGTGGCACTATAATGGGGTTGTGATTGCTTGGAGAAGTTTGACCAAATAGTATGAGCATGATGATGATTGAGTTTGAGAAGTTCAAATTGAGCCGCTGTTAAATTAAGACCAAGCTCATTACAACGTTCATTAATAAAAATCATCCAGACGCGATCCCGCTTTGGTACTTTTTCACCAAAAGCTGCATCCCATGATGCTAATGCATTTTTATAGTCCCGGCCTCGAAGTCTCTTTATTCCATCGAGATACTGTGAATGTGGATACGCTGTTGGATTCGCCAATTGTTTTCTTAATCGCCATCCAGGCGTGTAGTTCATTTTAATAGGAGATCGTGGATCAAATTGTTGGGAGGAATAGAGTGCACGTTGTTGAGTATTTGGTATTTGACGTCTTAAGTTTCGAACAGCTAAGAGTGAATTCGCAGTGGTTTTGAGTTGTCTAGCACTCAAAGATTTTAAAGGCCGGGCTGAACGAAGTAAGCCTCTTAACATAAAATTTCTCCATTTAGATTTGAATAAAAAATAAATTCAATTGAATCGGCGGATTTTAGATTATGCACAGCGTTTGTCAATCATTCGTTTATGATTGAAGATTGGTCTTATTTTTTTTACAGTTGATTTATTTTGCGATTTAATAAAGAATAAACTGAGAAAGAATTTACCAATGGAACGGATAAAATATTATTCGAAGGTCAATGAATCTTGATAGGATAGAAAATGATGCAGGAAAAAAAACACTCTAAATTTATTATCCATTTTACACGTAATCTCATAATGGCTTTCATTTTCACCTGGCTCGCTTTATTTGCCGGTATGCTCGGTTATCATTCATTTGAAAAAATGTCATGGATTGATGCTTTTGCTAATGCTTCTATGATCTTATCGGGTATGGGTCCTTTGACGCCTCTTGTAACGGATGGGGGAAAATTATTTGCAGGATTTTATGCATTATTTAGTGGTTTAGCTTTTATAGCGATTATTGGTCTCATTCTTGTCCCGATTGCCCATCGTTTTTTTAAATCGATTCATTTAGAATGGACGGATTCTCAAAAATAATATTTAAATTGTTACCCATTTTAACTCCATCGAATCCAAGACTAAAAAAGGTGTATAATAATATTATCAAGGTTTTATTGAGGAGAACATACTTATGTATAAAACAGCCTCGAGAAACAAAACCCGACATCAACAATTTGATTTGAATGATGATTTGCAAAAAATTAAGGATGCTTTGTCTCAAACCACTTTTGATGTAAGAGGAAAAGCAAGAGAAGTGATCTCGCAATCTTTTGAAAATGCCAAGGACCGCGCAGCCTCTTATCAAGATAATACTTCTAATTACATTTCCGAGAGACCGTTCAAATCGCTTGGAATTGCTTTGTTAGTCGGTATTGTTGCAGGTTATTGGTTTCATAAATAAATTCTAATTATGTTAAATGATAACAAATAGTAATTAGGAGTTTTTATGAGAACATGTAACGCATGTGGAAATCAGTATGATAAATGCTTTGATGTTATTTTAAATGCCAAAACCTATACGTTCGACAGTTTTGAATGCGCGATTAATTCATTAGCACCTAAGTGTATTCATTGTGAATGCAAAATTATCGGACATGGCGTAGAGCAGGAAGGTAAATTTTATTGTTGCGCGAATTGCGCGAAAATGTCAGGAACAACAAATTTAAGAGATCGCGCCTAGTCTAGTACGTTTGAAAAAATTATATATGGTAGAAAAGTAGGGTGGATTAGGTGCGTTTTTTGCACTGTAATCTGCCCCATTCGGCGATGCCATTGGTGGATTACAGTGCAAAAAACGCACCTAATCCACCCTACAATTTTTTTAATCGAATTTTTTCACACGCTCGAAGGCGGAAATGACAGTATGTTATTAATTTCTTACTTATTATTAACGATTCCCAAAAATTGCGTTAACGAACACGTTGTGTTCCCACAGGCGGGCAGTACAACAGGTTGATCGTTAAACTTGATTTTAACGTAATAATTCTGATGTCCCAGGTCCACTAACGAAAAATTCAAGTCGGAAGCGTAACGCGGTGGTTCATTAAGAGGAACACCCATCGCGCTCATTACGCTAAAAATATTACTGTCATGGGCTGAAAACAATTTAAATTTCAAGGATGCTTTCTCTTGGCTGGCTTGTTGCAAATCATCTGCAATCGCTTTGAGAAGATTGCTTCCTGTGACTTTTCCGAGTGGCAACGATTTAAACGCTGTAACAAATACCCATTTTCCAGCGTCTATGATTTGTTGCGCATCTTCAGACGTTAAGCCTTCAGGCAGAGGAACTTGATAAAGCTGATAGATATAGAGGGTATCGCCTAAGGATTTGAGTTGATACAGATCGGTAATAGATATACCCGTTGCTTTACTCCAAGCGGCGAATTTGGGTTGCAATTCCGCGCTTTTTGCTTTCCATTCGGGTGTTGGGTAAACATAAGTCTTTAACAATTCCTTAAATTGCGTGGATTCCGTCCAGGCTACCAGCAGCGATTCTTGATCCTTAGCGACAGTATGGATAGAAAGAGGTTGATAAGCGCTCGGTAACGCGGGTTGGGTTGATCCGGGCAGATACGGTCCTGTGCCTAATGGATACAAGCCCATCAAAAACGATTGTGCACTCATTAGGGTTCGATCAACATCGCTTGAACGTACATAAAGGGTGCCCGCCGCATAGTTTGCAGGCAACAAATGATGTTGATCTACATAGTTTTTTCTAAGGCTGGCACCAAGTTGATATTCTTGCTGCATCCCGGTGGCTGTTAATTGTCCCAAACCTTCTGTCCATTGATGAGGAGCCTTGGGAATATCGGCTGTCGGCGTTCTATCACCATGCCGTATGACATCAATAGCAAAAACCAATTTCTCTTTAGCAAGGGCGTTGATTGTAAAAAATAAACTGAATAATAAGAGAAATACCGTTGACTTAATACGCATCTTGACTCCTCGTTGTTATAATCTTAAAGGCGATCATTATAAGATAAAAAATATCAATTCGGCAAATTCACTGATCTCAACCCCGCGCCTGATAAGGAATAAAATGTAGGGTGGCTTAGATGTGCTTTTTGCATCGTAATCCACCAAATTAAAATAATGTGCATTCATATATTTTATCAAAGAATCAATGAATAAATTAATGGTTGTAGATTCAAAAAATGCCTGGAATAGTAAATTGATTTTCATCAAAAAAAACTTGCATTTATGCTGGATGTTAGATAATGTCATATTAATTAAACGGTTAGCGCTGATTTGAGCTACAGCTTGCAGGCGCTATATAAAATTGGCTAAAGCGTTTTGAAATAACCACCGTTTGCTTTAGCGAGGTGGTTTTTTTTCGCCCCTAGTTAGCTGATTATGTTTAAAAATTAAGGATATTTTCATGAGTTCTTTTCAATGGAATAATTCATTTGAATCAATTCATCGTCAATATCAGTCTATACTTACTGCAATGATTGCTATTGCATTTAAATTATATTCAAGGAGAGCAGTATGACAAAGGCGCATTTGGCACATATTTTAGGTTTTCCACGTATCGGCCCGCATCGTGAGCTTAAAAAAGCAATAGAAGCTTATTGGCGAGGTGAAATGACGCGCGCTGAGCTTGAGCGTATTGGACAAGAACTACAACAATCCAACTGGAAAATTCAAAAAGATGCCGGCCTTGATTTTGTGACGGTGGGTGATTTCTCTTGGTATGATCATGTATTAGATACCAGCGCTATGTTAGGCGTTATTCCTGAACGTTTTGAACACACAGATAAAAATGTCGATCTCAATACTATTTTTTGCATGGCTCGTGGACAAGCGCCACAAGTGAAAGAAGCTGCCGCATGTGAAATGACAAAATGGTTTAATACAAATTATCATTACATCGTTCCTGAATTTACGGAAGACCAAACTTTCGCTTTGTCTACAGATACATTGTTCAACGCCATTGATCAAGCCCACACGTTAGGATACCGCGTCAAACCGGTATTGCTTGGACCGCTTTCTTTTTTATGGTTGGGTAAAACGAAAAATTCGGAATTTAATAAATTAAGCTTACTTGATAAATTGTTGCCTGTTTATAATGAAATTTTCGATAAATTAAGAAAAAGAAATATTGATTGGGTTCAAATCGATGAGCCTATCTTAGTGCTCGATCTTCCAAAAGAATGGCAAACAGCGTATGTATCTGCCTACCAAAATCTGAATTTCAGCAATCTTCATTGTCTTTTGACAACCTATTTTGGTTCGGTAACGGATAATTTAGCTATCATTAACAAATTACCGGTGCACGGCTTGCATGTCGATGTATGTTCCGATCCTCATCAATTAACAGAAATAATGAAGTCATTTCCTAAAGATAAAGTTTTATCTTTAGGTGTGATTAATGGAAGAAATATTTGGCGCGCTGATTTACAAACAATCCTAACCGAATTGCAAAATGTTAAGAAGACAATTGCTGATAAGTTATGGATAGCAAGCAGCTGTTCTTTACTGCATGTGCCAGTCGATCTTGATCAGGAAACGCAATTGGATGCCGAGTTAAAAAGTTGGTTGGCATTTGCAAAACAAAAAGTGCAGGAAGTTGCTTTGTTATCGCAGGGCTTAAATCAGGGTGAAAATTCAATTTCCGAAGCGCTTTCAAAAAATCAAGCGGCAATGAAATCGCGTCATAGCTCAAAACGTATTCATGATGTAGCTGTAGGAAAAAGGCTTGAAAAAATAGCGACAGATTATTCTCATCGTAAAAATCACTATGAAAAGCGTGCGCAAAAGCAACGAGAACGCTTAAATTTGCCTGCTTTACCAACGACAACAATAGGATCGTTTCCACAAACCCAAGAGATTCGAAAAATCAGACATGATTTCAAAACGGGCAAGATTGATAACAATACCTATTTAAAATTGATTAAAGATCAGATAGCCAATGTCATACGTAAACAAGAAGCGTTAGGCTTAGATGTGTTGGTACACGGTGAATCTGAACGCAATGACATGGTGGAATATTTTGGTGAATTAATGAATGGGTTTGCTTTCACTCAAAATGCTTGGGTGCAAAGCTATGGATCACGTTGTGTTAAACCGCCTATCATTTTTGGTGATGTCAGTCGGCCTAAGCCAATGACTGTAGAATGGTCTAAGTACGCTCAATCTTTAACAACGCATCATGTCAAGGGTATGTTAACAGGGCCAGTGACCATATTGTCTTGGTCATTCGTGCGTGATGATCAACCCGTATCAACAACGGCTTTACAAATTGCATTCGCACTTCGTGATGAAGTGGAGGATTTAGAAAAAGCAGGAATTGGTATTATTCAAATCGATGAGCCCGCTTTTCGGGAAGCATTGCCTTTGCGTCACAAAGATTGGCAACAATATTTAGACTGGGCTGTTCATTCATTCCGTGTTGCATCCAGTGTGGTACAGGATCAAACGCAAATTCATACACACATGTGTTATTCTGAATTTAACGATGTTATCGATTCAATTGCTGCGTTAGATGCCGATGTCATTACGATTGAAAGTTCTCGCTCGCAAATGGAATTATTGAAAGCGTTTGAAAAGTTCGCCTATCCTAATGAAATTGGACCAGGTGTATATGATATTCATTCACCCTCTATTCCTACTTATGAGGAAATGATAATGCAGCTTGAAAAAGCACTTCAATATATTCCTATTTCACGTTTATGGGTAAACCCAGATTGCGGTTTGAAAACTCGTAATTGGCCTGAGGTTGAGCAATCCCTGAAAAACATGGTGAATGCTGCGAAATTATTGAGAAAAAAGTACGTTCAAGCAACTTCTGACTCTACAGCGCATGTGGAGTGAAAATTAAATAGGGTAAAAATAGTAGGGTGGATTAGGTGCGTTTTTTGCACCGTAATCTGCCCCATTCGGCGATACTATTGGCGGATTACGGTGCAAAAACCGCACCTAATCTACCCCCTACATTTTTTTTAATTGAATTTTTCACACGCTCGGAAGGCGGGAATGACAGGGGTGTGCTAAAAAGCTCAAAATGCGAGAAGGTGAGGTATAAAACTAACTTTTTTATTTTGAGGTTATGTGAATTAACATGAAATTTCCTAACCGAGTTAAAATTGTCGAAGTCGGTCCACGTGATGGTTTACAAAATGAATCAACATTTATTCCAACCTCTACCAAGATCGAACTTATCAATCGTCTAAGTGATGTCGGTTATTCCACCATTGAGGCAACGAGTTTTGTTTCTCCGAAATGGATACCTCAATTAGCAGACCACACAGAAGTTTTTCAATCTATAAAAAAAAAATCAGGCATAAGCTATCCCGTATTAGTACCTAATATGAAAGGGTTAGAAGAGGCATTAGCTGTTGGCGTCAAAGAAATAGCGATATTTACAGCCGCATCAGAAACCTTTACCCAAAAAAATATTAATTGTTCGATTGAAGAAAGCTTTCAACGTTTTATACCCGTTATTGATACGGCTAATGCTGCTAACGTACGCATACGCGGTTATGTTTCATGCGCTTTAGGTTGTCCGTTTGAAGGTGAAATTCTTCCTGAATCAGTTGCTGAGGTAGCAACTCGACTTTATGAATTGGGCTGTTATGAAATTTCATTAGGCGATACGATTGGCGTCGGTACACCTTTCAAAACAAAGAAAATGATTGAATCCGTTGTCAGAAAAGTTCCTATTGCTTCTTTAGCCGGTCATTTTCATGATACTTATGGCCAGGCTTTAGCGAATATTTATGCTGCGCTAGAACTTGGCCTTTCTGTTTTTGATAGCTCGGTGTCGGGATTGGGTGGCTGTCCTTACGCGCAAGGGGCTTCAGGGAATGTTGCCACGGAAGATTTAATTTATATGCTGCAAGGCTTGAATATCGACACAGGCATTGATCTGGATAGACTGATTGATATAGGGACATATATTTGTCAACATCTAGGTAGACCTTCTCGTTCAAAAGTCAATTTAGCCATAGTTGCTAAACGGGAGACAAAAAAATGCCAGATGAAATTTTACTTTCTGTAGATGAACGGGGTGTTGCCACGATTACGTTGAATCGTCCCGATATACACAATGCGTTTGATGATTCACTCATTCAAAATATGCTAGGTATTTTGCATGAAATAAATAATCAATCCAAAATAAAAGTTGTTTTATTGACTGCGAATGGAAAAAGTTTTTCGTCTGGCGCCAATATCAATTGGATGCGACGCATGGCATCTTATTCCTATGAAGAAAATAGGAAAGATGCCACGGCGTTATCTGAATTGATGCAAACTCTGAAATTTTTGCAGAAACCGACGATCGCCCGTGTTCAGGGTCCTGCGCTGGGTGGTGGCGTTGGGCTTGTTGCGTGTTGTGATATTGTCATCGCCAGCACACAAGCCAGTTTTTGCCTGTCTGAAGTAAAAATTGGTTTGATACCCGCGGTTATTAGTCCCTTTGTTATCAGTGTCATTGGAGAGCGCGCAGCGCGTCGCTATTTTCTAACCGCTGAACAAATGGATGCGAATGAGGCGCATCGTTTAGGTCTTGCCAATGAAGTTGTTGAGCCAGACCAACTCGATGCTGCTGTGCAAAAAATCTTGGAACAACTGCTTCATAATAGCCCGCAAGCTATCTTGGCGGCAAAAGAGTTAATTAATCGTGTAAGTACAAGTCTTTATAGCGACGAAATGCTTAAGCAAAATGTCGAAGCAATTGCTGCGATACGTGTTTCAACCGAGGGTCAGGAAGGGTTAGCTGCTTTTTTGGAAAAACGAAAACCTGTTTGGGAAAGGAAGGGATAAAGCTGATTTAAGTGAGAAGCATTCCTGTTTGAAATCTTTTTTATGCTGAAATGCATAAATAGCATTAAAATTATACAAATGCGCTTTTGTTTTTAGCGTTAAAATATAAATAGAGCATAAGTTTAAAAATAAATAAAGCTAAAAACAGGGGTGCTGCCATGCAAACAAGAAGCCTCTTTATCGCGTTAGCTTTCCTTTCCGTGTCGTTATTTTCAATCAATGCTATAGCTTATTATTATGAAAACTCCGATGATTCTTACGGTGAACCCACTTTTTCATCTAATGAGGATTATGATGGAAATTCATATGATAATTCAGAATATGCTGATGGAGGTTCATACGGAACACGATATTCGTATTATCAATCAGACGAACCAGTAACTCGTCATTACTATCGACACCAATCACATCATTTGAGTTCGTATTATTCACGGCTTTCTCAGCAAATTTCATGTAATGGAGAGCGGGTCATTATTGTTGATCCTCGAGTTCATGCATGGGGTGCGTATTCTGAAGATGGTAGATTAATACATGCTGGCTTAGCTTCTGCAGGCTCAGGATGGTGTCATGATCTGGGACGTCCCTGCCGCACACGATCAGGAACTTTTCGCATTCACTCATTAGGAGATAGCGATTGCTTTTCTAAGAAATTTCCATTGGGCGAGGGTGGAGCACCGATGCCATATTGTATGTATTTTAATGGGGGCCAAGGAATTCATGGGTCATATGAACTAGCAGAAGGGAATATTAGTCACGGCTGTGTCAGAATCAGTGTGAGTGATGCCTATTGGTTGCGCTTCAACTTTGCGCATATTGGAACAAAAATAATTATAAGACCTTATTGATAAATTGGATGAAAGCTAATGATAAAAATGTCGATGGTCATGTTTATGGTGATGAGCTTCCTCATGACTTTGACTTCAGCTTTTGCTACTACACAGTTTTCTCCGGAATGTCCTAAAGAAATCATAATGTCTCAACATATTCATTCTACGCCAGCGGGGTGGCGTTCTATCAACAGTAATGCGCATTATTATCTTAATTATATTGCGATGTATTCGGGCAAGCCTGAGGAGTTAGCAAGTCTGAAACCTGATTTTATAACTAAAAGCAAATCAACATGGAATTTTTCACCTCATGAAACAATTTATATTGTGTGCGGATATAATCAAACGGCTATTCAGTTAACAAAACCACTTCCTAAGCAAACACGACGTTGCATGGTTTGGTTTGATCAAAAAATAAAAAGTGATTATGGATTTATACCTGAGAAAATAATTTGTAATAAGTGACAAATTTCAGAATTCTCCTGTTTTCCTAAATATCTATATTGTTACAATTAGAATTTTCATAACGCAAGAGTTGAATTTTTCTTTTTTTTGAGATGTGAAGTTAATAGTTGTTTTTCCATAAGGTTAGATAAGTTGAAATTCGTAGAACGGTGCTCAGGTCACGTTAGATTACAAGCGTTGAATAGTGTTGCGCAGGTAAAGAGGGGGCGTTGAAACTCCGCTCCAAAGCATACATCCCTGTATTTTTGGTGACATCCTGTCACCAAGTCGCTCCGTTTCAACGCCCCCTCTTTACCTGCGCAACACTATTCAACGCTTGCAATCTAACTAGGCTGTGTTTAAGTCGGAGGTAAATTAAAGATTGACGCATTAGATAAAAATATTAACAATAGAAAATGGGTTAATCAGTTATACAAAAAAATACATTTCAATCGTAAGGCGATTATTTAAAAATGAAAAACTATTTAAATTTACTTATTACTATTCTTATTTCTGTATTTAGTGTATCTGCTTTTGCAGATAAAAATCAGTATGTCATTTTTGTTGATGCAGGTAGCAGTGGGTCGAGGTTGCATGTTTTTCAATATGAAAAAAATCAACCCATCCCCGTGATAAAAGATATATTTTCAGAAAGCACTAAGCCTGGTCTTTCTTCGTTCGTAGATCATGAAGAAGATGCCGGGGTATCATTAAAAATTTTATTAAATGACGCAACTCAAGCATTACGAAATGTGGGAGCTGATTTGCATTCTGTTTCTGTCAACGTATTGGCAACGGCGGGAATGCGTTTATTGGTCGAAGAAAAACAAAAAACCATCTATGCAAATGTGATTCAATATATAAAAAATAATTATGAATTTTCGATTGGAGACATTAAAACCATAGACGGACAAATGGAAGCGCTTTATGGATGGTTAGATGTGAATTATTTGCTGGAAAATTTTCAGAATCATCAACCTACCGTTGGCAGTATCGATATGGGAGGTGCATCGACGCAAATCGCATTTGCTACGAATGATAAAAGAGCACAGGACGATGTTATTTCTGTGACTCTCAATGATCAGAATTATAAAGTTTTCACAAAAAGCTTCTTAGGGTTAGGCCTAGAGCAAGCAGGTGAAGCCATGAAGTTAAATCCTGCCGCAGCTAACTGTTTTCCTCAATACTTTAACTTTAGCAAGTCGGGTATGGGTGATTTTAATATGGCATCTTGTAGCGCAATTTACGCTGATATAATAGGCAATCAACAGGTGACAGAAAAAATAATGCCTGTTCAAGATCAATCATTTATTGCCTATTCAGGTATTTATTTTACTTATAATTTTTTCAATACGGAGAAAACTCCCGATCAAGCATCGTTGGAAGCGAGCATCCAAAATGTTTGCTATAAAACATGGCAGCAATTACAAGATGAATATCCACGTCTTTCTGAAAAATTTCTTTCGACTTATTGCGCAAATGGAGTTTACGAAAATCAATTGATTTATAAAACATATAAAATACGAGGTTCTCAATTAATGGTTGCAAACCAAATTAATCAAACAGATATTGATTGGACCTTGGGTGCTGCTTTACATAGTCTTTTAAAAGGTCCCTAAGAAAGCTGATTGTTTTGTCATTCCCGCGAAGGCGGGAATCCATTTAGTCCTTAGCCACTGATCCCTGCGTGCATCCCTAAAACCTTCCACCTCAATGTTGTCGCCATCGTATTGGGTATCATTATCAATAATGATCGTTATAAAATTAACGATCAAATTTAATCTTATCTTAATATTCTAGTGGCATACTTTTCCTGGAAATTTTTTTTTGAAATAACCTCATTTATAAACTTAATTAACAATAGGGAGAACATCCATGGAAAGTCGCGCAGAGTTGAAATCGAGAGCAGAGCGATGGGAACAAGCATCTCGTGATGTTATTGATCAATTAGCATCAATTAAGGTCGATGCTCGATTATTAAAACAGTATGGATACGGTGGTGATCCACTAAAATGGACAGTTGGCAAAATTGGATTTTTTGCTGCCAAAGCTGTCGATGCTGTTGAACACGCCGTCCATCTAGCAAAAGAATCGGAATGCTGCAAACGACGTTTTGGAAATAAACAATCCTAAGTTTCTTCCTGAGAAGTGGTTAATTTCAGCCGCTTCTCATTTTTTTCACTCATTCTTTCCTGTTCTTTTAGTAAAGCTGTGTATTAAAAGCTGTATATTATTTCTTTAGATTATTAGCCTAGGTATAAGGCTAGGACAAAGCATCTTCTAATGGTGGATTACGGTGCAAAAAATGCACCTATTCCACCCACTTTTTACCCTTTTTCCAAAAATGGAATTTGTTTTATTTATTTTGGTGGAAGAGACCCAGATTCTCTCGAGCAAACTCTCAAGCAGTTTAAATATTCTTATTCATTTAGCTATTGGCTGAATAATACGTGGAGTATTATTGCTTCTGATAGCCCATTTGATTTGGCGGAAGTGTTAAAAGCAAATTCGTATCTCGACTATATGGGCAACCATGTTATTTGCCAAAAAAGTAATTTGACTATTTCTTTAAACTACGAAGAAAAAGCATTAGAAATTCATCTTAAAAGTTCTGATACGAATCATATAAAATTCTTCCTTGATGAATTTAATCCATTTGCAAAGCAAAAATTTATTGATTTAAACAATGTTTTGAATGATATTATTTCGGAACGTGATGCAAGCAATTCAGATAAGCAAACATACACTAAAAAAAGCTGAATAGAAAGGCGATCGCTGCGCGTATCCCTATGTTCGATCAATATTCCTAAGGAAACATTGCATCGATGAAGACGAGACTACGTAGCTTTTACATATTCATTGGTTCATTATGTTCGTCTTGGTCCATTATGTTGTTGGGACGGCGATTGATCTCTATCTAAACCATATTTCGAAGCACAATATGCAATTGCCATTATAAAAGGTATAATAACGCAACCTGATGCGCCACCTACACCTGCTACTACCAAAAGATCAACACCCGTTTTGCCCATTACACCGACACCTAGACCAGCTGATGCGGATCCACCTATAGCCCCTCCGAAAGTAGCTCCTGCTGCAAACAATCCACACCTACTTGTTTGTTGTGGTGCGTTGGCTGCTTCTGCTGCTTTTCTAGCTGCAACACTTTCTCGAGCTCCGCCGGTATATTTTTCATCTTGTGGAATAACTCTGAATGTTTTTTTTATCATCACTTGCTTTAGGATGAACGACACGCGCTTGGTGATGTGGTTGTGATCGCCTAACGACAGGCTCTTCGTCTCGTAGTACTTGACTAACGACAGGCTCTTCGTCTCGTAGTACTACTTCAGGTTGGTTACGACGATTTGTTCGATTTACGGGTTGATTTGGCACTGACGGTTGCGATTGTCCAGGTAAAGCTCCGGTGAAATCTTGGGGTTGGCCTTGAGTATTTCGTTTCTTATCCTCTGTAGGCGAAATAGGCGACGAAAAAAGATCCGGTTGTTGGTCTTTCTTTTTTTCTTTATGAAAACTCATAAACAACCCTCCCTAAGAAAAGTATATATATAGTATAGTTTAAGATTGATTAAATGTGCCAAATTTTACTCGGTGCTTACTTATAGTTTTTAATCTGATTGCCTATGAAACATGAAACCAAGTGTTATACTTAATACTATGGAAATTAATTGAAGAGATGGAAAGAAACTGTATAAAAAACAATGCTCTTTGCTTGTGCAACACTTCGGGTGCCGAAGCAGCTTGTAAATGTGGAAGTAAAGAAGCTTATTACTAACCAATAAGTTTTCCAACTGCAAGTACCTTTTCCTCATTAAGAGGCGGCGGTTGTTGTTGGTTTGCTTGATTTCCTTTTTGACAAATTTTTGCATAATTCCATGCTGATCCCACTAAAGAACTTAATCCCGCGGCAATACTCCGCCGTGGATCATTCATAGTTTGACTAGCGTCAAAAAAAACTTTTGCACCGGCTCCCAATAAAATAGTCATAGTAAGGTAAAATGTTCAGCAAGTGGTTTTGACAACATGGAGAGGAAATGGGCTCATGCCGTTCATTTAGCTAAAGAATTAGAGCTGTGTATTATTTCTCTAGATTATTAGCCTAGGTGTAAAACTAGGGCAAAGTGAGTATGCCTCAATAACTTAGTGTTATACTAAATAATAAGGAGTAAAGAGTAATTCATTGAAAAGATTAGTTATTTTTCAACTAATTGAATTTAAGATAGTTTTCAATTGAAAAGCTGATCTTGAGGAGGCTGCATGTTAACGTCTCCAAAACGTAAAAAAACCAGAGTACCCAAAAAAACTCATACGGCTGAGATTATGGAACATTTTCAAGGCCCTGCTAGAAATGCTGCTCTAGTACAAAAATCTAAAACGCGTAGTACCATTGCTTCTTTTTCTGAAGAAAAAGCTACACCGGGACTAGAAGCCATTACTCCTATTGCATTTGACCTGAAAGTCAACGACTTATCGTTTGGATCAGAGGTTGATATAGGATCTTCAACGGATGATCTGAAAACTGATCTCAAAAAAGCCGCCCAGGCGGAAACAAAAAATGTGAGATTGCCTATTCCTTCTCCTTTTATAAATCCTCCAGATAAAAATATTCAGATTGCTTTGCGCATGTCTCTCTATATCAAACTTTTGGAAGGAATATCTTCAATATTAAGAATTAGCGATCCACAACAAAGGCAAGTAAAATTTCATGATCTCATTGATTTTTTTAATCAATTGAAAGTGGATAGCAAACAAGAAGGTGCTATGCACTTAAAAATAAATGGGTATTTGGGTATACGAGGATACCCGGTTTCTAGCGCTGGAGTATGTAGAGGCATTTCGATAGGAATAGCGGAGGCTTTTGCCGCTCATGAGTCAGACATATTAATAAATCGTCTTCTTTTTTTGGAACAAACATTATTTGAATTTTCTGAAAATAGTACAAAATTTAATGAACTTTTTAATACTGTTATTCAGCTTCAAGGAAAATTAGCAATACCGAATAATAATGTTTTAATCACGGTAGAGATTTCAAAAATTAATGCCTTACTTAAAAATGAAAGAACAAGGCTTAATGCTTTTCTCAAAAGAACACAGATAAAAACTCATTTCGATGCTTACTCCACAGATATTGATGCCCAAAACGATAGAATTGCTTCATTTCAAGTTCCAGACAAATATCCAGAGGCATTACAAGATCATTTGCGTCATTTCGATACTCAAACTATCGCGCGAACAGTTCAATCCTTATCTTTAGAAAGAAAGAGTATTAGCGAAATTCTCCAATCAGGGAGTCATTCTGCCATTTTTGGTCTAGCTCAATTGTTATTAGCGAATTCATTAAATCAAGAGGGACTCACGCTTGAAACGGTGTTGGGATCTGGCGATGAAAAATTTATATCGAAATTAGTCAAACCATTAACACTTGACGATGTAACAAAAACACAAATTATCACTAAATTAGTTGAATTAAAATCCGTTGAGTTAAAAGATTTGGAACAAGTAGGAGTAAGTACCTTTGGCACGGAAACGGGTCTGATTGAAGTAAATAGATTCTTTTTTGATTTTACTAAAACTGCTTCTGATATTAAATCTTTAGGATTAACAGATAAGAAAGAGGCTAAGAGTGGGACACTTAACGCATTCCTCAATGTACTCGATACATTGGCTGATAAATTTAAAATATCCGATTTAATTATGACTTTTAGAAGTCACGAACATTTAATTACCGTATGTCGTCAAGCTGCGGATCCTCCACGAATACTAGAATCTCGTTGGGTATTTGGCGATCCAAGTAAACAACTACTTCCATTGCTTAGAAGTGCATTTCAGCCTGACCGGATTACCTCTGAAACTTTTACCTCTTTTGCTGCAAACGTGAAAGGTTTTCCAGATGAACGTTGCCTTATTTCTAGTTTTTATACTACTACAGGTCAACATCAAGCAGTTAAAGCCTTATTAAAGGAACTTCAAACAACGCCAGAGTTCAATGCTGCAAGAACGGTATCTCCTGAAAAAATATATATACGACGGAATTTGGAGGCCAAAGATGACATTGAGCTTTCTCAAGCAGCATTTGCTGGAATAGCATTAGATTTTGATATGCTCGAAGCAATTATCGATTATTATTTTCAAGGAAATGATGTTGATAAAATAAATAAAATTAATTCTAATATCGGGTCTTTCATAGCACATGCTGTCATGTCAGGCTTTCCATTTATTGCTGACGAGTTGACTGATCAACGAAGTGAATTTTTAATAAAATACAGCGGCATGATTTTTTTTGATAGTAAAAATCAACTCGATTTATTGCAGAAAACAATAATAGAATTATCAAGATTTCAGCTTTCATCAGGTATGATAAAAATCTTCGAATTTTTGGTATTGGATCGCGCGTCTTTGCTTATCGAAGAAGATAGGATAGAACTATTAAAGACAGCACTTGCGCGTTTAGTTTCAGTTACACCTATTGATACTGTGCGTCTGCAAATTCTTACCTCTTTGTTAACTCAAGGACTACCTCGTTTGACTGATTCTATTCAGAAAAAAGATATAGTAGAGCACGCCTTTATTGAAACTATTAGGTACGAGATAGATGCTAAGCGAGATGTGATGCCCGTTGTTAAATTGTTAATTGACAATGGTCTGAGTCAGTTGACAGATGAAGACGATAAAAAAGTCGTGCTCAAGACCTTGATAGAGACAGCTTTTTCTTATAAGCCCATCTCACCAAGACAGGTCATAATTGAAGAACTTATTTCTGTCGCGAAAATATTTCTGACGAATCCAGATGATAGAGCGGAATTAGTTGAGAGTGCTTTTCAAAAAACACTTAGTCAGGATGATACTCCTGAATGTGACGTGCATCAGATTTTTGGTATGGTATTCGCAAATAGTTTAGAGCTGTTTAGCAATGAATTAGATAAAAAATCGGTTATCATGATGGCATTAAATCAAGCGATTGTAATACCGACAACGCCAGTCAAGATGAAAATTCTCGAATCTTTAGTTTCAAGCGGTATTTCATCTTTTACTAACTCAGAAATACAAAAAGATATTCTACTTGGGGCATTAAAAATTGCATTAACTTATCCTTTTTCCATGGATACTAAACCTTTTTTTGAAGCTATAATGAAAGGAATTGAATACATTGCAGATCAAAATCGTCAAATTGAATTTATTAAAGAGAGTATCGTTAATGCAGGTAGTCAAGAATTGATATTCGTAAGTCAAATAGTTGATAACGGTTTTACTTTTATTTCAAATCCAGATCAACAGAAATTAATTCTAAGTGGAGCACTCGCGTCATTGAATTTATCTATACCCAAAGTGGAAACCGAAATTATCGATTATTTGAGTAAAAAGCTCTCTTCTTATGAACAAAAACAAACTGATTCGGTTGTACAATCTGTTATTGCAGATGGTAAAGATCATAAAGAATTTTCTTCATCTGAACCAAAAACTAAAAAAAGTTATGCAAACATTGCAGCAGCTAGACCTTTTTTTGCAAGTGGTGCGAGGCAAGATACATCCCATAATCCTGACAGCAAAATGAATAAAAAAACACAACTGCAACGAAATAAGAAAAATAAAAGAAAAGATAAAAGAAAAGGTATAAGAAAAAATAAAAGCTTTCATCTCTGAGTTGAGATTTTTGATTCCTACTTCGTGAGCGTGTAAAAAAAGCTGTCATTCCCGCGAAGGCGGGAATCCATTTAGACAGAAAAAATTCCTGTATAAATAGATTCCCGCCTTCGCGGGAATGCCAGATTAAACAGTCATGAACGAATAGACTAAAAAATCATACCATTCCAGCGCATTACCCATTACGATGGCAATGATTGTTTTAGTTGTTAACGCATTATTTTTCATATATCGTCGCTCGCAGTTTGCTTTTGCAAGTAGATCCAAAATTAGGATAAAGTAAATATAAATAATAGGAGAATGCAATGACAAAACGTATCCATTTTATAATCCATCGTATGAGCATGATGATTTTTTTGTTCATATTTTGTTGCAATTTCGCCTATTGTAATCGAACTCAGTCATGGCATGAATTTGTTTCGCAACTCCGATCTGAAGCGATCGCTGACGGGATCAGACCGGAAGTATTTGATGCTGCATTTCGCAATGTGGAAGCACCTAGCCGCAGCGTTTTGCGCTTGGATAAAACACAACCCGAAAAACGTCTAAGTTTTATGCATTATCGTAAAACTCGTATAGACCGTTATCGTATACTATTAGGGCGCCAAGAATTTCGCCGTCATAAAGCCACTTTAAACAATATTAGTAATCAGTTTGGTGTGAATGCCTGTTTTATTATATCCATTTGGGGTCTAGAAACGAGTTATGGACGCTATAAGGGGAGTTTTCCCGTTATTCAATCCTTAGCTACCTTAGCTTATGATCCGCGTCGCAGCGATTTTTTCCGTAATGAGTTAATTATTGCTTTGCATATGTTAAATGATGGAAAAGTGAGTTTGAATGAATTCAAAGGAGAATGGGCGGGTGCAAGTGGTCACTGTCAATTTATGCCATCCACATGGGCAAAATATGCAATTGATTATGATGGAAAAGGACGAGCTGATATTTGGAATAATTTGAACGATTCCTTTGCTTCCATTGCGAACTATTTACTTAAAAATGGTTGGCAGCGAGATCAACCTTGGGCAATTCAAGTCACCATCCCTTCGCATTTTGATGAAGATTTAATTGGCATTGATAGGACCAAAACAGTAGGGGAATGGCTGCGATTAGGCGTGCAGCCAGTGAATTCAGTTACGCCAAATAGCCATTTACGTGCTTCTGTTATTTATCCAGAGGGTGGACCGGCATATCTGGTATTTGATAATTTCAAAACCTTACTTAAGTGGAATCGATCAAATTATTATGCGGCTGCTTTAGGGTATTTAGCAGAAGAGATTTGTCAGAAAAATTTGTAAAATTTACTTTTATTTTTTGATTATTTAGCCATGTTTTCTTTGACGAAGTCACTAGGGAGTAGACCTGCCAAGGTAACTCGACAGGTCTCCTCACCTAAATTTGAAAAAAGTTTAGTAAATTCATAGTCCTAATTGAAATGAGTACCTATTGTGCAAGTGATATGTTAAAATGCATAAAAGCTTTAAATCTTACGACCCGCATAGCTTAAAGTTTTAAAAACCACATGGAAGAAATTAATAAACCCCCGTATTTTTACGGGATTTATTTCACTAGAAAATCTGATACAGTTAGAAAGTATATTTCTAACTTCGCGAAAGGAAATCCACACAAACAGCAAAACGACGATTAGTCATCTTCATTTTTATTTACTTAACGGAATTATAAGGAGATTTAAACAAGAATCATACATGCAACGAGGCGTTTTATGCGTAGAACTTATCACACACTTATCGAATTCACTGATGAAACTCCATCCACTATCAGGAAAATTTCTGTCCCCGATCTCGGCATCCACATTTCAGAAGACGATTTGTTTGTGCACGAGCTAGAATACAAGCAAGAACACGAGCAAGAATTAGAATACAAATTAAATCAAATTTGTCCAAGGACAACGAAATTCATTCAACACCAAATTGAAAATCGTATTAAAGAGATCGTACAAGCAAATCAAATTATTCCAGAAAATAAATTTGAAGTCGGTAATTTGAAAGAAAATCAAATTCTATTAGAAATCAATGTGAATGTGGAAGAAGTTAAAAGGGGATTTTTTACGAGATGGTTACCTAGAATGGGTTTTTCTCTCAATGTTGTGACCGCCATATCGGGTGTGATTATTAATGTGGCGCAAATGGAGCTTGCCATGGGAGATAGTGGAGATAAGCGATCTGCTACCGCATTAGCACTCCTGCAAGCTATAGTAAGCAATTCAGTCGGCATCATGTTTTATGTCTATTTAAAATCGGGAAGAGGGTTGGAGAAAATAGGCGTTAAGCTTGATGAGATTTTGAGTGGAAAAAAACCGGCACCTATTGAAGATCCCAATAAATCATTCGTACCAAGAAGTCGTTGTATGAGTACGGGGATTGTGTTGATGAATCTAGCGCTGGGAGGCACCGTAATAGCATTGCAACTGGGTAACGCAACTTCTCAAAAAGGTGGATTGACTGCACTTGGTGATCAATACAGCCAAATAGATTCAATTATTCCTGAGGCAATATTTAATATGGCCAAATGGACGTTAATTTCATGTGGCGGTACGGTGGGCTTAATCATGGTTGGTATGATTTTCTCACAACTTTCAGATGACATTCAAAATTGGTTAACACGACGCGAACGTAGCCGGGCAATTGGTAGCTCTGGTGTAGAAATAACAGATACAGATGAATTAAAAGAAGTGGTGGCAGAGGATCAAATGGAATCAGGTTCAGTTGCTGATTCACAAAATGTGGAAGCAACAGGTGTTTCTCAAGAAGTTCAAGCGACTGGAGAAGTAGAGCTAGGTGTGGTGCAGCACGATGCGCATCAGCTTTTAGATGATGCTGTTCGCAGTGAAAGCATGGCATTTTCTAGACCCAGCGGATAATCCATTTTTCACACGCTCAAGGCGAGAATTCAACATTGCAAGAATACGCACGACATGAGTCTCATTCGCCGCGACACCATCAGCATCCTGTTTCAAATCAGGCGGATCCCCCAATAACAATATGGGGACCCGCTGTGACTTGATATTCCTTTTACAAAATATATAAATTGTCTTTAAGAAATCCTTAAGGTTTTGCTAGTAGCTTACATAATCGTTTCATAAATAATTCGAAGCCTTGGAAAGTTAACATCCCTGCCTTGACACTCTTTTTTTTTTAGGAGATTCTTGCGTACGATGAATTTTTTTGAAAGGAGCTAGATGTGATAAAAAAAACTACAGCCCTGTCGGCCATCATGGCATTTGCGAGCATCTTTTCGTTATCTGCTCACGCAGAGCTTTATACCAATTTTTATAATAATAGTGGTGAAGCCTTATATATTAAGGAGATTAATCTGGGGGGCGGTGAGATGAAAACAAACGCGCTGGTTGGAATGGAAATAAAACCCCAACCCAGCGGCTATCCTCCCCATATTTGGTTTAAAGCCACAGGACGCGTTTCTGATTATTATAGAAAAGTTGTAATTGCATCTAAAACGAATCCAAATAATTGGTGTCGTTTTGAGATACCCTACAATTTATCAACGGGTCTTTGGACGGAGGAAATTTTTTATAGTGCAAGAACTTATGCGATAGAAAGCAATGGAACCTTGCGATGTTATATTAATGATCTGAACGACAATACTGCTCATCTTAATATTAATCAATAATTCAAATTAAAGAGGTAAAGCAACTATGATAAAAAAAATCAGCACATTATCTAGTATTTTGTTTTTAAGCATGTATTCAATGACAGCGAAAGCAGAACTCTATACTAATTTCTATAATAACAGTAAAGAAGCGTTGGAAATACAAGCTGTCGATCCTGGTGAAAGCATGGAAACCAATGCAAAAGTTGGAATGGAAATTAAGCCTCAACCTAATGGCTATCCTCCTCATATTTGGTTCAAGGCTACCGGTATCGCGAGCCATCGATTTAGAAAAGTCGTTATTGTATCAACAACTAACCCAAATAATTGGTGCGGTTTTTATATACCTTATAATATGCATAAAGATGGCTTTGGGATAAAACATGATTATTTCTATTCTGCGTCACAGTATATTATCGATAGTTATGGCGATTTCAAATGCTATATTAAAAACTTAAATGACAACACGGCGCATCTTAATATTGATCGAAAATAGCTAAATTCTAATCAAAGAACTAATTTTAAAGAAGAGGATATTATTTATGATTAAAAAAATAGCGATTGCATCGGGTATTGCTGCACTATCAAGCGTTTTCGCTTTGCCAGCTCAAGCTGAGCTTTATACGAATTTTTATAATAATACGAAACAAGCATTACAAATTACGCAGGTCGATTTAGGGGGCGGTGGCATGGAAACCAACGCAAAAGTTGGATTGGAGATTAAACCACAGCCGGGTGGCTATCCGCCTCATATTTGGTTCGACGCTAAGGGTGTTGTTACTAATTATTATAGATTGGTCGTCATTTCTGACAAAGATAACCCAAATAATTCGTGCCGTTTTTCTATACCCTATACTTTAGTCAAAGGAAGGAGAGGCCATCTTTATGAAGCGTTTTTCACCGCTGGATCTTATAAAATTGAAAGCAAAGGCAATTTACTTTGCTATATTAACGATTTAAATGGTAATACGGCCCATCTGAATCTTTTTCCAAAATAATGAGAGCTATTAAAGAAAAAAAGCGCAGCTTGTTTCTGCGCTTTTTTTTTGCATTTTATCCGCAACTTCAGGGTCAAATCTGAAGTTAGTACAGGTCAATATGAATTAAAACAAAAACTCAACCCTATTCAAATAAAATTTATTCATTATTAAGAATTTTGAAACTATGTATGGGTTAATAGTTGTATTAAATTCAGATTTGACCCCATATATTAATGAAAAAGGTTTATGAATTGTGGGACGCTCAGACCAACACTTGGTAGATTTTGATAAAGTTTGTCATTACTTCTTACACTAATCATATAAGACCAGTGGGATAACCCTTGAAGATTATTTTGAGCTGAATTCATCTGCATTATTACGAAAATGTATTTACCGTTGACTTTTGTAATTTGACCTATTCCTGTGACGACATCCGTTTGTAATAAAGTACCGGAGGTAGGGTAAAATGCAATATTTACATTGCCTAGAGAGGGTACCAGCAAGATTCGTCCGTAAATGCAACACAAGGAAATTAATTTATTATAACGACGTATTTTTGAACAACATATAGCTGTGTTAACCCTCTTAACTGATGAAACTCAATTGCATGGATTATTTCTTACTTCTCTGGTTTGCTCTTTGTTGATAACCGATATGTAATTGATCATCATCTACAGTATGCCGATGTTTAATATCTTTTCGTCTATAAAAATGAGGCGAATATAAACAACAATCATCTTGAGCATATTTAATAATATTTTCTGAACTAAAATAAGGAATTGTTGGCTTAGAAATTTCGGTAGTGGACTCAGATTGTAGAGCACGATCATGCTTATCACATAAGGCTTGCATTTCTTTCATGAGTTTATCAAAGTTATTTACTAACAACATAACAGCTTCTACTTTATAAGTAGTCAACCAACCATTACACCCTGTCATATCATCTTTTTGACTGAAATTTTTAACCAGCGAATTATATTTATCAGGAAATAAATTATAGTTATATGCTAGCATTTCTAGCAGACCGTCTAAGGTCATAAGATAGGGTTTTTTCATGTCATTAGCCAATAAAAAGAGTGGCTCGTTATTTGAATTCACGCCAGCCACAATAACATTCCAAGCTTGTGAAAATCCTTCAGGATGTTTCTGAAGATATTTAGGATGACCTTCTATACCAATTCTAACACCTAAAAATTTGCTAGGATTTTTATATATTTCATCAAAATTAAATTTTTCAATACGTTTAAAAAGCCATAATGGATTAAAATAATCCGGATCGCCGGGGTGAAAAATATATCCTACACCTATTCTCATACGATTAAGAAAATGTGAGTCTGATGGTTTTGCACCAAATAATCGATCAAAATAGAGTGTTCCTTTATCGTTGCCATGAATTAAATGCAATAAATCGAAAATAGTTAGATAATTAGCAGCTTCTATAGACGCAGAACAATCGGATGATGTGAATGAGAATAACAAATCCGTTAAAACTCTTGAAGGTTGAGCATGTTGCTTTATTTTAAATTGATGTTTATATAGGTGAACAATTCCGTCATTTTTATCATAAACAACGGGTTCTAACTCGGAAAGTGTTGTAATTGAAGGCCATCCACTTTTGAATTCTTTAGCACCTTTATTAGCTTCAGGGTCATTAGAATAAAACAAACTACCACGATAGAAAGCATCACAAACCCGATGCATATTTAAAACAGTTGTAAGTCGCAGCCATTCTTCTAATTTATTTGGGTCTAATTCAGATTTAGAATCGAATTGATGTTTTAGCTCACTTGATAACTCCTTTACCTGCTGCTGAATTCTTGAATAAATAACAGAAAAATCTTTATCCTCGGTTGATCTTGCAGTTGTGTGAAAAGCTTTTTGCTCTTGAAGGGGAGTCAAATCCATTTTGCGTTCATCAGATACTTTTGCAGCATTTTTCACTTCGACAGTATGAGATCCAGATAATCCATTCTGTACTAGAGTTGCTGCTCTCAAATTAGTATCCATTGGAGTCTGTTCAAGTTTAGACTCGACTCTTTGTTTCTTGTTTGCGGGCTCGCCTCTCTCGATAAGCCTACTAATCCATCTCATTAGCATGAATCACCTCACCTCGAATTATATTTTGGCTAATTTTAAATTATTTATTGTTTGTGCAATTAATAGAGCCAAGAACACACCAACCAAATACCTTCTTTGAGACTTCGGGGTCAAATCTGAAGTTAGTACAGGTCAACATGAATTAAAACAAAATCCCAAACCTAACCACATAAAGTTT
>Ga0207076_1079_pt1 | contig 24837 bp, 23 predicted proteins | sample Alteio_BWMinHeat_62_FD_153568 | JGI IMG/M metagenome (GOLD analysis project Ga0207076, IMG submission 153568) | Enriched cells from forest soil in Barre Woods Harvard Forest LTER site, Petersham, Massachusetts, United States -... | ecosystem: Environmental > Terrestrial > Soil > Temperate forest >... | reverse complement strand
GCTCCGCCGCTGGTGGCCGTGGGGGAGCGCCTGCTGTTCGGGCCGCTGACCGCGCACGTGCTGGGCTTGCAAGATCACCCGCGCCTGCTGACGCTGCGTTTTGACGGCGCGGCCGATGAGATATGGGCCGGCCTGGCGCATCACGGCAGGCCGATCCAGTATGCACATCTGGCAAAGCCGCTTGCCTTGTGGGATGTGTGGACCGCGGTCGCTGGCTTGCCGGTGGCGTTTGAGCCGCCTTCTGCCGGCTTTGCGCTGGACTGGCAGAACCTGGCAAGGATGCGTGAGCGCGGCATACAGTTTGCGACGATTACGCATGCCGCCGGCATTTCTTCCACCGGCGACAGGCAATTGGACCGGCGCCTGCCGTTTGCGGAGCCCTATCGCATCCCCGACGCAACTGCCGCTGCGATACGCCGCACTCGTGTCTCCGGCGGGCGTATCGTTGCGATAGGTACCACGGTAGTGCGGGCGCTGGAGCACGCGGCGGGCAAGGCCGGCGCAGCGGGGCAGGTCAGGGCGGGCGACGGCATCGCCGACCAGCGCATAGGTGCGGATAGCCGCCTGCGCGTGGCAGATGCCATCCTGTCGGGCACCCATGAGGTGGACACCAGCCACTTCCAGTTGTTGCGCGCATTTACCGATGATTTGACGCTGGAGCGGGCGAATGCCGAACTGGAGGCAAGGGCCTACCGCACGCACGAGTTTGGCGATTCCGTGTTGATCGAACGCAAGCATTTCGTCGAAGCGCTACCCAGGCGCCCGGCATTGGCGTCAGGTGCGCAATTGATCCTTTGACCCGAGGAAATTTTTTGTACATCTGCCTATCTGCCAGCCTGAGGCGGCTAAATAATACCTGCATGTTGTTATTGTGCTATTGTCACTATGCAGCAAGGTCATCCAGCCGGTTTGAATATCTTCGACATAAATCAGAGGTGAACCATGAATAGACAACTACTCGGTAGTACATCCGCATTTGCATTGATAGTCTCGCTTGCCGGCTGTGCTTCTCCGCCCATCTCCTTGAGTAAGCCGCCGGCGGTGCCCGACAGCCTGAAAGTGCCCGCCGGGCAAGTGCTGTCGCAAGCCTTCCGCGCCACCGGCATACAGATTTATGAATGCAGGCAAAACAAGGATGACGCGCAAAAACACGAATGGGTATTCAAGGCCCCTGAGGCGACGCTGCTGGACAATGCCGGCAACAAGGTTGGCAAGCATTATGAAGGTCCTACCTGGGAATCCAATGACGGCAGCAAGGTAGTGGGCGAAGTCAAGGGCAAGGACAATGGCCCCGACCCGGCCGCCATTCCATGGCTACTGCTGAGCGCCAAATCGGTGACGGGCAAGGGCATCTTCAGTGAAACCCAGAGCATACAAAGGTTGTATACGACGGCCGGCAAAGCACCTGCGGCTGAATGCACTGCGAAACTGAAAGGCGCTGAAGAGCGGGTGCCGTACACTGCGACCTATTATTTTTATACTGCAGCGAAATAAGGCTGGCGGGAAAGCAGACGGAGAAACGAGGGAGTGCGCGCGCCACTGCACTCCCTCGTTTCTCCGTCTGCTTTCCCGCCTGCCGGAATTTTTCGCGCAATATCCTTATATCGCTTGATCCAGTTGCGCAAAGTCGCCCGCCCATGCGCGGCTGAGCTTCCGCATTCTCTTTCCACTGAGGCCTTGCCCAACGGGCGCGCCGCTGGACCGCCCGCCGTTTCCCCGTGTATCATCATTTTTCTTCGTACAAAAAATAAAACTATCCAAGGAGACACCGTGAAACGACCTGTTCTTGTTGCACTTTATTTGGGACTCATCATGACATCGACTGTATTCGCGCAAGCCAGGCTGCCGACTATCGCACCGGAAAAATATACCGATGAGCAAAAGAAAGCCGCCGAGGAATTCCTGGCGGCGCGCAAGGTGCCGGTGTTCGGCCCTTTCGAGCCGCTGATGCATAGCCCGCAGATGATGAGCCAGGCCCGTTCCATGGGCGACTATTTGCGCTACCACTCGGCGATAGGAAATACGCTGAGCGAATTTGCGATCCTGGTCACCGCGCGCGAGTGGACGCAGGACTATGAATGGTATGTGCACTACCCGATTGCACTGAAGGCGGGCATCAAGAAAGATATCGCCGATGCAATTGCGGACGGCAGGCGGCCCGTTGGCATGTCGGCGGATGAAGAGATCGTCTATGATTTTTCGACCGAGCTGCATAGAAACAAGCGCGTCTCCGATGCCACCTTTGCCCGCGCAGACAAGCGTTTCGGCAAGAACGGCGTGGTCGACCTGACCGGCATCAATGCCTATTACACCTTGCTTGCGATGCAGCTGAACGCGGCGCAGTATCCCCTGCCCAAGGATGGCAAGCCGCTGCCGCGCTTCCCGGAATAATTGAAGGGCAAGCACATATGGATCGACTAAGCGTAATGCGATTGTTTGTAGATGCCGCTACGCTGGGTAGCTTTTCGGCCGCAGGGCGCAAGCAGGGCTTGTCGCCGGCGGCTTCCAGCGCCTGCATACAGCGGCTGGAAGCCGCGCTGAAAGTGAAATTGTTTGAACGCACCACGCGCAGCCTGCGTTTGACGGAGGAGGGCGAGCTGTATCGCTTGTACGGCCAGCAGGTGCTGGACCTGATGAACGAGGCTGACCACGCGCTGCAGCAGGGCAAGCGGCTGGTGCAAGGCACGGTGACGATTTCTGCGCCGTCCGACCTGGGGCGCAATCTGTTGCTGCATTATCTTGATGAATTTCGCCGGAGGCATCCAGATGTTCGTTTTGTGCTGTCGCTGACAGACGGTACCGCGAACCTGGTGCAGGATGGGATAGACGTGGCGATACGTTATGGCCAGCCCGCCGACAGCAGCATGGTGGCGCGGCCGCTGTTCGCCAACCGGCGGGTAATCTGCGCTTCACCCGACTGCATAGCGCGCTACGGCCGGCCGCAGTCGCCTGAGCAATTGGCTGATTTGCCTACGCTGGTGCTGACCACGGCGCACTGGACCGTCAACGAGTGGCGCTATCGTGCGGGCTGCAAGGATGGCGAGGCTGGAACTATCAAGTCGGTTCGGCTGACCAATACGCAGCAAAGCAATGACGGCGAAGTGATACGCAAATGGGCCTTGCAAGGACACGGCTTTGCCCGCAAATCCTGGCTGGATGTCAGTGCCGACGTGCAGGCCGGCCGCCTGGTCACGGTATTGGACGATTTTTTTGCCGACCCGGCGCCGCTGAATATCCTGTACCATCAAAACCGTTTCCAGGCGCCGCGCATCCGCTTGCTGGTCGAGTTCCTGCAACAATGTTTCGAGGCCCGTGCGGCTGAATTGCAAGCGCCGGTTGAAGCGCCTTCCGCCGGCGCGCAATAATATCCGGCTTATAGCAGGCCGCCGCCCTCTATGTCCAGCACAGTGCCGGTCATGAAGCCATTTTGCATTGCCAGCAGATAGACTTGCGCCACTTCGTTTGCCTGGCCGACGCGGCCCGCAGGCAAGCCGGAGCCGACCCTGGCCATCGTCGCATTGCGCCCCTCGGATCCTGCAATACCCCATAGTTCGGTGTCGATGACGCCAGGGCTGACGACGTTGACGCGGCGCGGCGCCAGCTCCTTGGCCAGATTCTTGCCCATCGCCTCTACTGAAGCATTGACCATGCTCTTCAGCAAGCCGCCGGCGCCGTACTTGCGGGCCAGGATACCGGAGGTCAGCGTGATGGACGCATCTTCAGCGAGATAGGGCAGGGCAGCCTGTATCGCCTGCACGTAACCGAAAACCTTGACGTTGAAGGCGAGCCGCAATTCCTCCTGCGATAGCGCGGCTAATCTGGGTGAGCCGACCCTGGCGCCGGAGGTGAGCACCAGGTGCTGTATCGTTCCTGTTGTGGCGAAGGCCTTGGCCAGGCTGCTGTTGTCGGTAATGTCGACAGCGATGCCGGTAATGCCGTCGCTGGAATCGGCAGAGCGTCCGAGGATGGTGACTTTTGCTCCCGCTTCGTTTGCCGCATACGCGACAGCCCGGCCCAGGCCGGAGGTGCCGCCGAGGACGACGACGTGTTGTTGATGCAAGCTGTGCTGTTTGGACATGGTGCTACTCCCGTTGGATGAATGTAGATGAACTGACGGATGAATTTTCTGCCTGTTGCCGGGATTTGATAATTGGTGTGGATGTGGAAAGATATTCTTGTTCTTGTTGAATAAGCAGCGCTGGGCAGTAAGGGGTTATTGCGCTGAAAAATTTGCTTACAAATAAGTTTAGGTGAATTGGGGCAAAGCGTGTATATTGCGTCTTGTACTTGCATCAGGTCGTAATATTGTTGGTCCCAATTCCGCATGGCTGTTTCTTCCTAGTCGTTCTGTTTTCTCTCCTTCGGTTTTAATTTCTTGGTTTCAAGTGCCTCTCAGGCAATGTTGCCTATTCTTAAAATAAAAGGAAATAACATGAGCAATCAAACAGGTATCGTAAAATGGTTCAACGACGCTAAAGGCTTCGGCTTTATCACTCCAGATGCAGGTGGCCCGGACTTGTTCGCCCACTTTCAGGACATACAGTCCACAGGTTTCAAAAGCCTGTCCGAAAACCAGCGCGTTTCTTTCGAACGCAGCGTTGGCGCCAAAGGCGACAAAGCTAGCAACATCCAAGTCATTTCTTAATTAAGCGCTGGCTTAGGCCAGCACTTGAAATAACTGCTTTTGACCTCATCTACGAGACTAGATTGAATACAGTCCACGCGCACTGTGCAGATAGCACGGGTTCCTGGATGCAATCGGGCAGTAAATGAAGTAAAAATATTCATCGATTCAGGGATTGCCGCTTGGCGACACTTCCTGTTGCGTAGCGATTCTTACCGGCTGGGCACCATGCAGATAGCATGGGCTTCGGAAGATGGTTTAGTCGCTTGATGGGGCCCTTCGGCTCTATTGGTAATCGGATGCCTATTGAGGCATTCTTGAACTCGCAATCAATTCTTACCGGCCCGGCTGCGCATCGCGTCACCCGGGAAAATGGTTTAGTTGGTCGGTGAAGCAAATAATTCTTATGCCGGACGACGGTCGCACTGCGATCTTGTCTGGTGAGCAAACGAAACGCCCCCGCCAGTAACACCGCGCAGATAGCACGGGTTGTTGGCCAGCCGGTGGCACTGTGCAGATAGCATGGGTTGCCGGTGTATCGTTTGTTGCAGTGGATGGAGAGCCCGCCTTTGGTGGGCTTTTTTGTTTTCTGACTCCTGTAAACCCCCTGACGCTATTCGCCTTGATGCTACTTTGCGGTAAAATTACAAATTATTTCCATGCGGAAATAATTTGTGAGTCGCCGGAACAAGCGGCGGTGCGACGGACCTATCTCTTTGCCCTCATAAAAATCATCCGCTCGTCAAGCAGGAATCAATGGTTTTAAACCAACGCTGCCAGCATTTTGGCTGGCAATATTCCATTAATAAGAGTATACAAGTGTTAACTAATTATGCGGTTCGAAACGGTAGGCATAGGCTATGGCTGGGCCGTGGACAAATTCGCAGCGTCAACCAGCGCGGATCTCTTAAGGGGATGATGTGTTTACTCGGCTGATTAGTCGTACTTTCCTGGCATCGAAGTCGGCTCCGGTAGACATGCAGCAGTGGCGCGAGCACGTGCTGTCTGCAATCCTGTTTGTGGTGCTGGTGCTGGGCAGCATTACCGCCGTGCCCAGTGTCTTGCTGGCGTTGAGTGAGGGCTTATGGTCGGTCGCGGTCATGGACGTCGTCGCGCTGCTGTGGATAGCCGGCATCTGGCATTTTCGCCATATTTCCTTCCAGCTGAGAGTCATCAATTTCCTGGCGGTGTTGTACCTGATCGGCGTCTGGTTCCAGCTGGTAGGCATTCCGGTCAGCCAGATCTACCTGAAGGCCGTCCCCATCATGGCGGCGCTGCTGCTAGGCCTGCGCCCCGCGGTATACGCGCTGGTGCTGGATGCTGTCACGATGTTCTGCATAGGCTATCTGGGCAACACCAGCTTGCGCGTGGATGGTTTTCCCGACCAGCCACTATTGCGCTGGCTCATCATCACGCTCAACTTCAGCTTTATCTGCGCAGCGATCACCATCTCTTGTGCGGTCCTGCTGCAGAAGCTGGAAAAAAGCCTGGATACGCAGCGCGCCATCAGCGAATCTCTGAAAGAGGGGCAGGAACGCCTGCGGCTTGCCAATGAAGAGTTGCGCCTGACTGCCGCCGCGGTAGAACGCCTGAATGACCTGGTGCTGATCACCGAGGCCAAGCCTATTTCGCTGGACGGGCCGCGTATCGTGTTCGTCAACGATGCTTTCGTGCGCCGTACCGGCTACAGCCGTGAAGAAGTCCTCGGCAAGACGCCGCGCATCCTGCAGGGGCCGAATACCCAGCGCAGCGAACTGAAACGCATCCGCTCTGCATTGGAAAAATGGGAGCCGGTGCGCTGCGAGCTGATCAATTACACCAAGGACGGCGAAGAATTCTGGGTAGAGGCCGACATCGTGCCGATTGCCGACGAGGCAGGTGTGTTTACGCATTGGGTGGCGGTGGAGCGCGACATTACCGAACGCAAGAAATCCGAAGCACGCATCCACAAGCTGGCTTTCTTCGACGTGCTGACCGGCTTGCCCAATCGCCGCCTGCTGCTGGACCGCATCGGCACCTTGCTGACCAGCGCCCGCCGCACCGGCCTGGTCAGCGCCGTCTTGTTCATTGACCTGGACCACTTTAAAAACATCAATGAAGCGCGCGGCCATGCGGTCGGCGATGCATTGTTGCGGCATGTCGCCAGGCGCCTGGGCAACCTGTTGCGCGAAATGGATACCGTGGCGCGCATAGGCGGCGATGAGTTTGTGGTACTGGTGTCCAATGTCGCGACAGACATCAATGGCGGCGCCCATGCCGCGCTGGCGGTGGCGGAAAAAATCCGCGACGCACTGGACCAGCCTTTTGTGATCGACGGCCAATCCTACAGCTCGGGCGGCACGATAGGCGTGACCCTGCTGCCGAAGACGGGCCAGTCTGCGGACGACCTGCTGCGTGAGGCGGATACCGCAATGAACCGGGCCAAGACAGCCGGCCGCAACCAGATTGCATTCTTTGAATCGGCGATGCAATTCGAGGTGGAGCAGCGGTTGACGATGGAAAGGGACCTGGCCGAGGCCATCGCCACCGAGCAGTTCCAGGTCTACCTGCAGCCGCAGATAGGCCGCGATGGCCGGGCCGTGGGGGCAGAACTGCTGGCACGTTGGCGTCATCCGGTACGCGGCGCGGTGTCGCCGTCCATTTTCATTCCCGTGATGGAAGAATCGGGCATGATCCTGAAGCTGGGTGACTGGGTGTTGCGCCAGGGTTGCCTGACCCTGGTGCGGCTGGCCGAGGCGGGCAAGCCCATGCCGCTGTCGATCAATGTCAGCCCCAAGCAATTCCGCCAGGCCGATTTTGTGCAGACGGTCTGCACCGTGCTGGCGGAAACCGGTGCGCCGGCTTCATTACTGGTGCTGGAGGTTACCGAGGGGCTGCTGATCGACAATCTGGAAGATACGATAGCCCGCATGGTCCAGCTGGCTGCACTGGGGGTGCGCTTTTCCATCGACGACTTCGGCACCGGCTATTCCAGCCTGGCCTATCTGAAAAAATTGCCGCTGTATGAGCTGAAGATAGACAAGAGTTTCGTGAAGGATGCACCGACCGATGCCAGCGATGCCGCGATCGTCCAATCCATCCTGTCGATGGCCAAGCACCTGGGCCTGCGTGTGGTGGCAGAGGGCGTAGAAACACAGGAGCAGGCCGATTTCCTGATCGCCAGCGGTTGCGATTGCCTGCAAGGTTATTTGTTTGCACGGCCGATGCCGGTGGACGACTGGCTGGAATTGAATCAAGACCAGCAGGAATTGTTGCGGCTTTGAAACGGGGCGGCAGCGGCAGCATTCACTCCCTTCGTGGCACAAGTCATCGCCGGTTATTGTCTCAGCCGGCAACTAAGTTACCGGCTAAGTTACTAAAAAATACCGCCTGTCAGATGTTCAATTCGACTTCGCCTTCAATTTCAACCGGTATGTTGAACGGCAATTCCGCCAGGCCCACCGCGCTGCGCGCATGGGCGCCGACAACAGGGCCGTACAGTTCATTGATCAGGTCGGAGAAGCCATTGATCACCGAAGGCTGCTGGTTGAAACCCGGCGCCGAGTTGACCATGCCCAGCACCTTGACCCAGGCCGAGATACGGTCCAGGTCACCAAGCGCGCGTTTCAGGCTGCCAAGAATGGAAAGGGCGGTAAGCCGCGCGGCGATATAGCCTTGCGCCACATCCAGGTCCTTGCCGACTTTACCCAGCGGTTCAGCGATAGTCCCGTCGGGGTTCTGCGGCCCGTGGCCGGAGATGATGGCCCGCTTGCCGACTATCCTGACGAACTGGAAGGGCAGTACCACGCCCGGCGGTGGCGTCACAACGGGAGGAAGGGCCAAGCCCAGCGCGGACAGGCGTTCTTCTATCTTCATTTGATATCTCCGATTTCAGTAAGTGGCCTATTGTAGCAACTCGCTTCGGCCGTTGTGTTTCGTATCGGTCTGCCCGCAGAATGCAGGCCTATGCTCGGGCCATGCTTGTTCCATCAAGCTCATGTATCATCAATGGGCTGGCAACAATAGAACGTCGCATTCAAAAAACAAGCGAACCGTACAGAGACCAGGTTCATCCAAATCATGGACAGGAGATATAAAGTGACTTACGAAACCATCAAATACGAGATCAGCGAACACATCCTGACGATCACGCTGAACCGGCCGGACAAGCTGAATGCGTTTACCGGCCAGATGATGGCGGAACTGATTGCCGCGTTTGACGCGGCCGATGCCGACGACGAAGTGCGCGCCATTATCCTGACCGGCGCCGGCCGCGCCTTCTGTGCGGGGGCAGACCTGTCCAGCGGCGCCGCCACCTTCGACTATGCCAAGCGGGCCGACCGGCCGGACAAGCAGGGTACGCCGCTGACAGCCGGCGGAGAGATGGACTGGAGCAGCGAACTGGTGCGCGACGGCGGCGGCCGGGTGACGCTGCGCATCTATGAATGCCTGAAACCGGTGATTGCCGCGATCAACGGGCCGGCGGTAGGCATAGGCATTACCATGGTCTTGCCCTGTGACATACGCCTGGCATCCGAAGATGCGCGCATAGGTTTTGTATTTGCGCGGCGCGGCATCACGCCGGAAGCCTGCTCCAGCTGGTTTCTGCCGAGGCTGGTAGGTATCAGCCAGGCGCTGGAATGGACTTATACCGGGCGCGTGATGCCAGCGCAGGAAGCCTTGGCCGGCGGCCTGGTCCGGAGTCTGCACAAGCCCGAAGAATTACTGAGCGCGGCACGTGCGCTGGCGCGGGAGATCGTCGACAATACTGCGCCGGTGTCGATCGCGCTGACGCGGCAGATGATGTGGCGCATGTCCGGCGCCGACCATCCGATGGAAGCGCACAAGATAGACAGCCGCGCTATTTATTCGCGCGGCGCCGCTGCCGACGCAAAAGAGGGCGTTATGGCCTTCCTGGAAAAACGCCCGGCGGCCTTCAGCAACAAGGTATCGCAAGACATGCCTTCGTTCTTTCCGTGGTGGCAGGACAGGCCATATAAGTGAATGCCGATCAAACACCGATACCAACATAATTCCGGGAGTGGCGCTTGTTGTGAGTGATAGTAACGCGGCGTTTGACGCAGACCCCGCTCTTGAGGCGGCATTATTGCTGCATGAGGCCGGGCGGCTTGAAGAGGCAAAGCAGGCTTATCTGCATATCCTGAGCCTGCGGCCCGGGTATGCGGATGCCTTGCACCTTCTCGGCGTCGTCGCTCACCAGACCGGCGACCACCTGGCGGCGGTAACGCATATCCAGCAGGCGATAGAACTTAAACCCGGCCAGGCGACCTATTCCAATAACCTGGGCTCAGCCCTGCGCGCACTGGGGCGCCGGCAAGAGTCGATTGCCGCGTTCCAAACCTGCCTGCTGTTCGATCCAGACTATGCGCACGCGCATTTCAATCTTGGCGTTGCTCTCATCGATCAGCAAGACTGGGAGGATGCGCTGAAATGCTTTACCAGGGCGATAGAGCTGAATCCACACTTTGCCGATGCCCATTACAACCAGGCGATCACCTTAAGGCGACTGGGAAGGGCAGACGGGGCCTTGTCCGCTTTCCACGAAGTTGCCCGGCTGCAGCCGGACAACGGCCTGGCGCAACACTATATCGCTTTGCTGGCTGGCATTACGTCCGAACGCGCGCCTGATCAGTATATCGCCAGCATGTTTGACGGTAGTGCCGATACCTTCGATCAGCATCTGCTGCAAGAACTGCATTACGATACGCCGCGGCGCCTGCTTGAAATCCTCATGCAATTCGCGTCGCCCGCAGGCAAATCATGGGCGGTGCTGGATCTGGGTTGCGGCACCGGCCTGGTCGGCGCTGCCATCGCTCCGCATGCGTGTCGGTTGACGGGTGTGGATTTGTCGCCGAAAATGTTGGAGCAAGCGCGGCGGCGCGGCATTTACCAGCGCCTGGAGCAGTCTGAGTTGCTGGCCATGATGGAGCAGGAGGCAAGTGCATCTTATGATGTGATCACTTCCGCTGACGTGTTCATCTATATCGGTAAGCTGGACGGGGTGTTTCTGCAAGCGCAGCGTTTGTTGAGGCCAGGTGGGTATTTCGCATTTTCAGCGGAGTCGCTGGATGCTTTGATGCAGGACGGTACCACTGCAGCGGAAGATTACCGGCTGAACCCCAGCGGACGCTACGCGCATGCCTGCGCCTACCTCCGCCGGCTTGCCGCCGGATACGGCTTTGCTGTTCAAACGATGATCAATGCCCCGGCTCGGCTGGAGGCTGGGCAGCCGGTGCCGGCCTGGCTGGTGTTGTGCCAGGTTAACTGAACGTAGAAGGGTAACGGTTAAAAAAACTTCCATTACTTCTATATTTCGACTATTATGGAAATATGGAAACTAAAAACGCTATCATCTCCCTCGCGGCCTTGGCCCAGGATTCCCGCCTGGCTGTTTTTCGCCTGCTGGTGCAAGCCGGGCCGGAAGGCCTTGCCGCCAGCAAGATCGCGGAACACCTGGGGCTGGCGCCGTCGTCGCTGTCCTTTCATTTAAAAGAGCTGTCGCATGCCGACATGGTGATCGCGAACCAGCAGGGGCGTTCCATCATCTACAGCGCCAACTTCGCGACGATGAATTCGCTGCTGGCTTACCTGACTGAAAACTGTTGCGGCGGCAATCCTTGCGGTCCCGCTGCCATTTCCTGTTGTAATAGTGAGGAGCAATCATGAAACGCATACACGTGCATATCTCGGTTGATAACCTGGCCGACAGCATACATTTTTATTCTTCGATGTTTGCGTCTGAGCCCAGCGTGGCCAAAACCGATTATGCCAAATGGATGCTGGATGATCCTCGCATGAACTTTGCAATTTCCCAGCGCGGTGCGCAGATCGGCCTGAACCATCTGGGGATACAGGTAGAGTCGGATACCGAGTTGAAGCAGATGCAGTCGCGGCTGGAATCCCTGCAACCCGGCGTGCAGATGGAAGAGGGCGTGGCTTGCTGTTATGCCAAATCGGATAAATACTGGCTGAACGATCCATCCGGCATCGCTTGGGAAACCTTTCATTCGCTGGACAGCATTCCGGTGTTCGGGGGCACTGAATTGCATCAGCAGGCCGGTGCCGCCGATACAGCCAACACAACCAATATAGCCACGCCGGCATGCTGCGTACCCAAGACCGGGCAAACCTCGGCCTGCTGCTGACCGGAGTTAAACCATGAGCGATAAAATCTACAATGTGCTGTTTTTATGCACCGGCAATTCCGCCCGCAGCATCATGACGGAGGCGCTGGTAACAACGATGGGACACGGCCGTTTCCAGGGCTATAGCGCAGGCAGTTATCCGGGCGGCACCGTCAATCCGTTTGCGATAGAACAAATCCAGGCGACCGGTTATCCGCTGGACAGGCTGCGCAGCAAGAGTTGGGATGAGTTCGCGCTGCCGGATGCACCACAGATGGATTTCATCATCACCGTTTGCGATGATGCGGCAGGCGAAGTCTGCCCCATCTGGCCGGGACATCCGCTGTCGGCACACTGGGGCTTTGAAGATCCGGCGGCGGTGCAGGGCAGCGATGAACAGAAGCGCGCCGCTTTCAGGAAGATATTCAAGCAGATACTTGCCAGGATAAACAGTTTTGTTAGCCTGCCCATCCACGTGCTGGACAAGAATGCTATCCAGCACGAGATGAATAAAATAGGCGACACTGCAGTATGAGCCAGGGAGCAAATCTGACAAGGCGCCTGGTGGCAGAGGGGCTGGGCACCGCCTTCTTGCTCGCCGTCGTCATTGGTTCCGGCATCATGGGCGAGCGCCTGGCGGCGGGCAACACGGCGATCGCGCTGCTGGCGAATGCGATCGCAACCGGCGCGGGGTTGCTTGCCCTGATCCTGATGTTTGCCGGTGTATCGGGCGCGCACTTCAATCCTGTGGTGAGCTTGTCGGAAGCCTGGCACGGCAGCATGCAAGCGCACGAAATGCTGCTGTATATGCTGGTGCAGATTATTGGCGCTTTTGCCGGGGTCGCAGCGGCGCACCTGATGTTTGGCGAACCGGTGTTCTTTGCCTCGGCACATGCGCGCAGCGGCATCGCGCAATGCTGGAGCGAGTTCATCGCCAGCTTCGGCTTGCTGGCCGTGATCATCGGCAGTTCGCGCAGCAGGCCCGAGACTACGCCACTTGCGGTTGCGGCCTACATCACCGCCGCCTACTGGTTCACGTCTTCAACCTCCTTTGCCAATCCGGCCGTCACCCTGGCCCGCGCCGCCAGCAATACCTTTGCCGGCATACGCCCGGCGGATGCGCCGGGCTTCATCGCGGCGCAATTCCTGGGGGCGGCAACCGCGACCTTGCTGTTTGGCTGGCTCTATCCCAGGGCCGAATTAAAAGAAGACCGTCAGGAAAATCCGACCACGGGATGAGGCACATAAGGCGCTTCCAGTGCGGCGATTTCCTCGCTGCTTAATCTGATCTCCAGCGCCGCTACCGCATCTTCCAGGTGCTGGGCTTTGGATGCTCCTATGATGGGGGACGTGACTGCGCTCTTGCCGAGCAGCCATGCCATCGCTATCTGTGCGCGCGGCACGCCGCGCTCTTTGGCGATTGCCGCGACGCGCTCGACGATGGCGCGGTCGGAATCGACGGTGGCGGTGTACAGGCCTTTGCCGAATTCATCGCTTTCGGTGCGCGCGGTCTTTTCGTCCCAGTCACGGGTCAGGCGTCCGCGCGCCAGCGGGCTCCACGGCAGCACGCCTATCTTTTCCGATGCGCACAGGGGCAGCATCTCGCGCTCTTCTTCGCGGTTGATCAGGTTGTAGTGGTTCTGCATCGTGATGAAGCGCGTCCAGTTGTGCTTTTCCGCCAGATGCAAGGCCTTGGAAAATTGCCACGCATACATCGATGAAGCACCTATATAGCGCACCTTGCCGGCTTTCACCAGGTCGTGCAAGGCTTCCAGTGTTTCCTCTATCGGCGTTGCATAATCCCAGCGGTGGATCTGGTACAAATCCACGTAGTCCATGTCCAGGCGTTTCAGGCTGGCGTCTATCGCCTGCATGATGGCCTTGCGCGACAGGCCGGCGCCGTTCGGCCCCGCATGCATGCGGCCATGCACCTTGGTGGCGACCACGATGCTGTCGCGGCTAGCGTAATCCTTCAACGCGCGGCCGACGATTTCTTCACTGGTGCCGTCGGAATAGATATTCGCGGTATCAAAGAAGTTGATGCCTAGATCCAGTGCCTGCCTGATCAGTGGACGGCTGGGTTCTTCCGGCAAGGTCCACGGATGGGTGCCGCGCTCGGGCACGCCGTAGGTCATGCAGCCGAGACAGAGGCGGGAGATGTCGGTGCCGGTATTGCCTAACTTGATGTATTGCATGCTGACCTCTTGATATGGAGTGCGCTGGAGAATGAATACTTTACACAGGTTCGGTTTTCCTTGCTGAAACCACTTTTGAAAACGCCTGGAATTGACGCTGGCATCAAACATCACTAAAGTGTCTGCTCTTAAATCGGCCTTTTAAATCAGCCTTTTCTTACAGGCGTCAAGACGGAGTTATTTTGATCAGCAGCAAATTATTACTATCGGTGCCAGGCATAGTGCATGGCTTTGGAACCGCAAACGAACTGGTTCCCGGCGTGCTGGCGGATGCCTGGTCCAGCAAACCCGAAAAAAAACAGACCCACGGCAAAGAGGTGACAGAGGTCGTCGAGCCCAGACAGGAGTGCGGCGATGCGGACGGCATTTTTTCAGCACTGGCGGGTATCCCTATCAGCGTGATCACCGCCGATTGCGTGCCCATCGTGCTGGCGCGGCGCGATGGCAAGAGGGTGGCGGCCATCCATGCCGGCTGGCGCGGCTTGATAGGCGGGATTGTCGATACTTTTGGGGAACGGCTGGCGGCAAAAGGCGAGTCGCCGACAGACTGGGTGGCGGCCGTCGGCCCGACGATAGGCTCTTGCTGTTATGAAGTCAGCGAAAAGCTGGCGGCGCAGTTTGTCGCTCACTTCCACTGGATGGCGCCGGAACTTGTCAGCCCGCGCCATCGCTACTTGGAGTTGAATGCGATTGCCGAAGCAGAACTGCGCAGGATAGGCATAGCCGAGGTGGATAATCTGAGGCTATGCACCATGTGTACACGGGATGCGCAGAAAAATTATCTGTTCAGGAGCTACCGCCGCGGAGACCGCGGGCCGCAGTTGCACTCCGGCGCAATGATATTGCCCTAGTTGTTCAGGCGGCAGGCGCTTCGCCCATTGCTTCGCCCATCTGTACCGCCCCTGCAGGTTCCCATTGCGGGTTGAATTGCAGGCTGTCTTTCGGGAATAGCAGTACCACCGTGGAGCCGAGCAGGAAGCGGCCCATTTCCTCGCCTTTCTTCAAGACGATGTTCTGGTCATCGTATTTCCATTCGCGGATGTCGCGCGTGCGCGGCGGGTTCACCACGCCGTGCCACACGGTGGCCATGCTGCCGACGATGGTGGCGCCAACCAGCGTCAGCACAAACGGACCATGCGCGGATTCAAACACGCAGACCACCCGCTCGTTGCGGGCAAACAGGCCGGGCACGCCGCGTGCCGTGGTTGGGTTGACCGAGAACAGCTCGCCCGGTACGTAGATCATGCGCGTCAGACGGCCGTCGCAAGGCATATGGATGCGGTGGTAATCCTTGGGGCTCAGATAGATGGTGGCGAAACTGCCGTCCTGGTATTGCGCAGCCAGTTCGCGGTCGCCGCCGACCAGCGCCGTGGTTGAATATTGATGCCCCTTGGCCTGGAAAATCTGGTCTTGCCGTATCGCGCCGAACTGGCTGATGGCGCCGTCCACCGGGCAAACAAAGGAGGCGGCGGACAGCGGACGCGCATCTTCGCGCAAGGCGCGGGTAAAGAAATCGTTGAAGCTGGTGTAGCTCGTGATATCCGGATTGGCCGCCTCGGCCATGTTGACCTTATATTTCCTGACAAACCTGCGGATGATGCCGGTCGTGATACTGCCCGCCCTGGCATCGGCGATCAGGGACCCAAAGGAGGTCATCGCCTTTTTCGGCATCAGGTACTGCGGTAACACGGCAAGACGATCGGACACGATAAGACACCCTTAATTAAGACAGGTGGGGATTATAACGGTGACTACCTGCAAAATTGAAGCGTAAATTCAAGCCCGGCAACAATATGGCGCTGCAGCAAGCCCGTTCCAGCGTCGGCGGCTAGGCATATTGACATCATCGCACGGCCAAAAGTGGCCGCAAACTACGACTTTCGTAAGGCCAGGCGCCCCCCGCTTTACTGCCTTATTTTTAGTCATCCTTAAAATTTCCTTCTAAATCAAGCGCTTGGCTTGCGCGGCACCAGGTTATCCACAGCATTGTTAACAGCTTGTGTGGGTAAGCATGCGCGTTTGTGTGAACCAGCGCACCGAAATTTGCGCACCCGGCGTTTATACCTGTCGTGCTTGCCATTAGCTTGCCGGTAGCTTGCCAATAGTTTGCATTAAGCAGCGAACAACGAACAGTGAAAGAAGGAAAAATATGAGCTCTAATCATCCATCCCAGTCCACAGCCAAATCGTCCATCGATACCGCGGCCATACGCATTGCCGCAAAAAATCTGGGCGACGGAGCGGTGACGTCCGGCTACCAGGGTAATCGCAAGGAAATTATCGACATGCTGAACGGCGCGCTGGCTACCGAGCTGGTCTGCATCATGCGCTACAAGCGCCACTATTTCACGGTAACCGGCCGCGAAAATATCGCTGTCAAAGCCGAGTTCTTGCAGCATGCGCAGGAAGAAGAGGGCCACGCCGACCAGATCGCGGAACGCATAGTGCAATTGAACGGCGACCCCGACTTCAATCCGGCAACTTTGAGCGAGCGCAGCCATGCAGAATATGACGACTCCAGCGACGTGCAAGCGATGGTCAAGGCCAATCTGATTGCAGAGCGGGTGGCGATCGAGTCTTACCGCCAGATGATAGAAAAAATCGGTAACTCCGACCCCACGACCCAGCAGATGCTGGTCGGCATCATGGCCATGGAAGAGCAGCATGCTGACGACATGAGGGATTTCCTTTCATAGTGCTGGCGAATTTCCCGCGATGCTGCTATTTTATAAAAATGGCAGCAGGTTCCTTGTCGTGCCGGATATGCCGGGGCGCTTGATCCCGTAGCTGTGCCTATGAGCTGAGCGGCTGGAGGCAGGATTTTCCTGAAAATTCATGCAGGGGGCATATGAAATATACTGACTACTACGCAGCGCTGGGTGTAGAAAGGAATGCCACCAAGGCCGAGATCAAGCAGGCCTACCGCAAGCTCGCCCACAAATACCATCCGGATATCTCCAAGGATAAGGACGGGGAGAGTAAATTCAAGGAAATTGCCGAGGCCTACCGCACCTTGAAGGATGATGAAAAGCGGGCCGAGTACGATCAGCTCGGTGTGCATAAGGCGGGCGAGGAATTCTCTCCGCGCGGTGATTTCTCCCGGCAGTATGAAGACGCAGACGCGTCTTTCTCCGACGTCGACATGGCCGACCTGATGGCGGCGTTTGCTGCGGCCCGGCAAGGCGGCGCACAAGGACACGGACAGGGGCAGGCGCGCCAGCAACGGCCCTGGCCCGGCCAGGATTTTGAAATTGAAGAACCTGTCACTTTGGAGCAAGTCTATACCGGCGCGGAAATCGATGTCAGCATCAGTGTGCCCGAGCACGACGAGCATGGGCTGGCGCATCGGGTGCCGCGCAAGTTCAGGGTCAAGGTGCCCAAGGGGGCAGCAGACGGCCAGCGTCTGCGTTTGCCCGGCAAGGGCGGCCAGGGCCTGCACGGCGGCAAACCGGGCGATCTGTACATAGTCATGCGCGTGCTGCCGCATCCGTTGTACAGGGTGGACGGCAAGGAACTGTTTATGGATCTGCCGCTGGCGCCATGGGAGGCGGTATTGGGCGCCAGCGTAAAAATCCCGACGCTGGGCGGCACCGTCGAGATGCGCGTTCCTCCAGGCACCATCAATGGCCGCCAGTTGCGCCTGGCAAAACGCGGCTTGCCTGGGCCGGACGAGACGATGGGCAATCTGCATGTGGTGGTGCGTATAGAAGTGCCGAAGGAAGTCACGGCGCAGCAGCGGGAACTCTACGAGAAACTGGCTGCCGAAGCCGGATTTAATCCTCGCACGCATTTTGATAAATTTCAGCGCGGGAGCACATGATGACCAGCAAAATGCCCAGGCAAGCGCCGGAGACGGTAGCGGCCGTATGGCTGAACGAAACACAATTCTGCACGCTTGACGATCTCGCGCAACTGTCCGGGCTGTCGCTTGCAGAGCTGAAAGACCTGATTAGCGTGGGTGTGATAGAAGCAAAATCCACCGACGATGACCACGTGATATTTCAGCAGCACTATGTCGTAGTCGCCCGTACCGCAAAGCGCTTGCGGGATGACTTCGAATTGGATCACCATGGCCTGGCCGTGGCCGTTCACCTGTTGCAACGCATCCAGGAACTGGAAGGACAGCTAAGCTCTGCCCAGGCGCAATTAATGCACGGCAGGCTGTCTTCCGATGCTGCAGGCGATGCCTGAAAGGGACTGGGAGTGGGACAACGGGATGCGTCAAAAAATCCGGCCGCAGCATCCTTGTTGCGACATCTGCAAAAATTTCCCCTCAATTTTTAAAACATGGTCTATTATGCAACGCTGATAAGTGTTTAATATCAATTAACACAACCGGGGCTGAAGATCATGAAACTCAAAATGGTTTTACCCATGGCGCTCGCCATGTTGGGAATTGCCTGTGGTATTCATGCCCCTGCCGGGGCGGCCGATCTGGCGATAGGCATGGGTTTTGACATTGCCACGCTCGATCCGCATTTTTCCAATGTCACGCCGAACAGCGTGCTCGCCGCGCATATCTTTGGCAGGCTGGTCGCGTTTGACAGTAACCGCCAGTTGCAGCCCCAATTGGCCGAGTCGTGGAAGAATATCGATGACCTGACCTGGGAGTTCAAGCTCAGGCGCGGCGTCAAATTCCATGACGGCAGCGAACCGACCGCCGAGGATGTGGCGTATTCCTTTGACCGACCGGCGACGCTGGTCAACAGCCCGTCGCCGTTTACGATGTATACCAAAGCGTTCGCGGACAAGCAGATCGTTGACAAATACACGATACGCTTTAAAACCGCTGCGCCGTATGCGCTGATGCTGGCGGACGCCGCCAATATCTTCATCCTGTCCAAGAAAGCTACTTCCGGCCTCAGCACGGAAGACTTCAATGCCGGCAAGGGCATGATAGGCACCGGCCCCTACAAGTTTGTGCAATGGCAGCGCGGCAACCGGATCGAGCTGGTGCGCAATGAAGCCTATTGGGGAACCAGGCCGCAGTGGGACAAACTGACATTACGGATGATCACCAATGCGCCCGCGCGCGTGGCAGCCTTGCTGGCCGGCGACGTGCAATTGATAGAGGGTGTGCCGCCGGCCGATATCGCCAAGCTCAAAGGCAATCCCGACCTCAGGCTGTACAGTACGGTCTCCAGCCGCATGATCTTCCTGAATCTGGACCAGCAGCGCGACGTGTCCCCGTTTATCACCGACAAGCTGGGCCAGCCGCTGGGCAAGAATCCGCTGAAGGATTATAAGGTGAGGCTGGCGATCTCCAAGGCCATCAACCGGCCGGCGATCGTCGACAAGGTAATGGAAGGCGATGCTATCGCCGCCGGCCAGCTCCTGCCACCGGGTTTTTACGGCACGGCGCCGGGGCTCAAGGTGGAAACGCCGGACGCCGAGGGTGCAAAAAAACTGCTGGCCGAGGCCGGCTATCCTGACGGCTTCGGTCTTACCCTGCACGGCACCAACGACCGTTATGTCAACGATGCCAAAATCCTGCAGACTATCGCCCAGATGCTGAGCCGGGTCGGCATCTCGGTCAAGGTGGACGCGATGCCCCTGTCGGTATTTTTCGCGCGCCAGAACAAGCTTGATTTCAGCATGTCCATGTCTGGCTGGGGCGGCGGCAGCGGCCACCCCAACACCTATCTGAAGGGGCTGGTGGCCAGCTATAATCCGCCGAAAGGCTACGGCAGCAACAACATAGGCCGCTACAGCAACCCCGCAGTGGATGCGCTGGTGGATCAGGCCTTCGTCACGATAGACCCGGTAAAACAGGAGCAGCTCTGGCAACAGGCCACGATCATCGTGATAAAGCAGCTTGGACTGGTGCCGCTGCACTATCAAATGAACGTATGGGCCGCGCGCAAGGGCTACAGCTATACGCCGCGCGCCGATGAATGGACGCTGGCGTATGAGGCTGCGAGCTTGAAATGACATCGCCAAAACGGCTTTTCAATTAACCAAGCAAAATTAAATATGCAAGGCTAAAGCAATGGCATTGCTGAATTCCAAGCTCGCAGATTCCAGCTTGGGCAGGATGCTCTCCTGAGCATCAACAACGAATATATTGCTTGGGTGACGTACGGAATCGAAGTATCCTTTGGTATATCGGCGGCAAGTTTACCCGGCATGCCTATGTGAAATATGGCAAGGCACTTTACTCTTCGGCCAGTGGAACGGCGAGTCTAAGAATTAATATTCTGGAAAATATATGCGCAATTTTCTCTATCTTTTAATTGGTCCGCTGTTCTGTCTCCCTGGCGCCGTCACGGCCCAAGTGTATAAGTGCACCGATCAAAACGGCACGGTTACCTATACTGAAATGCCGTGCGCCAAGTCCGCAAAATCACAACAGTTGCCTAAAATTGATACTACTCCAGCCAATGCGCCCGAAGAGGCAAGGGACTGGGAAAAGGAAAACGAAGAATTCAAGCAACGCCAGCAGGCGCGCAATGCGAACGGCAATACCGGGGGCTGGAACCCGACTGCTGCGCGGGGTGGATCCGCCAGTCAAAAGAAACAGGCCGACCAGCGCTTGATTGCCGCTTGCGAGGCAAATCACGGCGTCCGCTGCAGCGATCCTAATACCATCGCCCAGATCAAGCGGGAGAATACGCCGATCACAAAGAGCGAACAGCAGCAGGCAATCGGGCAGCGCAAAGCAAGGGAACGGGACGAGGCCTTCGACAGGGCTGCGCGGCGATAAAAGAGTGAGTGAGTTTTTTAGCTCTCGAATTCGGTGTAATACGCTCCGCTATTACACCCTACGATTTTTATGCGTCTTACGGCCTTTATCTCCTAAATCGCAATAAGAGTTTCCGAACGATATTAGATGGCATATGAGCCTAGCCCAAACAATCAGTGATTACGCGTTTATCACAATACTTGCGCTACCAATGCAGACGATTCTTTCCCTGCCGATGTTGATTGTTAGTGTTGTCGTTTGGCGGGCTGTACGTAAAGTTGAATCTACCAAAAAGCGGATTTCTGTAACTGCAGTTCCTCTCGCGCTAAGCATTGCGCCTGTATACGTACATACTTCGATGTTCCCGCTTTACATCGTGCTGCTGCAAAATGGTGTCTCTCCAATCTATGCTGTTATGTCATTTTCCGTTACCTGGACGATTATTGTTGGTGTGTGGCTAGTATTTTTTAGGTAGGGTTGCCGTCCCTGTGCTGGCGGTAGCCGGCCAGAAGCAGTCATTGCTAGCTAGCAGCTAATGTCATGCATACTTATTGCAGATCCAGATATTTACGAGTAGCCTTTCAAATGTGCAATTGACAACCTGCGTCAGGCGGGACTCCCATTTTCTTTGTGGCTCTGGTGCCGTGCGTTCTGACACATTTGTGCCGCCTGCAAGACTACCTTGCTGCCAATTGCTAGGAGAATATTTTCAAACAGTGAACTGCGCATTGAAAGGACTAACTATGATTACCAGTTTGATCAGGATGGCCGTGGTTCTGCTGTCGCTATTGGCTATCGATGCGCTCGCCGCTAACCCGCAGCAACTCGTCATGGAAGAATTTCGGGTTGCCACAGCGAATCCCGACATTACGCTCTATGTACGCAACAAGCATCCAAAGGGGCAGTCCAAGTTTGCGGGAGAACGTATCCTGCTATACGTGCACGGCGCGACTTACCCGTCGGAGACCTCATTCGATTTGCCGTTGGACGGCATGTCGTGGATGGACTATATTGCGCGCCGTGGCTATGATGTCTACCTGGTCGACGTGCGCGGCTATGGCCAGTCTTCGCGTCCGTCAGCGATGGCAGAACCGGCCCTCGACAATGAGCCGTTGGTGCGCACCGAGACGGCGGTGATGGACGTTGCAGCCGCAGTCGACTTCATCCGCAAACGCCGCCAGGTCAACAAGATCAACCTGCTCGGATGGTCGTGGGGAACCTCGATCATGGGTTGGTACACTGCACAGAACAACGACAAGGTAAACAAGCTGATGCTGTACGCGCCGCTCTGGCTGAGTCCGAGTAGCGCCTCCCTGGTTGATAGCGGCGACAAACTCGGCGCCTACCGGACGGTCACGCGCGACAAGGCCAAGGCGCGCTGGCTGAATGGCGTTGCCGAGGACAAGAAGGCGGCGCTGATCCCGGCTGGCTGGTTCGAGATGTGGGCCGACGCGACCTTCGCTTCCGACCCCGAAGGCATGAAACAGGATCCGCCTGTGCTGCGCGCGCCGAATGGTATTTTGCAGGACACGCGCGAATACTGGCGAGTGGGCAAGCCACTTTACGATCCCGGCGCGATCCGCGTCCCGACCTTCCTGGCGCATGCCGAGTGGGATGCCGACCTGCCCAGTCCCATGCTGTATGCCTATTTCGAGAAGCTGTCGAACACGCCTTACAAACGCTTCGTCCAGATTGGCGAGGGTACCCATACGGTGATGATGGAGAAAAACCGCATGCAGTTGTTCGAAGCGGTACAGCAATTCCTCGACGAGAAATTCAGTCCGGGGCGTTGAAGGAAAAGCGGCCGATGCGCGTTTTATTTCCGATTCATTGTTACTGCCAGTTCTGTTGGGACCCGAAGGACCACCATCAAAGCGGTCATTCATTCGAACTATTTGAATGGCTGTTTAGGGGGACCGGTCATTCACACGCTCCCTTTATGTGATGTTGTTAAGGCAATTTATTTGTGAGACCATGAGTCAATTTATTTTTGCGTTACCCTCAGAATGACTCGAAACCTGCGAATAGGATTTTTCATGTCGTTAGCGGGCTTAGCAGTCGCTCTCGTCGGCCTGGTCTATGCTCCGTGGCCGTTCATTTTTCTCAGCATTTATTTTGCTGTATGTTGGATAGTATGGTTTGTTTGTGCTTTGGCCGCTGGTAAGAGCGAGACTAAACATCTTTTAGTTCTGTGGATTCTAATTGACGTCGCCATTCTCCTCCAGTGCATCGGATTTGAGCGTGCTTACGGCCATGGCTCACTTACGGGCGTAGAGTTTTTATGGGGACTTTCATATGCTCCAGTCGTGTTCCCAACAGGCCTGGTTTATTTCCCGCTGCTGGAAAATGTGTTTTACGACACTCGAATTTTAGAATTTTTCAATTCGACTTTTGGCTATGTAATTGGCTCTTGGATTAACGCATCATTGGCTGGCGCAATACAAACAGTGCTCGTAATTCTCGTCATGAAGCGAGGCGCCAATGTTCGTGTTGTTGACGACCAGCGTAATGCTAAGCCGGAAAATATAAAAACTCGATAGGCAAAGTACGGCCAACAGCAGTCATATGAACTGAATCATTAGCTTAGCTGACCTCGAGCATTGTCAGAGATTTTTCCAAGTATGTACCTGTCATCGTTGTTGAACTATATAAATAATTAGGGTTTCCGTATGGCATACGACCTCATTGTTGGTAAGAGTAGTAAAGTCAAAGATTCACCAGATATCGTCGGCGGTATCGAATTCAGCGAAGTCCCCGCCATATCGCGTTTACTCAATCGAGTTGATTCTTTTTTCCTACATCGGATTTCGAATTTTTTTGAGGACCAAGCTTTTTCACTCGACGAAGTTGACCAGGCACTATCGCACTTACTTCCATTAATGACATTAAATTTGCATGCTGACGAACGAACAATGCTTCAAAAGCTTGTGGCCGTTTTGGCTTACGCAAAATGGAAACAACTTGGCCTATATGGTGTCGCCGACTAAATCATCGCCTCGTGTTGTATGCAAAGCATTGGCAGATTGAATGACCGCTTTGGAGAAATCTGAACTCCCGCTTCGGGGCGACTGCTGCCATTCAAGGCTAACCTGACCTGCAGATTAGGGAATTTTAATGGCCGTGGTGAACTATGCTAAGACCTCATGCCAAGCGGTAACTGCTGTGTCCCAGGCATTTGATCCTCGCATCTTTCCCTTTTTATTTTTCAGGATGGGCACAGCACCCTAGGTCATCCTGCTTTGCAACTACCAGGTATCGATAAACAAATTGCCGTCATTGACTACCTCCTTCGCGCTCTGCAGGCCGTGCACCAGCCAGGCGCGGGTATCCGCCGGGTCGATCACCGCATCGATCTCCAGCGTGGAAGCCATATTGGTCGCCTCGCCATTCTTGTATTGCTGCGCCACCAGCTTCTTGAATAGCGCATCGCGCTCTTCCACATTGGCCGCCGCTTCCAGTTCCTTCTTGTAGCCCAGCCTGACCGCGCCTTCCAGGCCCATCGCGCCGAACTCGCCGGTGGGCCAGGATACGGTGAATACCGGTGCATCGAAACCGCCGGCCGCCATTGCCTGTGCTCCCAGTCCATAACCTTTGCGCAGCACCACGGTGAAATAGGGTACGCGCAGGTGGGCGGCGACCACGAATATGCGGCACACGTGGCGTACCTGGGCTTGCGCCTCTATGTCCGGCCCCACCATGAAGCCGGGGGTGTCGGTCAGCGATACGATGGGCAGGCCGTGGGCATTGCATAGCTGCATGAAGCGCGCCGCCTTGTCGGCCGCCTCAACGTCGATCGCGCCGCCCAGGTGCTTGGGATTGTTGGCGACGATGCCTACCGGGCGGCCCTCGATGCGGGCCAGTGCGGTGATCAGGCCGGCGCCGAAGCCCGCGCGCAATTCCAGCAATGAGCCGGTATCCGCCAGCCCCAGCATCACCTTGTGCACGTCGTACACGCGCAGGCGGTTTTCCGGGATCGCATTCCGCAGCAGGCGCTGGTCTGCGCATGCCCAGTCCTGGGTGCGGCCCTGGAAGTAGGACAGGTATTGCTTGGCCGCCTGCACTGCGTGTGCCTCGTCCGGTACCAGGATGTCGATCACGCCATTGGCCGACTGTACGTCGCTGGGGCCTATCTCTTCCGGCTTGTAGCTGCCCAGGCCGCCGCCTTCTATCATCGCCGGCCCGCTCATGCCTATGTTGCTGTGCGTGGTGGCGA